>Ga0255183_1000379_pt1 | contig 18669 bp, 26 predicted proteins | sample Atl_UVDOM_RepB_8_FD_183638 | JGI IMG/M metagenome (GOLD analysis project Ga0255183, IMG submission 183638) | Freshwater microbial communities from Altamaha River, Georgia, United States - Atl_UVDOM_RepB_8d | ecosystem: Environmental > Aquatic > Freshwater > River | place: USA: Georgia...
CAATGCAACCCAATGACCAATTGCAGATAAATCACCACCCATTTTCATAGTGTTAAGTACGCAACCAAATGATTTATATGTTTGTCCATTATAATGTATACCATCATCTGAAAATCTTAGTTTTGTGAGTGAACCACCATATTCTTCAAAGTTCATCAAGTTGACATCAAGACCAATAAATGTTGGATCCCATCGATGAAGATGTCTCATTGCATTATCTTCTACAAAATTGTTAAAAAGTGACCAGTCAACAGGACCAACTGGTTTGAAACTTTGGTTAATTTCCTGTAAAATTTCTTTTTCACCTACTGCTGCTATAACTCTTTTGTCAAGAAGTAATCCCAACTCATCAATTGTTTTACCTTTTTCATTTAGTATGACATCTATTGGTTTACCAAAACTAATATTATTTTTTAATGCTAATAATCTTTGTGACATTTTATCCGACATACATAATGGTCTAGACCCATCATGTCCATAACTACATGCATTAGCAAAATTTATTTTACCCATTTTTTACTGTATTTTTTTGATTTTAATATTGAATTATTATAATGACTATTTACACATGTTTTTCAAAGGGTACAAATTTACCATTAATAATAGTCCCAGATAATAAATATCAAGTAGAGAAATTTATACAATTACATGGTCTTGTTAGAAGGCCTTTTTGGGTTGATAGCACGGGATTGTATTTTGTGTTAAATAATAGTTTATCGATGTTAACAAAACAGGATATTACAACAATGAGAATGCCCCCAGTAAGAATAATTGAACGTGGTATTCCTGATGAAAATCTTCTAGAAATCAGATATTTATCAAATGATAATATCGGAGTATACTTATTTAAAGAAATCAATAGAATCATCATAATGACAATAAATGCTATTCCTGGTAAAATCAAGGAAATAAATTATTTTCAATATGAAAATAGAGATGAAGATGTTGAATTAATTAACGTGACTAATAATAAATCATTGCAAATTGTAATGGTAACAAGTAATCAACAAGGTGACAAAATGATTTATATTGAACAAATTGCAAATAACATTAGGTTCGAAGGTAGACAGTATAATATTTGTGGAAGTTTTTGCCCTATTAAGATGACATGTCCAAAATTATTATACTACTTTTCAGGTAAAGCCAAACAATTTAGACATTTTAACATTACAGTAGAAAAAAATGGTTTGTTAGAAGACACACATTTCATAGATGCAAGATTTTACAATAATGGAAAAATTGTAACTGATGGAATTAGTATATATTTCTATATTCGAGATGATAAAATTATACCAATACCAAAAATAAGTAGAGGATCAATAGCATCTATTAACAAGGATACAGAAATTGTTGATGTTGTCATTGACAATGAAAATGTAATTTACACAATAAATATTTGTGGTAACTACAAAAGTTTCCTTTACAATACCAATATTTTACAACAACCAATAGAAGTTTACAAATCATTTGTCGATGTTAAATAGTTTCAAACTCATCTTTGTCAAGTTCGATCATTGTTTCGGCTGCTTTACGTTCTGATTCTGATAGCTGTTTTGTACTATCTTTGCATAATTTAATATTTTTTCTTCGTCTTACAATTTTTTGGTACTCATCACTACGATACATATCTTTATGACCCTCTTCTAAATAATCTTTTTGTGATTCAATTATGCGACCTGCATCACAATTTAACATTTCTTTAAACACTTCGTTTTGGACCGGTGTTTCTCTTGCAGTGTTAATTATTTGGTGTGCAATAAATCTATTTGTTACTTTATTGTCCTCACTTTGTCTTGCTTGTTTTTCTTCATTTTGTTTTTTACGCATCATGGCAACTTCTTGAACAGTACCTCGCAATTCAACTTCAGGTGATGGTGGTCTATCTTGTTCTGATTCAAGTATTACAACAGTTTTATCAAATCTCAATAAATTATGTTTTGTCATTGTATCTTTGAGTTCTTTTTTGGTATTTGCTATGTCTTCTAACAATTCCTTTTCATCTTTTTTGGATAAGTCATTATCTTTTAATTTTGCACTTAATGTATTCCATGTAGGTTTAATTCCAAGTTCATGACTGAGCAGATTCAATCTACCTCGGTTGACCATTCTATCATTATACACTACACCCTTAGAATCCCAAATATCTTTTATCTGTTTTTCTTGTTGTCTTCTTTTTGCTAATAAATACTCCGCCATTTTTTATTATGACACATATGTTTAAAACAAAATGTGCGCTGATACTCACCCAATATACAAATTAATTACGAGATTTAGTAAATTTAAAAACTGTGATTATATTTTTGTTTGTGAAAAAGACGGATCTATTCCTTTGTCTAACAGTACCAGTATACCAATTAAGCTATTGTATTTTATGGTTGAAAAAAATCATACATTTCAAAAATTAGATGATATTGACATGTCAAGGTTATCCACCTATAATAATATTTTTGCATTCCAAGAATTAAATTTGATATTACCAAAAACATGTGACGAAGCCAAAGAATTTAAAGTAAATTGTTTAAGGTCATCTAAGATGAATAATAGTTTTGCAAGAACATTCATTCCAGGATCAATGTTTATTGATCATGAGAAAAAAATTGAATGGCAACCAGAACCAGAACATCCATTAAATCCTTACCAAATCATTCCACCACAAATTAGAAAAAGTCTACTTTTACCTTATCCATTTGAAGATGTTGGTGAAGATGGATTCTTTGTTTTTGAAGATGGAGTTATTAATTTTCAAAATGATACTGGAGTGTATGTTTTTGGGCATGTTGTAAATGATAAAATTGTTATTAGACATTTTAATCCAGTAAAAAGTGAAAACAAGGTAACCATAAGTTTGTATGTTGAGTTAACCCTTGATGGTCAATACTTTTGCAAATTTACATTTGATGATGAAGAAAATATGAAATTCGGGAAACACACTATTTGTGGTTATCCAGACTTAAGCATATTACATAAGAGAATTTACAATTTTGATGCTATTAAATATGTAACATTCTTAATAAAAAACGGTAAAGGTTATGATAACAACAGACATCAAGAATCAAAAATCAAAGAAAGACAACTATATGGTTTTGCAGGATTGACAGAAAATGACGATGAAGATGGTGGTGATATGTTTAAATTTGGAATGACTGATGCACAATTTTTACAGTTTAAAGATATTTATGGCGGATATTAATATGGTGTTCCTGAATGATTACGTGAAAATCTTTCTAAAAATGCACTTTGAATCGAAGGTAATGGGTCATAATCCATTCTTGGTACTCCTGGAATAATATCCTTTCTGTAATATGCATAATTAGGGTATTTATAAACATTATCAATTAATATGTCAGACATTCTTGAATTATTACAATGATCACCTCGTGTTGGTAATCTACCATTCATACCACCTGCAGACCACTCAGTATATTTTTTCATTTCTGAGTTACATGGTTTTAATCCAATCCAATATTCTGCAGCTGGTGATGATGTGTAATAATCTCTTGGTAATGTGAACTTTTTTCTTGGTAATGCAGGATGTTCGCATGATCTAAAATCATCATTACATTGTCTTCTTGCACCCCATGTTAATGGTTCAGCTTTTACTTTTCTAACTTGATTTCTTGATATTTCTGTTGCTAATTCTGCAATTTTAGTTTCTAACATATTTCCGTTTAAAGGTATTCCACCAATGTCAGTATCAGCTAATCTTTTGTTAATATTTGCAAACAATGGTGATTTTCTAACACTAAGATCATTGGTTTGACTATCGTAAAACATGTCATTAGAAACATTTTGGAATGGTTGATTAGGTACATATGGATCACCAATTTCTGTAAAATATGATGGTAATGTATCTGGTGGAGATGCCATAAATCGTTTTGTTGCAAATAAATAATTTATAAATGCTTCATTTAAATGTTTTGTACCTCCTGTAAATTGTTCTTCGTCATTGACAGCTTCTCCATAATACCAATCATGTGCAAGGTATGGAACATTTTCACGAATGTCTTGGTGTACATTTTCTGGATAAATACTTCTTAATCTAAATATTAAAAAGTTAACATTTTCTGGTGATAAGAATGAAAAATATTGTGGCATCTTTTTATAAAAAACAAATAATAAATATCAAATTAATCATGTTCACTTGGTAAATCTTTTTCAAGAAATAACAATCCAAATGATTTTTTCTGATGATCTTTATAATAGTATAAATAATTCTTTTTTGTGCTCCTTAATAGTTTACCAAATTCAGGATTATTTTTTCTAATATCTTGCGGAAGTGATGCAAATACTGACTGGGCATTGTCCATAACAATTGCTTCAAATGTTTCTACCATATTTTTAAAATCTGGTGGTGGTGTTAACTTTGAAATATCATCATAAGTTTTATATTCACCAGTTACATACTTATCATATCTATCAAAAACCATATCATACTGACGAGAATTGATAATAAGTTCAACTAATGGTCCATCACTATATTTCGCACATTTATTTTTTACGTATGACAATAATTCGCCAACAGCTTGTCTTTTGAATGTTTCTTCAAACACTAATTTGTACATTACAGCTTTACCAAAGTAACTTTTAATATTCTCAAGTTCCTTTTTGCGTTCACACAATTCTTTCTTTTTTTCAGTGATCTCTTTTTGTGTCCGATTGTATAAATGCAACATTTTTTGTAATAATTATCATTCAGATACAAAACAATTTATAAATTAATTAAGATACCTCTTTGTAATATATTAATTTATTTTTCTAAAATTTTGTATCGTAAAAATGGCACCTCCAAAAACTACTGGTAAGGGCAAACCTGCTATTACCCCTGAAGAAAAAGCGAGAGAACTAGGATTAAGTACCGCTGACTATGAAAAACGTTCTATTATCGGTAAACAAATGCGTAAAATTGCGAATGATAATGTTAGTAAAAGAACTACTGGTGTTAAAACCACACCAACAAGTCGATCTGATGCATTTTACCGTGCATGGTGTGATGCAAGAGCAGCAATTAGAGCTAAATACAGCAAGGAAGAGTTAGATAGATTAAAGGTTAATTATAAAGATCCAGCTCCAGGATCAAAAACCAAGACAGCAAAGAAGAAAAAATCAAAGGGTAGTAAAAAGGGTGCTGTTAAGAAGGCCTAGATTACACCATCTAAACTACATACGAATATTGGATTTGCTTCATAATACTTTGGTTGATTTGATACTTTCATATGTAAAGTTCCATATACAATTTTTTTTGGTTTAAATTTTACTACCATATTTTTAGGTGTAATTATTAATCCAGAGTTTGTTTTGTATCTGAATCCATCTTCTGTTAAATATGCTAAATTATTTTTAAATCCTGCGTGTACACATTTTTTTATCCTTATAATATCTTCAAATATTTCATCTGAGTTAAAATCTACTTCAGGTCTAGTACTAACAATTCCAACTTTTGTAAATGAATTTTGTATTTCACTTCTGCAATCCATAAATTTATAAATTGTTCTAAAATCAAGACCCATTTTTTTCGCTTCATCAATAACACCCATTGGTCCAAACTTGCGCACATTCTTGGCATACCATCTCATTATAAATAATGGTTCAAGAAATTCATCATAAAGTTGGTCAATAAGAAATTTAGAGTCTCCACCAAAATGTTTTTTCAATGTTGTAGGTCTGATTATTGATTCTAATAGTCTATCTGATCTAAAATCATTAGGTTTAATTTTTTCTTTCATATTTTTAATCATAAATTTTTCATACATGTAAGATTTTTTACCTGCATCAACAAATATTCCAATTGTTATTAAATCATTGATATTGACTCCGTAAGCAAGACCAGCCATTACCATGCGAATTGATTCAACTGACAATCTACTAATTTTAGATGCTAAGTACCCAATATATGTACCATAAAATCCCAATGATATTAATTTATTACGTGCAATCACATATACATCAGCAGGCATATTATCTAACATTTGTTGTGGATAATTCTTTAGTGTTATCTCATTGACAAAAGTTTTTTCTTTTTCAATAACTGATTTTTTGTTCATTGAGTCAATATAAATACATTTACAATTTTCGGTTTTATTAGTTAACTTGTGACCTGTGACATCTGTGCAATCTTTTATAAACAAATTAAATGTTTCGTTTGACATTGGCTTGATAACTTGTTCAATATCCAATCCAGCATACATCATGTCAAGTACAATTTTTGATAAATCACTAGTAAATATATCGGGTCTTGAATATTTTTCCATTTTACCAAGTAATGATTCTTGCATCATCCTATAAATATATCCATATTGCACTCTTCCAGCTCTACCACCACGTTGTTCCATAGATGCTAATGAACATGCTTGATTGATTAAACTAGTTAATCCATGAACAGGTGAATATGCTGTGGCATTTACCATACATGTGTCAATAACATATTTCAATGTTGCGAGTGTTAATCCGGTTTCAACTACTGGAGTTGCGATTGTTATCCTTCGTTTAATAGTAGGTATTTTTAATTGCTCTCTTAATTCACTAAGTGGTATGCGAAGATTATCCATTTCGGGTCCATTTTTATTATATATTTCCGAAGTCATTGTAGTAAGATAAAATTCTTTATCTTTATCAAGTGCTACTATTGCTTTAGTAATTTTTTTTATTTGAGACATACCAGGACAAAATATCAGAATATCATTATGTGTTTCTGGGTCACTAGCATTTTCTGTATGCAACTTAAGAACAGTATCAGCAGTGGCTTGATATACATTTATTGGTTCATAATCAAGATAGAAGAAATCTCTTGAAGCTTCACCACCCTCTACAAGAACCGAATTTGTTCTATCAACACCAAGATAATCAGCATATTTATCAATGTCAAATGTTGCAGACATAAATACAAACATTGGACATGATTTGTTACCTGCATTTCGTCTCATAAAATCACGAATATATGTACACCCTTCATCCAATTCAAGACTTCTTTCATGACATTCATCAACCGCAATCATTTCGTAACTTTGCATAAATTCAGCATCAGTTTTATTTTTAAACATTGTTGTTAATGATCCCATAGTACAATATATAATACTATCATTATCTGTTGGGTGTGCCTTGAAAACTGATGATGTGTATCCAACATTTTCATTAAGTTCAAGATCTGGATTGAATGGTTCAGTGGCAATTTCGATTGCTTTATCTTTTGCAAGTAAAACTTTTGGTTGTGAACAAAGAATTTTATGAGATGTTTTGGTGACTGGAACAATACCCTTTTGACGATTTTTAATAGTATATTCATCATCAGGATAGTCAAATATTGTAAAGTCAAAGTCAATTGGATCTTTAAATTTATACTCACCAGGAAATTTATGTGTGTTAAAAAATCTTCTAAATACTTCAACAATAAATGCAGTTGTCTTACCTGAACCAACTAAACTTTTCAATAGTAACACTCTGTCATTCATGTTGGGTGATTCTTTTGACCACTTATGTGCGAGCAAGTTTAGTATCCAATGAATTGCAATAAATTTATCTAATTCTTCTTTTTTAACTTTATTACTTGTTGGGTTTAATGAACCCTTTACGAGCAAAGTTGGCATCACCATTTTGTAATAGATACTATATTTTGCATTAAATATTTAAAATATTACATTAAATGTATAGCAACATACCTATATTTACAAGTATTTCATTAAAAACATGTTTAATTGGTGTAGTAGTGGGTACAATGTTACCTAATTGGACACTTTACGTATTATCTATTACAACATTAATATGTGTTGGGTCATTACCAACATTAAAGAATAGATTTGATTTTTTTGATGTGTTTAACACTTTATGTACACCACAAATTGGTGCAATAATTGGATTGACTGTTAATCCAAATTTATTTTTAGTAGCATGTATATTTTCGTCAACATTATTTATAGACGTATTTCTATATATGCGGTGGCGTGATAATTATTTTGGCGAGGGATTGATACATGATGCACCATACAATTATTCATTAAAAGCTGACTAAATAAAAATGATTTTTTATCTAACAAATTATTATGAATAAACTTTTAGCAGTTAACATGTATTTTAATACCCTTACTTTAAGTGTTATTTATGGGTTAATATTCCCTGATTATAAGATATTCTTACCATTTATATTTAGTATTTATTCTGTGTATGTTCTTTATTATAGAAATAAACCTAAATTCTTTGATATATTCAATGTGGTATACATACCACAAGTTGGGATATTAACCAGCTTAATAGAATTAAATTTTATGATGATGTACGCTATATTTAGCATTTGTTGTACTATAAATATATTAATGTGGTTGATGAGTTATGAAAAAAAATATCAAACTAAAATTTTAGCTGTATAATGTTTTACATTTAATACACACGTAATTAAATTTGTAATTTTCATCAACAGTTAAAATCATAGTATCAAATTTACATTGAGTACACTCTTTTTTTATTCTTTGAGTTGTTTGCAGATTTGATAAAGCCAATAATTCAGATGGTTGTAGTGTTCTGACACCTGCTTGGTATGTCATGACAGCCATGGTACGGTCTGTTGATGACATATTATTAGTTTTGAAACATCTAGTACACCTGACATTTAATGTCATCATATCATAAGGATCTAATAAATTGTTGCAAACATTACAGAAGTATGGGACATAGGTAGTTGTCATTTATTTAATATTAAAAAATCAATTTTTTAATAAAAAATGGTAACACGAGTAAGAGATCAAGTTAGATCATTTGTTGCATATGGTGGTTATGAAGAAAATATGAGTGTCGGTGAAATATTAAGCAAGTCAAGAGCTGACAGACTTGTATTAAAAGAATTAGAAAAAACAAATAATAATATAATAGCTGGAATGGTACATGGTACAATGTCAAACAAGTTAATAGAACTACCAGATATTGATTGGAAATCAGAAAAATATTCAAAAAGGGGTGCAGATGCAATAGAAATTGCAAATGATATAGAACAATCATTGTCTATTGTGAAATAGGTCTCATAAGTCTCATACCGATCTTATAACCAAATACAGCTGCTACTACGATGAAAAATACTACAATTACTGTCCACCATAGATGAAAAAGGTCCATTACAATTGATGATAATGATACTGTCATTGTTTTATATAAAGCAAATATAAAAAATATTAAATTAATTACCAAAATTAATTATGTTAACTATTAATTCTCTTATTCTTATGTCGGATTCTGTATTAATTTTTAGAGATTTCAACCAGTCGAGTAATTGATTTTTTTGCAACGTAAGTTTAATACAAATTGATCCATTTTTGATATTTGATTTAAAGTAAACAGCTTTTTTATCTGACAATTTGATCTTATACATAGACCCGTTATCGTATATAAATAAACTATTTTCTCGTAATAAAATGTCACCATCTATTATATTACGTATTTTTTGATTATCATTTATTGGACACAATTTGTTATTATAATAAACATACGCATCTGGTACTCCATCTTGATTATCATATAACACTGATGGTAAACTATCACTCATTGAGCAACATTCAATGAAGTCTGGATGACCTCTAATATCTTCTATATGATATCCATCATTATCACAATAATAATTACCGTAGCTAGAGTCTTCGTGTGTATACCAAAAGGCTAAATCAAATCCAAATTTACTTAAGAATTTTAATACACTCATTAATATTTAACTCATTGAGAATCAATTTTTTCTTCTTTTGATTCAATTGGTTCGTTTGGTTGTTCAAATGCAAAACTCTCAATTTCTTTTTCAAGATCAATACCTAATTTACCTAATTTCTCGTTTGCCATGTTAAGGAATGAAATTGGGTCATGATCACAGTATTTGATACCATCTAAAATTTCATTAATAGCCTTATCTTGAACTGTTGATTCCTCATAATCTTGTACATGAACAATGCAATCAAAACACATAAATACGTCCTTACAAATATCAGTACATCTCATGTAAGTAATGTACCCATTTTGAACATTGGGTTGGTATTCAAAATCATACATACCATGAAATGATGATAATGCATACTGATCAAGCAAAACTTGATCTGTTGGAAGTCTACTATTCATCGAACTTGGCATGTTGTGTGATGGGTTAATACCATCATCGTATTTAATTGTCTTAATTTTGATATCTTTGTCTACTTTTTCAGCAATGTATAATGTGTCGTCCTTAGCGTAAACAGATAATAGTTCTGTCATTTTTCTATTGATAGATTGATTCTAATAAAAAAAATATTTTATTAATTAATCAGTTGCTTCAGTGGTGTATCTTTTCTTAACAGCTTTACCACCAGATAATTTAATAACATCTGTGATAACTTCTGTTTCTTTAGTATTTTCTTCATAAATTTTATCAATTTTGGATCTGAGTTTGACAAGTTTTTGATCAACTTTTGGAATTGTTCCAGCAGGTGCATTCTTTAATCTATCAATTTCTTTACGATATCCAGAAATAGCACCCAATTGATCTTTTGACATGCGTCCTTCCAAATTATTTAATCTTTTCTTGAACATCGCATGAGAATTCATATCAGTCATAAGACGATTACTGTGTAAAATTTCAACATCTGGATCACTCGAATTGAATAATACAACATTTGATCTTAATTGTTTAAATTTATCGTACAAATATGTATTACCAATTGGAACTGGCAATAATTCTGTTGCTGCGTTAAACCTGTTTGCGTTGTTAAGTCTGTATTTCATTAATTCGGGATCATCAATACTATCAAATACCCCATGAACATGAATTGTTGATTCGTGACTTGCCCTGATACCAAATAGTGCACTAACAACACCTCTAATTGATTCAATATTAAGATCCAAGTAGTTATAAACATTCATTGTTTGATCAATAGATGGCATTAAATCACCAAGTACATCTGGTGCTATTTCTGGAACATAATCTGGTCTTTTTGCTTTGTTGTTTTTGTAAAACAAATCATAAACAGTGCCAATATATTTGTCAGATGAACCTCCATAAACACTAAAAAGAAATTTTTTAATTATTGCTTTTTCTTCTTCAGGCCCCTTAAATTCATCACATCTTCGTTGAAGATATGCAATATTACCAACCATTGCAAATAGTCTATTATATGATTGTTGTTGATTTTGTATTTCAATTAAAACAATTTTCCCTTTGTACTTTTCAAGACATAAGGTTTTATTTTCAACAAATTCTATTTCATTAATTACAGTTCTCTTGTAATGTTCATATTCTCTTCTATCATCAGGGTCAAGATCTTCAAAGTATGCGATGACTGCATCCAATTTACATTCTTGTGATAAACTGGCATCATTATTTATCCTTTCAATTTTTTGATTGATAGTGTTGATTTTATCGATGTCATAGAAATAATTTAGTTGTTCCTTCGACATTATTTTACCAAACGATAATTACTTATTGTAAAAATTCGAGTAAAAATAAATGGAAATTAATATTAAAAATTTAAAGTATCACATTAACAGTTTAAAGAAAATCAAGTCATTGATAAATTTTGAGTTCAAGTATGTGTTGTTCGCAATGGAAATTGATAAAGTGTTAAAAGAATCAACAAACGTTCTCAACCCATTCATTGGAATACTTCCTGTGTGTCACTATACAAAATTGACAGGATTGTATTCACAATGTGTGTTAAAACTCAAACGTGATTTATACAAAGAGTTAGAGAAAAAGAGGTTGTCATCTAGTGAACTTGGAAAATTAATTCAGTCATTAAGTATGAACATCTATTACCTCATTGCAAAAAATAGTGAGTATTGTAAAGACTGCAATAATTTTTTAATACGACATAGAAATGAATGGTTTTGTCAACGATGTAACATATTTCGTGGTCGTATTTATTTATCAAAGGATGAAGAATTAGATGAAGATATTAAACAGAAAAAATCAAATATTTCAAAACATTTTGATGCAAATCTTAACAGAATTTATGGAATCATTGATGACAAAACTGTTTTACCCGAATGTGGTCTTAAACAACTTCGCAAAAAACTTGATGATTCAGGATTTGATATTACAAAACAAGTTCATTACACATATTCACTTATTAATCAACTAAAACGTTTCAAACACATTGAGTGTACATGTGAGAAAGGATCACACAAAATTATTTCATGTAAGAAACAAGTTAACTATATTATAACGAAAATTTATCCAGAAATTAAGATACCCCGTTTGATGGGTATTGAATACATTGTTACAAGAAATACATTTTTGACAATTTCAGCAGTTTACCAACAGTTGTATCCAGGAAATTATAATATGGCATATCAATATATTTTGCATCGCATACTAAACTTGAATTTTCCAAATCGCACTAATGTGTTAGATTTATTAAGATTTATTTATCCACAAAAACAAAGTTCATTCCATGATAAAGATGTAAAATTCCGAGCTATTAACGATAAAGTCAAGTGTTTCAAAGAATTTAGATCACTTCCATCTGACATTTACTCAAATATTATGCATTACAAGATAAGTAAAAAAATTAATTATTATTAATCTGAATTGCACATGAGAATAAAAATCAGTTTGACTTTCGTAAATTAATTAATAGTATTAATTATTTATTTTTTAATTTGTTTCAAGTAGAAAAATGACGTCTAGATCTACAGTAGTACAGCTTATCCAAAACGTAATTGGTAGGCAAGCCTCTCTATTGACTGCAGGACCTTTCCTCCAAGCAGTAATCAACAGACATATTAATAATAGAACCGCACAAGGTTTACCACCATTTCCATCGATTGGTATTATTCACACAACTCACTTTTTGTGCTTGAGTACTGCATTTAAACCTTGTGTTGTCACTGCTTTCGAGTATGTTAAAACCACTGAAACATTAAATGAAGGAGCATGTACAGAAATTGAACTTAAACAAAATTGCGATTATGTAAATGATATGTATATTGAAATTGATACACCAGTCGTCACTTGTGACCCTGTTGCTTTACCAGACATTGTTGTCAAACCAAAAGATTTAAATGTCTATGCTGCAAATGGTAACAAATCCCTTAATTTTGGTACAGGACAACTCAATAACGCAACCGAGGAAGCCAGTGGTAACATTACAGTAACTGATGGATTCAATTACCAATATGATGTTCTCGGCGGTGATTTTGCAGCTACTACATCTATCACTTCTAATGGTAAAATTTATAATATTAATTATTCATTACCTCTTGATAATACCAGCATTGGAGGTATTTCTTACACATATGTTGACCAACATGGAAACTTTATTGCAGGTCCAAATGGTCAAGCTGTTACTCCTGATAAAAATGGTTTTGGTGCCGGTCAAGGTAGTAGAATTTTACGTGCTAATTATGTTCGCGCTTGTGACTTTCCTGGAGTCAAATATTTCCATCACAATATTTTCAAGGTTGATGATAACAACATTTCTGAATACCATTCATTAGCTCAAATGAATTTCCGTGAAAGACGTCTTACACCAACCGTTAGAAAGGCTTTTGATCGTTTAGTTGGTCAAGAAGAAGTTTTCGATGAAATCGCTGAAAATCATACTGCCGCTGGAGATACTTCATCTGGATTTGCTGCAGGTGCATCTCAACTCGAATATGGTAGACATTACCACAGACGTGCTAGTGGTTTACAAACACCTAAGCCATCTCAACCATCTCAAAGATTGTATATTCCATGTATGCATTGGTTTAATATTGAACGTAAAACTTCATTACCAGTTGTTTGTATGCCTGATGGAAGACTTGTTATCTCTGTTCACAATTCTCCACTTGATCATATCTTCTTCCCTGCTGCTGGAATTTATATTCAAGAAACTGTATACGCTAATTCAGTTGCTGGAGGTGCTAATGGTACCCAAGCTGATCCTCATGTTTTCCTCAATCGTCGTATTCCATTCATTATTCCAGGATCCAAAGTTTCTGCTTCTGCATCCAACAAGAATGTATCACTCATTACTTGTAATATTTTACTTGATGAACTCATTCACATGATGGTCATCAGTAGAATTGGATTTAACTTAATCACTCTTATTCGTCAAGAGAATATTACTGTTAACTCCTCTGATTCTACTAACGAACTCCGTGTTCAACAACTTAAATGGCCAACTGAATACTTATGTATTAATGATCAACCATACGAAAACTTTGATCACAGCAAACCAGAAACTGCTGAAAATTGGTGGAGATGTGGTTACCAAACCAAATACGATGCATCTGAATTCTTACACGTTACCCGCAGAGAACCAAAAATTGGAGCTAATGCAGTTTATTGGAAAGAATATTTACAAATTGGATGTAAATGGGAAAGACACATTGAACATGTTGTACAAACCCTTGGAGTTAACATTTATGATACTTACTTCTACAGTAAAGATAATAAACGTGAATTCTATTCTCAATATTTACCATATGCTTACTGCAATGGTTTCATTGCTAGTGACACTCAACACAATTCTATCTTTATCACATTTGCTAACATTCCAGGTCCATACCAACCATCTGGATTTGTTAACTTATCTAAGACTAAAGAAATGTTCTTAGACATGACTGTTAGTCCAAATATTTCACTCCAAAGCAAGGCTAGAATTAACATTCAATCCTGGTGCCGTAACTTCTTGTTAATTGCTGATGGATCTTGTATTGTTCGCTTTACCTAAATCAATAATACATCAGTTACAATATAGGTTTTTTATATTATATTTATAATAATTGTTAAAAATGGAATTAGTAGAAAATGACATGTTAGATTTTATGATCAAAATGCATAAAGAAGATAGAAAATTATTTTTAACAAACGGTGATTACTTTGATTTGGATATTTTTGATAGTCGAGGTTGTCCTGCACTATTTAGATTTAGTAGTATTCCAGGTGTGTATCCACCATCTGGATTTGTTAACCTTTCTAAGAAAACACCACCTGACAACCAAAAATTTGATTTTTATACCACAAAATATTAATGGGCGAAACTTTGGATGATACGGATAAAACACCAGATGAAAGGGATCTTGAAGATTTATTAATTAGACGCCATGATGAATATATTTCATCAATATTTAGTAATTTTGCATCAATACTTGATGGATCCTGCATGGTCAAATTTACTTAAAAAAAAAATTGATTTTTTATTTTGCAATTATTATAAATGATCAAAATCGAATATGTACCTGATAACGATCGTATGGAGAGTGATAGAGAAATAATTATTAGTTATTGTGATGGAACTGATGATCTTACAACTTGTTTTGAAGAGGTTATGGATATCATGATAAGCGAAAATATGTTTGATATTAATATTTCCCTGATACCAGAAGAAGAAGACGATGATAATGAATATTATTATACGGCAAGTGTATTATTTAAAGAACATGGTGTCTATGAAAGATTTAAGGAAAAATTATTAAAAGCCATAGATCAATAAAAAATTGATTTTTTATCTTACAATTATTATACAATGGTTAAGATCTTATACGAATCCGACAATTATGATGTTGAAACTTGCAAAAAGATAACAATTATATGTAAACAGAATGAAACTATTACACCATATTTAGATGACATAATGAATATTATGTTAAAAGAATATGTGTTTGACATTGGAATTAGAGTAGCATATGTAGAAAATGATGAATATATTGATCAATTTGATACATTAGCATCATTATTATTTAAAGAACATAGTATTCACGATAAATTTATAAATAAGGTATTAAGCAAAATGAATGAATAAAATATTTTTTTTTAATTTGGGTTTCATAATTACAATAAAAGAAAATAATAGAATGGGTTTTGTAGAATATATTCCTCCTGGTGGATCTAAAGAAGAATGTATTGTTCTTAATATATATGACGACCCGTCTGATGATGTCACTCCTTATCTTGAAAGAATTATGGATTTAATGATAAAGGTTGAAGTGTTTGATATTATAATTCATTTAATTGATAGTAATTCTAAAGATGGGTGGTATGATTATATTCGACTTACTGCATCAGAATTATTTATAAAAAATAAAGTATACAAAAAATTTGTTAAGAAAGTAAGTTATCATATGAAATCAATAATGTATTACCACAAACAATGAATAAAATATTTTTAATTTGGGTTTCATAATTATGATAAAATGACTAAAAATAATAAGGGTTTTGTAGAATACTTTGAAGGTGGTGATTATTATAATCAATATATTCTTCTTGATATGTACGAAGATACATCATGTGATGAAACTCCTTATCTTGAAGAAATTATGGATTTAATGATATGGTATCGGGTATTTGATATTGAGGTTCGTCTAATTACTCGTAATTCTGCAGATAGAAAGGATGATTATTTTTCATATAATGCATCAGAAGTATTTATAAGTAATGGTGTGTATGATGTATTTATTAAAAAATTAAATGATCATTTGGAATCATTAAGGTATTAATTCAATATATTTTTTTTTTTGATTTTTGATAAAACATTATTTAATGGAGGTAATATACGCATTTGAATTTAATGAAGATTGTTATATCTTCGAAATTAAGTATACTGGATTACCCAAAACAGCACCAAAAAATGATAAATTTAAATGGTGGTTGGATATTAATGGTCAAATAAGGGTACTAAAATTTGATAAAATGACACCTACAAGTCGATCATTTGAGAATGGAAAAATCATATTAGAACTTAATTCACATATAATAATAGATAATAATGAATATCCTGTTACTGATGTTAAAGATAATTTTACACCTAGCATGAAATGTTACAAATATGAATAAAAAAAAATATCTTTTTTATATTATTGTTTAAGAACTATCTTCATCAGACAATGTATATGCTTCCATTAATTCGGCAAGTTCATTGGAAATCTCTTTTAATTCACCTTTAATTGGTTTAAGATATTCCATTGTGGTTGGACGAGGATAATATTTACCTGTTTTCTTATCTTTAATTTCCTTCTTGAGTGATTTTCTCAATCTATGCATGTCGTTAATTAAAATGTTAATGTCATCCATATCATCACCAATATATTCAGCAAAAGTATCTCTGAATTCAATAATTTCATTATACAGTTTTTTTGCTTTGCGTCTAATTTGTGCAAATTCTTGTTCAATTGTCAACTTTCTAGTAGTCATTTTATTGGATATTAATAAGTTATAATGTTAAATACAATTAAAAAAATAATTTATTATGAACTAAATCTATTTGTAATTGAATTAAATGGTATTACATTATTATTTTTGTCGTAATACTCAACAACGCTTGGATTATTAATCCACAAATTTTCATTCATGTTATCAAACTTTAATACCTTTACATTTGGCAATCTCAATGTTTTAATTTTGTTATCATAACATTCCACAATTCTTGCATCTGGAAGTGACAATTCTGTTAAATTATTGTTTACACAGTTAATTGTTCTAACTTTGTCAGCCTTTATACTCGTTAATTTATTGTTGAAGCAACGTAAAGATCTTGCTGTTGGACAATTGATACTTGTTAACAAATTATTCTCGCAATCTATTGTACTTGTTTTTGGTAAATTTAGTGTTGTTAATTTATTATCACGACAAATACACGATGTTAAGTTGGGACCTATTATTTCTTTTAGGTTATTATTACAACAAATTAGAGCAACTTTGTCATTTATGGTAATTGACTCCATTTTGACGTTATCATAAATTCCAATAACTATGACTTTTGGAAACTTTTGCATTACCAGATTATGCCATTCATAGAATTTATCAGGTCCTTCTAAGTAATATGCTATTGCTACTGATTCATCTATAGGACAATTTCTAAGATCCTTGATTAATGCGTCCCACGTCATGTAAAATTACTTTATAAAAAAATCAAATTAATTTAATTAGTTGATCCAAATCCGTCATGTGCAAATGTTTCATTTTTTAATGTTGGTAATTCGTTTGTAAAGGTATAAATTTTATGGATAACAAGTTGTGCAATTCGTTCACCTTGGACAACTGTATATTTTTCCATACCGAGGTTATGTAAAAGTACTCCAATTGTACCCGTGTAATCAGAGTCAATAACTCCTGCTAATGTAACCATGCTTCTATTAGTGTATAAAATTCCATTTGGACTTGTTTTTTTATCTTTTAAAACCATACTTGAACGATCTAACACTTGACAATAATAACCTTCTGGGATATCAATTCTTACTCCAGTGTCAACTAAAACAGTTTCTCCTGGTGAAATTACACAATTTGTAAGTGCGCATAAATCGTATCCTGCAGACCCTCTAGTTGCTCTAGCAAGCGGTGGATTTGAATATAATTCTTCATGTTTACCTAATAAACTTCCTAACATACCACTTAATCCTCCAAGGGTACTTTCTGGTACCTCATCTTCAGATGATAATTCACATTCAGCGGTGGTTTCGTTCCAATCAGACATTTGTAATATTTTATATTGTTTTTTGTAGAAATCAAAATTATTTTTATTTATACCAATCCAGCGTTAATGAATAATGCACCTGCAGGTATAACAGTGGTACCAACTGGTGCAACTCGTGCTGATGAGGGTGTAATTGATGCCGTTAACACACCAGATGAATTTATACAGTTTCCAGGTGACAAAAGTTTTACTCCATGAAGACCAATTGTTCCATTAATTGTACTTGTTATGACATTATTAAATGTTGTTTTGTATGTACCTGATATTTCTAATAATCCTG
>Ga0255183_1000389_pt1 | contig 18426 bp, 17 predicted proteins | sample Atl_UVDOM_RepB_8_FD_183638 | JGI IMG/M metagenome (GOLD analysis project Ga0255183, IMG submission 183638) | Freshwater microbial communities from Altamaha River, Georgia, United States - Atl_UVDOM_RepB_8d | ecosystem: Environmental > Aquatic > Freshwater > River | place: USA: Georgia...
AAGGGACGCGATGAGGGGTGCCATTTTTCGTGCGGGGTGGGGTTCTAAGCCAGAACCCCAGAACGCCGAGCCCATTTGCCGATGTCCAGCCGATCTGCGGGCGGACGGGGGGATCGATGATCTGGCAAACGCCCACGATCCTTCTGCCGAGATCATCTCGAACCGCTGGGTCATGTGCATTTTCGACTCCTGGAATCGAGCCGTCGTCTGCCACTCCAAGAAGGAGTCGGCCCCCGCTGCTGGAAGCGAAAGCCGCGATTTCCTTGGCAAGATCCCGCACCTGCTTTGGCAGCTCTCGCTTGAATTCCACAGTCTCGCTCTCACCGCCCTGAGCAAGCCGAGGAATATCTTCAGATAGCTGGGCGTCCGCCCACGGTTCGATGGTCATAGCGATATCATGCCCGCGCCTCGAAAGATCTCCACGAATTCCCGAGCTCCCTGCAGCAGCTGGCGCACGCCCACGTCGCGTGATTGCTTTGACTTTGAGTAATCGCTGGTGTGTGCACCATAAACGTATCAGCGCGCCTGCGGGCCTGCGGCAGTTTGACCGAACAGAAGCTTCTTGCCCTCCTCCGTCACCGCAGGACGCGATGCGAAAGGCTCGCCGCGCGCATAGGCCCTGATCGTCGCGGGACGATTGCGAATCGCATCAAACCACCGCCGCAGACTGGGGAACTCGTCGAGTTCCTGCTGCTGGCGCTTCCACGGCACCACCCAGGGGTAGGTCGCCATGTCCGCGATCGAATAGGTTTCACCTGCGAGATATTCCTGCACGGCCAGGCGTCGGTCGAGCACACCGTACAGGCGATTGGTCTCGTTGACGTAGCGCGTGATGGCATAGGGGATCTTCTCGGGCGCATAGATGCCAAAGTGATGGTTCTGACCGGCCATGGGGCCGAGTCCACCGACCTGCCAGAAGAGCCATTCCAGCACCGCCTTGCGCTCACGCAGGTCGGTCGGCATGAAGCGACCCGTTTTCTCCGCAAGATAGACCAGGATGGCGCCCGATTCAAAGACGGTCACGGGCTCCCCGCCGTCGACCGGCTGCATGTCGATGATCGCAGGCATCCGGTTGTTCGGCGAGAACGCGAGGAACTCAGGCTTGAACTGGTCGCCCGCACTGATGTCGACAGGATGAATGCGGTATTCGAGGCCAGCCTCCTCCAGAAACATCGTGACCTTGTGGCCATTGGGCGTGGGCCAATAGTAGAGGTCGATCATTTGCGACTCCGTCGTTGAGATGTGCCGGCGCCATCGAGCAGCGCCAATGCGGGCCGGACAAGCCCACGCAGCAATTCCGGTTCTGGCCGCGATCGCGCGAGGACGCGCAGCCCCATTAGCAAGCCGAGCAGCATCCGGGCGAGATCATCGGCCGGCAACGTGATGTTGATCGCGCCGGCATCTTGGCCGGCCTTGACGCAACGGTAGAAGAAGGCCTCCATGTCGCGCAAGACAGCGGCCAGTGCAGCCTGAAACTCCGCGTCGTGAGGTGCCAGCTCCAGTGCCGAGTTCACGATCAGGCATCCCTTGCGCTGGTCGTCGGCCAGCGACAATTCGATGATCTCATCGAAGAACGCACCGATGGCCGCACGAGGTGCCAACTGGGACTCGAAGCGCCGGACCCGATCGCAAAAGCCTCGCTCGACATAGTGTTCGAGCGCCTGCCGGTACAGCGTGCGTTTGTCGCCAAACGTGTTGTACAGACTGGGGCCGGCGATACCCATCGCGTCGGCCAGGTCCCGCACCGAGGTGGCTTCGTAGCCCCTCGACCAGAAGCATTGAATCGCGGCATCGAGGGCCACTGCTTCGTCAAACTCTCTGGGGCGCGCCATGATCGTTCCTGGATCGGTTCGTGGTTGGCTTCGTGAGTGGATGCGGTGCTTGATGCCGCGTCGTCACAATGCGCTGTGGTCCTTGACCGCCTCTTCCAGCGCGCTCTTGAGCGTCAGGAATCTCGCATCGACCGCTACCGGATCGTTACGGTTGAGCGCAATCATCTGGGCTCTCGCCTCCCCGCCCCGGATGACCTCGAAAGCGTTCGCCTCGATCCCGGCGACGATGGCATCGGCCACCGCAGAAGCAGGCTCGCGCGAAAACCCCAGTTCGGGACCAGCGCGATTCGACTTCATCATCGGCGTGTCCGTGCCTCCAGGATAGGCCGTCAACACATGAATGCCTTCGCCCTTGAGCTCGCGCCTGAGCGCCTCGCCAAAGCGAGCCAGACCTGCTTTCACCGCGGCATACGTTGCATAGAAGGGTGCGCCGACCAGGGCAATGCCGGAGGCGACATTCACCACCATGGCATCTCCGCTGGCCCGCAGAGCGGGGAGCGCCGCGCGGGTCAACAAGACTGGCGCGAGCAAGTCGACGATCACCATCTGCTCGATATCGGCTTCCGTGGTGTTCTCCAGCCGGCCAGCCCGCACGCCGCCGGCGTTGTTGACGAGGATGTCGAGTCCGCCCAGCGTCTGTATCGCCTGGTCCAGCGTGGCCGCGCGTCCCTCGGGACTTCCCACGTCAGCGCAGACGCCCGTCGCCGAGTCAAGGCTGCGCAGTGCATCGTCCAGGACGCTTCTGCGCCTTCCGGTGATGACCACCCTGGCGCCTCGCGCGATCAGCGCATGGGCCAGCGCGAGGCCGATCCCGCTCGATCCGCCCGTGACGAGGACCCGCTTGTTCTTCAGTTCCATTTCAAACTCCTTGCGCCGATGCAGGGGGATAGTTCGACGGGAAGAGCGCACGCTTGGTCTCCTCGTCGTTGATCGCCTTGAACGCATGGCTCTTGGCGAGCGCCCGGGCGCGAGCGACCGCCGGACGCGCATCCACGCCTGCGAACCACCGCTTCAGTTCGGGAAAGGGCCCCAGAGGATCCTCGGCGCCCTTGCGCACGCGGGAAGCGCGATCGAGCCAGCCCCAGGCGGAGATGTCGGCGATCGTGAAACCGCTGCCGACGATGAACTCGCGTCCGGACAGGTGATCGTTGAGAACCTGATAGTGCCGCTCCGCCTCGCGGCGGTAACGATTGGCCGCGTAGTCCAAGCCCTCGGGCGCGGCGAACTGGAAGTGCACCGCCTGCCCGGAGAACGGCCCCAATCCCGAGGCGATGAAGAGCAGCCAGGACAGCAACTCCGGCCGATCCTCGGACGTGCCCAGAAGCTGGCCGGTCTTTTCCGCCAGATAGATCAGGATGGCGGTCGAGTCGAAGACCCTGACTTCGTTGCCGCCCGGCCCCTCGGTATCGACGATGGCCGGTACCTTGCCGTTCGGATTGATCGCACGAAAGGCGGGCGCATGCTGCTCGCCCTTGCTTGTGTCGACCGGCAAGGCTTCGTAGGCCAGACCGGTCTCCTCCAGAAAGAGCGCGATCTTTGCGGGGTTGGGGGTCGGATGAAAGTAGAACCGGATCATGGTGTATGCCTCGTGGTTGCGGAAATCGATGGCTTCGCTGCTTTACGGGCAGGACGTGCTGCCAAGAGCACGCCGCCAACAACGACGGCAAGTGCAACGCACTCTCCACCAGACGGCAGCTCTCCAAGTACGGGAATGGCGGCCAGCGAAGCAACGACCGGAATCAGGGCGATGATGGCTGTGGCCGCAGATGGGCCCAGAAGCGCGACAGAGCGATTGAAGGAAACGATCGCAACGCCGCTCATCAGGACGCCCTGATAGACGGCCTGCAAGCCGATCTCGCTGGGTGAGGCCATGGCGAGGCGACTGAGCCCGCCAAAAATATAGATCGGCAGGAAGAGGATGGCCGACCAGAAGCAGATCAGGGCTGCGGCCTGCACAGGTGTCAGGGCGCTGCGCCGAAAAAGCAGCGTGTAGACGGCCCACATGGCAGCGGCAGTCATCAGGGCGATGAGGCCCATCGGGTTCATGCCACCGTGAGCGGAAACACCGCCTGCAACCATGAACACCAGTCCGATGATGATGGCGAGGTAGCCACACCAGCGCGCGCGGCCCTGTTTCTCTTTCAGGAAAATCCACGCGAAGGCGCCGGCGAATACCGGCATCAGGGTCGGCGCTATCGCTGCCGCGCGGCCGGCCGACGTGAGCTGCAGGCCGAGCGCGACCGCCAGGACGAAGGGCAACCCCCAAAGGCAGGCATAGACCAGCCCCTCACGCCATTCCTTGGCTGATAGGCGTCTCTTTCCCCGCAACAGCACTGGAAGAAGAATGACGGCACCGATGCCGAACCGCAGCGCGGTCACATCCCACAGGCGAAGTTCGCGCGTGACACTGAAGCGCGTCACGACGAACCAGCCCGCAAAGATCGTGACGCTGAGCCCGGCCCAGCAGAATCCGCGCAAGACGTTCCGGGATGATCTCTGAGGCCACGACGCGGCAGCCGGTCCGACTACCGCTTCTTGCACCAAGTCGACGGCCTGCGTCACGTAACCGCCTGCTCTTGCAGCGCCGCAAGAAGTCGCTGCGGGGCCAATCGCTGCCGGTAATCGACCTCGATGAAAGCCAGCGAGATCCTCTGGTTCGGCGTGATCACATAGGTGGCGGGAACGGGCAGCTCCCAACTGGCGTCCCCATTTATGCTCGGCAGCGCCTTGTTGCTGGAACTCAAGGCATCGCGCAGTTCCTGCGGCAATGGATAGACCAGCCCGAATTGGCGAGCCACGTCATTGCCCAGATCGCTCAGGACGTTAAACGTCAACGCCTCGCGCTCCGCGGTTGACAGTGATGCGTCCGGAAGCTGAGGTGAGATGGCCAGCATGCTTGCGCCAAAGGATGCCAACTCGGGCAGCAAGGCCTGGTAGGACCGCAGTTGGAGGTTGCAGTACGGACACCAGCCACCTCGATAGAAGGTCACCACCACAGGACCTTGCTTGAGAGCAGCGGACAGCGACACCGTGCCGCCTTGGGCGTCCGGCAACGAAAAGTCGGGGGCCCTGTCTCCCTCCTTCAGCGCAGCGTGCCTCGCAAAGGTCGATCGCAGTTCCTCGATCCTGGACTCATAGAGCGCGACCCGGCCGGCTGGAGCGGTGCGGGCGAACTCCTTTCGCAATTCTTGCAGTTGTCGATCAAGATCAATAACGGCCACTTGGATCTCCCTTCGAGCAAGGCAGTCGCGGCGGGGATCGCAGCGGACTCCCGTTATTTTATATCAGTCGATAAAAAATGGCTTGTGTCAAGCGTTTTGCCTGAATGCAGGTCGCATCAGAAGCCTATACAGGTCAATGGCCGCCAGCGCCTCCAGCTTGTCAGCCTTGCTCCAAGGCCACAACGACGCCAGAGATCCGCGGGTGGCGAGCTTGCCCATCAACACATTGGCCAGCACGCTTTGCCGCCCGATCAGGTGGTGCTGCTGGAACACCATGCCGCAGTGGCGCCGATGCTCAAGAAGGTTGCGTTTTGAGACGGTGCCGCCCGGCAGATCGGCCACCGACACCTCTCCGTCTGTGGGGCTAACCAAGCCATTGATGCTGCGCAGCAGCGTTGACTTTCCCGCGCCCGACGCGCCCAGCAGCACAAGGAACCCGCCATGCTGTACCTCCAGCGAGGTGGGCGCAAGCGCTGTGTGACCATCGGCATAGGTCACCGTGATACCCCGCAAGCTCAGATGGCTCTCGCGAATTGCAGTTTTCATAGCTCGGTTTCATTTGTTGTGGTGCGCTAGACGCACACCAGGACTCAAGTGGTCAGAGGTATCTCTCGGGAAAGAGGAGGTTCTGGAAGAAACAGCTTCAGTGGAAGCACAGCTCAAGTCTGGGTGACCAAGGTGTCATGAATATGAAACTTTCATCCCTAAAAATGAGGGCACCCATAGATCACATCAATGTCTGGACTCAGCCTCCTCGCAGCCTTGAAGGCCTTTGACGCAACGGCCCGAGCCGGCAGCATGACCGCTGCCGCGAGAGTGCTCGCTATTCAACAACCGACTGTTTCTTCACACATACAGCGCCTGGAGGTCGACTTCGGCGTGGAGCTTTTTCATCGGCGCGGGCGGCGGCTTGAACTCACGTCCTTTGGACGCACTCTGTTGAACTACACCCGGCGTACCTTCAGTGGCGAGGAAGATGCGCACGCACTGCTCGCTGCTGCGAAAAATCAATACGTAGGGCGACTGGTCATCCATGCCATCGGGCCGCACAACGTGCTGCCCGTGTTGAAGCTGTTCATGAAACAGTTCCCCCAGGTCAACGTGGCTGTTGGCGTAGGCGACTCGCGAACCATCACTGAAAAGATTCTTGACTACCAGGGAGACGTGGGCATGGTGCTCAATCACGTCGCTCACCCAGATCTATTTGGCGCGGCTTACCGTACCCAGCGATTGGTGATATTCGGCAACACCCAACACCCACTCGCGCAACGGGCCACTCTCAAACTGCGTGATCTGCAGGGTCAGAGGTTCGTCATCCGAGAGGAAGGATCGACGACCAGACGCGTGTTTGAACAAGAACTAAAGGAGCGAGGCGTCGAGGTGCAGGTGGCTCTGGAGATGGGCAGCCGCGAGTCCGTTCGAGAGGCGGTGGCGGAGGGGCTGGGCCTAGGCGTCGTGGCGGAAACAGCCTACAGGCCGGATCCTCGCCTTGTTAAGTTAACTATTTCAGACACCAGCATGGCGACACAGGTGCACTTCATCTGTAGAAAGGAGCGGCATCAAGCTCCACTGATCTCGATCTTCCTGGGTTTGGCGCATAGCGTAAGTCAGAAAATTGCCTAGGTATGGAACTTGGATTCCATGCAGCCGTGGGGCATGGTCCGTGCATCCACCTCTGCATCCAGCTTCGCGCCATCCTTCTCCACAAACAAAACATTCTTGGCCGCTGGGTTCATCACTGGATCTGTTGAAAGCGCTTGCTGATGCTTGAGTAGGGGTCTCCTCGTTTTCAGTGCAATAAGTGACGGTACGAAAAGCTAGCACTGGCGCGGAGGTGGTGTTGGTAGATCGTTGATTTCATTGACTTTCCTGTTCACTTTCAAATCTGCGATTCGTGGCGTCAAACCGTGGTCGGTTTCATCCATTGGTGCCAGTTATCGATGCATTTGGCCGCGAAGGCAGGATTTGGTCAGCATAGCGGTCAACCGGGAAGCGAAACACACCCCGCAAGTTGATGCTCTCCAGCCTGGTGGGCGCAATCTTCCCGATCAGTTCCGGTGGAATGACCTGGCGGCGGTTCGACCAGCGATCCAGGACCGCCTGCATCTGTGAGGTATTCCACGCCATCACGATGTTGGCCATCAGGCTCAACGCATCGGCCACAGCCTGCATTTCATCGACACGTTTGGCCTGCGCCGGGCTGATCCGGCCGGTATAAATGGCGCGCTTGAGGGCGTTAACAGCCTCGCCCCGATTGAGCACCCGGCGCAACTCGTTCCTGAAAGCGTCCTTGACAAAGTAGTCAGCCAAAAACGCCGTACGCAGCAACCGCCCCAATTGCACGCCAGCCTCATAGATTGGATCGCCCTGGGCGGCAGAACCGAACCGCGCAAGAGCTGCCACCGCACTGGCATGTCCGCTCATGACCGAGGCTGCCAGGTGCACCAGACTATCCCAATGCTTTTCGATCAAAGCGACGTCGACATTGGCTTCGCACACCGCAGCGATTTCTGCGGGCACTTTGGTGCCGCGTGGCACAAAGAGGTGGCGCTGTTTGAGTTCCTTCAACCGCGGGCAAAGATCAAAACCAAGCAAACGGGCATGTGACATGGCAAAGTCGGTGTAGCCATGGGTATCCACAGCAAGCTGGCTGGTCTCCAGCTTTTCTTGGCGGATGACACCTTCAATGGCCACGCCCGCCTGGCGCTCATTGAGCACAAAGGGCTGCGCATGGAAGATGCCCCACCGGTCTTTTACATGGGAGTAGATTCCAATGGAAGGTGTGTTGCGCCGAGGATCAAGCCGGGCTTGCCACACCCGTTTGGTGGTCTCCATGCTCATCATGTCAGAAGATGCCAAATCGGACCGCCCCCAGGTGGCGGCAATCGGGTGTCGCTGCATGAATTCCAGCACAGCCTGGCAGGCCTGGCTCAGACGCCGTTCGTCCCGCGCCCAGCGCATGGCCTGGCGAATGCTGGTGGCAGACAATTGCGGAATCATGCGCGCGCATTCGACCGCAGTCAGACTGGTGCCGTGGGCCATGATGCCGGCATAGACCATCAGCAGCTCGTCGGTAGAGCGCGGCTCACGTCCGAGCATGATCCAGCTAAAGCGCACCTGGGCGTCAACGGCCAGAATCACTTCCGGCAATTGAACCTCACCGATGCGGTGATCCAAAGCCGCGCGCAGCTTGGTCACTTCTGGGTCTTCGTCCTCTGCGGGCAATGGCGACAAATGGAGTTCATCATCCACGCGCAGTACGCCACTGCGGGCTGCAGCGGCCACCGCATCGACACCGGCAGTTACTCTGGCCAGCAAAGGCTTCAAGAAAGTGGCAGCCTTGCTGGGTAACGATAGACGGGCATAGTGTTTCTTGGACTCTGCCTGCCAACGCTCGTCCGTGAAGAACAAGCGCGCACGACCCCGAAAGCTCAGGCTGTGCTCAATCCAGACCGAGCCATTGCGCACCGCGCGGCGCAGGGCAAACAGGGTGGCCACCTCCAACGCCTGAAACGCCCGTTCCCGGTCTGGGCTGGAGATCGAAACCTGCCAGATCATTCCCAGACTTGGTGCCACCACTTCAACTGGCAGCTTTCTGGATCCTTTGAGATATAAAGCTTGCAGCTTGGCAAGGTACTCGATGGCAGGATGCTCGCCGGTGGCCTGCCAGGGCAGCTTTGCAATGGCGACGAGCAACGACCGCACGGGGCGAATTCCATCAATCAATCCCTCGCGGACCAGGGAGGCCCTGCTCGGTGGTTTGCGTTTCTGGGTTTCGGTGATCAAGGCTTCAAGACGGGCACGCAACTCAGCATCTGGCACCGCACCTTGCGCGCTCAAGGCAACAAGTTCGCCGAGCAGCGTTTTGTACATTGCGGCCCAATTGACGGTAGCGGGGACATCGGCGGCAGCCTGACGCCACAGATCGGCGATCCGGCGCTGCACCATAAGGATCAACTGGTCTGTGGTGGTGAACAGGCAATACCGAAGAAAGCATGCGACCTCCACGGTGCGCGCTGGCTCTTTGATCTTGGCTCCGGCTGAGGGCGGCCTGGAGACAAGTCGGCGCGCGTAGCGGCGCAAGATGAGATCGGGGATGTCTGCCAGGTGCTTATGAACGTCCAGCGTGTAAAGCAGGTCGATGCGCTCCAGTACCTCGCTGATTTGGCGGGTTGAGTGTTTCGCCGGTGCAGCCCATAGCCAACTCTGCTGGGTTTGTCCATCTGGGCGCAGCTCTGAAACTGAGGCTCGCCAGCGATCAAGTGTTGCTGGATCAACGCTGGCGGCGATGGCGGTGCCTGTTTCAACTTCAAGCTGGGCAAGTGCCGCCGCAATCAGTGTCCGAATTGCCCGCTCGTGCACGATCACCAGCTTGTTCTTGTACAGCCATTGACGCGCCCGCACGAGTAGCTGATCGCGGTCGGCGCAGCGCGCCACTTCGTCGCGCAGTTCACGTACCAGTGAGCGGCGCTGGTGCTCGCTCATCCACTGGAATCCAAGGACCGTGCAGGCTACTTGTTGGTGATCGAATAGCGTGCGCCCGCGTTCATACATGGCTCTCAGCGAGGCGACTTCTGGTGCTGCAATGCCAAGCTCGTTGCCAAGGTGGCGCCACAAGGCTACTGGAATTACCCGAAAGGCACCGAGCAAACGCCCACTCATGCGCAGGAAACCAATATGGAGCGCCAGACCAAGCTTGTGGGAATCACCTCGGCGTGCATTGATTGCGTCGCGCTCGGCACCATCGAAGGTGAAAAATGCCTTCATCTCGAAGTCGCTGATATCGCGGGGGAGCCCACGCATCCCCAAAAACGTTGTGTGCCAACCCTGCATCGTGAACCTCAAAAGTGGGAGGCCACCATACCCGTTTACAAAGCGAACAGGAAAGTCAATGAAATCAACGGTCTACCCAGACCACCCCCGCGCCAGTGCTAGCTTTGCGTACCGTCACTTATTGCACTGAAAACGAGGAGACCCCACCAGCGAGCACTTCCAGCAGCTGCTCAAGGAACAAGGCATCACCTGCAGCATGAGTCGCGCCGGCGAGGTCTGGGACAACTCGGCGATGGAGAGCTTCTTCAGCAGTCTGAAGACCGAGAGAACAGCTAGGCACGCCTATCGCACGCGCGAGCACGCCAGGTCAGATGTGTTCGACTACATCGAGCGGTTCTACAACCCGCGGCGACGTCATTCGACGATCGGCTACGTGAGTCCGATAGACTTTGAGAAAGCTCTAGAAGCTTAGGTCGGCGTCCACCGAACCGGCAGCAGCCCAATCGAGGGTCATGAAAGCCGGCAGCGGTGCCAACCCTGCACGGTCGCTTTCGGCCAAGATCAGACGACCTACCCGGTGATCACACCGAGCTGCCGCGGCTCTGAACAGGATCGTTGCTGCGTGGGTCACTCGCCGCTCAGGTCGAGGAGCGCCACGCCCTCTCCAGAGCTTCCCAGGCAGCGGCAATGGGCGGCTCCGAACGCCGGCTTTCCAGGCACATGAAACTCAGGACGCACTCGAGCTTCACCTTGTCGGCGATCACGAACTGGCGCAACTTCGATTCGCGTTGCGCCACATCCTCGCGCACCAGGCTCAGGCCGGCGCCTGCAATCAGCATGTCGAGGGCGGAGTCCTCCTTGTCCACGGCCGCGCTGCGCCTCGGATCGATCTCGAGGGGATCGAAGACACCTTTCAGGAGCCGTCGGTGCGCGGACGCTGCCGGCGTGGACAGCCACGGCAACTGGGCGAGGCAGCGCCAATCCTTGCCGAGCACCTGCTGCTCCCAGCCGGCAGGTGCCGCGACACGGTACACGAATCTCTTGAGGGGAAGCACGTGGAAATGCTGCGCTTTGCCGGTCGCATCCAGGGTCGCCGGCCCGATGGGCGCCGCGTTCTCCGGCGAGTCCAGGTAGAAGCCGACGTCGAGCTCGCGCCGCGCGACGCGTGCCAGCGCGTCGTCGCTCATGCCGTGGCGAAGCTCGATCCGCAAACCCGGGGCCAACTCCGCCAACCCATTCAGCAGTCCTCCCAGCTGGATGAAGTCGGAGTCGAGAATGGTGCCGATGCGCAGCACCTGCTCGATCGTTCCGCCCAGGGATGCAGCGGCACTCGAGAATGTCTCGGCCGCGTCGAGAAACGCCTCCGCATGACCGAGCAATGCCTGCCCCGACCCGGTAAGCACCAGCCCCTGCGGGGTCCGGTGGAACAGCGTGAACCCGAGCATCTGCTCCAGGTTCTTCAGTTGCAGGCTGACCGCTGACTGGCTCAGGTGCAGCTTCGCCACTGCCTTCGATATGGAGCGTTCGCGCCCGACCATCACGAAGCAGCGCAGGGTCTGGACGCTAGGCTGGAACTTGGCCATCAGCGCAACTCAAGGGGGTATCCAAAAAACTCCATTTTCAACGACCGACCGCGCCAACAGAATCGACCGATGGCAATTCGCCCGAGAGAGCGCCTTCAAAAAAGATGGACCACACATTAGACCTCAAGGACCCGCAATGGGGCGCCGAAGCGGTGCGACGCATCCAGGAGCTCAGAACCGAATTCGCCGATGAAGCGGCGGAGTGCCGCAAGGCGGTGACCTTTCCCCGAAACCCTGAAAGCGATGGCGCGAGCCGGGCTCGTCGGCATCATGACCCCGCCACGCTACGGCGGCTACGGCGGCGGCCCGCCGGAATACTGCCTGGTGGCCGAGGCAACGGCCCGCCACGACCTGGTCAGCCCGCAAATCATGGTGCAGGGACAGCGCTGGCTGGTCGACTGGGGCACGGATGCACAGAAGGAAAAGTACCTGCCCGGCATGGCGGCGGGCACGCTCCTGTTCTCCGCTTCCATTTCGGAGCCGAACGCGGGCTCGTCATTGAGGAAGCTTCGCACCACGGCGCGCCGCGTTGGCGCCGACTGGGTAATCGATGGGGTGAAGACGCACGTGAACCTCGGCGTGGAGTGCCAGGTGACCCTCGTCTACGCCATGGCGGAAGAAGGGCTGACGGCCTTCCTGGTCGACGCCGACCTTCCGGGTGTGAGCAGTCGCCGCACGCACGCGGTGGGCTGCCAACTGGTCCCCACGGCGGACATGATCTTCGACAACGTTCGCGTTCCCGCGAGCGCTGTTCTGGGCGAGCCCGGGAAGGCGATGGCGACGTTCTTCAGCACATTCAACATCAGCCGGCTTGGCAACGCGTCGGAACTCCTGGGCTTTGCGCAGCGTGGCCTGGCCGAAGCCATCGAATACGCCCGCCGGCGCGAAATCGGCTCGAACACGGTGACGGGTTTCCAGGGCATCCAGTGGATCATCGCGGACTGCTACGCCTCGCTGTACGCGGCGTCGCTGGCGCGTGACCGCGCAGCGAATATCGCCGCCAGGGGAGATGACCCGTCGATGGCGACGAGCCTGGCCAAGAAGTTGGCGATCGACGCCGCCGAGGAAACCATCAACGAGGTGTTCGCCCTGGTGGGCGGGCACGGCCTCTATCACACGCAGCCGTGGGGCGATCTGCTGATGGAGATCAAGACGCTTCGGGTCGCCGGCGGCTCGCTCGAGGTCCTGAGGAACCACCTCGCCGACCAGATTCTCAAGGACCCGCAGTTGAAGGGCCTGTAATGAACAACCTTTCCGAACTGATCAACGCAGCGGCGCGCGCCAACCCGCAGGCAAAGTACGGCACCTGTGCCGAGCACGACAGCCTGGTGCAGGTGCTCGAGCGCGCAAGGGCAGTCGCTGCGGGCCTCAATTCCGCGGGCCTGGACAAGGGCGACACGGTGGTGCTCCTCGGCCAGAACAGTGCCGCCTACATGGTCGCGTGGCTCGCAACGCAGCTTGCCGGCATCAAGGCGGCGCTGGTCAACCCGTCCTACCCCGACGAGTTGCTCGAGGCGATGCTGGAAAGCCTCCAGCCGGCCGGCTTCCTCTGGCTGGGGCGCCCACCCGGCGGCCTCATTGCGCGCCCAGGGGTGCACGTCGATTTGACAGCGGCATGGAGCGCGCAGACGAGGGTACTGGCAGGCGCTCGGCCCGCGGTCCCGGCGAGCTCCGGCGCCGACCTGGACGAGGAGCACATCTCTTCTTTCGTCCACACCTCCGGCACTTCGGGCGTGCCGAAGTTCTGCGCATTGAGCCACGCGTACTTCCTGCGGCTCGGCCGGTTCATTGCCGACAGCCTGTGCCTGACCCGCTTCGACACCGTGCTGGCGCCGCTTCCGCTGTTCCACGTCAATCCACTCGGGTACGGGGTCTGCGGTTCGCTGACGGCCCAGGCGTCGTGCCTCTCGATGGAACGGTTCGTCGCTGCCGACTTCTGGCCCCAGGTGAAGGAACAGGGCGTCACCGCGCTGGTGCTGCACGTGCCGCCGGTGAGCCTGCTCAAGGCGAAGACGTCTAGGGCCGAAGCTGCGGGCCATCGCGTGCGGGTCGGGTTTCCGCTCGACCCGGAATTCCTGCAGACGTTCGATGTCCCGTTGGGCATCAGCGGCTACGGCTCGACGGAGGCGGCAGGCTTGACGCACAGCTGGCACATCCGCCCGCCGGATACCGGCTTGCCCGTCGAGGGCTCGACCCAGATGGCGGGCAGGGCACGATCGGGCCTCGAGTGGAAGCTGGGCTCGAACGACGAGATCCTCGTGCGCGCCAGGCATCCCGGCACTCTCTTCTCGGGCTATGTGCGCGCGGGGCGGGTGGAGCCCGCGGTCGACGCCGATGGCTGGTTCCACAGCGGCGACCGGGGACGCGTCGACGCATCGGGTAACCTGATCTTCGCGGAGCGCATGAGCGAATCGATTCGCGTGAATGGCGAATACGTTCCCATCGGCTTCGTCGAGACGCGGCTGGCCGGGTCGACGTCGCTGGGCGATTTCGCCATCTGGCGCGTGGACTCTCCCACCCATGGTCATGCCGTGGTCCTCTACTCCACTTCGGCGGAGGTCGACCATGCCGAGATCCGTTCGGCCCTCGCAGACCTGCCGCGCTACATGCGCCCGGAGAAGCTGATTCAGGTCGAACGCCTGCCGCGCGACGGCGGCGTCGGCAAGGTCCAACGGCGCCTGCTCGGCGAACAGGCGGTCTTGAGCCAGGCCAGCCTGGCCGTGAACTGACGATTGCGAATCTTCGAACCAGAAACAGGAGACACCATGAAGCGCAGAACCTTCACAGCAGTTTGTTCCCTTGCCGCGGCACTGCCGTTCGCCGTCGCGGCGCAGGCGACGTACCCTTCGCGGCCGATCCGGCTGGTCGTCGTCACCGGGCCGGGCACGGCCGCCGACATCCTCGCCCGCTACTACGCTGAACGGCTCGGCCGCGAGCTCAAGACGTCGGTGGTCGTCGAGAACAAGGTGGGTGCCTCGTCGATCGTGGCGACGGAGTTCGTGGTGAAGGCACCCGCCGACGGCTACACACTGCTGTTCAGCGGAGGGCCGCTCTTCATCAACCACACCCTCTACGAAAAGCTGCCGTTCGATTCAGTCCGCGACGTCCGGATGGTCGCCCGCCTCGCGTCCACCTCGCTGGTCCTCGTCGTGCCGGCTTCATCACGCTTCAAGACGGCGAAGGAACTGCTCGACTATGCGCGCAGCAATCCGGGCAAGGTCAACTACTCCACGGCAGGAAGCGGAAGCACTGGACATCTGGCGACCACGCTGCTGTTGTCCATGGCCGGCGCGCAGGCCACGCACGTCCCCTACAAGGGCGGCGATGGCGCGCTCATCGGCGCCGCGGGCGGCCAGGTCGAGATGACGATCACCGGCATCTCGAATGCCGCGGGCCTGTTGGCGGGCGGCAAGCTGCGCGCGCTGGCGGTGACAGGGCTGCAGCGCACCGAAAGCCTTCCCGACGTGCCGACGCTCGACGAGCTGGGCTACAAGGGCTACCAGATCATCTCGCGGCTCGGCGTGATGGCGCGTTCGGATACGCCTGACGACATCGTGGCGAAGCTCTCGGCCGTGTCGGAGAAGCTGGTCAAGAGCCCCGAATTCGAGGAGTTCCGCAAGCGCAACGACTTCGATTCGGACTGGGCCAGTGCCAAGACCTGGGAGGCGGAAAAGCAGCGCGAATTCGAGTACTGGCGCAAGGCCGTCGAGATCAGCGGGGCGAAGGCGAATTGACGCTGCGTTCGAAGGCCATGGAACGCGAGACAAACCGCGCGGTGCGGGTGGATGCCCACGCCCACGTGTGGCAGCGTGGAATGCCCCTGGTGCCGGGCGCCTGGCTGAAGCTCGATTACGACTTCACGCCCGAACAGTACCTGCAGGCGTTGGACGAGCACGCGATCGACTTCGGATTCCTTGCGGCGGCGAGCCCCTTCGGTGACTACAACGATTACACGATCGCAGCGCTGAGGCGAAGCCCGAGGCTGCGCGGCAGCGCCATCGTGGATCCCGCGGTGGACATGTACGTGCTGGAGCGCATGCACGCTGACGGAGTGCGCGGGATTCGCCTGCAGTTCTTCGGATCGGCAACGGTGCCGGACCTCGGCTCGTTCGCATACCGAAAGCTGTTCCGGCGTGTCCGCGATCTCGCGTGGCATGTCCACCTCTGCATTGACGGGCCTCGACTGCCTCAAGTGCTTTCCACCCTGGAGCAGGCCGGTGTGAACCTGGTGGTCGACCATTTCGGCATGCCCGACCCCAAGGCGGGCACCGCATGTGCCGGCTTTCAGGCGCTGCTGCGGACACTCGAGAACGGCCGGACCTGGGTCAAGGTCTCTGCCGGCTATCGCTTCGGCGAGGCCGTGGCCGCCGACTGCGGGCGGATATTGATCGACCGCGTCGGCGGTGAGCGCCTGATGTGGGCCAGTGACTGCCCGTTCGCGGGCCACGAAGGGCAGTTCACCTACCAGCAGACCATCGATGCAGTGGAAGCATGGGTGCCTGCAGGAGTGCTGCGGGATCAGGTCTTCGGCCTCACCGCTTTCAAGCTGATGTTTGCATAGCACCCAGGAAACCATTCCCATGAGCATCGTTGCCCGCGCCACGGGTCATGTCGGCAGCATCGAGATCTGCCGCCCGCCCCACAACTTCTTCGATGTCGAGCTGGTGCGGTCCATCGCCGATGCGCTGCAATCCTTCGACACGGATGCGAACTGCCGCGCGATCGTCCTCTGCTCCCAGGGCAGCTCCTTCTGCGCCGGCGCCGATTTTTCAGCCGACGCGCCGACCGCCGCGGGGCCGGACGAGCTAAACCCGATTTACGTGGAAGCTTTGCGCATCTTCAGCTGCACCAAACCCATCGTGGCGGCCGTCCACGGACCTGCCGTTGGCGGGGGCCTGGGCCTCGCGCTGGCCTGCGATTTCCGCGTCACCTGCGCTGAAGCACGCTTCGTGGCGAACTTCACGCGATTGGGCGTGCATCCCGGCTTCGGACTGACGACCAGCCTGCCGCGGCTGGTCGGCGTGCAGACCGCGTCCCTGCTGCTGCTGACGGGCCGGCGCGTTGGGGGTGAAGAGGCCGTGCGCATCGGGCTCGCCGACATGTTGGTCGAGCGCGATGAGGTGCGTGCGCAGGCGCATGGCCTGGCGGCGGAAATCGCAGCAGGAGCGCCGCTGGCGTTGCAGTCCACACGAGCAGCGCTGCGCGTCGGACTCGTCGATGCCGTGCGCCAGGCGGTGGCGCAGGAAAGCCGTATCCAAAGCCACCAGTTCCAGACACAGGACTTCAGGGAAGGCGTGAAGGCGATGGCAGCGCGGCGCCCGCCGGCGTTCACCGGCTGTTAATGGCCGGGGCGCGGGTCGGCAGACGATCTGAGAATCAGGTCGCGCGATCGGTGATTCCCTCGATCAATTTCGCCACGTAAACGATCCTGCGGGAAACGCGTAGTCCAGTAGCGCCGCAAAAAAAAGGTTCTTCACCGAACTCCGGGGAAGGCTGCCCGGATCTTGAGGAAGAAATAGGCGTCATCGCGGAAGCCGTAGGCCATTCGCTTGATGACTTTAATCTTGTTGTTGATGCCCTCGATCAGGTTGGTACCCAGCGGGTATCGGCAGTGCGCCAGGATGCCGTCAATCAGGGGCTTGAGGTTTCTGGCGAACTTCTTGAGAGCCGGTATGCGGCTGCGCATGGCGCGGTGGTACCACTGATCCCAGAAGCGTTTCGCGTAGCCTGCGTGCCGGTAGTCCCATAGCGCTTTGAGGTCGTCTTTCATCAGGTAGACAGTGGTCAGGGCGCGGTTGGCTGCCAGCAAGTCCTTGAGCCTTATGCGCTCCTGATCGACCAGGTTGTCTCGGTTGCGCAGCAGCAGCCACCGTGAGCTCTTGACCAGCTTGCGTGCCGGCTTGTCTTGGCGTAACCGATTTGCCTCGTCGACCCTGACTCTGTCGATCACTTCACGGCCGTACTTGGCGATCACGTGGAACAGGTCGTAGACGATCTCGGCATTCGGGCATTGGAAGCGCACCTCCTCGGTGTAAGCACCATTCATGTCCATGACTGCTGCCTTCAGTCGCAGGCGTCCATGCGGGCCAAGTTGCTCGAAGAACGGCCGCACATCGAGGCGACCACGGCCGCGGCAAACCCACAGAACCTGCTTGCGGTACGGCTCCACGATCACCGTGGCGTACCGGTGCCCCTTCTGGATGGCGAATTCATCCATGCCGATCACCTCCACGTCGTCCAGGCAGGGCGGCCCGAGCTCGCGCATCAGGTGCCGCAGATCGATCAGCTTGACGGTGCTCCAGGACAGCCCGTAGAACGCCGCCACGTGGCGCACCGACATCACCTTGCACAAGCGGGCCACGCCGTTGGCTAGGCGCGTAGTGACCCGTGCGTACGGCTCCAGCCAGGCAAGTTCCTCCAGCTTGGGGCCGCAATGAGGACACAGCAGCCGTAGCCGCGGGAACACCAGCTCGACACGGGCCTCGAAGATCGGCAGATCCCGCACGCGACGCTCTTCCTGGTCGTGGACTGGCGCCCCCTTGAAGCCGCAGCCACTACAGCATCTGACGTCCGATGGTCGCGCCTTCAGCCTGAGGATGCACCACTGGACGCCGCCGCGCGGCTCCTCTGAACTGCTTTCCAGCTCATACCCTTCCCAAGCTCCCAGGCGCTCAATACACTGAGCTGCGGCCATGGCTGCCCTCCTGCGCGTTGAAGTCTCGACAACCTCAACTTAGCAGTGGTGGCCATCGGCCGCCTTTCCTTTGGTCTCCCCGCAAATCGGTGAAGAACCTCTTTTTTTTGGTCCTTAGCGCGGTGTTGGCGCGCAAGACGATGCGTTGTCGACGAGCAACACGCTCAATTACGTGATGAACGAGCATCAACGCGCATCGGGGTCTCCTCGTTTTCAGTGCAATAAGTGACGGTACGAAAAGCTAGCACTGGCGCGGAGGTGGTGTTGGTAGATCGTTGATTTCATTGACTTTCCTGTTCACTTTCAAATCTGCGATTCGTGGC
>Ga0255183_1000396_pt1 | contig 18171 bp, 18 predicted proteins | sample Atl_UVDOM_RepB_8_FD_183638 | JGI IMG/M metagenome (GOLD analysis project Ga0255183, IMG submission 183638) | Freshwater microbial communities from Altamaha River, Georgia, United States - Atl_UVDOM_RepB_8d | ecosystem: Environmental > Aquatic > Freshwater > River | place: USA: Georgia...
CCCATAAAATTTTCTTGGTTCTTAATTGTATTTCCAGCTTTATTGTTAAATTACTTTGGTCAAGGAGCTTTGTTAATTTCAGATCCTAAAGCCATCGATAACCCATTTTATAGACTCGCTCCTGATTGGGCTTTAATTCCACTTATTATTTTGGCATCCACAGCAACCATCATTGCTTCACAAGCTGTAATTTCTGGAGTTTTTTCAATTACAAGCCAAGCTGTACAATTAGGTTATATTCCAAGACTTAGAGTTAAGCACACATCCGATAAAGAATATGGTGAAGTATATTTATCGAAAATAAATCTTTTTCTTTTCTTAGGGGTATCATTACTAATTTTAGGATTTAAAAGTTCTGAAAACTTATCTCACGCGTATGGAATTTCTGTAACAGGCGCGATGTTAGTCGATACTATTCTTGCAACTTATTTATTAATAACTGTCAGAAAGTGGAATAAATTTATCTTTATACCTGTCTTTTTATTACTACTTATTATTGATGTAGTCTTTCTTTCATCAAACGTAGTGAAGATTTTTGATGGAGGTTGGTTTCCAATCGTTATCGCGGTTGGATTACTTACGATCATGTTAAGCTGGATTATTGGTCGAGATCGTATGTTAGCTGCTCGTTGGCAAGGTTCAATTAAAATTAGTAAATTTATCTCTCAATTAAAAAGAAATAAAATTAAAGTTAAAAGAGTTCCAGGGACTGCGGTTTTCTTTGTGCCTAATCTTGCTGTTGTGCCAATGGCAATGCTACATAATTTAAAACATAATAAAATATTACATAAACGAATTGTTTGTATGCATTTAAGTTTTGAAAATTTTCCAAAACTTAGAAATGATGAACGTTTAATTGTTAAACATTTAGGATCTAATTTTTATACCATTGTAGTTCGTTATGGTTTCCAAGAAGAACCTAATATTCCAAGAGTTCTTGCATTGCTTAGAGCAAATGAATTTAAATTTAATATGGAAGAAACATCATTCTTCGTAGGTAAAGTTAAGGTTATTGCAAAAGATCCTTCTATTGTAACAAGGTTATTTATCTTTATGCACCGTATTATGATGGGCGCAACAGAATATTATAAAATTCCTAAAGAAAAGACCGTTGAACTTGGCGGTGTTATAGAAATTTAAATTAATTTATTTTTTTTAAAAAAATGAGGCCCAGATTTAATCTGGGCCTCGATTATTTAACTTATAAGGGGGACTTATAAATTTTAACTTACTTGTTCTCCATGATGAGAAAGATCTAAACCATCTCTTTCATGCGCATCAGAAGCTCTAAGTGGTGTAATCAAATTTACAATTTTTAAAATGATGTAAGTTACAACTGTTGTAAAAATAATTGTAACAACTACACCAATTAATTGTAATTTTAATTGCTCAGCATTTCCTTCTAATAACCCTGCTGTTCCACCAATAGATTTAGCTGCGAATACTCCTGTTAATATTGCACCAAGAGCTCCTCCAATTGCATGAATGCCAAATACGTCTAAAGCATCATCATAACCTAAAGCACTTTTTAATTTAGCGCATGCAAGGAAACAAATTATTCCAACAATGAGCCCAATGACAAAAGCAGCGCTTGGAGTTACAAATCCTGCCGCAGGTGTGATTGCTACTAGTCCTGCTACAGCACCTGAACACATTCCAAGTAAACTTGGTTTTTTCTCACCAGTAAACCATTCAGCTAACATCCAAGCAACACCCGCTGCTGCAGCTGCAATTTGAGTTACAAGCATTGCCATTCCAGCGCTACCATTTGCAGCAACTGCTGAACCAGCATTAAATCCAAACCAACCAACCCACAGCATCGAAGCACCAATCATTGTTAATGCAACATTATGCGGACGAGCTTTTGATTTTCTTTTGCCAATCACTAAGGCTGCAACTAAGCCAGCAATACCAGAGTTGATATGAACAACTGTTCCACCAGCAAAATCAAGTACGCCAAGTTTAGATAAATAACCGCCACCCCAAACCATGTGACCAATAGGCGCGTAAACAAAAATACTCCACAAAATTACAAAAATAAATAAAGCACCAAAGTTTACTCGTTCTACAATTGATCCGCAAATTAGAGAAACAGTTATAATTGCAAATGTTAACTGGTAACAAATAAATACCGTTTCAGGGATTGTCATATTTAATGAGGCAACATCAATTCCTTTTAAAAATAACTTGGAAAGGTCACCAATATATAAATTTCCTTCACCAAAAGTTAATGAGTAGCCACATACAAACCAAATAAGAGTCACAACACAAGTAATCATAAAAGACTGACTAATTGTTGAAACAATATTTTTTTTACCAACTAAACCACCATAAAATAAGGCAAGACCTGGAATAGTCATTAACAATACAAGCGCTGTACTTGTTAACATCCACGACGCATCACCCGGATTTAATACTGGTTTTGGTGCAGCTGCAAAAAGAACTGTTGATTGAAATAAAACAACCAAAAAAATTAAAACTTTAGATATTGTTTTCATCATATTGCCTTATCTCCTTTTTCACCTGTTCGAACACGAATAACTTGACTCAAATTAGTTACGAAAATTTTTCCATCACCAATTTTTCCAGTTTTCGCAGTTTTAAGAATAGTCTCTAAAGCTTTTTTATATTTCTTACTTGAGACCGCTATTTCTAGTTTTGTTTTTGGAAGAAAAGCAACTTCATATTCAGAACCTCGATAAAATTCTGTATGACCCTTCTGCCTTCCATATCCTTTGACATCTGTCATCGTCAACCCATCCACGCCAATTTTGTTAAGAGCTTTCTTAACATTATCTGCTTGTTCAGGTTTTATGATCGCAGTGATTAGTTTCATAATACTCCCTGTTTCTGTTTGTTTAAATTAGTAATGGAGTAACAAAGATTTTTTTTAAAATGAAATGACCATTCAATGATTCAGATATGATCAGAATGCATAACCAAAAAAAATTAATTTTTTCTGATATTGTTCTTAAATTGATTTAATTTATTAGAAAAATCATCGACTAAATTTAAAAGTGTGCTGCCATGCAATGTAGGTATAACTCCTTTGCTTGTTCTATTAAAAAGTTTTTGATTTATTTCTTTTTCAAGATCCATGACCGCTCTTGAAAAAGTTGATTGGGATTTATTATCTTGCTTTGATGCTGTTAAAAAACTTCCAGCTTTAGCTACTTTTTTAAATACTTTTAGCTTTTCCCAATTCATACTAAAAAAAATGTATATCCAAAATGCATAACTAACTAATGCAATGTTGGAAAATGAGGTATGCTAATTCACTTTAAAACTGTTAATAATTTTATAAGCTCTATCAACTATGATCATCTCACCAGAATTTGCAAATTTATTAACTAGACCTTCAATCGTAGTATGGTGAGCAACGAATATATAATTTTTGTTTTTATCTAGTTTTTCAATAAATTCTTTGGTTCTTTTTATATAAGCAGGCGTTTTACTTGGGTCTGCAAATGTAGAATTTAAACCTGAAAAAGTTTCAAAATTTTTAAATGCGTATCTAGCTGTATCTTTGCATCTGCAATATTCAGATGAATAAACTTTTTCAAAAGGAATATTATTTTTTATAAAAAATTCACCCAATCTTTTTGCTTGCTCAATGCCTTCGACTGATAAATTTCGTTGGGTTCTACAATCATTTAAGTTAAAATTTGCAGGATCACCTGTTCCTGGAGCCTCTGAATGACGAATAAGAATTAACTTTCCGCCTTCCTTTAAATCTTTAATAATTTTTTGTTCATTTGCAAAAGTAGGAAAGAAACTCGCTATGCTTAAAAGACATACTAAAATTATTGATCTTACTTGCATTATATTAGTATAGTAGTTGTCGTCGAATAGTCATAATTAACATTTAATTTATAAAATGATGACTAAATATTTAATTACACTAATTGTTTTTTTAGTTGCAATAATACTTTTTCTTTATTCACGCAGTAAAAAACAACATCAGGTGAGAGTATTAAAAAAAGATCCTAGAACAGGAACTTTTACAGACGCTTAAGATTTAAAATCCTCAATGTTAATTCAAAGGTTAAGTCTTGGATTATTTATTATTCCATTAATAACAATTTTAACCTGCCTTGGTGTTTCGGTAGCTTTTAACGTTTACGAATTTTGTAACCCCTTTGTTGATGGGTGCTACACTATTAGTAGAATAGGAAGAAGTTATCCCGCCGTTTTAATATTTAAACCCATGATGTTAATCACTGTTATAATGATTATTGCCTACTGTTTTGAACATGTAAGAATATTTAAAAAATTTTTAATTTCTAAAATATATTTAAATTTAATTCTATTATTTGGCTTTATCTCAGCCACATGCTTAATTTCCTATATTCTTTTTTTAGGAGTGGAGGGATCGGAAGTTTGGAAATTTATGAGAAGAGGGGGAATATTTATTTATATTATTGCTTTAGTATTTTCTCAATTTTTTATCGCATTATCTTACATGAAAATAAAAGACGATTATCAGGTTATAGTTTCTTATCAGGCTATAAAAATAACTTTTTATCATAGTCTTATGGTCGTTATTTTTGGCTTCGTTTTGTTTTTATTTACTAATCGTTTCTTACAATTAACAACTTGGAATACTAGAATTATTATTGAATGGAATTATTTTCTTTTTATGAGTTTATTTTTTCTAAATACTTATTTTGTTTGGAAAAAAATTAATGCGACAAATTGAGTTTGAGATTATTTTTCTCTTTAAAAATAAAGCCTATTCCTACTAAAATACTCAGAATTAAAGGTTGAATTTATTTTATTAGTGTTTGACATTAAATATGAAAATAATTAATCATTCATCATTCAAAAATAATGACTGAAACACTTACGCCTTATTTAAGTTCTTTTTTTATTCTTTTTAGAGAAGGATTCGAGGCTTTATTAATTTCTATCTTAGTATTCACATATTTAGATAAGATGAATGCAAGACATCATCGTCCTGCGGTCATGTGGGGATTAGTTGCTGGAATAGTAATGTCTTTACTAACCGCTTTGGCTGTAAAAAAAATTGCGGCAATAACGCATGCACATCAAGAATTATTTGAAGGCTCAGTAATGTTAATTGCATCTGGAATGTTAGCTTATGTTGCTTATTTTAGTCACAGTGCAAAACAACATGTTGAAGGAAAAGTAGACAAAGCCGTTTCTACAGGTAACCCTTTCTTTTTATCCCTTACAGTTTTCTTTGCAATTATTCGAGAAGGTTTTGAAGTAGTTTTATTTTATGCTGCCTTATTTACTTCAACAATTTACAGCACAGTGCCTGTGATTGCTGGAGCAATTACTGGAACATTGGCTCTAATTTTTGTTTATTTTGGTCTAAATAAAATTACTAAGATAATTCCTATGGGAACATTCTTTAGAATTTCAAGTGTTCTACTACTATTACTTTCATTTTATTTTGGTTATGAAGGCGCAAAAGATTTTTATGCAGGCTTACGTGAATTAAAAATAATCTAATTTATAAATTTAAAATTAGTAATTAAATTAATGATACCTGGCTTTAGTTATAGAAGAAGATTTTCAGATCTTTCTGAAAAAGAAATATTAGCATTAGCAATTTCTTCTGAGGAAGATGATGCTTCGATTTATAGAAGCTACGCTGAAAATTTAAAGAAAGACTATCCAGACTCTGCAAAGATTTTTTTAGATATGGCAAGAGTTGAGGACGGTCATAGAAAAGTTTTAATTGCTAAATTTCAATCAAGATTTGGTGAAAATATTCCTCTTATAAGAAGAGAACATGTTTCAGGTTTTTATGCAAGAAAACCAGTCTGGCTGATGAAAAATCTAAGTATTGATAGGATTAGATTAGAGTCTGAAATGATGGAAAGAGATGCATATAATTTTTACATAAAAGCTGCTCAAGCAACATCGGATGCTGGAACTAGAAAATTACTTGGTGATCTTGCTGCGGCTGAAGCGGGTCATACTACTGTCGCGGATAAATTAATAGAATCACATGCGAGTGGTGATGCAAAAGAAATTGAGGAGAGAACCTCTAAAAGACAATTTATTTTAACGTGGGTTCAGCCTGGATTAGCAGGATTAATGGATGGCTCTGTTTCAACATTAGCTCCAATCTTTGCAACAGCATTTGCAACACAAAATACTTGGACAACATTTATTGTAGGCCTTGCAGCATCTATTGGAGCTGGAATATCTATGGGCTTAACTGAAGCTGTGTCAGATGATGGTGCAATATCTGGCAGAGGCTCACCTCTAAAACGTGGTATCTCCTCTGGAGTTATGACTGCAGTTGGTGGATTAGGACATGCACTTCCATATTTAATTCCACATTTTTGGACAGCAACTATTATAGCAATGATAGTAGTATTCTTTGAACTTTGGGCGATTGTTTGGATTCAAAATAAATATATGGAAGCTCCATTTTTTAGAGCAGCCCTTCAAGTTGTTGTGGGGGGTGCATTAGTTCTTGCTGCTGGAATTCTTATTGGAACAGGCTAATTAAGATCTATAATCTGCATTAATAGAAATATATTCTGCATTAAAATCGCAAGTATAAGCGGTAAATTTTCCCTTACCTAAATTTAAATTCACATCAAAAACAATATCATCCCCAAGCATATAATTTTTTACTTTTTGTTCATCATAACTTGGTACCTGCATTCCATATTTTGTAATTAAAGAATCTCCTATTTTAATTTCAATTTTTTCTTTTTTTACTCTTTCATTAGTTTTACCAACTGCCATTAAAATTCTACCCCAATTTGGATCACTTCCTGCAAGGGCAGTTTTAACAAGAGGAGAGTTTGCAATAGACATGGCAACTTCTTTTGCAAATTTATCACTTGAAGCACCTGTTACATTTATAGTAAGAAATTTTTTAGCACCTTCCCCATCTAAAACAACTTGTTTTGAAAGATCCAACATCACCTCATAAAGTGCTTTTTCAAAATCTTTTGCAGCTTTAGAATTAATATCATTAATAATTCTGTTCTTGGCCTTTTTAGTTGAAAAAACTAAAACCATGTCATTTGTTGAAGTATCTCCATCTACTGTAATCGCATTGAATGTATTTTCGGTATTTCTTTTCAACATTTTGCTAAGAACTTCTTGAGAAATATTTGCATCAGTAAAAATAAAACCAAACATCGTTGCCATATTTGGCGCTATCATTCCTGAACCTTTTGCAATGCCTGCTATATTTATAAAATCTTTATTGGTTTGGACAGCTGCACAGCTCATTTTTCCAAATGTGTCTGTAGTCATAATAGATAAAGCTTGCTTAATCCAAGTTAACTTTATGGGTTTTTTTAATTTTTCAATTAAATTAGGTAGAGCTAATTTAACTTTTGCTAGTGGAAATGGTTGACCAATCACGCCAGTGGAAGCAAATAAAATTTGTTTATTTGAAATTTTTTTTTTATCTGAAAAAAATTTTGATAATTCAATAATACTGTTGAGTCCCTGCTTACCAGTATACGCATTTGCGTTTCTAGTATTTACCAATAAAGCTCTAACATCTTTTTTATTCGCCTTAATATTCCAATCAATACAAACAGATCTTGTCGAAGATTTTGTATAAACTCCTGAAAATATTGCCCCATCTGGAAAATAAAATAAACTCACATCATCTCTGTTTGTATTATACAAACCTGCACTTACTGTAGAAATCTCCAATCCATCAATGCTTGGCATTTCAGGAAAATCTTTGGTAACTCTATTAAGTTGTTTTTTCTTAAAAAAGTTTTGAAATAGCGTGGTCATGTGTATTTTATTTACTATTTTTTCAGTTATAAGGTAGTTGCTAAATTTATACTATTTAATTTATCTGTAATAATATCTCAAAATGATACCTGGTTTAAACATTTTAAAAAAATTATTTAAAACATCTAATGAGCGTAAGCTTGTAGAAATACAGCCGCTAGTTCAAAAAATTAATTCATTAGAACCAGAAATCCAAAAACTTTCAGATCAAGAATTGAAGAATAAAACGCAGGAATTTAAAAAAAGAATTAAAAATGGGGAAAACTTAAATAAAATTTTGCCAGAAGCTTTTGCTTGCGTTCGTGAAGCTAGTGTTAGAACTATAGGACAAAGACATTTTGATGTGCAATTGCTTGGGGGAATTATTCTTCATCAAGGCAACATTTCAGAAATGAAAACTGGAGAGGGAAAAACATTAGTTGCGACTTTACCTGCTTATTTAAACAGCTTAACAGAAAAAGGTGTCCATGTTGTAACAGTGAACGATTATCTTGCAAAACGTGACTCTGAATGGATGTCAAAAATCTATAATTTTTTAGGAGTAAGCGTTGGCTGTATCATAAATGGTATCGACGATGTTAGTAGAAAAGCTCAATACGAATGTGACATTACATACGGAACCAACAATGAGTTTGGATTTGATTATTTAAGAGATAACATGAAATATTCTCTTGCTGAGATGGTACAAAGAAAACATTATTTTTGTATTGTTGATGAAGTAGATAGTATTTTAATTGATGAAGCTAGAACTCCTTTAATTATTTCTGGGCCAACAGAAGATAACTCTTCCCAATATTTTTTATGCAACAAATTAGTTAATCAATTAAGCAAAGAACATTATGATATTGATGAAAAAGATCGAAGCGCCTTGCTGACTGAAAAAGGAATAGATTTTATTGAGGATAAATTAAAAAAAATAAATTTATTAAAAGGAGCTAATTTCTATGATCCACAAAATTTATCTATCGTTCATCATATTAATCAGTCTTTAAAAGCAAATATGCTTTTCACTAAAGACAAAGATTACATCGTAAAAGATAATCAAATTTATATTATTGATGAATTTACAGGTCGTATTATGGAAGGTAGAAGATATTCTGACGGTTTACATCAAGCAATCGAAGCAAAGGAAGGCGTTCAAATCCAAAATGAAAATCAAACTTTAGCTTCAATAACATTTCAAAATTATTTTAGATTATACGAAAAACTTTCAGGCATGACCGGAACTGCGATGACGGAGGCTGAAGAATTTTATCAAATTTATAAATTAGATGTGGTGGAGGTACCAACAAATAGACCCATGGTTAGAAAAGATTTTAATGATAAAATTTTTAGAACTGAAAAAGAAAAATTTGATGCAATTGTAAAACAAATTATATCTGCTAATGAAAAAAAACAGCCTGTTTTAATCGGGACTACTAGTATCGAAAAATCTGAAAGAATTTCAAAAATTTTAAAACAAGAATCAATAAAACATAATGTTCTAAATGCTAAATTTCACGAACAAGAAGCAAATATTATTGCTCAAGCAGGAAGAATTGGTGCAGTCACGATCGCAACAAACATGGCTGGCAGAGGAACCGATATTCAACTTGGGGGTAATTTAGATCTAAAAATTAAAGAAGGCGGAACTAATGACAAAGTTTTAGTTGAAAAAACTAAACAAGAGCATGAAGAAGAAAAAGCTAAAGTATTAGCTAGTGGTGGATTATTTGTTATTGGAACAGAACGTCATGAAAGTAGAAGAATTGACAATCAGTTAAGAGGCAGAACGGGAAGACAGGGCGATATGGGTGCCTCTATTTTTTATTTAAGCTTACAAGATGATTTAATGAGAATTTTCGGATCTGAAAAAATTGATTTTATGTTACAAAAACTAGGTCTTAAAGAAGGAGAGTCAATTGATCATCCTTGGATCAATAAAGCTTTGGAAAAAGCACAACAAAAAGTTGAGGGAAGAAACTTTGATATCAGAAAAACTTTACTACAGTTTGACGATGTAATGAATGATCAAAGAAAAGTAATTTTTGAACAAAGATTGGGAGTAATAAGAAATCAAAATATTTACAATGTAGTAAATGATATCTTTGATGAAATTGTAGAAAATCTAATCAGTGAAATACATAATTATAGGGACAGCGCTGACATAAATACAAAAAAATTAATTAAAACAAAAACAGAGCGTTTATGTGGAACTAAAATTGAAGATAATGATTTTAATTCCTGGCTTTCAAAAAGTAGTACTGAGCAAAAAGATTTCTTAAAAAATTACTTTGATCAAAGAAGAAATTCAAGAATTGCTACAGCAGGAGATGAAATTAATAAAGATGTTGAGAAGCGAATTTTTCTGCAAAATCTTGATTATGAATGGAGAAACCACTTACAATATCTTGAGCAATTAAGACAAGTCATCGGTCTTAGAGGATATGGTCAAAAAAATCCATTAGATGAATATAAGAGAGAAAGTTTTAATTTGTTTAAAGATCTACTTTCAAAAATTAAAGAAAATTTAATTATGTTTTTAATTAATATTCAGGTGACAAAAGAAAATAGCCCACCACAGACTCAGCAAACTTCTGTTCAAGAAAAAATCTCTAGGAATGCTTCTTGTACTTGTGGTTCCGGTAAAAAATATAAAAATTGCTGTGGTGCTTTAAGCAAAAATTAAGGCTAAAATAAATAAAATTATAATCACAACAGCCGTTGCAACTAATCTACGATTATTCTGAAGTAATAATTTCCAATTAAACGGGTTAAAAGCAACTGTGTTAATATGAGTATCTTTATAAAATTCTTCTTTAGTAATCATGACGTCTCTTCCTATACTTAAAAATCTATTTTTTCGTTGATAAATAAGTTCTTCCGGAGAAATTTGGATTAATTCATTTAAATTTTTTTTAATACTCATTGTAACATTTGCAACCACTTCATCATGATTTCTGTGCGCCCCACCTTTTGGCTCCTTAATAATTTCATCTATAATTTTATTTTCAAACAAATCTTGCGCAGAAATCTTCATGGCCTCCGCGGCTTCTTTTGCCTTTTTTGGATCACGCCAAAGAATAGATGCACATCCTTCAGGGGATATTACTGAATATACAGAATATTCTAACATTAAAACTTTATTAGCAGTTGCAAGTGCTATAGCTCCTCCTGAGCCGCCCTCTCCTATAACCACAGAAATCATTGGAACTTTTACATTAAGACAACACTCAATACATTTTGCAATAGCCTCTGCTTGACCACGCTCCTCTGCTCCTTTTCCAGGATAAGCGCCCGGAGTATCGATAAATGTTATAATTGGAATATTTAATCTATCTGCAAGATTCATTAAGCGCATGCTTTTGCGATAACCTTCTGGTCTCATCATTCCAAAATTTCTTTGAATTCTAGATTGAGTGTCATTTCCTTTTTCTTGACCAATAACTAAAACGGAAATCCCATCAAGAGTTGCAAATCCTGCTAACACTGATTGATCTTCTCCATATAATCGATCTCCAGATAAATTTGTAAAATCTGGAAAAATTTTTTGAATATAATGAATAGAACGTGGTCTAAATTCGTGTCTTGCAACTTTTGTCTTTTGCCAACGATTAAGATTTGCATAAGCTCTGTCTAACGCTTCATTTAATCTTCTTTCAGCGTCAATAATTGTGGGATTTTCAATAACGGTAATTCCTTTTGCAAAGTAAGGAGCTTTTAATTCCTGAACTCTTTGATCTAATGCTTTAACGTCGTCTTCAAAATCTAAGTAATTCATTTAATAATTTTATTTTATACATATTGAGTTCGGATAAAGTTTATATATAAATTGTGGTCTATATGAAATCTTTTCCCAAAAATACCACTATAACAGGAAAAATTTCTAGAGAATTTGAAGAAATTTTAACTTTAGATTGTTTAGAGTTTGTAGCTGATCTACATAGAAAATTTAATCCTCGAAGACTTGAGTTATTAAAACGTAGACAAGAAATCCAAAAAAAAATTGACGGAGGTTGGAGGCCTAATTTTTTAGAGGAGACAAAATCCATTAGAGAAAAAGATTGGAAAATTTTAGGTGTCCCAAAAGATTTACAGGATCGCAGAGTTGAGATTACAGGCCCTACTAATCAAAAAATGATTATCAATGCTCTTAATTCTGGAGCGAGTTGTTTCATGGCAGATCTTGAAGATTCAGCAACGCCAGCTTGGAATAACGTTATTGAAGGTCAAATTAATTTAAAAAATGCGATTAATAAAAAAATTAATTTCACTGATAAGACTTCTGGCAAAGAATATAAATTAAATGAAAAACATGCTGTCCTTATTGTAAGACCAAGAGGATGGCATTTAGATGAGGCCCACTTTTTAATTGATAATGAAAAATGTTCAGGTGGTATATTTGATTTTGCTATTTATTTTTATCATAATGCAAAAAAACTTCTGCAAAATGGAACGGGTCCTTATTTCTATTTACCAAAAATGGAAAGTCACCTTGAAGCTAGACTTTGGAACGATGTATTTATAGAAGCGCAAAAAAAATTAGGGATCAAGAACGGAACAATTAAAGTAACGGTTCTAATTGAAACAATTCTTGCGTCCTTCGAAATGGACGAAATTTTATTTGAATTAAAAGATCACATCGTGGGTCTAAACTGTGGAAGATGGGATTATATTTTTAGCTACATTAAAAAATTTAAAAACTTCAAAGATTTCCTGTTACCAGATCGATCTATCGTTAAAATGACTTCTCATTTTTTAAGATCTTATAGTTTGCTATTGATTAAAACCTGCCATCGAAGAGGTGCCCATGCAATGGGTGGGATGGCTGCTCAAATTCCAATAAAAGATAATGAGGCTTTAAATCAAAAAGCAATGGACGCTGTAAAACAAGATAAATTAAGAGAGGCCAATGATGGTCATGATGGTACTTGGGTAGCTCACCCCGGTTTGGTAAAAATTGCAAAAGATGTGTTTGATGAGAAAATGCCACAAGCAAATCAAGTTGGAAAAATTCCAAATAATATAAATATTGAAGCTAAAGATTTATTGTTAGCTGAAAAAGGAGACATTACAGAGGAGGGGCTTAGAAAAAATATTTCTGTAGGAATTCAATATTTAGCTGCATGGCTTGGTGGAAACGGATGTGTACCTCTTTATAATTTAATGGAAGATGCTGCTACGGCTGAAATTTCAAGAGCACAAGTTTGGCAATGGAATAAACATCAATGTAAGACTGTTGATGGAAAAACAATTGATCCTAATTATGTCAAAAATATTGTTAAAGAAGAAATGATCCAGATTAAAAAAGAAGTTGGGGAACAGAAATTTAAAAAAGGAAATTATGAACGTGCAGCCAAAATGTTTGAAGAAATGTCGGTTGCTAATCAATTTGAAGATTTTTTAACTGTTCCTGCTTATAACGAAATTGTTAGATCGGAAGCTTCTAAATAAACTATTTATTTAACTATATTTAATTTTTCTACTGGTATCTTTTCAATAATTTTTGTTTTTTCTAAAACAATATCTTTTGAACCAAAATAATAAAGAATACAAAGAATGGCTATCAAGATAGCAATGATAGCTAAGATAATTTGTATTGAGGTTTTAAAAGGCATAACAAATTAATTATATAATATTTCAATAAGAATTATGTTAATAAATTATTCATTCAATAATGGCAACGCATAAAAGCTTAGTATTAGTTGGAATGATGGGTACTGGCAAAAGTACCATTGGAAAAGAAGTTGCAAAAAAATTAAAAATTGAGTTCATAGATACAGATGCATTAATAGAAGAGGACGCAAATCTTGCTATTGCTGAGATTTTTAAAAAAAATGGAGAAAAATATTTTAGAGAACTAGAGGAAAAAATTTTTTTAAGAATTAAAAATGATAAAGAAAAAATAATCTCTGTTGGTGGTGGAGCATTTATTAATGAAGTTATTAGAAAAAAAATTTTAAAAGAATATCTATCTATTTGGCTTAATATGGATGAAGATTTGATTATTAGCCGTATTAAGCGTAATGCTAAAAAAAGACCAATGGTAGATCAAAATAATATTGAAAAAAGTATTAAAAGTTTAAAAAAGACTAGAGATCCAATATATAAATTGGCCAACTACGAAATTAATTGTAATTTAAATAGCAAGAATAAGATTGTTGAAAAAATTGTAAATTTTTATGAAAAAAATAACAATTAAAGTTAATTTAAATAATAATAGTTATCCAATTATTATTAGTAAAAATTTATTAAACAACACAGGGGTTGAAATAAAAAAAATTGCTCCAAAAGCAAAAAAATTTTTATTAATTACTGATAAAAATATTCCAAAATCTTACATTCGCTTAGTCTTATCTTCTATAAAATCTAAAAATAAATACTTATTTACATTAAGTGCTGGTGAAAAATCAAAAAATATGAATTTTACCAACGCAATAATAAAAAAATTATTTAAGTATAATTTTAATCGCGATGACTGTGTAATTGCTTTAGGTGGCGGAGTTATTGGAGATTTATCAGGCTTTGCAAGTAGTATATTTAAAAGAGGTGTAAATTTTGTTCAAATCCCAACAACTTTATTAGCCCAAGTAGATTCTTCCATAGGTGGAAAGACTGGAATTAACTCTAATGAGGGCAAGAATATGATTGGAACTTTTTACCAGCCAAAGCTTGTTTTAATAGATCCAATAACATTAAAAAGTTTACCTCATAGACATTTAGTTGCCGGTTATGCTGAAATTTTAAAATACGCTTTGATTATGAATGCAAAATTCTTTTCTTGGTTAGAAAAAAATTCTCATGCAATAATCAATTTAACCGACATGAATCAACTCATGTATGCAATTAAGGAAAGTTGCAAAAGCAAAGCAATTATTGTGCAAAAAGATGAAAAAGAAAAAAATCTAAGAGCAATACTTAATTTTGGTCATACATTTGCCCATGCTTTTGAAGCAGTTAAAAAATACTCAAACGATCTTATTCATGGAGAAGCAGTGTTATATGGAATGATGATTGCATCTTCTTTGTCTGTCAAAATGAAAATGCTTAATATAAGAGAACATCAACGTATAAAATATTTATATCGAAAATTAAATATTAATTATCAAATTAAAAATATTTTTAATAAAAAAGATATAGATAAAATTTTTAATTATATGAAGCATGATAAAAAAATATCAGGTTCTAAAATTAACTTAATTTTATTAAGTAAAATTGGAAAGGCTAAAATTTTTGCTTCTGACTTAAATAAAAATATTAAACCTGCATTAATTGAGCAATTTAATTAATTTTTATTTCAAGAGAGTGAATTATATTTTTCATCTCTTCGCTTAAAATTGCATAAATTTTTTTATGTGCATCAATTGTTTTTAATTTTTTAAGTTCTGTAGAAGAAATTATAACTTCAAAATGACTATTATTGTTTTTTGGTGACTGAGCATGATGTTGATGCAAATGTGATTTATTGTTCACTTCAAGATTCTCACATACGATATTTTGTTTAATTTTATCTAAGATAATATATTTTAGATCAGACATAAAATAATTTTAATCAATTTAAAAAATTACGCAAATGAGAAAGATCTGTGAATGGAGCAAATGTAAAGAGATAGCTTCTGGTAAGGGTCTAATAAAGAAGGATATAAATAAACAATACAAATGGTTTTGCGGCGATCATTTAAAAATTCATAACAAGACCAATGATAATTCATGTGATTGGAAAAAATGTAAACAGCCGGGTGAATTTAAAGCGCCTTCGAAAACTGTAGGCGAATATAAATGGTTTTGCTCAGAACATATAAAAATTTATAATCACGAGTGGGATTTTTTCTCTGAAATGTCTCAGGATAAAATTGAGGAATTTATACATTCCGATATTACGTGGCATAAACCAACCTCTAAACTTGGCTCAAAAGATAATTTTTTTAATAAAGTGTGGAGAAATATTTTAGAAGAACAAGATGCTTTTCCTGCCGATTATTTTAAACAATTTGAAAAAAAAACAATTTATAGCTCAAAAGAAATAGAAGCTTTAAAAAAACTTGATTTAAAAAGTAATGTAAAATGGAGCGAAATTAGAGAACAATTTAAAAAACTTGTAAAAAAATATCACCCAGATACAAATTCTGGAGATAAAAAATTTGAGAATAAATTAAAAGAAATAACAATAGCTTATACTCTTTTAAGGAATAATCAAAAAAACGTAAATCATGGACAATAATACTTTTGAAAGTGCACCCGATTTAAAAATTTCTGTAAAGCAAATTTTTAATATTGATACCGATATGACGGTTGAAGGTTTTTCAAAAAAAAATCAATTTGTTCCTGAACTAGATAGCTCCTACAGATTTGACCGTGATACGACTCTTTCAATCCTTGCTGGTTTTGTTTTTAACAAAAGAGTTTTGATTCAAGGGTTTCACGGCACAGGAAAATCAACTCACATCGAACAAGTTGCGGCAAGACTAAATTGGCCCTGTATAAGAATAAATTTAGATAGTCATATAAGTAGAATTGATCTTTTAGGAAAAGATGCGATCGTAATAAAAGATAACAAACAGATTACTGAATTTAGAGAAGGAATCTTACCTTGGGCACTACAAAATCCAGTGGCTTTAGTATTTGACGAATATGATGCCGGAAGACCTGATGTAATGTTTGTTATTCAAAGATTACTTGAAAGTGAAGGAAAATTAACTCTACTTGATAAAAATAAAGTCATTAAACAAAATAAATATTTTAGATTATTTGCAACAGCAAATACCATTGGTCTTGGAGATACTTCAGGACTTTACCATGGAACACAACAGATTAATCAGGGACAAATGGATCGTTGGAACATCGTAACAACACTTAATTATCTAAAACAAGAGAATGAACTTGAAATCATATTATCAAAGTGCCCACATCTAAACAATGCTGAGGGAAAAAAAATTGTACAAAAAATGATTCAAGTTGCCGATCTAACAAGATCTGGTCTTGCTAATGGAGATATTTCAACTGTAATGAGCCCTAGAACAGTGATGACTTGGGCAGATAATTATAAAATTTTTAATGATATTGGCTACTCTTTTAGAATATCATTTTTAAATCGGTGCGATGAATTAGAAAGAGCAATTATCGCAGAATATTTTCAAAGATGTTTTGCCAAGGAACTTACAGAAACATCTGCAAGTGTAAAAATAAATCTCAAAAATGGAAAATGAAAAACAGGCTGAAAATTTTAAAATAGCCATCTCATCAACCATTAAGGCGATAGCTAAAAAACAAGATCTCAATATTCTTTTTTCAGACGCTCCTGCTAAAGAAAGCAATGTTATTAATCTTCCTAAAATTAATTTTGATACTATAGATGAATATCAAAATATTAGAGCCCTAGCAGATTCTGAAGCCTTAAAAATAAAACATAGCAATTTTAAAATTTTAAAAAAATTTGAACCAAGAGGGATAATTGCAAAAAATATTTATAAGAGTGCTGAAAAAATTCGCTATGAAAAACTAGGATCAGAAAATTTTGCAGGAATAAATCTAAACTTTAAAAATTACTATCAAAAGAAATTTAAAGAACAAAATGATGATTTCTATAACAACATTGAAAAAGCTTTTGATATTATTTTAGCAAATCACCTACTTAATCTTGACTTAAATATTGAAGAAAAAAAGAGCTTAAAAAATTGGAATAATACTATTAATGAACAAATTAAAGATAAATTAGATTTATTAAAGAAAAACATTTCTAATCAAGAAAAATTCTCAACTATTTTAAACTCTATTATTCAAGATCTAAAATTAGAGGAAAAGTTAACTCCTAATAATAGTGATAATGATAATGAACAAAAAAATGAAAATAAACTTAAAGATCAAAATGATAATGAGATTAATCAGGATAAAAATTCTAATAAGCAAGACTTTAATATTGAAAGTATAATTCCTGATGTTGAAATTGATGCAAATGAAAGTGAGCGACAGTCTTTAATTGAAGACGAAAATAGCTCAAATGATGAAATAAAATCCTCTAATATTAAAAAAAATAATAATGAAGTTAAATATAAAATTTTTACAAATAAATTTGACAAAATTATTAATGCTGAAGAAATGGTTGATTCTAGTGAAATGATTAAATTTAGAGAAAATTTAGACAATCAATTAAAATCTTTTCATAATTTCATTTCAAGACTTGCAAATAAATTGCAAAGAAAATTACTCGCATATCAAAATAGATCTTGGGAGTTTGATCTTGAAGAAGGTATGCTTGATACGGCAAAACTAACTAGAGTTATCATCGATCCCCATAACTCTCTTTCTTATAAGAAGGAAAAAAATACGAATTTCAAAGACACAATAGTTACTTTATTGATCGATAATTCAGGATCGATGCGAGGTAGACCTATCTCTATTGCGGCCATTTGCGCCGATATTTTATCGCGAACACTAGAAAGATGT
>Ga0255183_1000397_pt1 | contig 18147 bp, 20 predicted proteins | sample Atl_UVDOM_RepB_8_FD_183638 | JGI IMG/M metagenome (GOLD analysis project Ga0255183, IMG submission 183638) | Freshwater microbial communities from Altamaha River, Georgia, United States - Atl_UVDOM_RepB_8d | ecosystem: Environmental > Aquatic > Freshwater > River | place: USA: Georgia...
GTAGGTACTAGACCTTAATAACACGAGAAAAGAAACCAGCCATTGCTAGCAGCGCAACTGGATAAAACATGGCAACGGGCAGCGAAAATAAATCAGCCAAATAGCCGGTGATGGTCGGTCCAATAAAGTAACCAGCGATACCCGTAACACCTACGCGAGCAATGGCTACTCCAGGTGCAATGCCTGGCAAACGACTTGCTGCGAGTACAAAGGCAGGAAACATGGGGCCAATTCCTAAACCTGCAGCCGCAAAACCCAGATTAATAATGATGAAAGCTGGCAGTGGATGCGAATCTGCTAAGGGAACTGCAATTGCGATGGCACTTCCCCAAAGAATCGCACCACCATATCCCCCGATTTTTACAGTGCGTGCTGCGCCAAATTTTTCAAGCGCCCAATCTCCAGAAAATCGAGAGATGATCATGGCAAGTGAAAATGAAGCAAAGGCTGCGGCATTTAACCCCTTGCCAATTCCCATACTGTCTTTCAGTAACAGCGCTCCCCAATCACTAGCAGAACCTTCGGCGATCATTCCGCCCAACATGCCAAAGCCCATCCACCATAACGGAGCTGTCACTTTTGAAAAGAGCGGAATCTTTGCTTCTGTATCTGCAGACTCCCCTTTGTGATTATCTAATTCTTTCGGGAGCATAAATCTCGAGAAGGGGATAAAAAGTAAGAGCGAGACTAGTCCAACACCAACGAGATTTTCTCGTGGTTCGACTGCATGCGCGATGGAACCACCTAGAACTGTTGTTGCAAAAGCTCCAACGCTCCAACATCCGTGGAATGAAACCATCCATTTGCGATCGAGTAATTTTTCAACTTCTACTGCAACCGTGTTACTAGAGATATCAAGCCCTGCATATCCAAGTCCCATGATGAAGAGTGCGATAAATAATTCGGCAAAATTCTGCGCCAAACCCATTCCAACAAGCCCAAGTGGCATCACCACAATTGCACATGAAATTACTCGTCTTGTAGCAAAGGTATGAATCAATCGACCTGCTAATTGAGCGCCAGTCACTGCACCTAACGTGCTGCCAATAAAGACAAGGCCAAGTTCGGTATTGGTAAGACCAATAGCTTCTTTGATTTCGGGGATGCGCGGAACCCACCCCATCGAAACAATCCCCATCAGAAAGAATGTGGCCCAAAGCGAATTTCGTGCTCTGATTCCATATTGATATGGGGTCAACGTATGTGACACGGCGCGACGCTATCTCATAAAGTTGCACTATGGATGGAATTCTCGAAAAAGCAGCAGTTCGTCGTTTTCAAGAAGCTGCCACCACTTTAGGCATTAAAGGTGAAATTAAAATCCTTTCTGATACCGCTCGCACTGCGATAGATGCAGCACAAGGACTTGGTATTGAAGTGGGCCAGATTGCATCTTCTCTCATCTTTAAACTTCCAAGTGGCAATCCTTTGTTGATTATCACAAGTGGGCGTCATCGAGTTGATACGGATCTTGTTGCAAAAAATCTAGATATTGCCGAACTGGGTAGAGCCGATGCTAATTACGTCAAAGAAGTTTCAGGTTATTCGGTAGGTGGCGTCTCACCAATAGGTTGGATTTCAAGACCTGAGATTACTTTGATCGATGAAGCACTCAGCGAATATGACGTTGTATGGGCTGCAGCCGGACATCCCCACGCAGTTTTTCCAACGAGCTATTCTGAATTAATCCGAACTGCAGTGGCGCAGCCGATGATTGTCGGAGACTAAAGTGCTGAAGAATAAAATTTTTGCAGCAGCTGTTTTTGCTTCATTTGCATGGAACTTGTCCTTGGTTGGTGGCGTCATTCTTGGTGCCTCGTATGCCCTGGATCGAGCCGCTGGGGGTCAATTTGAAGTTTTCCCACCATACATACGAATTGTGTACGTATTAATTTTCATGCTCATCGTCTTTCAATTAGAGATTTTCAGACGCTCGCTCTATGGCAGATCTACACAGCCCGAATGGATAATCAAAGCGTTTGTCGTCATCGGAGTTTTAGGAATTCTTGCCAATGCCGCTTCACCAAGTTCAAACGAACGTTGGAATGTTATTCCTGCATTCTTTATCACAATTGCTTTTTATCGAATGCTGAAGCCCAATTTAAAAAAGTAGGCAGAATCTAGTAATTAAGCCAATAAATCTTTCAGTAATTTCTCGACTCGCAACTTAATCTCGTCTCGAATAATTCTTACAGATTCGATGCCCTTTCCTGCAGGATCTTCTAGCACCCAATCTTCATAGCGCTTTCCTGGATAAAACGGGCAAGCATCTCCACAACCCATGGTGATAACTGCATCCGAAGCCTGAACCGCTTCGGGAGTTAAAATTTTTGGAGAGTTGTTTGCAATATCAATACCAATCTCTGCCATTGCCTCAACTGCAATTGGGTTAATGGAATCTTTCGGAGCAGATCCTGCGGAGAGAACTTCAACACGACCTTGACCTAGTTCGCGCATGAATCCGGCAGCCATCTGCGAACGGCCAGCATTATGTACACAAACAAATAGAACGGTTGGCTTACTCATTTTTACTTTTCTCCTTTATGTATTCGCTCCGCTAAATGTGAGAAGAGAATTGCACCCAGTAATTGAGCACAAATGAACGGCACCACCGACTGGAGTGCGATTCCAGAAATATTGTCAGTCCAGACGCGGGCGAAAGTAACCGCAGGATTCGCAAATGACGTTGATGAAGTGAAGAGAAATGCTGCTGCTATCCATGCAGCCACCACAACTGGAGTTAATTCGGCTTTCTTTTGAATGCGAAGAGTGTTGATCACGAACACGAGACCTCCAGTTGCAATGAGTTCTCCAAGCAGAATTCCCCACCCTTCACGCTGAATGGAAGATTGCGTAACAAGCGGCGCTTTATACATGAGATTGGCGATGACAACCCCGACAAATCCTCCTGCGAACTGTGCAAATAGATAGCCAATCAGCTGTTGTGCATTAAGTCGCTTTCCAAAAAACTCGATGAGAGAAACTACCGGGTTGAAATGGGCGCCACTAATGCCCGCGAAAACGGTGATTAATAATCCGAGAGCCAGCGCGGTCGACATGCAATTAATGAGAATTCGCAAAGCCCCGTTGTCTGTCAGAGATTGAGCCATAGAAGCAGAACCAACATTTGCAGCGAGCAAGAATGCGGTACCAACAAATTCGCCGAGAAATTTCATTCGCATCATGACAGGTATCCTTTATCTATGTACGGTCAGGGAAAACGAGTAGTTGGGTATTTCTTCCAGGTTCCGACAAAGAGTATTCCCTTTGCCTTCTGGAGCATGGCAGTAGACCGAGTTTTTACCCGAAATTTTCCAGGTGTTCACTTTTCCAAGTTGCTCGGAACAGGTACTGGGAAAACTTTCACTCCAAGTGATGCAGAGTTAACGCGCTGGGGAATGATTGTTGTTATTGATTCTGATTCCATTGACGCCTTTGATAGATCCGCAGTAATTGCCCGATGGCGCAAGAGAACCAAGAATGAATTCCGCGTCATCATGAAACCAATTTCATCGCACGGTCTCTGGGCGAAAACAAATCCATTTGATTTCGCAGAGCCACAATCAAATCCAGAATCCCCAATAGTTGCCATCACTCGGGCGCGAATTAAATGGAATAAAAATCTTGTGTTTTGGAGATCTGTGCCTCCAGTTGTCACTGATCTCTATGCATCTCCCGGATTAATTTCAGCGATTGGAATCGGTGAAGCTCCAATCGGACTGCAAGGAACATTTTCACTGTGGGAATCAGCAGGGGCTCTTCGAACCTTCGCGTATAAAGGTGCAGCGCACCAACGGGCAATCGCAGATACTCAGCGAATTGGTTGGTATAGCGAAGAATTATTTTCACGCTTTGAAGTCCTCGAGCAACGAGGCTCCTTGAATCATTCATCTTCCAACTAGGGCAGACTTAGCCCATGTCGATTCGCCATTACAACCCGCGACGAAGAAGGCGCGCTGGAATCTCTATCCAGGCACGCAATTTCTTAGTTGGGCTTGTGGCGCTCACAATCGCACTTCAAATTTCATATCCACTCATTGATGGAGAAGCACTCCGAATTGTCACAATTGCAACAGTTGTGGCAGGAGCCCTTGCTATGACTGTCCATGGTCATTTCGCCTATGGATTTAAATATTCAATTCGTTATCTGCCCATCACCTTTACATTTGGATTGCTCGTTGAAATATTGGGCGTGCATACTGGCTGGCCCTTTGGTGTGTATGAATATGATGCTTCACTTGGAATTCAACTCTTTGGCGTACCGCTTGTAGTTCCATGCGCTTGGGTGATGATGGTTCACCCTGCTCTCTGTGCAGCACGACGCATAGCTGGCAACTGGGTTTTTCTTTATGGTGGAGCGCTCATGATGGCGTGGGATTTATTTCTTGATCCGCAAATGGTCGCCGCAGGCAGATGGACATGGGAAGTTCCTGGAGCACATGTGCCATTCACTCCTGATATCCCGCTTTCCAATGCTTTTGGTTGGTTGCTTGCCGGCATTTTTATCGTGGGTATTTTAAATCGAGTGTTACCTTTCGAGAGACGGAAAGAGGGAGCCTCTCTTCGTGCCGTTGATGCAATTTTGTTGTGGACGTTGTTCTCTGGCTTCGTCGGAAATCTATTCTTCTTTGATCGCCCCGGCTTAGCTCTCTTTGCTAGCGCGATTCTTGGAGCTTTGTTAGTGCCATATTTCTATTCAAGTTGGCTTGGCAGTAAAGAATAGTTTCACATGGAGTTAGTTTATTTTGGCTTTATCTATCTCCTGCTCCTGATTTCAATTTTCAATTTTTTCAGTATTCGTATTCCGGCAAATACTTCACCTCTTAGCCAATCATTAACGGTCCTATTGCCTGTGCGCAATGAAGAGAAAAACATCGAGAGATGTATTAGTGGCCTTAAATCGCAATTAGGAGTGGATCAACTCAAGATAATCATCATCAATGACCAATCCACCGATAAAACTGTCGAAAAAGCCATGCTGGCAATCAAAGAAGATTCACGATTTTCCATCATGAATACCTCAGGTCCACGCAGCGGTTGGCTTGGCAAAGTATCAGCGTTGCAATCCGGCTATGAGGCGTCAGACTCAGATTTGATCATAACGCTCGATGCAGATGTTCATTTAGAACCTACAGCAATTGCTGCTTCAGTGAATCTCTTAAAGGAACTCAAGCTCGATTTTATATCCCCATATCCTCAACAATTGGCTCTCACCTTTGCAGAAAAATTGGTGCAGCCACTCCTGCACTGGTCTTGGATGACTACGGTGATATTGCGATTAGCTGAAAAAGTTCCACACACATCAACTGCAATTGCAAATGGCCAATTCTTTATTGCTCAAAAGAAAGCTCTCGATAAGGTCAGCGGATTCAGCACCGTTTCCAATAAAATTTTGGATGATATAGAAATTGCGCGATCTTTAGTCAAAGCTGGATATCGTGGAACCGTAGTAGAGGGAGCTGGTATCGCTCAAACACGGATGTATCAAAATTTTTCTGAAATCAAAATGGGCTACGGCAAATCATTACACAAAGCATTTGGGGGCTTGATAGGAGCAATAGTTGCAGTCTTCTTTATTTTTATCACTGGAATTTTTCCCCTCATACTTGCGATATTTGGCTCTTCATTAGGGTGGATTCTCTATTTTGCAGTTGTTATGACCCGACTGCTCAGTGATACAAAATCAAAATCTGATTCGTTCTACGCGCTATTACATCCATTATCAGCATTGATATTGATGTATTTGATTTGTTATTCCTGGTTAAATCGAGGATCCATCGAATGGAAGGGTCGCACGGTATGACCGGTGTAGTTGGAAAAGTTGCGCACCCAGAACAGATTGCCGTTATTGGTGCAGGAATCGGTGGGTTGTGCGCTGCTGCACGTTTAGCCAAGGCTGGACATCAAGTAACAATTTTTGAAGCAGCATCACAGACTGGAGGAAAGTGTCGGACAGAGTGGATTGGTCGGTATGCCTTTGATACTGGACCTTCGCTCCTCACATTACCTGCGGTATATCGAGACTTTTTTCAACGCACTGGCGATGTCATGGGTCGAGTACTTGAATTGCAAGAGGTAAATCCGGCATTTGATTACCGATTCCATGATGGTAAATCTGTTCAATTTGCAAACCTCTCACGTAAACAAACTCTGAGCGCAATAGAAAAATCTCTGGGAGTTGAAGCTGCTTCCGAGTGGAATCAGGTCATGGTGCAGGCAGAATCTATGTGGGATGTTTCGCGTGAACCATTTGTCGAATCAGAACTGCGATCTCCACTCTCCTTATTAAAACGCAAGAATCTTTTGCGGGACATTAAGACCATCGCACCTTGGAAAACTCTACGTGGCATTGGAATTCGCAATCCATATTTGGCAAAGATTATGGATCGATATGCCACATACAGCGGGTCAGATCCACGTCAGGCACCGGCAGTGTTATCGACTATTGCATTTGTTGAAGAAGCATTTGGCGCGTGGCATATAAAAGGTGGGATCGGAACTCTGGCCGAGAAGATTACTGAGCGCTGCCAAGCGCTCGGAGTCACCATCCGTTTGAATTCCTTCGTTGAATCCATCTCGTTATCAGGTAATTCAGTTTCTGGCTTAGTTGTTGATGGCAAACAGATTTCTTTTGATCGAGTTGTAGCTAATGCCGATGCGGCATTTGTTTACAATCAACTTCTCCCGCAATCTACATTAGCTCGCAAGGAAGCTAAGAAAATTGCCAAGAGCGAACCGTCTCTTGCGGGTTTCTCGCTTTTGCTTGGATTAAAACCTGGAAATCAGCCTCCACTTTCACACCACACCATACTTTTTCCGGAAAATTACGATGCAGAATTTGAGGCGATATTCACTGCCAAAAGACCAGTTGAAAAACCTACGATTTATATCTGCGCACCGCGCGACGAAACCATGGTGAAAGATGCGGGGCACGAAGCTTGGTTTGTTCTCGTGAATGCTCCACGGCACAGTTCAACTGGCGCTGGTTTCGATTGGAGCGATTCACATTTTGTGAAGTCATATGCCAATTCAATTCTTGACCAAATCGAAGCGCGCGGTATTTCAGTACGAGATCGTTTAGAAGTTCTGGAAATTCGCACTCCGCTTGACCTGCAAAACTCAGTACACGCTCCAGGTGGCTCTATCTATGGAACTTCAAGTAATGGCGCCCGATCGGCATTTACCCGTGCGCGTAATCGCTCCCCTATTAAAGGACTTTATCTTGTAGGTGGATCTGCGCACCCTGGAGGTGGATTACCACTTGTTGGTTTAAGCGCTGAAATTGTGGCTAATGCAATTTTAGAAAAGTAGCTCGCAATACTTGCGCAAAACTAAAAAGTAGAGCGGCGAAAAAGATTAAGGAAAGTATTGTCAATCCAGGAAGATTGAAAATCTTAAAGAGCAGCGCGAAGGCCATAAATATTGCTCGCACAGGTCTTTCAGTAATGGTGACAATCCCAACTTCGTGCATTCCAAGTGAAGCCATTCGTGCTCTGGCGTATTCCTGTGTCGAAGCAACAATCCACATGGCAAGTGCCAACCACGTTGGAATTCCAAGACGCCAACCAATGTAGAGCCAGAGAGCTTCAGATATCCGGTCCACAACCGAATCAACTAAAGCTCCCCATTTGCTAGCACGCTCTTGCAAGATTGCAACGCTTCCGTCCACACCATCAAAAAATAGCGATGCAACCAACAGTGCCAGAGCAACCCAGTAATTGCTCGTCAATATCATTCCAATTGCACAGAAGAGCCCCATACCGGTCAGAACATTTGGAGTAAATCGAATGAGTGTGAAAATTTTTGCCACTCGATAAGAAATTTTAAGCCACCCTGCTACTGCTCCTTTGATAGCAGCACCACCGTGCAATTCACTCCAGCGTAGCGCAAATTCGGATTGATTGAGAATCTTACTTTTCATATCAGTAGTCTTTGATCTGCTCAAATATTTCTCTAGTCGCAGTTGAAGTATTCATCGTGTAGAAATGAAGTCCGGGAGCACCTGCAACAATAAGTTCGCGACAGAATTGAGTAGCAAATTCAACTCCAATCTTTCTTACCTCTTCTGGATTATTCGCCACAGATTCAACTGCATCGGTTAATTCTTGAGGGATTGGAGTTCCACTGAGTTCAGCCATGCGTTTCAGTTGTGCAACATTGGTAATCGGTAAAATTCCGGGAATCACGGTGAGCTTTGAACCGTGTTTCTCTAGTGAATCAACGAGCTGAATCCATTTTTGAGCTTCAAAGAAGAATTGAGTAGTGGCAAACGTAGCGCCACGTCTTTCCTTCTCTAGCAAAACTTGTAAATCTTTTTCAAAGTCTCCATCAGACGCGGGATGTCCGTCAGGAAATGCGGCGACTCCAATCGTGAACCCTCCAAATTCTGCAGCAAGAGTGACCAACTCATCTGCATGAGTAAATCCGCCAGGAGTTGAAATCCACGGAGCACGCGGACCTCCAGTTGGATCACCGCGAAGTGCCAAGATACTTTTAATTCCAGCGCTCTGATATTTACCCAAAATCTCAATAAGTTCAGCACGAGTTGAGCCCACGCATGTTAAATGAGCCACCGTTGGAATATGTGTTCGTGCAGTGATTTCTGATGTAATTCGAATCGTGCGATCTCGTGTAGATCCACCTGCACCATAAGTGACAGAAATAAAATCTGGAGCAATGCTTTCAAGTTGAGACATTGCAGCCCAAAGGCGCGCTTCGCCTTCTACATCTTTGGGTGGGAAAAATTCAAATGAATATGTATGACGGCTCATAGAACTGCGCTTCTCCACTGCGTCAGGGTACCTTTTCCCCGTGGATAATCAGGTCACAAACAGTGCATCTGCAGTACGTGATGCAGTGAAGTCTGAGTTGCAGTCTTTCCTCTCCTCACAACGTAGATATCTCACTGCAATTGCTGATGAATTAATTCCAGTAAGTGATGCTCTCAACGAATATCTGCTTGAAGGTGGCAAACGATTACGTCCACTCTTTGGCTATGCCGGATTTTTAGCAACTGGTAAAACTCCCGCAGCACCTGATATCCGAGCGTTGGCTAGTCTTGAATTACTGCAGGCATGCGCTCTTATTCATGATGACTTAATGGATGGATCTGACACCAGACGAGGTAAGCCTTCCATTCATCGACGTTTTGAATCTCTCCATCGCCAAAGTGAATTATCTGGAGTGGCGGAACAATTTGGCCAAGCTGCAGCAGTGCTATTGGGAGATTTAGCACTCGTTTGGTCTGATCAAATGTTGCATCAATCTGGAATTGCACTTGATTCGCTTACAGCTGCGTTAGCAATTCATGATGAAATGCGAGTTGAATTAATGGCGGGCCAGTACCTAGATGTGCGTGAAGCTGGCGAGAAAGTACATAGCGTTGAAAGATCTCTTCGCATTGCCCGTTTTAAGTCAGGTAAATACACAATTGAGCGCCCTTTGCACCTTGGCGCAGTCATTGCTCAACCACAACCCGATAAAAATGCATCTCTCCTATCGGTCCTTTCATCGTATGGCCTACCGCTAGGTGAGGCGTTCCAACTTCGTGATGATTTGCTTGGTGTTTTTGGAGACCCGTCAACAACAGGAAAACCCGCAGGTGATGATTTACGCGAAGGAAAGCGAACAGTTTTGATTGCAATGGCCCTGGATATGACTTCAAGTAGCGGGCGTGCTGAACTGATGAAACACTTAGGACAACCTGAATTAACTTCAGAGAAAATAGATGATTTGCGAAGCATTATCACTGAGTCAGGAGCGGTAGCAGCTGTTGAAAATCTCATCAGCACGTTAGCGCATGACTCCACGACAGCAGCACAGCACGAAGTAATTCATGAACAAGCTAAGCCGTTCCTTCTGGCGCTTGTTGAAAACGCCATTAAAAGGAGTCATTAATGCCAAAGCAGGTTAAAGGTCCCACCGATCACGTTGTCGTGGTGGGCGCTGGACTTGCTGGACTCAGCGCTGCTTTGCGATTGGCAGGAGCTGGCAGAAAAGTTACTGTCGTTGAACGAGAATCAGTACCAGGTGGCCGTAACGGTTTGTTAAAAAAAGATGGTTACTCATTCGATACCGGTCCAACAGTTCTCACAATGCCATCACTCATCCAAGATGCCTTTAGTTGTGTCGGTGAAGATCTGAAAGACTGGATAGAGCTCAAACCACTCACTCCGCTCTACCGGGCATTTTATGCTGACGGCTCGCAACTAGATGTCCATGCCGACACTGCTCAAATGGAAGAAGAGATTCGAACTCACATCTCTGCCGAAGAAGCGCTTGGCTATCGCAAATACGTTGATTTTGTTACCAAACTTTATAAATATGAGATGAATGATTTCATCGATAAGAATATCGATACCCCATTTAATTTACTTACTCCAAATTTAGCTCGTCTCATCGCATTAGGTGGCTTTAGACACTTACAACCCAAGGTAAATCAATATCTTAAAGACCCAAGGCTTCAGAAGGTTTATTCGTTTCAAGCTATGTATGCCGGGGTGAGCCCTCAGCAAGCGCTGGCAATTTATGCGGTTATTGCTTATATGGATTCTGTAAACGGAGTCTTCTTCCCTAAAGGCGGAATGCATGCGGTTCCACGTGGACTTGCTGGTGCTGCTGAAAAACATGGGGTCACATTTAAATACAACACAACGGTCACTTCCTTGGAAAAATCACAAGGTCGAGTCAAGGCAGTGATTACTGATTCAGGCGAGCGGATTCCTTGCGATGTAGTAGTGATGAATCCAGATCTGCCAGTAGTGTGGAGAGATTTACTAGGTCGTACCCCGCTTAACATTAAGCGACTGAATTATTCTCCTTCATGTGCCACTCTCTTAGTTGGCTCTTCTAGAAAATATGACCACATAGCCCATCACAATATTCACTTCGGTGAATCGTGGGATGGAGTCTTTGATGAACTCATCAAGAAGCGCACCTTGATGACCGATCCATCTGTGCTGGTGACGGTTCCAACACACGATGATCCATCCTTAGCACCTGCTGGAAAACAGTCTTACTACGTCCTCTTTCCAACACCTAACTTGGATGCAGATATAGATTGGAAAAAGCAAGCTAAGCCTTATCGCGATCACATGATCCAAACTCTAGAAGATCGAGGGTATGACGGGTTCGGTGATTCAATTGATGTTGAAGTAATGACTACGCCTCTTGAGTGGCAAGCGCAGGGTATGGAACGTGGCGCACCATTTGCTAGCGCTCACACTTTCTTTCAAACCGGTCCTTTTAGACCACGCAATCTGGCAGCAGGATTTGAAAATGTTGTCTTTGCTGGCAGTGGAACGCAACCAGGAGTTGGAGTTCCCATGGTGTTAATCTCTGGAAGATTAGCCGCCGAACGAATCGTGGGCCCAGTTAAGTAAATGGATGCCGCACTTCAAGCATCGTATGCCGAATGTAAAAGGCTTAATTCATTACACGGAAAAACTTATTACTTAGCAACATTGCTCCTGCCTGAGCGCAAGCGGCCTTATGTGCATGCTTTATATGGTTTTGCGAGATACGCAGATGAAATCGTCGACGATTTAGCTTCAACTCTATCTCCACAAGAAAAAGCCGATGTTCTACGAACCTGGAGCAGCGGAGTGCTCGCTGATTTAAAGTCGGGAAGAAGTAGTGATCACATCGGTAGAGCATTAGTAGATACTGTTCAAACCTTCAATATTCCCCATCAGCACTTTGTTGATTTCCTCCATTCCATGGAGATGGATCTCACCATTACTGAGTATCAAACTTTTAATGACTTGCACGAATACGTCTATGGCTCTGCAGCGGTAATCGGACTTGAGATGGTTCCCATTCTTGGATATTCCGATGAGCGGGCCTTTGATGCAGCGCAAAAATTGGGTATCGCCTTTCAATTGGCCAACTTTATTCGTGATGTTGCAGAAGATTTAGATCGTGGTCGGGTCTATCTCCCCCTACAAGAATTAGCAGAATACGGGGTCAATCGCGAAGTCCTTGAAAAGCGAGAACTGACCCCTGAGATTATTGCTGCCCTCAAATTTCAGATTGCGCGAGTTCGATCGTTGCAAGCAGAAGCTAATGAGGGAATCAAATATTTAGATAAGGAATCAAGGCCTTGCATTCGAGCAGCCAGTGAACTTTATTGTGGAATAGTTGATGAGGTTGAAGCAATTGGGTATGACATCTTCAATAAAAGGGCAAAAACCTCCACTGCGCGACGAGCAAAAGTTGCCGGAATCGCGTATGTGCAAGCAATCGCCGCTCGTATTCGCTAAAGTATTTATTAACGGGAGCCAAGGTGGCTGAGAGGACTTCTCACTAGAAGTCGACCGTCTGACTGGTTCGGTAATGCGGATCTAGAAATGAGGTTGATTGTGTTACAAACTTTTTTTACAGCCTGGGGTTACGAAGTTTCGTATTTGGAATTTATTGCATCCATCGCATCTTTTATTGGGGTTGGACTTGGAATTACCGGCAAGAGAATAACTTGGCCTTGGTGGGCGCTCAGCAGCCTGCTCTACGGAATCTTCTTCCTGCAATACAAGTTATATGCAAGCGCAGCACTACAAATAGTTTTCATTGCAGCTGCAGTTATTGGTTGGTATGGCTGGGGGCCACAAGGTGCAAAACCTGGTCCATTTAAGAATCACTATCGGCTCTACACCTTTATCGCAATTTGCTTAGCAACTCTGGCTTTAGGTCCAATCCTAAAATCAATTGGCGCTGCGTCGACTTATGTTGATGCACTTCTTTTCTTTGGAAGCTTAGCTGCTCAAATTTTGATGGTGTATGAAAAATATGACAATTGGCCACTCTGGCTCATTGTTGATGCAGGTTATGTTGCGCTCTACGCGACTCAAGGGTTGCTCTTTACAACCCTGCTCTATGTTGCATTTACTCTCATGGCAGCTCTTGGATGGAGTCGTTGGTATGAATCTCATCGACGCGTTGTGCGATCTCTGTAAAGGAACTGCGCAGCCCATCCTTGCGATTGATGGACCTGCAGGTGCTGGGAAAACAACACTTTCCGAAAATTTACAACGTGGCCTGGCGCGCCACTACTCATCAACGATTATCCATATGGATGACTTGTACGAAGGATGGAATCAAGCGCTATCTACATCACTTTCACAGAAGTTATTGACAATTACTGATTCCCATAAAAAGCTGAAAGAGATATCACTCGCGCGTTACGACTGGGGTTCAGAAAGTCTCGCAGAACCTGAATTAATTCCGGCACGGCCACTTCTCATTTTGGAAGGTGTCGGCTGCGGCCAACGTTCTATACGTAATCAGTTGGCTGCACTAATCTGGATTGATATTGATGAGCAGATAGGTCTGGAGCGAGTTCTTCACCGTGATGGCACTGCAATCGAAGAAGAAATGCATAAGTGGCTTAGGGCACAGCAGCAACACTTTAAGGAAGAAGATACGAAGAAAGCGGCCGATTTCATTCTGACTACCTAGAATTCTCGCTATGTCAGATCTAACGGGTGAGTTAATTGATAATAGATATCAACTCACTCGCCTGATGGCAACCGGTGGAATGGCAACTATCTACGAAGCGCTCGATACCCGATTAGATCGCAAGGTTGCCGTCAAAATCATGCACGCGCATCTTGCTCAAGATGAACAATTTGTTGAACGCTTTATCCGAGAGGCAAAGGCTGCAGCAGCGCTCTCTCACCCCAATATCGTTGCAGTGCAAGATCAAGGGTGGAATCAAAGTGGAATTCCAGCAATCTTTTTGGTCATGGAGCTCATCGAAGGTCATACTCTTCGCGAATATCTCAACGAGCAAGATAGATTGAATTTTGCCGATGGCATTAAATTTCTTCTTCCCGTGCTGAGTGCACTTGCTGCAGCACACAAGATTGGGATTGTTCATCGGGATTTAAAACCTGAGAACATACTTATTTCTCGAGAGGGTCGAATCAAAATTGCTGATTTTGGTTTGGCGAAAGGTCCAACTCTGGGTGGCGCAATGACTGCCGAATCCAGTGTGATCCTCGGTTCGGTTTCTTACTTATCCCCCGAACAAGTACAGCGCGGTGTTGCTGATTCTCGTAGCGATGTTTACTCAGTCGGCATCACTGCATTTGAAATCTTTACCGGTAAGAAGCCTTATGAAGGGGCTGAACCAATTCAGATTGCCTACAAACATGTAAATGAGCGAGTCCCGAAAATAAGTTCACTGGAGAATAAGGTTCCCCGTGAATTAGACGAGTTGATTTATTCGGCAACAGATCCAGATCCAGATAAACGCCCCCGTGATGCAGGTGCGTTCTATGAATCACTTTCTGGCATAAGCCACTCTCTTAATCCGAATGAAAAGCAATTAAGTCTTGAACTTGATATCCCCATTGAGCCGATGCGCCCCAAGAAACAACCGAAGTCCCTTCGCAAAAAAATGCGGGAAATTTCCCAATCACTGCCGAATCCTGTGGCCACAGAAACTACTGCGGAGGTCGCAAAAAAGAAACGTGCTAGCAAACGAGTTCGGCGAAATCGCAAAATTGCATTTGGTTTAGCAGTCTTGGTTGGAATTGTTGGTTGGTATGTCCTCATCGGGCCAGGATCACGAATTGTTGTGCCCTCGACAGTGGGCGCAAATCAATCTGAGGTAAAAGCTGCGCTCACTCCTCTTGGGCTTACTTCTCTGGTCGTAGAGAAAAGATTTAGTGAAGATATCGGTGAAGGAAGAGTCATCCAATCAATACCTGAAGCAGGTGGCCGTGTTGATCAGGGAGCAACAGTAAAACTCATTCTCTCAAAGGGGCCTGAACGATTTATTCTCCCTCAGGTAGCTGGACTCACCATTGAAACCGCACGAGCACTCATTGGTAAGTTGCCTGTTGCACTTCAGCCAGATTCAGAAGAGTTCAATACCAAGATTCCTAAGGGATATGTGATTGAATCAGATCCACCTTCAGGCGAAAAAGTTAAACGTAGCGCGCTCGTAGTTTTGCGCGTTTCTAAAGGCATTGAACAAGTAGCGCTTGCATCATATATAGGAAAGAGTTCGGATCAAGCACTTAATGAATTACAAGATGCAGGATTTTCGGTAAAACCTAAATACGAATTTAGCGAGACTAAACTTGCGGGCGAGGTAATTTCACAAACTCCTGTTGGCGGTGGAACTGCTGACAAAGGCTCAAAAATCACCATAGTGATCTCTAAGGGAACTCAATATGCCTACATTCCGAATATTTTCTCAATTGAGGAAGCAAAGGCAGTGCGCGCACTGAAGGATCTAGAACTCAAGGTTGTTGTTAAGAAAATAGGAGCTAAATCGGTAAAGAAGGTCACCAATATTTCACCTAAAGTCGGCACAAAAGTGAAGCGTGGCAGCACCGTAACTATCACAGTAGGCTAAGCGAATGCCGGCAACATCACAGCCAAAGCGACCACTTATTGGTGCCCACGTCCCGACCTCGGGCGGAATGGCCAAGCGTTCGATTGATTATGCAGAAACTATTGCAGCAGAAGCGATTCAAGTTTTTACCTCAAATCCGCGCGGTTGGGCGATGCCAGATACCAATCATGAAGCAGACCAACTTTTCCGAGAAAAGGCCCAAGCGTTAAAAATAGAAACGTATGTACATGCTCCATTTCTCATTAATTTAGGTTCTCCTACTGAAGATACCTATAAAAATTCACTTGCTTCAACTGCTTACTCTCTCAAACGGGGCCAGGAAATTGGTGCGCTGGGAGTCGTTGTCCACACTGGATCTGCAGTCAAAGAAGAGAATGTGGCAACTGCCTGGAAACAAATTAAGAAGGGCGTGATGCCCATACTTGAATCACTCGATGACGATGCGCCTTACTTGCTTCTTGAGCCCACTGCCGGACAAGGACAATCTCTTGTCAAACGGCTAGATGATCTCTCCCATTACCTTGATGCGCTAGAACACCATCCTAAAGTTGGAATTTGTTTAGATACTTGCCATGTTTTTGCAGCAGGTCATGACATTGCTAAAAAAGGTGGGATGAAGGAAACGCTTGATTTACTTGTTGAGATTGCCGGGATTGAGCGTATTCAACTTATCCATGCCAACGACTCAATGGATGTGTGTGGTGCTCTGAAAGATAGGCATCAAAATATTGGAGACGGTTTTATCGGCGTTGATCCATTTGCTGAGTTGCTTGCTCATCCGGCAGTAGCCAATGCTCCTCTCATTCTTGAAACTCCTGGTGCTGAACCTGAGCACGGCAAGGAAGTAGCACTACTTAAGAAATTGCGCGGATGAATTCTGGGCACGCTGTAAAACTTAGATTCGCTCCACTAGCTCTCCTGGCGGTTTCTGCAGCGTGGGGCATGGCATTTGTTGTGATGAAAGATCCTATTGAAAAACAGAATGTAAATAGCTTTCTCTTTACCCGGTTTTTCTTTGCGGTAGTTGCCATGCTTGCCTTTCAACCATCTGTTCGACATCGATTTACACGCGAGTTGGTACAGAAAGGGTTTATCGCAGGAATTTTCTTAGGCGCTGGATATATCCTGCAAACTTTAGGGCTCGCTCGAACTGGCGCAGCAATCACGGGCTTCATCACTGGACTTTACGTAGTCGCTACTCCTGTTCTTGCCGCGCTGATATTGAAGGTGAAGATTTCCCGATTTACCTGGGCATGTGTCTTCATCGCAACACTGGGATTGGCGCTGCTCTCACTCAAAGGCTGGAACGTTGGGTTCGGAGAATTTTTAGTCTTTTTGTGCGCCATATCATTTGCAGCTCACATTATTGCGCTCAGCAAGTGGAGTAATGGTTTAGATGTCTATGCCCTTACTGTTGTGCAGTTGACTACATGTGCACTGATGACTGGAATTATCTCTGTTGCGCAAGGATATAAAGCGCCGGTGAATCTCAGCGGTTGGCTCGTAGTTTTTTATACAGCGGTTGTGTGTACTGCAATCGCATTCATTGTCCAAACCTGGTCGCAAGCTCATATGTCAGCTACCAAAGTTGCCGTAATTCTGACGATGGAAGTGGTCTTTGCAGCAATCTTTGCTGTGATCTTCGGTGATGAAACTTTGACTTTTCGTGCTCTCATTGGCGGCTTACTGGTATTGACCGCTATGTTTATGATTGTTCTCAAGGAGCCCGTTCATGATTGATTTGCGTTCAGATACAGTGACAAAACCTTCACCCGAAATGCGTGCTGCCATGGCAGCTGCTGCAGTCGGCGATGATGTTTACGGCGATGATCCCACCGTCAATTCGCTAGAAGAGCGAGTTGCAGAACTTTTTGGCCATGAAGCAGCGCTCTTCTGTCCGACTGGATCACTTGCCAATCAATTATCAATTCGCACATTGGTAAATCCAGGAGAAGAGTTACTCACCGAAACTCGATCCCACATAGTCCGAGCTGAATTAGGCGCCGGAGCAACCTTTAGTGGAATTACAACGCGGACATGGCCAGCAGAAGATGGTCTGCTTCGCGCTGCAGATCCACTTGCAATTGCTCAGGAAAACGCTGGTCCATATCTCGTCTCTACTGCAGCTATCGCTGTTGAAAATACCCACAACTTTGGCGGCGGAACAGTTCAACCAATTACCGAAATCGAAAAATTATCAAAGGAAGCGCATGCGCGAGGAATTGCACTCCATCTGGATGGCGCGCGAATTTGGAATGCGCATGTGGCATCTGGCATTGGTTTTGCAGATTATGGAAAACATTTTGACACCATTAGCGTCTGTCTCTCCAAGGGATTAGGTGCACCGATTGGATCTCTGATGATCTCTACACGAGCGCGAATCGCAACTGCCCGAATTTGGCGCAAGCGATATGGAGCTGGGATGCGCCAAGTGGGAATCATTGCTGCAGCGGGACATTACGCGCTCGATCACAACATCAAGCGACTTGCCAACGACCACTCCCGGGCGCACAAGATTGCTAACGCTCTCGCAGCAATTGATTCCTCGCTCGTGGATTCCAAGAAAGTTTCCACAAATATTGTCGGATTAGATTTATCGCATATTGGAATAACAGCCACTGAACTGAGTGATCGTTGTAAAAATTCTGGTCTATTGATCAGCGCGCTCGGAAAACATTATGCGCGCCTAGTAACACATCTAGATTTTGACGATGCGCAATGCGATGAAGCTATTTCGGTATTACAGCGCGCCTTCGTGGCGAAGTAACCATACTTTCTTTGATAGA
>Ga0255183_1000400_pt1 | contig 18081 bp, 15 predicted proteins | sample Atl_UVDOM_RepB_8_FD_183638 | JGI IMG/M metagenome (GOLD analysis project Ga0255183, IMG submission 183638) | Freshwater microbial communities from Altamaha River, Georgia, United States - Atl_UVDOM_RepB_8d | ecosystem: Environmental > Aquatic > Freshwater > River | place: USA: Georgia...
TCTTCTTAAAACGAGAAATATTAAGGCTGGTGTTGTTCATCATCCTTTTGTGAATTCAATAAAAGGCGAGCAGTTTTTAGGCTGGCTCAAAAAGCACAATCATAAAATGATAACAATTGAAGATCATCAGCTGATTGGCGGTATGGGAGCACTTCTCGTTCACGAGCTTATGCAGATGGGAATATCATTTAAAGTGAAAAGCCTAGGAGTTAAGTCTCAGTTTGGTCAGAGTGCATATAGTGCGCTTGAGCTTTATAAGAAGCATGGAATTGATGCAGATGCGATTACCAAAGAGGTGGTAGATCTCTTGTCATGAGCACCAGCCAGCAATAATCAGTCTTGATCCTTTGGTGACTCGATGAATTTTATGCTCATAACCTTCGACACCAGTTTTAAAGATAATCATCTTGCCATAATCGGGAGTAGGAATCGAAACAAATGATTCCTCTCCTTTTTTTCTTATTCCTAAGAATCCACCTTCGGGTTTCACTTTTGTTAAAGAAAGTGAAAAAGCTAAGATTCTTGATCCATCATCATGCCAAATACCATCCTCTTCCCAATCATTGGTAGCATCACGGTAAGAGATAATAAATTCAATCGATTGAAATGATTTATAGGAAGAGAGAAATTTAAAAAGTTCTCCGTCTGCTTTAGTTAACTTTTGAAATGCTCGATCAATTTCAATCCAGTTTTTTTCATCCACTTGTTGGGAAAGAGAATCATCTAGGTGAAATGGTTGAATAAGAAAACCATTATTCATTGATGCTCTTCCATACAGAAATATATTTTTTCGGCCGGAACTTGAGTTTGTAAGAGTATCTCTTTAACTGTCCCTAGCATCCATTGTCTCATAGGTTTCTGATATCTTATTTTGTGGTCAAAACTTTCAACCATTTTTTCATGATGAATGATTGAATCTGGATAGTTCCTCTTGACCTCTTTGTGTACATCAGAGGTGAAGCGAACAACTCCGAGAGAGATGTAGGATATTTTTTCTAGTAAACCAGCCTTGAGAAGTTCAGTTATTAATTCTTCATATCGGATCTTGAAATTTTCATCATAGATAATTGGATCTAGGTGAAGTGCAATCTGAAATCCACCCTCTTGAAGTCGCCTCATCGCTTCGATCCTCGACTTGATCGAAGGTGTTTTTCTATCGATTGATTCGGCGATTGATTCAGGGGAGAGTGAGAAACTAGTAATAAGATTAGGGAGAGGGGAAAGTTTCATCAGCTCTTTGATATTCGCAGACTTTGTTCTGAGTTCAATAAAAGCCTCTGGATGTTTTTCGCAAAAACGATGATAGTATCCGAGCTCTTTTGTTAGGTGACTTAAGGCAAGTGAATCTGAAAACTCTCCCGCATGAAACCATACTGGTTCACCTGTCAGGGCAGTGGTCATTTCGTTTATTATATCCTCATGATTAAGAAATAAGACTAAGTCTGGAGTATGAAAATATCCTTGGAGATAACAATATTCACACTCGTAGATACAGTTGTAGGCATGAATATGGTAAAAATGCTTACCTCTTCCGAGCCCATAGGCATCAGGAGTTTCCTTAATCAGCTGTCCTTTTTTCTTCGCAAAAAAAATATTTAATTTATCTCGTTTTTGAAGGTAAGGCTTTTTATATCGTCCCCATATTTCTTGAAAATCACTCAAAATGATCGGATCAAGATGAAAGCGATTCTGAAACTCTTGAACTGTAGGATGATCAGTCAGATCAGCTTCAACATACATTTTATTCCACATAATCTGATCCACTCATGATTCTATGAAATTCTTCAATATTAAGTTTTAGTATAGCTTCAGATGCAAGTTGAAGATCTTCATGGTTTTTTATTTTCATTTCAATTGTCAGAATCTCTGATTCTAGCTTCGTATCCGGTTTAATTTTTAAAAACTCTGATTGATGTTTTTTTAGCCAACAGAGAAGGGATGATTTAACTTTTGCCTCGAGGGGAAAAAGTTCTGCCTCCCAGTCATCCAAAAATAACTGAGTTTTTTCTTTAGGTGTTAATTTGATTTCATCACTATTAATTTTCTTAAAACTCTCCGATTGATCAAATGTGATATGATATTTTTTTGTTGAGATCTCGTTTAATTTTAGAAAGCGTTGTTTTTGGCTAAAAGTCATGTAAAAGGGAGTGTTAAATTCGATCGGGTTTTTACAAAGGGGAATAATCTTTTGATGAGATTCATAGATTTTCATCGAAAGTTCGTCTTGATTTTTCCTAATAGCTTCACAACTCTCTAAAAGATGATCTGAAACAACTTTATAGCAAATGAAGTCTATCTTTGCCTCTTTAGCACAGTACGCGACAGACCATGCCTCTCGGTCAACAAGGTCGGCAAGTCCTGAAAATTCCCCTAAGCTTTTAACTCTTTCAAGAGCTGATATGAGGTCTTTTTCTCCCTCAGGATCAGTGAATGATTTAAATTGATTCTCACCATAAATCGTTCTTATTCTATGGATCTCACCAATCTTAAAATCTGATCGAAGTGCACCAGCTATTCCAAGGTTAATGATTCGATCATATTTTTTTTTACCTAAAGCGAGAGAAGTTTTAACACACGTATCCATGCGACCTTCTCCTGTTATGAGAACATCAAAATTTTCTCCACAAAAAAGATCATTCTCTTGTTTTTTGAGATGATAGGATTCGATAAGAGTTTGAGCTTCACCGTAGTGGGCACATGTGATAAGTTCCATAAGATTTTTTCGCTAATAGTTAAAGTCTTGTCAAACGAAATGAGGATAACATGAAAAACTTAAATCTAGGCCCATTAGGTTTCGGTGGGGCCAGTGTCAGTGGAGAAGGTGCAGGCTATGGATTTGGTGCGATGAGTGAGGCTGAGGCAGAGGTTTTATTAAAATCGTCCTTTGAAAGAGGAATACGGCTCTTCGACACTGCACCCATTTATGGCTTTGGTTTATCTGAAGAGCGCTTTGGACGCTACCTCCCGAAACAAGCCTTTATTGTTTCTAAGGCAGGGGTCGATTGGCACGAGTCAAAAAGAGTGAACATGACCAACGACCCAGTGGTTGTTGAAAGAATGCTAAGAGAGTCTCTGAATCGTCTAAAACGCGAACAAATCGACTTATATATGATCCATTGGCCTGATTCAAAAGTTGATATTCGTAAACCTCTAGAGGTTTTAAAACGCTTTCAAGATTCTTCTGTGATTAAGTATATTGGCCTCTGTAATACAACTCAGGAAGACTTGTTAAAAGCGAAAGAAGTTATTCATGTCGATGTTCTCCAATCAGAGTATAATTTTTTTGAAAATAAATTTTCTGAACTCCCTCTAAGTGACTATTGGTCAATGTCTTGGGGAACGCTCGATAAAGGTATTTTATCTGGTCGAGTTGAGCAGGGGAGAGTTTTTGATAGAGATGACTGTCGATCGTGGGCACCTTGGTGGGACAAGAAAAAAACGGAAATAAAGATTAAAAAAGTGAGTATTCTAAAACTCATCTTAAATGAGATTGATCGTGAACTACTCGATTTTTGTCTAAGCTATAACTTAAGCTATGTTGATCAAGCTTTAATTGGTTTTAAAACCATCTCGGACCTTGATCGATCGCTGGAGAGTTTGTCCAAAAGGCTCTCCCGCGATGAGATCACATCGGTACTTAAAAAATATGAGACTAAGTGTCGTGAGGCAGGACTTTTCTCTTAGGGCGGTAATAAGTCCTTGGAGAGTAGTCGCAAAAATCTGAGACTTTCGTCATGTAAATACATGCATACTTTTCAATTTGACCGGCCAGACGACTTGGTTCGGCACCTGAACGCATTGTCTCACCCCATTGGGAATTAAAAAGTTTGCCATAGCTCTTAATGAGAGGAGAAATCTCATGATCAATTTTTTCAATCTGTTTGAAAATTGACTGAGTTTTCTCTTTTGAAGATTTCTTCTTTTTCTCAAACTCTTCGTCATTGAGTTTATCAAGTTGGACTTCCAGGTCCAATTTTTTATTCATCAAAAGATTAATCTTGTCGGTGAATTTTTTTCCTTTTTGAATGGATGAAACTTCATCCTGAAGCTCCTCAATAACGAGCGCCGTTCTCCAGTTACAAGTTTTTTTAATCGATAGAACATCTCCGTAAATATGGTCACCAAGATAAAGAATATTTTCCCCAGATAAGCCTGCATCTTTTTGAATGGAACTGGCACATCCACCTTGATAGATGCCATCATCAATTTTTCCATGGTGGTTTTTCATAAGACCTGATTTGGGATCTATCTTCAAGAGAGGCATTTTATCTGTGAAGAATTTAGGTTTGTTTGCAGCTGTAATAGCAAGATTAAAAACATCACTCCAGCTTTTGTGATTTTTAAGGTAAGGCGTAATTGCATAATCTAAGAGAAGTTTTGTATAGCTGTAGTCAGAGTTAGTGATAACCCATAGTTTCTTTCCATGGAGCTTAAACTTTTCGAGAGCTTCAGCACATTTTGGGTCAAGAAGGATATACTTTTTAACATTTTTTCTAACTTGATCTTTTAAGCTTCCATCACGATGACTTGTATCAAGAGCCTCAAGGATATCATTCTCAAGCTGCTTATAATCAGGAATTGAAAGATTTGGATTTTTATCTTTGAGATCAACGATTTGCATATAGAGCACACAGTATGAAATTGAAAAAGTTGTATCTACGATAGCAAACCGATCAGAGTCATTAAGATCAATAGTTAGGCCTTGATAAGTTTTTTGTTGGTCTTTAAAGTCCATTTCTCCAAGACCATGATAAGCTTGTTTAACCTTGCTGTAGGCTGAAAGTTTAAGGACATTTCCCTTGGGCTTATCAATCACCAAGCCTCTAATGGCCATATCAAATTTGAATTTTAGTTTCGATAGTTCTTTTGGATAATTTTTGGTGAGAATCAATTTTCTTTTAATTTCTTCATAAGTCATTTCTTCAAAGGCTTCAGATTTATACCGAACCAGGGTGTAATCCATATCGAAACCTATGGCATGTATTTGTTTCATATTTAAGATTCGATTAACGTAAATACTCATAATTATGTGTTCTCCTTGAGGTCTTTTCATCATCTCTTGTTAACTTTTATGAGTCAAATTGAGTTAATTTTACAGGAATAGTCAGTTTTTATCATTTTTAGGCATTTTTGATTTATAAGTTTTCAATGAAAAATATCATCTTCATTTCTTTTTTCATTCTTAGTTCCCAAGCTCGTGTCATTTATGGTCCAGATAATCGTCTTGAGGTTTTTGAGTCTCCTAAGTCTGCTCAAGTGTTAGCAAGTTCTGTAGCAACTCTTATCAAAAAGAATAATCTAAGGTCAGTCAAAGGAGATAAGACTAAGTATCAGCTTCTTTCGGCGAGGCTTATGAACTCAATGGACGAAGTTCAGGAAGAGTTCCCTGAGGAGATTGAAGTCGATGAGATACCTCAAGAACAACCAAGTGAAGAGTTACCTGTCGATATCTCAGATATTTTGAATCAGAACAAAGCTGTCGATATTAAAGAAGGTGAGCTGAAGTTTTGTCCTGACCTCAAATATATTAATCAGCGTAATCCAGGTATTTGTTCTGGGTTTCTGATTGGCCCAGATCTTCTTTTGACTGCAGGTCACTGTGGGAAAATTGAAAATTACTGTGAAAAATACAGATGGGTTTTTGACTTTAAATTGGATAAAAATGCAACTGATGCGCCAGACTTTATCCAGAAAGAAAATGTTTATAGTTGTAAAAAAGTGATCGCCGTATCCTTAAGCTTAAAGCTCAATATGGACTTCAACTTGATTCAGCTTGACCGTGTTGTGACAAATAGATCTCCTCTTAAATATAGAACTTCTGGAACTGTTTCAAAAGATGAACCACTTCTCATCATTGGCTCTCCGAATGGACTTCCTCTTAAGGTTGCAGGTGGTGCTAACGTAAGATCGAGTCACCATCCTCTATATTTTACTGCTAATCTAGATAGCTTTCAGGGTAATTCGGGATCACCAGTTTTTAATGCTCTCACGAATACAGTAGAGGGAATTTTAGTCAGAGGTGCGGAAGACTACACTCCAGATTTTACAAAACAATGTATTGGACTAAATTTTTGTGAAAACAATGCGTGCCGTGGAGAGGATGTTACTAAAATCAATTCAATTCCTGAAATTGGTGTCCAGCCCCTATACTTCTCTCTAGCCTTAAGTGGAGACGTGATGGGGATGAGTAACCTTCTTAAAACAAACTTTTGGAGAGATATCTACGATCAACGTGGAGTCACTGCATTGATGAGAGCAGCAAGTTCAGCATCGGCGGAGATGCTAAGTCTTCTCGTTAAAGAAAAGGTTGATCCTAATCTAAGAGATGTTAATGGAGATTCTGCTGTTCACTACCTTGTTCGCTCAAAGAAGTTTTCCGAGGAAGCATTAGTCGTTTTATCTCAAGCTAAAGCAGATTTAAATCAGAAGAATCTAAAGGGCGATGCCCCTCTTCATCTAGCGGCCGAAAGCTTGCAGTTAACTGCAACAAAAAAACTGATTGAGCTTGGAGCTGACAAACAAGCTCTCAATGATAAAGGTGAAAATTGCCTTTTCTCATTTGCACGAGCTGGAAAAGTGAATGAGCTTGTTGAGCTAACATCACTTGGTGTCGATGCGTCTGTTAAAAACAAAAATAACGAGACTGTTTTTTCAATTCTTAAAAAAGTCAAATGAGGCTGACTTAGTCAGCCTCATCATTTTTTATTTCCAATCTGCATTCAAGATAAGTTTTTGTGTCACTGGTTTAAGATCGTAAATAAGAGAATAATCAGTTTTCGCGTTTTCTACAAAAGATCCAAATTTTTTTTGAAATGAGTTTAAAGCAGCATTTTGGCTAACAGGGAATTCATTCGTTCCAGCAGTGAAGAATTCTTGTGCATTTTTTGACATTAACCAAATGAGAACTTTTTTTGCTGCTAGATTTCTCTCTCCACTTTTTGTGAGTATTAAAAATTTCCCATTAATATGAGTGCCCATGTCCTCTTGGTTGGGAAAAATAAATCCAAGATCACTTGCAGGATTTTCTTTAAGATACGAGGCAAGGTAATAAGTGTTTGCAAGTCCGAGGTAGCATTCCCCTGAATCAACAGCTCGTAAGACGTCAGTATCTTTTTGTTTTATGACTGGTTGGTTGAAAATCCAGCTCTTAAGTATCTGTTGTGTTTTTACTGTGCCAAGGTTTTGAATGAAGTCACTGACTAGTGTCGTGTTATATGTTTTAGAAGAATTCCTTAAGCAAACTTTACCTTGAAACTTATTTTTTCCAAGATCTTCATAAGTCGAAACCTGATTCTGTTGAACAAACTGCTTATTAAAATAAATAATTCTCGCTCTCTTTGTTAACATAACATAGGCATATTTTTCACCAATAAGATGCGATGGAACACTTGTGCCAAGTAGTTCCCTGAGATTAAGATCCGATACGGTTTTTTTATGAATGAAGGGACCTATATTTTCAGCGTCGGGTAGTAGGACAAGATCAGCTTCATCAGTTAAGCCCTGGTTTAAAGCTTGAGAGACTTTTTGCGGTTCGGACTCAAGAAGAAGTGTAACACCTTCGTTTAATCCTTCTGTCTGGTTAAACTCTTCAACTAACAGTTGAAGTGGACTTTCACCATTTGAGCTTCCTAAGATTTTTACTTGTGTGTTAGCTAAGACGTAAGTCTGAATGAACATGAGGACAATGATTATTTTATACATATGAACTCCTTTGACTGTTTTGCCGTTAAAACTAGTGTTAGCATATTCAAACTTCTTGAAATATTAAATTAAATTTAATAAAGATAGGAAAAGTAAGTTTCAAGGTGGTGCTTTGTGTTAAAAATAATCCTTTCAGTTCTCGTCTGTTCATGTGCATTTAATGTTTATGCCTATTCAAGTATGAGCTGTTGGCCGAGCTATAGAGCGAGCGATAGTTTGTTTAAGCGGATTGATATTGAGAAGTCTGTTAGTGAAGTTAAGGTTCGATACACTGATATTTTTTCATCTGAGGGAGTTGTTAAAATGAAGCTGGATGGACCTCTCGTTCTTAAGGAAACTTTGAAGGTAAAAATTGTTTTAGAACTAACCCTTACTAACGAAGTTAAAACGTTGCTCATTAAATATGTCTCAAAAGAGTCTCAGGCAGTAGAATACGATGTTTTTGATTGTTATTGATGGTGGAGATAAGCAGGATCGAACTGCTGACCTCTTGCATGCCATGCAAGCGCTCTCCCAGCTGAGCTATACCCCCACATAAGGTGCCTTAAATATAGATAATCATACAATTAAAATCAAGACTTAAAACGATAATTTTCTTCCAAACTCACTTGTGTCATCTCGTCTCGGATGAAAAATTCTCTTTAAGATGAGGTGTGAAAATTCATGCCGTGGATGATTTGAATCTCTGAAGTAATCGAGAGAGTCATAAGGCTTAATGTCTAAATTTTGAAAATCATAAACTTCTTCAAAGATGGAGGCGAGAGCTTGTTTGAATTCTTGATGGTTTTTTTTCAGTTCGGGATCATTCTCTATTCTTAATATGTGTTCAAAAGATAAAGGGGAGGTAAAGGCTATGATCCTAAAATGATGCGCCTTTGAAAGTCGTTGAATCTCTCTTAGGTATTCTAATCGCTTAAGACTTATTTTTTTAAAGTGATGAAATTGACTGACTTTGAGGGATTTAGGCAAAGGTTCAACAATATGATCACCGTGTTCTAAGTAAGTATGTTGAGGTTTTCCAAAGTAATTCACAAACAAGACATTAAATGAGTCAGAGAGGGCCTTGAGAGAAAAATATGAATTATTGAAAACGCTTGAGATTTTATTTTTTTCCTCACTTAAGTAGTTTTTCAGGGGCGAAGAATAAAACATATCATCTGTGGGCATATCCTCACTAAGAGCTTCAAAATCAATGGATAGAATGATCATTTTAAGAGGGTATCCTTTTTGAAGGATATGCCTCGTCATCGCCAGATAGTCTTCTGGTGTTGCACTCTGTGTAGAGTAATTATAGGAGACGTAACCAGTTTCACTTTTTAAATCTTTTGTCCAATACCTGTGAGCAGAACTGCTTCCCATTAAGAAAAGCTCATAAGGTATTTTAGAATGCTCTACCTGGTTAAACTTATTTTCCCTAGCGAAATCGACGGCCTTCGTTTTTACCTTGAAAAGATTAATCCCAAATTTATTATAGGGATCAACGCTATAAATAAACCCGTATAGGATTGAGGTTAGAGTTAGAGTCGAAATGAAAAAAGTTTTTAAAAAAGTCATAAATTAAAATTTAAAGTATATGAATTCAGTTATTGAATTCATCCCAAAGAGGCAAAGTGAGAAAATTATTCCACACAAAAAAGCGATTTTTTGACTTGGTTTAAATTGTGCCTCAAGCTCTAGGCTGTTCTTGAATTTAAAGATGGAGATAAAGCAAAAAATTGTCATCATTAAAAAAAGATAGTCTTTTGGATAAAAGTAAGAGCCAAGACTAAAACCGTATTGACTAAGAATTCCAAAGTTTTTGATACCAATTTTAGGGACAATAACTCCATTGAGTCCTAATAAACCTTTTATCATTAAATGAGCACGACTTATTGATGCTGATCGAAATATGACAAGGCCCAAATTGATAAAGACAAAGGTAAAAAACCACGCCATCTTCGGTGAAAGTTTTTTCTTTTTTTTCTTTCTGAGATGATTGAATATTAGGGCGAAACCATGAATAAGACCGTAGAGAACAAAAGTCCAATCATCACCATGCCAAACTCCTGAGATGAGCATTGAGATGAGCGTCGCCAGCATCATTTTTTCAAATGAAATCTTGTTGAAAAGTCTTACGGTAGGAGTAAAAACATAAGTTGTAATAAATTGACTTAGGGTGATATGCCAGCGAGACCAGAACTCGATCACAGATAAAGATTTGAAAGGTGAGTTAAAGTTTTGTGGTAATTTAAGTAGAAACAGATGCGCCAAGCCGATGCTCATGTCTGTATAACCACTAAAGTCATAGTAAAGTTGGAAAGAGTAGGAGATGGTTGACTTCCAGGCTAAGAAAAAATCAGGACGTATCGCCTCATCGAATCCAATTTTCGCATACGGAGCAAAGAATTCAGCTATTAGAACTTTTTTTGCTATCCCAATTGTGATGAGGAAGAGTCCAAGCGAGAACCTATCAGATGTTGCATGTTGTTTTTCAAGATTTTCTAATTGAGGCATTTGTTTTTTAGGGTCAAGGATAGGGCCGGAAATGAGATGCGGAAAAAACGTAATAAAAAGTGAGTAATCGATAAACTTTTTATTCTCAATGAGACCTTCATAGCAGTCGGAAAGATAACTAATTTGTTGGATGGTAAAAAAGCTTAGACCAAGCGGAAAAATGAGATCTGCTGGATTTAGGTTGAAATTACCAAGCCAATTAAGACTTAAAAGAGATAAGTTTTTATATTTAAAAAAAGCGAGAGTAAGAACATTAATGAAAAGTCCAAAAAAGAATAGATGCTTATTTCCACGGACCTTTTTTCCTATTAAAAAGTTAAAAACGACCGAGAAAACTAATACAGGTAGATTCTGAAAAGTATAATAACAATAAAAAAAGATCGAGCCCAGGATTAACCAAATTTTAGCTTCATTATGGCGATGGATCGCCCGAAGCGAATAAAAGCCAGCGAGCATTACTGGTAGAAAAATAAAGATGAAAGGAAAAGAGTTAAAGAGCATGCGCTAGTTCATTTTTTTTGTAATCAGATTGACCATGTCTCCAACATTTTGCAGTGACTGTAATTCTCCTAGAGCAAATCGTATTTTAAACCTAGACTCAAGAGCAGAGATGAGCTCGAGATGAGTCATAGAATCCCACTCTGGGATATCACTGGCAGAGGTTTCAAGTGTAACAATTGAGTCATTACCCATTGTGTCGTTAATGAGTTGAGAAATTGTTTGGAGAAGTTCGCTTTGATTCATTTTAATTCCTATAATTTTTTTGACAAATAGTCTGCACGCAAAGTTTTTCGACAGACTTTTCCACTCGTATTGGTTGGATATGATTCTGTAACAATAATTTTTTCTGGTATTTGGAAGTCTAAAAGTAAACTCGAAAGATCTTTCTTGATTTCTTTCACAGTTTTTTCTTCTCTTAAAATAATAAAACAGATCGTTTGATTTTCAAACTGTTCGTGGGGAATGGCGATCGTGGCTGAGTCTTGGACATATGGTAATCTCGTGATGTAGGAATCGATATCTAGGAGATTAATTCTAAAGCCTCGGTATTTAATCGTGTCATCAGTTCTTCCAACGATATAGTATTTCCCCTGTTCATCCTGGTATGCTAAATCTCCACTTCGGTAGTACTTTTGATCTTCAAAATAAACCAATGCCTTGTCTGTTTGCTCTGGATTGTTGATGTACTCCTTCATGAGTTGTTCTCCACCAATAAAGAGCTCTCCTCTTTCTTTCATTTGGACTTTTTTATTATCCAAAACGATACATGAGTGCATTCCAGGAAGTGAGTAGCCAATACTAACATTAAGTTCATCCGTATCTTTTTTTAGATCGTAAGATAGCTCATGAAAGTGTGAGTAGACAGTTGCTTCTGTGGGGCCATAGAGATTATAGACTCTTGTGCTCTCAGTAAAATATTTTTGACATTTTTCATATAGTCCATAAGAGAATCTCGAACCTGCAATAAGAATATGCTTAAGACAGCTGCAGTCCATCCTTGCTGCAATAAGATCAGATAAGAACATATTAAGATTGTTAGGAACAGTCACAAGAATGTTGATTCGATGGGTGTCTATTTCATGACCTAATTTTAAAATATTATTTTCAAATCCTGAGAAATAGAGACTTACATTCTTAGTTAAGAATAAAGAGATATCCGATACTGAAATATCAAAAGTAAATTCTGTAACCTGGAGAAGTCGATCATCCTGATTAGCCTCGAATTGATGATCAATAAACTTCATAAAATTTTCCAGAGCAGATCTTTGAATGATAACACCCTTAGGACGCCCCGTACTGCCCGAGGTGAAAATAATATAGGCTGCTTTATTTTTAGGGATGGGCTGAAGAGTTTTTATTGGATGCACCTGCGCCTGTAAAATATCTACTAGCTTTTCTTCATTGAGGTTAAGTCTAAATGAAGAATCTGCTTGGATTTGTTTGATCCTGTCTTCGGGGTAGTCCCATTTCAGTGGGATATAAGGAAGACCGATTTCTAAGCAGGCTAAAATAGTGAGAAAGTAGGTGTAGTCTTTTTTTAGAGTAATAGCGATGCAAGGGTCATCGTGGTGATAGTATTGAAGGTATTGTTTTATCGAGTTGTATTCTTTTTTTATCTTTTCATTTGGGACCATCTGGCCAGTTCGATCATAAATGACTAAAGATGATTCCAAACGGTTCTGAATTATCTCTGTTAACACGTCTCTATCCTTTTTTGATGAAAAGTATCTTGATCAATGTTTTCAGTCAATCGAAAACACTCTGTACCTGAGGTTAACTTGTTGTAATTAATAGATTATTTCGAATTGTTAAGTTTTTAGACAGACCATGTAATTTCGACCACTGATCCTTCGAATTTTCAGTGGTTTGAGGTCTAATAGAAAGAAGTTTAAGAGGCAGGAAGTATGGTTTTAAAGTTATTTATCTTTTGCTTATTTATTTCGACTCAAGTTCAGTCAAAAGCGATTGATGAGGTTAGATATACACTTGGTTCAAGTGGTGTTTACGTTGAAAGTGATCGAGTGAGAGCAAGAGTTTTAAGCATTGATGCTGGCTTAAAGGTTTTAGAGAAAATTGATTCAGATATTACAGTTCATGCATGGCTTCTTGGAAACTTTGAAAATGGATCTAATAGTGCCGCTGGTTTAAAAGCAGAGTTCCAACCTAATCAGGCCGTGAACTTGATGGAAGGTGGTTTAAGATATAAGCCGAACGATTTTTTTAAAGTAGATGTTGGAACGATCTGGCAAAATACTCACCAATCTCCTCTTCTCGTTTGGGGAACCTCTTTTGCTGGAGTCGCAGAGGAGTTCCAATTTGGAGATTTTAAACTTAAGCTTCAGCAGTCTATTCCTAACAATAATATCTTAGCTCGACGGATTGGTGGAGTGAATGAGGGAACACCTTATTTTTTCCTTGAGACAATAAATTATCTAAAATCGAATGACCATTTTCATTTCAACTTAGATCTTTCCGCTTTTCAATTTAATAATCTTTACAGCCAAGTTGCACTTGTTTCACAAGATTTTGGTAATACGGTTGAAGGAATCGGTCAGGCAGCTAGATTTACTTATGGTTATCAAGGTTATAACCTCGCGACTCAGTTTTTAAAACATCTTAAGAATGATTATCAGATCGGATTCACTGGCCAATATCTTTATAATCAATTGGCACCTACCAAAAGAAATGTTGGATATTTAGGGGAGTTAAATATTGGTAAAAAAGAGGCTCTTTTGAAAATAGGAGCTTTTCGTAATGAGTCTGACTCGTCACCAGCATTCTATAATTCAAGATTTTTTGGCCATAACAATATGCAAGGCTCAGTCATAACCATGACGGGGGAAAAAGATAATGTTATGTATCGCCTTCAGTTTGTCTCAGGTAAAAATATCGAGTCGAATGTTAGGCAGGCCGATGTCTCAATAGTTAATTTTCTTATAGTGAGGAACTATGAAATTTAAGACTCTTGGTTTAATCACTCTTTTCACTATCGTTGGCTGTAAAAATGGTGTGAAAGACAAAAATCAATCAATCGATCGTATCAGTTTTGATCGATCTAAAATTGAGCTCGTTGGAATAGAAGTCAAAGCTTCTGATTCCCAGTGGCCTGATATTAAAGATTTTGGTGTTTTCAGTTTTCAAACTTGCTTAACAGACAATGCCTATATGAACAGTATTGCTGGTGAAAAATTTGAGGTCCGAACGGAGAATTATTCGATCGTTAAAACTACAAATGCGCAAGGCTGTCTTTCCTGGTTAGAGAAAGTAAAATTTAATTACTTAGAAGATGAAAAGTATATTCCTCTTAAAGGTGTTATTAAGGCAGTCGGAAATTATAGTGGCGGTAGATCTTTTGAGATTGCTGTGAATCCTTGGAGAGAGAGTGTTGTTGATCAGCAGTTCGGAAAAGTTAACTCCTCAGAGTCATTAGTTACAGCCGAAGCAATCGATAACGGCGACAAAATTGTACTTCCTCAAGCAACAATCTCAATTCTTTCTCATCAGTTTTTGAATAATGAAACAGTTCTAGATTTAGAAATCATCACTAGACCCCAGCTTGTAAGACGAAACTTCAATGGCTCGATCTTAAAAGAGCCCTTCTCTGGCGGTATCTTTAATATTGATTACTATCTCTTAAGTAAAAATACCACAACTTTAGCTCGTCGTGTTCTTTCACAAGAATCAGTCCAAGAGAAAATTGGTCAAGAGGGGCGCTTAACATCTAGAGTTCAGTTCAGAATAAATCAAAAAATAGATGCCAAAGAGATCATTGAATTAGGTTTAAGGCTCAAGGGCCATGAAGCGCCGGTTGATCTTGGAGTAGCAGAAGGTGTTATCGGGTTCAAGCAGTTGACGGGAACAATCACTTCTGACCTACTCGAAATCCCTGAGGGCTTACGGAGTATAGTTGCTTCAAATCTTAAAATGAATAATCTTGAAAATCTTGATGCTAAAGAAGAAGATAGTTTTGGTTTTTTAGTTGATACGGTTTCTATTACTCCGGGTGCTGAAGTTGGGGATAATCTTAATAATTTGTCTGAAAAAAGAACAGTAGAGTCTACTATCAAAGCTTGTCTTGTCGATTCACTCGTTAAAGAACCAATTAAGAACGGTATCTTTTTTGTTGAAGTAAAAGAAGAGTCTGGCAACGTTGTTTTTAAACAGAAAATTGAATCTGAACTTCGTTCAGGATGCTTAAGCTTTAGAGCCCAGATCCCATATAAGAGATTCGAAACTCAAAAATGGAAAAAGTACTCTTTAAACTTTACTGGTCTTCAAGAACCATTTTTAAACGTATCGAAGAAAAGGATGGTTTTTATTAATCCTTGGATCCGAACTCCTGATTTTGGGATTGATTCTGAAGTTGGGACTGCTCCAGAAGTGACAGCTACAAAATCTCCGAAACTTTTCGTGAGCAATTTAAATTATAACTTTCTTGGTAACGGTCAGGGAAATGTGAAAATTAATAAGGCCCTTGATCTACTTGTTAATAGATCTTACATGATTGAGATGCAACCAAAAATCATGGTTGATAATCGTTTTGAAGGTGATCAGGCTGGTCTTGAATCAGTCATGAGTGGACAATTTAGAATGAGACTTCTTGTTTTAGCTCCAAAGGCTAACGTCGATATCGATTACACAACTGAAATTGACTTAAATGATTTTTATACATTAACAGGGACTGAGAAAACTGTTTCAAGCGAAGCTGGAACAATCAGGGCAAGAGTTGATTTACCTCTCCTTTTTTCAGACCTTCTGATTTTTAGTTTCAAAAATATCATTCTTGTTGAACTCTCTCCGCTTCAAGCAGGTTCATCTCTAAGAAACGGTTATTTTGTTGGAGTGATGAACGGATCTGTTAAGCGAGATAGTTTAGGAATGAGCCTTGAGTCAAAGAAAGAGCTTTCTTCTCGTAACTTAGATATTTCAAAAAATCTTCTATCTAGAGTCAATTATGTAAAATCGAAGTTAGTCGCCGATAAATTTTTGCCGAGTACGAAAAAGTTTTTTATGGATACTTTGATTACGAAGCTCCAAGGAACGACTTCTGCCTTTAATCCAAAGACCGGTGTTGTTGAAAAAACAAAAAATCTCGTTTATGTTTATTCTTCTGAAGAGTCGTTTGCAAAAGCTTTCGGTCTTGCACTTTCTCCAAACGAAATTTCAAGTCTGATTGATAACCCAAATAATCTCAATTCAAGGTTAGTAGATGAGATTTGTCATTCATTTTATGATCGTAGGGTCTCTATTGGGAATACTTCGGTTTTAAGTCCGATTTCAGTCAAGGGGTATGAACATAAACGTTGTAAAAATGATATCGAATCTCATATCAATTTTATGAACTTCAAGCATGTTGAAAGTATCTCAGCTCAACCAACCTCATTACAAACACAAGGTGGTTCATTTTCTCGAAATAGTACGTCGTATATCATGTCGACGGAAAATTTTTACAAAGGAATCGGCGAAGGTCGTGGTGAGGGGTCAACTCATTCACTAGGTTTCAATGCGGGTGTTTCATTTAATAAAATTGTCGCTGTGGGTGGTGGTTACTCTTATTCAAAGAGTTCTAAGCATGAGTTTTTTGTTAATAAATCTACCGAGCTCAACCTTAACATTGGTACAAGAGCTGATGTTGTGGATACTCAGCGCTACTCATACGACAAGTTCACGGTTAATTTCAAGGCGAATGTAACCAAATGTCTTTTGATGATCCCGAAAGCAATCGATCTAAATAAGGGCCAGGAGACTAAAGGTAAGGGAAGTCGTTTTGTTTCGTCTCCAAGAAGAATCTATATTTGTAAGTCCGCCCCAGTCATTGAAAATGTTGATGAGAGTTTCTATATGGTGAAGAATGTTGAGTCAGGAATCATGGCAGATACTGATTCTAGCAATTCACAACTTGTGACCTTTATTAGAGGTCAAAAACTCTTTCAGGACTTCCAACAGCAGATTCAGGATTCTAGTCTTAATCTGATTATTGTTAAAATCCGTGATGAGGAAATTAAGGAAAAGTATGATTCTTATCTTAAGAATGAATCAAAGATAGATTATAAGAAGCGATTTGATGGATCTATGCCAGGTCTTATTGATAAGTAGTCCCAGTCATCTTTAGGTTTAGGAGCTTCTCGTGAGCTCCTAAATAAACTTTTTTTATTTGTATTCAGGAAATAAAAATCTTATCATTGAAGAAGTAAAATTTATCCAAGGATTTAGGGTATGCATTACTTCTTTGCACTTTTTGTTCTTTACACTTTCGCAGATTCAAGAACTCCTGAATCTTATTGTCAGGAGGGTCATCAGTATGGGTATCCGAATTTTTTCTCTCATCACTTTTACTTAGGTAATAAAGTCTATCATCTTGATGGAACTCTAAAGTTCGAGACGCCGAACCTCATCTCGGATGTTCAAAGCAGTCAAGATTTATTGATTCTTACTCAAGGAGAAGTCATTGATCTTTCTACATCAAAAAAAATTGAATTTTCCTCTAGGCCTCATCGGTTTACCAAGTTTGAGGATACTTTATTTTTAGCAGATGGATCTAAGATTTATTCTTTTGTAATAAACGATGGATCTGAAACTCTCCTTTTTGATGTAAAAACTCTTTTTGGCTCTACCGTCGTCGATATAAAACAATCCAACGGAATTATTTTTGTTCTCTTGACCTCAGTTCGGCAGACTGGAGCAAATGGACTTATGACGTTTGATGCTAAAACCTTAAGACAAATTAATCTTGCATCCTATGACTCTTGGAGAAGTGGAGTGATTGATCCTGATTCGTTTCTTTCTTTTTGGAGAGATGAGGTCATTTTAAATAATGGTGGTTGGATTCATCGACTCAAAAAAGATATCGTTCTAAAAAAGAGAAGAGTGCATCCTTTTTGGCAATCCATTCCCATGGGTGAAGGTAGAGATCGCTTTTTTATGATGTTGAAAGGTCGACCTACTGTCATGGAAGATAAAATCGTTGGTTGTGGTAGTTACTCAAAGAAAATGATAGATCATGTTGAGAGCTATTCTGACTTTTTTTCCATTTCACTAGAAATCATTAAGTGATTCTTTTACGGCATTTTTAACTGCAGGTTTAAGACTTACGTCGTTTTTAATCTCATCAACAAAGAGTTGAATTCCAATTCCTTGTTCTGTAGAGACTTGAAGATAACTAAGCGCTTTTTGTGCAGCTCCAAGGAGATGAATACAGATACTCTCCACTTCGTCTGTTGCCTTGTTTGTGAAGATGTTAATCATTTTTTTTGTTACAAAATCACTTTCGATTGATAAAAAATACTTATCATTCAATTTGTAGTCAAAAAACAGAGAGAGTTTTAAAACCCCCTCAAGATCATCAGCATCCAATTCTACCAGATTTTGCGCTAATACAAGACTCAG
>Ga0255183_1000402_pt1 | contig 17997 bp, 17 predicted proteins | sample Atl_UVDOM_RepB_8_FD_183638 | JGI IMG/M metagenome (GOLD analysis project Ga0255183, IMG submission 183638) | Freshwater microbial communities from Altamaha River, Georgia, United States - Atl_UVDOM_RepB_8d | ecosystem: Environmental > Aquatic > Freshwater > River | place: USA: Georgia...
CAGTAAACGGCGGCCGTAACTATAACGGTCCTAAGGTAGCGAAATTCCTAGTCGGGTAAGTTCCGACCTGCACGAATGGCGTAACGACTTCCCCACTGTCTCAACTGGAGGCCCAGCGAAATTGGTGAGCGCGTGAAGAAACGCGCTACCCGCGGAAGGACGAAAAGACCCCGTGAACCTTTACTGTAGCTTGGCATTGGGTTTCGATTAATATTGCGTAGGATAGGTGGGAGTTTTTGATCCGTGCATTCCGGTGTACGGGGAGACAACCTTGAAATACCACCCTATGTTAATTGGAATCCTAACCTACGATCGTAATCCGGTCGGGGGACAATGTCTGGTGGGCAGTTTGACTGGGGCGGTCGCCTCCTAAAGAGTAACGGAGGCGCACAATGGTTCCCTCAGGCCGAATGGAAACCGGCCATAGAGTGTAAACGCATAAGGGAGCTTGACTGTGAGGCAAACGAGCCGAGCAGGTGCGAAAGCAGGTGTTAGTGATCCGGTGGTTCCGAGTGGAAGGGCCATCGCTCAACGGATAAAAGGTACTCCGGGGATAACAGGCTGATCTCCTCCAAGAGTTCACATCGACGAGGAGGTTTGGCACCTCGATGTCGGCTCATCGCATCCTGGGGCTGGAGCAGGTCCCAAGGGTTTGACTGTTCGTCAATTAAAGCGGTACGCGAGCTGGGTTCAGAACGTCGTGAGACAGTTCGGTCTCTATCCTCCGTGGGCGTAAGATATTTGAGAGGAGCTGACCTTAGTACGAGAGGACCGGGTTGGACAAACCTCTGGTGTACCGGTTGTGGTGCCAACTGCATCGCCGGGTAGCTAAGTTTGGACGGGATAACCACTGAAAGCATCTAAGTGGGAAGCCCCCCTCAAGATTAGATATCTATTAAGGGTGCTTGTAGACTACGAGCTTGATAGGTTGGGTGTGTAAGTGCTGCAAGGCATTGAGCTGACCAATACTAATAACCCGTTTTGCTTTATTTTCTTTGTCTCTCATAGCTACGAGAGAGGTTTTTTGTATGGACTACATGGTTCTTTAAGCTTGCTTATTTTGTTTTGTGATTGTAAAAGATCTAACCTGACTTGAGATATAGTTTTGGTTGTAGCGGTGATGGTACGAGTGGCAGTAGCCACGAAGCCCGAGCCGACAGGATGTCCAGACCTGAAAGAAAAGTGGACGCCTAAATTGAAATACAGTTTGGGTGTGTCGATAGCGGTGAGGAAATACCCAGTAACATCTCGAACCTGGAAGTCAAGCTCACTTGCGGCGAAGGTAGTGCCGGGGGAACTTGGTGTGAGAATAGCAAGATGCACCCTTCATTTTATAAAAAGCCCACTAACGTGGGCTTTTTTTTTTGGTGGAAGTATGATCGCACTTTTTAAAAAAATGGCCTTGCGACTTCTTATTCTTCTTCCACTTTATACAATTCTTAGGCTTACATTCTATCTCTCTCAAAATGAAACCTACGCAGTTTTTGATGACAGCTCTATCTTTGAAAGTTTCATTTTAGGTTTAAGATTTGATTTGGCCGTCCTTCTCATCATCAATTCACTCATCATATTTATCCCACATAAAAAAATTCAAAGCTTCATTTTCGCTTTCCTTAACTTCTTAGGGATTGCTTTCAGTTTGTTTGATAATGAACTTTTTTCGATCAATGGAAAAAGATTATCTAAAGATTTTTTCCTCATCAGTCATGATATTATTCTTCAACTTCCACAACTCACTATCAACTATTGGTACCTACCATTCATTTCTTTTTTAATTTTCATTTTCCTCTATAAAATAGATCAACGATTCACTGTTGAGATTAAAAAGAAAGATCTGCTTTTTACTCCACTTTACCTTGCTCTTTGTTTTATCGGAGTAAGAGGTGGTCTTCAGAGAAAATCAATTACGATTCAATCAGCTTTCATTCAGGGCGATAACAGGCTTGGACATCTTGTACTTAATACTCCTTATCATTTCTTAAGAGGTCTTCACCTTAAAGAAGAGAAGGATTGGCGTTTTTTTTCCTCGATGGCCGAAGCTCAAAAAGTAATTCCTTCGCCAATGAGAAATTCATCTCCACTTCTCAAAAAAAATATCGTCCTCATTATTATGGAGAGCTTCTCACTTGATTCTCTCGAGTCTGGCCACATGCCCTGGCTTAAAGCTCATCTCTCTTCCTCAAAACATCTTTCAAATGGAAAGCGCTCCATCGAGGCTTTGCCCTCACTTCTTTGTGGCCTTCCGTCACTTCTTCAAAACCCCATCACAAAATCAAGTTATCAGTCGAATCAATTCATCTGCCTTACTGACGTCCTCAAAAAAAATGGTTATCAAAATCTTTTTTTCCATGGAGGAAAAAAAGGAACGATGGGATTTGATGCCTTCACTCTCTCTCATGGAGTTTCTCAGTACTACGCATACGAAGATGATACGAACCCGTCCCACTATGATGGGACATGGGGAATCTACGATCATTATTTTTTTGATTTCATGACGAAATCTCTATCGACTCAACAAACTCCCTTCTTTGCGGGCTTTTTCTCTCTCTCCTCTCACCAACCGTACTCAATTCCAGAGGAACTAAAAACAAAGTTTAAAAAAGGGACGCTTGAAATTCATCAAAGTATCGAATATGCAGATTGGGCGCTCGGTGAGTTTATGAATCAAAATAAACATCAAGAGTGGTTTAAAAATTCCATCATCATCATCACCGCTGATCACACACAAAAAATCGAATTAGAAAAATTTAATAATTTTATTGGCCAGTATCGTGTTCCTCTCAGTGTCATCATCGACGGAGAGGTTTTAAAGATTGAAAAAGCAACTCAACATTCGGATATTCCAAATGTTGTTCTTGAAAAAATAGGATTAAAAGAGCAAGTTGGATTTGGAAGAAGGCTTGAAGATAATGAAGAGGCGGTTCTTAATTTTAGCGATGGCCAGCAGTACTACTATCTTCATCAAAATTTTGTGGAGACAATTTCTATTGAGGGAATTGAATCTTTTTATCGATATAACTGGGATACTGGTGAGTTAATCAAAGACTCACAGCGAGATAATAAAAAACTCAAAGCTTACCTTCATGTTTATTTCCAATCTCTCAGAGAGAATATTGTCACTCCTTACCCATAAAGATAGACTTAAATCATCATTTTTATTCAATTTATGGAGAAGATCATGGAGACACTTGCCTCATCAATTGATCCGCAATCGGCCGAATTTTTACAAAATAAAAAAATCAATCAGGCGCTCGCAGAAGAGTTAAAAAAATATCAAGAAAAAGTAAAACTTGGCGGTGGAGAAGATGCTGTTAAAAAGCATCGCTCACGACAAAAACTTCTCGCTCGAGAAAGAATTGAAAAAATTCTCGACGAAGGATCACCCTTCCTCGAGCTCTCTGCTCTTGCCGCTCATGGAGTCTATGAAGACGACGTTCCAAGTGCAGGAGTTGTGACTGGGATTGGTTTGGTTCACGGGATCGAGTGCATGTTCGTCGCGAACGATGCCACAGTGAAAGGAGGCACGTATTTTCCTCTCACCGTAAAAAAGCATCTTCGTGCTCAAGAAATTGCGTTAGAAAATCGTCTACCATGTATTTACATCGTCGACTCAGGCGGAGCTTTTCTTCCGAAACAAGATGAAGTCTTCCCGGATAAAGAACATTTCGGAAGAATCTTTTTTAATCAAGCTCAATTATCTTCACAAAATATCCCACAGATTGCAGTCGTCTGCGGATCATGCACGGCCGGTGGAGCTTATGTTCCAGCAATGAGTGACGAAACCATTATCGTCAAAGGTAATGGAACTATCTTTCTAGGTGGCCCACCACTCGTAAAAGCAGCCACTGGAGAAGAGGTTTCAGCGGAAGATCTTGGAGGAGCCATCGTTCACACCCAGAAGTCTGGAGTTGCGGATCACTTCGCAGAAACTGAAGAAGAAGGACTCGAAAAAGTTCGAAACATCGTCGAAACTCTCAACGTAGTGAGAACGCATCCGCATAAATTTATCAAACAAGAGGTAAAGAAGCCTCTTTACGCAAGCGAAGAAATTTACGGCATCATTCCTCACGACACAAGAAAACCTTATGATGTTCGAGAAATTATTGCGAGGCTTGTCGACGGATCAGAGTTTCAAGAATTCAAAGAAAAATACGGAACAACTATTGTTTGTGGTTTTGCGAAAATTCACGGTTATATGGTTGGGATCGTCGCCAATAATGGAATTCTTTTTTCTGAGTCTTCACTCAAAGCAGCTCACTTCATTGAGCTCTGTGGACAAAGAAAAATCCCATTGATCTTTTTACAAAACATCACAGGTTTCATGGTTGGAAGACAATATGAGAACGAAGGGATTGCTAAGAATGGTGCGAAGTTTGTGACTGCTGTTTCAACGGTTAAAGTTCCAAAATTCACGATCCTTATTGGTGGATCATTTGGTGCAGGAAACTACGGCATGTGTGGACGAGCATTTAGCCCAAGATTTCTTTTCATGTGGCCGAACGCTCGGATCTCCGTCATGGGAGGAGAGCAAGCGGCGAACGTTCTTGCCACGGTTTCAGGTAAAAAATTTCAAACAGAGGAAGAGCTCGCTAAGTTTAAAGCACCTATTCTTGAAAAATATGAGAAAGAGGGATCTCCTTACTACTCAAGTGCTAGACTTTGGGATGATGGAGTCATCGATCCTGCTCAAACCCGAGACATTTTAGGTCTCTGCCTAAGTGTTACTCATCACTCACCATTCCCAGATCCAAGCTGGGGTGTGTTTAGGATGTAACCCATGAAACATTTAATTTTGTCAAAAGAGAATCAAGTCCTCACCATCACGCTTCATCGTCCTGAACTTCATAATGCCTTTAATGCAGAGATGATTCAGGAGCTGACCGATGCATTTTTGTCGATCAAAGATGAGAGGTTAGTTGTTCTAACTGGTTCAGGGGCAAGCTTCTGTGCAGGAGCTGATTTGAACTGGATGTCTCAGATGAAAAATTATTCTCTTGAAGAAAATAAAAAAGATTCAAAAAAACTTTCAGACATGTTCCGTGCTATCAATGAATGTCCTGTGCCAGTGATTGGAAAAATTAATGGCCATGCACTCGGTGGAGGAGTCGGTCTTGTCAGTGTTTGTGACTATGTTGTCTCAGTCAAAGAGGCACTCTTTGGTTTTACTGAAGTTCGATTAGGACTTATTCCGGCCGTGATCTCGCCTTATTGCATCGAGAAGATCGGTGTTTCTCAAGCGAGGGCCTGGTTTCTTTCTGGAGAAAGATTTACTGCCGAGAAGGCACTTGGAATGAATCTCGTTCATGAAGTGACAGAGAACCTTGAAGAGAGCACTCAAAAAATGATCAAATCATTTCTTCAAGCTGGTCCTGAGGCAGCAAGGTCTGCAAAAAAACTTGTGAAAACAGTTCAGCAGTTTAAGAGTGAGCTTCACAATCAAACCGTAGAATTGATCGCAATGAAGAGAGTCAGTGAAGAAGGGCAAGAGGGAATGAGAGCACTACTACAAAAAGATAAACCAGCATGGGTTAAAAAATGAAAAAGATACTCGTCGCCAACAGAGGCGAAATTGCATTAAGAGTTCTCAAAACTGCCAGAGAAATGGGGATCAAGGTTGTCACCATGTACGCAGAGGATGATAAAAAGCTTCCTCATGCTTTCATGAGTGATGAAGCCTATTCTTTAGGCTCAGGAACACTTAAAGATACTTATCTTAACCAAGAAAAAATCATTCAGATTGCCAAAATCAGTGGTGCTGATGCGATTCATCCTGGTTATGGTTTCCTCTCAGAGAATGCAGAGTTTGCAGAGAGAGTAGAAAAGAATGGACTCATCTTCATTGGGCCAAGGCCTGATTCGATTATTATGATGGGTGATAAGATTGGATCAAAAAAAGCCCTGGAGCATGTGGGGATCCCCATGATTCCTGGCTATCATGGTGATGATCAATCCGTTTCCACTCTAGAAAAGGAAGCCATAAGAATTGGATTCCCTGTGCTCCTCAAGGCTTCTGCTGGCGGAGGAGGAAAAGGAATGAGAATCGTTCACCAAGCGAGTGAGCTTCAAGAGGCGATCTCTGGTGCGAAGTCTGAGGCCCTTAAGGCTTTCTCGAACGATAAGATTCTGATTGAAAAATATATTGTGAACCCGAGGCATATTGAAGTTCAGCTCATGTCTGATACTCAGGGCGGACACTTTCATTTTTTTGAAAGAGAATGTTCGATTCAACGTCGCTATCAAAAAATCATTGAGGAGACTCCGGCTCCAAAGATGTCCGATGAACTTCGGTTGAAAATTTGTGAGACTGCAGTCAAAATTTCTTCTTCGATGAACTACCGAGGAGCAGGGACGGTTGAGTTTATCCTTGCACCGGATGGCCAATTTTATTTCCTTGAAATGAACACGAGGCTTCAAGTCGAGCATCCCGTAACAGAAATGGTCACCGGGCATGACCTCGTTCGGTATCAGATTTTAGTGGCGAGAGGAGAAAAACTTCCTCTGACACAAAAAGAGATTGTCCAAAAGGGACACGCGATTGAGTGTCGAATCTACGCTGAAAATCCTGATGAGGGTTTTTTACCGACGATTGGGATGATTGAAAAAATTGGTATTCCAACTCTGAGAGATGTGAGATTTGATTGTGGGTTCAATGACGGAGCTCAGGTTGGAGTTAACTATGATCCAATGCTTGCGAAACTCATTGTTTGGGGTGAGACGAGGTCTGTATGTATCGATAAGACGATTCTTAGTCTTGATGAGGTTCTTTTTGCAGGAGTGAAAACGAACCGTGATTATTTAAAGCGTCTCCTTGCTCATCCAAAGTTTCGAGAAGGATCAACACACACTCATTTTATCCCTGACAACGCTCAGGATCTTAAGCCCAAGAGTTTTTCTCGCGACGAAAAAGCTTGGGCAATAGCAGCTTTTTTAATGAATTCTCAAAAGAAATTAACAGTGAAAACGACGTCAAGTGTTTCTGAACAAACACCTTGGAGTCAACTCGTTAGTTTTAGGAACGTTTAATGAAAAAGAAAATTGAAATCAATAAAGAAATCGTCGAAGTTGATGTTTTGAATCAAACGGATGATTCTATCGAGTTTATCTTTGAGGGAGAGAAATATCTTTTTGATTTAAAAGAGAAGAAAGCTCAGACCATCATTTTATCTAAGGCTAATGAACAGGGCTTTGCGCATGTTTTTGAATCCTCTGTCTTCACTCAAGGAAGAGAGTTCCAGATTCAGAAGCCAGAGGTTCATCAGAAGAAGAAAAACCGAGAGGGAGCAGATCTTATTTCTCCGATGCCTGGGAAAATTTTTAAAATTTTAAAATCTCAAGGTGACGTTAAAACGGGAGAAACAATCCTCATCTTAGAAGCGATGAAGATGGAGCATTCGATTAAAGCTCCTAAGGATGGAAGGATTAAAAAAATTCTTTTTAAAGAGGGAGATCTTGTCCAAGGAGGAGTAGACCTCGTGGAGATGGAGGAGTCATGATCAATATCGTTGAAGTTGGTCCGCGTGATGGATTACAAAATGAAAAAAGTATCATTTCAACAGCAGATAAGTTCGAATTCATTCGTCTTCTTTCGGAGACGGGATTAAAAAAAATTGAAGCAACAAGTTTTGTGAAAGCTGAAGCCATTCCACAAATGGGTGATGCTAAGGAGCTTTTTGAGCTTCTTCAAGGATTACCTAAAAAAAATCTCACATACTCCGCGCTTGTACCCAATCTGGTTGGCTTAGAGCAGGCGATTTCAAGTCAAGTCAAAGAGATTGCTGTCTTTACGGCTTGTTCGGACTCTTTTTCTAAAAAAAATATTAACTGCACTGTTGATGAGTCGATGAGCAAGATAGAAGCTGTGATGATCAAAGCACAGGCTCATCAGATGAGTGTCCGTGGTTATATCTCGACCGCTTTCGGTTGCCCGTATGAGGGGAAGGTTTCTCTTAAGAGAATCATTGAGATCGCAGAGAAGTTAATTCAGCTTGGAGCGTATGAAATTTCTATTGGAGATACGATTGGCGTTGCTACCCCAAAAGAGGTGAAGACTTTGGTAGAAACGTTAAAGCAATCAGTACCTCTTTCAAAAATAGCAATGCATTTTCACGATACACGTGGAATGGCACTAACAAATATCTATCAGTCACTTGAACTTGGGATTGAGACCTATGATGCCTCTGCAGCAGGCTTAGGTGGCTGTCCCTACGCAAAAGGGGCTACAGGAAATGTGGCGACAGAGGATGTTTTGCATTTGATGGAAGTTCAAGGCTTAAGGACAGGCGTTGATTTACCTAAGCTTGTGACGGCTTCACGCTTTATTTTAGGTAAGCTTCAAAAACAAACAGAATCTAAATTCCTTAAAACTCTTCTGGAAGAATAAAATGGAAATTTTAACTGAAACAAAAGACCACACACTTCTCATCACTTTAAATCGTCCTGAAGCAAGTAACGCTTATACGTCTTCTATGATCTCAGATCTCGTATCTGCTTTAAGAGAGGCTCATCTTAATGATGAGATAAGATCTGTTCTCATTACTGGTGCAGGAAAAAATTTCTGCGCGGGTGGTGATGTTAAGGCGATGGCGCAGAAAACGGGAATGTTTTCTGGAGAATCTTTTGAGCTCAAGAGTTTATATGAGAATGGAATCCAGCAAATTCCTTTGGCCATGGAGGAGCTTAAAAAGCCCGTCATCGCTCTCGTTCAGGGGGCTGCAGTAGGTGCGGGGTGCGATCTTGCTTTCATGTGTGATCTTCGGATCGCAAGTGAGAGGGCGAGTTTTGCAGAAACGTTTACTAGAGTTGGTCTTGTCCCTGGAGACGGGGGAGCTTTTTTTCTTATCCGAGCTCTCGGTTACGCTCGTGCCATGGAGCTTTTTCTTTTGACTGAAACAATTTCAGCGCAGGAAGCACTAAAGCTTGGCCTCGTTCGAGAGGTGGTCCTACCAGAAAAATTAATTGATCGTGGATTTGAAATAGCAAAGATCATCAACTCTCTTCCACCGATTGCGGTCCAACTGACTAAAAAATCATTGAAACATGCGTACGAGTCTGATCTTAAAACTCATCTTGAACTTGTTTCAACTTACCAATCAGTCACTCAACGTACGTCGGACCACTTTGAAGCAGTCGGAAGACTTTTAGGAAAAGAAGCGGCTCCTTATCAGAATCGTTAATTTTTTTTTGACAACTCGCACGCGGACCTCAAGAATTAAAGTATATGAATAAATTTTTTACTTTAATTCTTCTCGTTACCCAAGTTGCTTGTACCACCATTCATTTTAGATCCAATCAGTCAGTACCTATAACATTTGATGGAAATCCAAATCATCAAAAAGAAGTTTGGATCACAGGCCATCGCCACTTTTATTTCTGGGGTGTGGAGCCTGAGCATCACGAAGTATATATCGATGAAGAGGTGAGAAAGGCCGGTTACAATGGACTTTCGAAGCTCATTATTTACGAGCATAAAAGTCCTCAGGATAACCTGATTTCGTTTTTAACTCTTGGGCTCTACTTACCGAGAGGCTATACGATCACTGGATTCGTCTCAGGAGAGATGATGCCAGAGGAAAAGAATTTAGATTTAGAATCAGAAACAGTTAACGATTAGTTTGACCGTCAGGAAGAGGTCTTCCAAGGATGGATATTTAAGGCCAAGGATGGCCTTTCTTCAACTCTCTGGCGCGAACATTCCAAAGTGGTTTTGTCACAAGTGAAAACCACGTCCCAAATCCGATGGTGCAGAAAAAGAAGTTTCCAATAAGAGTGGAAAAATCAAGCGCATTATTAGCGAGCTGAAAACCCGAGAGCATAAAAAATGAAAGTCCACCGAAGCAAGCTGTCATCTGGAAGACTAGCTTCATGTCCATTTCTATTTTTGCCTCAGGACGAAGGAACGAGAAGGGCCACCAGATGAAATCTTTGTCAGAGAGCCAGTTATGAAAGCGCGCGATAGGTTTGATGATCATCTTCATTTTAGTGTATTCATGAGGTTTCCAAAAAAGCTCTTCTTATAATCGACGACTTCTTCTTCGCTCATGTCTCCAAATTGGGTTTTATCTACTTCTTTATAGCATTCAGTGAGTTCATTGACAAAGCGGGACTTAAAACGAGGGATCATTTTATTATAAATCTTTCTCTCCTTCGCATAGGTCATGATGAGATTCTTTCTCGCTCTCGTGATCCCGACGTAACAGAGTCGTCTCTCTTCATTGATATCAGTTCCATCAAGAATTGTTTTCTTGTGAGGAACAAGCTCTTCTTCCATCCCGACAAAAAAGACATGGTCAAATTCAAGGCCCTTGGAGGCATGAAGAGTCATGAGAGTCACTTGAATACTTTTTTGATCTTCGTTCTGTGAGGTATCTTGAGAGTCCGCCAGGAGAAGTCTTTCGACGAAGTTTTTTAAGGTTGCCTCTTCGTGGTAGCGATCCTGGAATCGATCGGCCGTGAGGATGAAGTTTTTTACATCATCTTTCTTACGCTGAGCGAGTTTAGTGGAGTCGTAACTTTTATCGATGAAATCATTGTAATGAGTTTCTTCGATGAGGCTATTGAGTCCCTCGACGAGAGAGCGAGAGTGAAAAATATCACGGTATTTTTTGATAAGCTCACCAAAGCTTCTAACACCTTCATGTTCAGTTTCTTCAAAGAGGACATCGAAGAGAGGTCGTCTCATTTCCTGGGCTTTGGCGAGCATTTTATTGAGTGTGACAGATCCAATCCCTCGGTTCGGAACATTTAAGATTCTTCTGAGAGCAAGTTCGTCTCTCGGGTTTTGGATGAGGGTCATATAAGCAATAAGATCTTTAATTTCTTTTTTCTCATAAAATTTCTGTCCCCCGATAATCCGGTAGGGAACTTGACCCATACGAAGCTGATCTTCGAGAGGGGGAACTTGAGTGTTAGAGCGGTAAAGAATCGCAATATCTCCCAAAGAGACATTGCTTGATTGAAGTTTGATAATTTCTTCGACTATGACTGCAGCTTCATGGTCACTATCGCCTGCTGCCCAGAGCTCAGGGCGTTTCCCTTCCATTTGTGAGGTGCGCATAGTTTTTTCTTTACGCTGAAGATTTTCTTTAATCACTTCATTGGCGAGATGGAGGATAGGAAAAGTTGATCTGTAGTTTTCCTCGAGCTTAATCACTTTGGTGTGAGAGTAAACTTTTTCAAAGTTAAGGATATTGCTGATGTCTGCTCCTCTAAAAGCATAAATCGCTTGATCATCATCTCCAACCACGCAAATATTTTGATGAGTTGAGGTAAGGGCTTCGATCAAAGAGAACTGGAGAGAGTTTGTATCTTGGTACTCATCGATCATGATGTACTGGAAACGCTCAGAGTATTTCTTGGCGACCTCAGGGTGCTCTTTAAAAAGTCTTACGACGAGAAAAAGGATATCGTCAAAATCGAGAGCATTATAGAACTGAAGTTTTTCTTGATAGAAATGATAAACGTACTCCGCAGCACCGTCGTAATTATTTTCTGGATCGTAGTGAGATGACTTCGTGAAGTCTGCGGCCGAAATCCCTTGGTTTTTTAAGAAGCTAATCTTACTCATCACCGTCGCTTTATCAAAGGTCTTATTGGAGCGATAGTTTTTGAGGCCTTCTCGCACAATACTCATCTGATCGGCTTGATCATAAATGGTGAAGAGATTGTTGTAGCCAAGATGATGAATATCTTCACGCAAGATACGGATACCCAAAGAGTGAAAAGTTGAAAGAGTGAGACCCTTTCTCAAGCGAGAGTCTACGAGGTGTGCGACTCGCTCTTTCATTTCTTGAGCAGCTTTATTGGTAAAACTTACCGCCAGGATTTTTGAACCGGGGATTCGAAGGTTGTCGAGCATGTGGGCAATACGGTAGGTGACGGTTCGGGTTTTACCGGATCCAGCTCCCGCGAGGATCAAAACTGGCCCTTCAATGGTTTGTGCTGCTAATTTTTGCTCAGGATTGAGACCGTCGAGGGAAATCATAGTGATTCAGAATAAAAAAGAGGGGGAGAAGTGTCAAAATCAAAAGACAAAAAAGAGCTTACTTTGTAGAATAAAACAAAAAAATTTTATCTTAAAAGGCACCTATGCGTTACCTCATTACATCGGCCCTTCCCTACGCCAACGGACCTATCCATTTTGGCCATATAGCAGGCGTTTATTTACCTGCCGATATTTTCACGAAACACCAAAAACTCAAAGGCATTAAGGCGATTCATATCAGTGGATCGGATGAGCATGGTGTGGCGATTATGCAAAACGCTCAAAAAGTTAAAAAGTCCTACCAAGAATATGTGAACGAATGGCACGAAACTCATAAAAGTCTTTTTGATCAGTATGAGATCAAGTTTGATTTTTTTGGACAAACTTCAAAGCCGTACCACAAAGAAGAGACGCTCACATGGTTCAATGATCTTTTATCAAAAGGCTTAATCGAAAAGAAAGCGGAGAAACAACTTCAGTGCCAGGATTGTCATAATCACTTACCGGATCGATTTGTTGAAGGAGAGTGCTATGTTTGTGGGTACGCAGAAGCGCGTGGGGATGAGTGCCCTTCCTGTGGGACCTGGATTGATCCGTTGAAACTTCTGAAGCCCGTTTGTAAATTTTGTAGCTCAAAAAATGTTAAGGCCGTGGATTCTTTCCAGTGGTACTTGATGCTTTCAAAATCTCATGAAAAATTTCAGCATTGGTTTGATGAGAAAAAATCTGTTTGGAGAAAAAACGTTGTTCCTTTTGTGGAGTCGCTCACGAAAGATAATCTTGTCGATCGTGCTATCACTCGTGATCTAGACTGGGGGATTGATGTTCCTTTAGCTGAGGCTAAAGGGAAAAAAATCTATGTCTGGTTTGATGCTCCAATTGGTTATGTTTCTAATACCAAAGAGTTTTTAAAAGGATCAGGAGAGGATTATTTAAAAGATTGGTGGCAAAATCCAGAAACAAAAGTCGTAAATTTTATCGGTAAAGATAATATTATTTTTCACTCGATCATTTTTCCTGTGATGTGCCTTGGGACTGGCTTTGTGAAGCCCGTGACAGATCTTCCGGCCAATCAATACGTGAACCTTGAAGGGAAGCAGTTTTCTAAGTCGAAGGGCTGGTACGTAGATGCTGAGGAAGCAGTGAAACAGTTTGGTGCAGATGCGCTGAGATTTTATTTAACATCTCTTATCCCAGAAACTTCTGATTCAAGCTTTACCTGGAAGGGGATGGAGCTCAAGATCAATTCTGAGCTTGCGAATAATATTGGCAATTTTATTAACCGTTCGATGAAGTTTTTGGCCAAGAACTGGCCAGAGGGATTAGGGAGTGAGTCGTTTAAAGCCTTTGATGAGACTCATCTGAAGACGGTTGAAGCGTTTATGAAAGAGTTTCATGAAAGCCTAGACTCCTATCAAATTAAAAAGGGCCAGGAGCTTCTCTTGGGTTTGGGTTCTCATGTCAATCAGTTCATCACGGAAAGAGCTCCGTGGACTGAGTTTAAGACCGATAAGGAGAAGGCAGCGCAAACGCTTGCGATCTCTTCAGTTTATGTTCTTGTTATCGGAGTTTATTTTATTCCGTACTTGCCGCAGCTATCGAAAGATATTTTGTCCTACTTTGGATTAAGCAAAGAGAGCGATGTGGTGAAAAAGATCTATGGGAAAAATCTCACAGAGCTTCTTGCATTCTTCCAGTCAGGATTTAAGCTTCAGGTTGATCCACAAGGATTAGTACCAAAGATTGATCCGAAGGTGATTGAGGAGTTAGAGCTTAAGCTTAGAGAAAAGGGTGGAGTTTAATCTCTCCACCCAGTGATGTGGCAGGCTAGTGCTGAGTGAGAGAATCGAGTTCTTGGAGGCGCTCAAGCTGTAGCTCAAGGCGAATAAGCTTTTTATAGAATTTATCAATTTGTTTTCCAGTCATGTGTATATAGTAAATGGCTACCGGCTCAGACAGTAGAGCTCCTGTAGCAATATATGCATCTAAAACGTTTTCTAAGGATTCTTTTCCATTTCCACTGGTGAGGAATGCGTCCATCATCATCTCAAAGAATCCTTTCGAGAAGAAAAAAATAGAAACGAAAGGAGCTGAAACTGCGACTGTAATGGCTCCTGTCCTTTTGTATTTTTCGGTTTTAATTTGATCTTTGAGCTCCGAAATTTCATACTTTAAATCAACGATTCGTTCAGCTCGATCAGACGCAAAAGTGCTTGTGCTTAAGATCATTAAAAGTGAGGTCATCATAATGACGAGGGACATTTTCATAGGTTCTCCTGTTTCTGTTAATATGCAAGACGCTTTTGTTATTGTCTTGTAAAGGTTTTTGGTCTTTTTATGAGCTAATATAAAAATATTTCTCATGTGATTTCTTTCGTTTGTTGTTTAATGAGACGAATGAGGTCCCTTATTTTTTTTATACGCTGTTCGTTTTCGATTAATTCATGTGAGTCTGTTAAGTGCATCTTTTCATCTTCAAGTTTACTGATTTTTTTATATGCATCTCGAATTGCTTCATCAGTAAATGAATCTAACTGTTGATCGTATTGACCGTTTATTTCTGTGAACTCAAGTTGATTTAATGGTTTTTTGTATGGATCAATAATTTTGTATAAAGAGTGAATGGAGTAAATAATTCCCGCTATCGAGCTCAGGACAAAAGCTTTTTTAGCTAGCGGAGAGAGAGCACCGTAAGTTTTTTTCAGAAGACGTATCAAAGCGAAAGAGGAGATCAGACCAGTCGAAACACCCGCGATTTGAGAGAGACGGTTTATCAAGATGTAGTGTTTTGTAAAATTGATAGCTTGTTTATCATCGTCCTTAAAGCACTTTTTCATGATTGATTTGTATTTATCAGTCCTTACAATATTTATGGCTTTGCCTTTACCATTTGTAACAATAAGTGAGCTTATGGAGTCAAAATCAAGCATCGTGGCAAAGAGAGCTTCATTAAAAGTTGCATGATAAACAGACTCTGATTTGAAAATCTTTTTAAGATCTGAGGACGTTGTATGATCGTATTGTGAGCACGCTTGCTCAATTTTTTCATAGACTTTGACATTTTTTGCCTCAGCCAAGGATATTGTCAGCATAAAAAATAAAATGATTTTCTTCATAGAATTTTGCTCCGTTTTTATGTGGTGAAGATAATATGAAAAAAGATGATTTTTTTTAGGAGAGTATTTTTTATAGGACAAGAGAGTAGATTGTGGTGACTGGTTGTCACCACAAAGTTAACTCGTTGCTTACACGAATGTGTGCTGGAACCTTTAGTGTAGAACCTTTAGTGTAAATGTCATGATTTGTTCTCTAAGTTCCTCAGTTGTCATTCCTTTCTGAATGGCCATCTGTTCAAGAATCATTGGTTCAAGATCCCCATTAAGTTCGGCTTCTAATCTTTCTTGAGCTTCAGGCGAGTTAAGATCGATTTCGATTCCCTCAATGAGAATAGTTGGAAGAGAGGTCGTTGTAGAAACTGAACACATAAGTATTTCACTTAATGCGATTGAATAACCATAATTAGTACTAATTTTTCTACACGCTTCCATGGTTGAGCTCATTGGCTTAGTAAGATCAGCCTGAGCACTCAGGGTCGAAGCGAGAAGAGAAAGAGCGATAAGCTTTTTCATAAATTCCTCCTTTGGAATTTGTTGTTTATTTAATTAACTGAGCTTTAAGCTCGTTAAGAGAGAGTTGGTTTTGAGAAGCAAGTTCATACAGAAGAATCTCCTGAGCCTCTCCGACAAGCTCGGCTTCTATTCTTTGCTCGATCTCATGAGCATTGGTCGTTGACCGTATTGACCATTCTTGGTGGTTATTGACAGCAAGACAAAAGGCTTGAGTGAGGTGGTTCTCTGAAACACAGAGCGAGTATTTGTTTTCGGGAAAGACTGATTTTGTGCTTAAGATGGCGACAAAAATTCCTAGAAGCATAAGTTTATTTTTCATAGATCATCTCCTGATTTTTTTCTTGAGATGAAAATAATATGAAAAGGGAAGTTATTTTTTTTGTTGGGTATTTTTTATAGATGCGGAGAGTAGATTGTGGTGACTGGTTGTCACCACAAAGTTAATGAATAGATCTAGCTGCTTGAAATTAGAGTGAGTTTTCTTGAATGAATTTGTTGTAATCGTTATAAATGAGTGTATTCGCTTGCTCGTCAATTATAAACGCTACGTCCTTGTTGTTATTGAACTGGTTAAATAAAGATAAAAGAGTTTGTATGTTTTTTTGAGGATGTCTTTCAATGATGTTTTTAACAAGTAACAACGAAAAATCTTCAAGTACCTCGTTACGACTATCTTGTATGAGATATAAAATCCTCTTTAGATTCATCATCTCCACAAGAAAATTTTTATTTTTCTCAATGTAATGATCTGTTTCAGAATTTTTTGGGAGAAAACCATCAATTCCTAAGATACGATCATAATTATTGACTTTATTTATTGTATTTTGATCATCAATATAAAGATTGATGACGTCGCGGTAAGTAATACTCATAAAAAAGACAAAGGCTACATTGATTTTATTAAGTTTTTCTTTGTCGTATTCTTGTGCTTTTGATGCGGTAAGATTTAAAAGAATTTTTAATTGTTCTAATGAGCTTAAAGCTTGAGACTGGTTTAGTTGTGGATTCTTTTTCATCAGTTCAATGAGAGAATCTATTTTTTTTAGGTTTTCTTCATTGATTTTATTCCTACTGGAAGCCATGATCATCTCAATCTGATTAATAGAAAGATCTAGTTCAGAACGTATTGGGTCACTGTTTCCACCACCAAGACCACTTCCACTAAATTCTCCTGCCCAGGACTGGATACTAAAAATCATCAATAGAGTAAAAACACTTTTTTTCATAAGATTCCTTTTATTCAATAATAAGATACATGACATTTTCACCAAATTCATATTCTCTTGTAGATTCCAATTTCGTTTGATCAAGTTGTTTATTTTCAAAATTAAAAATGAATCCATTCTTATGTCGAGCCAAACCATTTTGGATTAATCGATAAAGAATTCTTGACGGAATAATGATTGGCTTAAAAGGTGGTAACTGTTCTATTTCTGAAAAATCCGAGGGGAATTTATTTAATAATGTGTAAAATGAAGATAAAATCCCCTTCGGTAAGTTTAACACTAATTCCTGTGATTTTTTTGTCAGGCTAAAGCTCGTTGCAATGCTCTTAAAATTTTGACACTGCTCTTGATCTTGACCTTGAAGAAGGTGATCTATTCCTTCACGACTAGTTTTATTCGATTGAACATAATTCCAAAAGCGATCCTGTATATTACATTTTTTGAAGAGGTAATTAAAAAAAAGAAATGAGTTTCCATATTTTTCAGGCTGGTAACGATTAATATCAAAATCCTCTTCGAGCTGAATGGAAGGATTCATGATAGCTAAACGTATTTTTTTTCTAGAGACGTAGTTATAATTTAAGAAGACGAAATAATCGGCTAAGCCTTCTTTAATCCAATCTTTCTCGTTTGGATTATAAAGATAATGAATAAAATGAAAGTATTCATGGGCGATGAGCATGAAGTCTTCATGTGTGAGATTTGGGTTTAGTTTAAGATTGATGAGATGTTTTTTTTCATCGTTCACTGTTGGAGGAGAGTAGATACCATCCCTGTTTAAGTTTGGTGTGATCTTAATAATAAGCTTTTCTATCTCTGTTTTCTCTTTGACTGTTTGAGGAAGCTTTAAGGTTAAATCCTCTTGAATAAATTGAGTGATGTCTCTTGAGGTTTGCTCATATCCCTCGGGGGCTTGGATAATGACCTCAGCAAGACAAAACTGGCTTATAAGAGCTATGATTAGGGCTATTGCTTTCATTCCTTAGATTTTAATGCTTTTGACCCTAATCAGGAGGGAAAGAGAAAATTTGATAGAGTGGTGTCTAAATTCTGGACGATTATGTCACATCCTAATTTCTGGGCGAAAATGTCACATCAATAACTTTTATGTTCTCCTAAGTTCTTATGAACTAAGGAGATTTATGAGTACTGATGGGATCTT
>Ga0255183_1000410_pt1 | contig 17620 bp, 10 predicted proteins | sample Atl_UVDOM_RepB_8_FD_183638 | JGI IMG/M metagenome (GOLD analysis project Ga0255183, IMG submission 183638) | Freshwater microbial communities from Altamaha River, Georgia, United States - Atl_UVDOM_RepB_8d | ecosystem: Environmental > Aquatic > Freshwater > River | place: USA: Georgia...
CCGATGATCCTGCCCTTGCCAAACACCTGCAAGGCGCCAACGTTGGGAATGATGCCGCCTTGATTTGCAATATGCTGGCCGGTTTTGACACCATACCGCTCCAGCAACTCCGATGCCATCAGTCGCTTGAGCGATTGCTTGGGGGAGTGTGGGTTGCCTGGCTTGCAATGCCCCACGCCAATGCGCACGGTTCCTGCTGGCGTCGGGAAAATCCATCCATAACCAGGGTCAGTAAAGCGTGAGCCCACCAACAGCGTGGCCACATGCTTGTCATCCGACAAATCCTCGACCTCGCACTCAGCACCGATCCCCAGCCGATCAAACGCACCCATGCCGTCCACCACTGGCATGGCGGCACGCCAGAAGCCGGAGGCGTCAATCACCAGCTTGGAACGCACCAAATATCGAGTCTGTCCATCAGAGATGGTGGAGATGATGCTGTCAGGGGCCTGTCTGTCGATCGAGATGAACTGATTTCCGCAACGGATATCCGCGCCTTGTTGACGAGCAATCTCTGCCAGGTGCTGATAGGTGCCTGTGACATCCAGCACCACGGCTTTCTCACGGTCAAACTCAAAGATGAACGTTTCGTTGGTGGAGGCAAACCGAAGCCGGTCAATTGTCTGATAAAGGCGAGAGGGGATCCCGAGCGCGTCGATATGTCGTTTCCAGCTTCCGCCGCTGGTGCGCACCGGCTTGCCGATTTCGGCGTCCTGGTGCACGACGATCACGCCCTTTCCCACCGCACCTGCAAGTGACAGCCCTGCCGGGCCACCACCGATCACAAGTACGTCACAGGATTCCATGCTTGATCCACATTGTTTGTCCCGGTCTATTTTCCTCTGTTTGTTCAACGATACCGCATGACATTGCTTTCAGGCTGTGTCCAGCGATCAGCGCTTGAGCTTGGCAAAGGCAGCAGCCATGGCACCCTGAGGTGAGGGCTGTTGTGCAGGCTTGACAGTATCTTGACGGCGCTGACCCCCATGACCCCCCTGACCCGCACGGTGGCTTGGGCCAGCGCCATCGCCAGATCGTCTTGCCACTGGCGTTTCATCATTGAGGCGCATGGTCAAGGCGATGCGTTGACGGGCAATATCCACTTCCTGAACACGGACCTGGACAGTTTGGCCCACGCGCACCACATCGCGAGGCTCTTTGACAAACTTTTCCGATAGAGCGGAGATATGCACCAGGCCATCCTGATGCACGCCGATATCGACAAAGGCACCAAAGTTGGCCACGTTCGTGACGACGCCCTCCAGGATCATGCCTGGCGAGAGGTCACTGATTTTTTCAATGCCTTCCTTGAACTGCGCAGTCTTGAACTCGGGGCGTGGATCGCGCCCAGGCTTTTCCAGCTCGGACAAAATGTCCTTGACCGTAGGTACGCCAAATTTGTCATCGGTGAACTCGGATGGGGAGAGACCCTTGAGCTTGTCACGGTTGCCCATCACACTTTTGATGTCAGCCTGAATCTTGGAAAGGATGCGCTCGACCACCGGGTAGGCCTCGGGGTGCACGGACGAGGCGTCTAGCGGGTTGGTGCCTCCCTGAATCCGCAAAAACCCCGCGGCTTGCTCAAACGCCTTGTCACCAAATCGCGAGACCTCCAGCAGCATACGACGATCGGCAAATGCCCCTTTCTGGTCACGGTGAGCCACGATGTTGCGGGCTAGCGAGGTGTTCAGGCCAGAGACTCTTGCCAGCAGTGCGGCAGACGCCGTGTTGACATCCACGCCAACAGCGTTGACGCAGTCCTCCACCACCGCATCGAGTGAGCGTGCTAGCTCGCGCTGGTTGACGTCATGCTGATACTGCCCCACGCCGATTGCCTTGGGCTCGATTTTGACAAGCTCTGCGAGGGGATCTTGCAGGCGACGTGCAATCGAGACCGCACCGCGCAAGCTGACGTCAAGCTCAGGGAACTCATGTGCTGCCAGCTCCGATGCCGAGTAGACCGAGGCGCCTGCCTCGGACACAACCACGCGAGTCAGCTTGAGGTCCGGGTAGGCCTGCATGAGATCGCCCACGAGCTTTTCCGTTTCACGTGATGCCGTGCCATTGCCGATGGCAACCAGCTCGATCTGGTGGGTGCGAGCGATGCGAGCCAAGGTGGCAATCGTGCCCTCTCGGTCACGCCTGGGTTCAAATGGGTAGACGGTAGCTGTCTCCACCAGCTTGCCGGTACGGTCAATCGCAGCCACTTTGACACCTGTGCGGATGCCAGGGTCCAAGCCCATGACCGACTTGGGTCCCGCTGGCGCAGCCAGCAACAAGTCCTTGAGGTTGGCAGCAAACACGCGGATGGCCTCGTTTTCGGCAGACTCACGCAGTCGCGTCATCATCTCGGTCTCAAACGCCGTGAGCAGCTTGACCCGCCAGGTCCAGCGACACACATCTGCCATCCACTTTTCCCAAGGGCTGGGGGTGACACGGAACATATCCGTGCCCAGCTTGAGAAAGCGCGCCACCCGTTCCACGCAAGGATGAGGCAACAGGGCGTCCTGCGTGGGGTCCAGGCCAATCCGCAGCTCTAGCACGCCTTGCTGCCTGCCGCGCATCATGGCGAGGATCCGGTGGGAGGGTAGCGATTTGAGTGGTTCGTTGAAATCAAACCAGTCTCGGAAATTGGCGCCTTCCTGTTCTTTGCCTTCGGCGACCTTGGCGTAGAGATAGCCACTGTTCCAGATGAACTCACGCAGGTCTGCAATCAGGTCTGCCTGCTCGGCAAACCGCTCTGCCAGAATGTCACGCGCACCGTCCAGCGCCGACTTGGTGTCCTTGACCTCGGCGGCTGGGTTCAAATAGCCAGCAGCAAGCACAGCCGGGTCGCACTGACGATCGACCAGAATGGCGTCTGCCAGTGGCTCCAGACCTGCCTCGCGGGCGATCTGGGCACGGGTGCGACGCTTGGGCTTGAATGGGGCATACAAGTCCTCGAGCCGCTGCTTGGTGTCCGCAATGTGGATCTCGTTTTCCAGCGCCGGGGTGAGCTTGCCTTGCGTACGCACGGAGTCCAGCACGGCAGCGCGCCGCTCCTCCAGTTCGCGCAGATAGATCAGTCTCGTGTCCAGGTTGCGCAGCACCGTGTCGTCCAGGCCTCCTGTCGCTTCTTTGCGATAGCGGGCAATAAACGGCACGGTCGAGCCGTCATCCAGCAGGGCGATCGTGGCAGCCACTTGTTGAGGCTTGACACCGAGTTCCTGAGCCAGCTGGGCGATGATCCTGGCCTGTGCCTGAGCTTGTACCTGTGCTGGCTTCTGAACGCCCGTGGCGGCCATGGTATTGGGAGCGGTGATGGTCTTGATGTTGTCGCTGGCGGCACCATCAGTCTTGTGGCTTGAGGCGTTGCTGCTAAGGTCACTGGTGATATCGCTCATGTCTGCCTGAAAAAACGATTGGACAAACGGAGAATTTTGCCACACTCGACAGGCTGCCCCTCTGCCCAGGGTCTCGCGCGCTGTATGATCCGAGGCATGTTGGAATCCATGCATGCTTGACCTTACCATCCAGGATATTTTTTCCCGCCAAGGGCCGTTTGCCCGTGCTGACGACAGCTTTCGGGAACGTCCAGCCCAACTCGAACTGGCCCAGGCGATTGAGGACACCATCGCTACGGGCGGCACGCTGGTTGCCGAAGCCGGCACGGGAACGGGCAAGACTTGGGCCTACCTGGTGCCTGCCATCCTCGGGGGAGGCAAGGTCCTCGTGTCCACGGGCACCCGCACCTTGCAGGATCAGTTGTTTACCAGAGACCTGCCCCGTGTGCGTGAGGTGCTTGGCCTGCCCGTGACGATCGCGCTGCTCAAAGGGCGATCCAACTACGTCTGCCACTATCATCTCGAAAAGCTGCAGTCCGACGACCGTGGCCTCAAGAGCCGCAGCGAGGTCCACCAGCTTCGGCAGATCCAGACATTTGTGCAGCGATCGGAAACGGGAGATCGCGCAGACCTGGGCCAAATTCCGGAGGATGCGGATATCTGGAACCGGGTGACATCCACCCGGGAAAACTGTCTTGGGCAGGAATGCCCCCACGTACGTGACTGTTTTGTGCTGAAAGCGCGGCGTCATGCGCAGGAGTCTGAGATCGTGGTGATCAACCATGCCCTGTTCATGGCAGACTTGGTGTTGCGCGAGGAGGGGGTCACGGACCTGCTGCCTGCCGCGGATACGGTGATTTTCGATGAGGCTCACCAACTGCCGGATACGGCAACCCGTTTTCTGGGACAGAGCCTGTCGACCCATCAGCTGCTCGATGCCTGCCGTCTGGTGGAGACAGCAGGCTTGGCGCATGCTCGGGAGTCGACCAATTGGTCAGAGCAATCGGGACGGATTGAGCTTGCTGCCCGTGATCTCAGGCTGGCGTGTGCGGTGCTGGAGCGCTTGCCGGGCAAGCGCGTGACCTTTGAGGCGTTTCCTGAGCCTGCAGCATTTGATGAGGCGCGCGTGCGCTTGGGCCTGGCACTGGATGAGGTGGCTGCCATGCTCGCTGCCTTGGAAACCGTTCATCCTGATCTCGCAGCCGCTGCCCGCGTGCTGGAGGGCCTGTCGCAACGCTTGCATGACTGGGGTCGGCCTGGGCGTGATGTCAAGGACGTGTTGCCAGGGGATCGTCAGCTGGTCAGGTGGGTGGAGGCGGGCTTGCACCATGTCAGACTTCATGCGGCACCTTTGTCCGTTGCGGAGGCGTTTTCACGCTACCGCCAGCCCGGCCAGTCCTGGGTCTTTACATCGGCCACGCTGTCGGTGCAGGGGGATTTTTCCCATTTCACCTCCCGATTAGGCATGGATCATGCGCGCACCATGTCATTGGCCTCTCCGTTCGAGTACGAGAACCAGGCGATGTTGTACGTGCCCAAACACCTGCCCACCCCGCAATCTGCCGATTTTCAGTCAGCGTTTGTGGCCAGCCTCTTGCCACTGATTGTGGCGAGCCAGGGACACGCCTTAGTGCTGTGCACGACGCTCAGGGCGGTGGAGAACATTGCGGCGCTGATTGCGGATGCCCTCGATGAGCAGAGACTTTCCTGGCCTGTCATGCGCCAAGGCAATGGCACACGGCGAGACCTGCTTGAGCGATTCAGGAGCACCGAGCATGCGATCCTGGTGGGCAGTGCCAGTTTTTGGGAAGGCATTGACGTGCAGGGCGAGCAGTTGACACTGGTGGCAATCGACAAGCTGCCCTTTGCGCCGCCCGATGATCCGGTGTTGGATGCGCGCATCAGAGCTTGTCGCGAGGCCGGCGGCAATCCCTTCATGGAGTATCAGCTTCCTGAGGCCGCCATTGCCCTCAAGCAGGGAGCAGGCCGACTGATCCGCAGCGAGACCGACTGGGGTGTGCTGATGGTGGGCGATACCAGGCTGGTCGACAAGCCCTATGGCAAGCCTTTGTGGAGAGGCTTGCCGCCGTTTGCCCGCACACGCAACGAGGAGGAGGCGGTGGCCTTTCTGCTCAACAGGCGTGGTTAAAGCATCCACGCCGAAAAGCGAGGCGGATCAGAACAGCCGCAGGGGATTCCACTTGCTGTATTTGTCCGGAAATCCCTCGGCAATCAGCTTGGTGTTGGGAAAGTTGGTGAGCAGCACCCGCTCTGAGTCTTTGCTCAAGTCGTTCATGCCAAGCTTTTTGTAGGACATCATCATCACGTAAAGCGCTTGCTCAGCCGCAGGAACGCCTTCGAAATCGGTAATCACGGACTGGGCGCGGTTGATGGCGGCGACATAGGCATTGCGATCGTAGTAATAGCGAGCCACGTACACCTCGTTCATCGCGATGGTATTGACCAGCCAGGCGATGCGCTTGCGAGCGTCAGGGGCATAGCTGCTGTTGGGAAATCGATCGATGAGCTCGTTGAAGGCGAGGTAGGACTGACGCAATGCCTTGGGGTCACGCTCTCCAGGATCCTGTTGGGTGATCTGGGAAAAAATCGCACTCGGTGGCGTGAAGTTGATCAAGCCCTTGAGGTAGATCATGTAGTCAGTGCCAGGGTGGTTCGGGTACTGCTGCTGAAAGCGGGCAATGGTGGCCAGCGCCTGCTCAGGCTCGTTGTCCTTCCAGTTGACGTAGGCCAGGTTGATCATCGCCTGCTGGGCCAGCGAACCAAAGGGGTAGCGCGCCTCCACAGCGGTAAAACGCTCGCGGGCCTCTTTCCACTTGCCGGCGTTCATTTCGATTTTGCCGTCCTGGAACAATTGCTCGGCTGTCCAGTTGGCTGTCGGATCGTATTCCGGTCCCTTGGTGCCGCATGCGGTCAGGAACATGGCGCAGAAAAAAGCGGCAAGCCAGGCTGACAGGCGCTTGCCCGTGCAGGATGAAAACAGGGTGGGATGGAGCGAGGACATCAGCGGATGATTCCAGGTGTTAGCATTTCCCCTGATTATATGATTACTCCATATGCAAGATACCCCGATCGCCGAAGATAGTCTCTCTGACGATGAACCACTGGTTTTTCGGGCTGAACTGGGGATGCCCCTGGATCGGCTGGACAAGCTGATGGCTCACTTGATTCCGACCCATTCGCGCAACCGCCTGCAGGGCTGGATCGAGCAGGGACATGTCCTGGTCAATGGCCAGCCCGGCAAGGTTCGGCAATCCGTCCGCCCAGGTGCCGTGGTGATTGCGACCCCCCAGCCCGCGCCGGAGGATCTGGCATTCAGTCCTGAACCCATCGCATTTGATGTGTTGGCGCAAAGTCCCCATTGGGTGGTGGTCAACAAGCCCGTGGGACTGGTGACACACCCTGGGGCTGGCAATTGGAGCGGCACGCTGCTCAACGGTTTGTTGCATCGATACCCCGAGCTTGGCCAGATTCCCCGCGCAGGGATCGTGCACCGCCTGGACAAGGACACCTCGGGCCTGATGGTGGTGGCACGCACCGAGGTGGCACAAACCAGCCTGGTCAGGCAGTTGCAGGCGCGCACCATGGGCAGGCAGTACATGGCAATCGCGCATGGTCGCATGTTGGCTAAGGGAACGGTGGACCGTCCCATCGGCCGAGACCCGCGTGTACCGGTTCGAATGAGCGTGGAGCGTCCGATTGCTGCCAAGCCGGCCGTGACGCATTACGAACGCCAGCGAATGGGAGAGTACATGGATTGCAACCTTTCCCAGGTGTTGTGCCGCCTCGAGACAGGGCGCACGCATCAGATCCGCGTTCACCTGGCGAGCCTGGGCCATCCCTTGCTGGGAGACACGCTCTATGGTGGCAGAGAGCTTGGCTGTGCCAAGCGCCAAATGCTTCACGCATGGAAACTCAGTTTTGAGGATCCAGCCTCCGGCGAAACGATCACGGTCGAGGCCGAGCCTCCCCAGGACATGCAGCAGGTGATGCAGGAGATTGTCTGGTCATGAGCACGCGATTGTCTGACGAGGATTTGGTTTGGCCGGACTCACCGTGGCGCGGCGTACGATTTTTCTGCACGACACGCGCAGGCGGCGTGGGTGTTGGGCCCTACGCAAGCTTCAACCTGGGCATGGGCGCGGGGGAGGACCCTGCCACGGTGCAGGCTAACCGGAACATTCTTCGCTCACGACTGCCCTCCGACCCGTTGTGGCTGAAACAAGTCCATGGCGAGGTGGTGGTGGATGCAGATATCAGCCAACCCATGCTTCAGGATTTGTTGGCAAGCCCGCCGGCAGCAGACGCGGCATTCACCAGTTTGCCTGGCAGAGTGCTTGCCATCTTGACCGCGGATTGCTTGCCCGTCGTGATGGCTGACGACCAGGGCACGGTACTGGGTGTGGCGCATGCGGGCTGGCGGGGCTTGGCATCGGGTGTGCTGGAAAACACGCTGGCCAGCATGCGGCTCAGACAAGCGCACGCCAAGGGCTTTCGCGCCTGGATCGGCCCAGGGATTGGGCCCACGGTGTTTCAGGTTGGTGAGGATGTCAGGCGTGCGTTCCAAGGCCATGGGGCAGAGCTGCCTGCTGCGTTTGTTCCTGATCCGAGTGCTACGGGAAAATGGCTGGCTGACTTGCCTGCGCTGGCCCGATACCGTCTAGCGCGAGCTGGAGTGGAGCAGATTGAAACATCAGGGGCTTGTACCGTGACAGATCCGCTTGACCGGTTTTACTCATATCGCCGTGACAAGGTCACTGGTCGCATGGCCACGTTGGCCTGGCTGGAAACAGATGCAAACACATCACTGGATGTCACATTGGTTCGGTAAAAACTGGCACAGCCAAATGGCGACCTAGTCTATTGATGAATCCCTTGTCAAAAACTTAACCGTTTACCCTGATTGACATCCTTATCCACTAAGCGCAGGATTAACTTAAGTGCTCGTTCTGTAAAGGTGTGCATGTGAAATTCCCGTTTTCCCCAGACTGGCCAGCTTCGACTGCCATCCCGCAGGACGCCCTCACGGAAATCCAAGCCGAATTCATGCGCACTTGGCAGCAATTGGTCCAGTCTGCGTCCCAAGGGGGCCTGCCTCCTGTCAAGGATCGTCGCTTTGCCGGTGAGGCTTGGGCCTCCAGTCCTACACACTTGTTTCTGGCACACCTGTATCTGCTGTCTGCACATTCTGTGCAGCGCTTGGTTGATGCTGCCGATGCACCGCCCGAGCTCAAGGAGCGGCTGCGATTTTCCATGACGCAGTGGCTGGATGCGATGTCGCCTGCCAATTTTTTCGCTACCAACCCAGACGCGCAGCAGGCTCTGCTCAAATCAGGTGGCGAGACACTCATGCATGGCATGCAGAACTTTCTGGCTGACCTCAACAAGGGCCGCATCACCCATAGCGATGAGACCAAGTTCAAGGTCGGGGAAAATCTGGCGGTCACGCCAGGCAGTGTCGTGTTTCAAAACCGATTGTTCCAGCTGATTCAGTACGCTCCCACGACAACCACGGTCTACCAGCGCCCAATCGTGCTGATGCCGCCTTGCATCAACAAGTTCTACATCCTGGATCTCCAGCCGGACAACTCCCTGGTCCGCCATCTCGTCGACGAGGGTTTCACCGTCTATTTGGTGTCCTGGCGCAATCCCTTGCCCGAGGACAAGGACGGCATTGAGCACGCTACCTGGGACGACTATATCGAGGAGGGGGCGATCCAGGCGATCGAGGTGGTACAGCAGATTTCTGCCCAGCCAACAATCAACGTGTTGGGATTCTGTGTGGGTGGGACCATCCTGGCGACGGCACTGGCGGTGCTAGCCGCCCGTGGCAAGGAGCCGGCAGCGTCGCTGACCATGCTGACCTCCATGGTGGATTTCACCGACACTGGCGCTCTCAAGGTATTTGTGGATGAGCAGCATGTCAGCCTGCGCGAGCAGGCACTCGCCAAAGGTGGGCTGATGACGGCTCGCGAGTTGGGCGCGACCTTTTCTTTTTTGCGACCCAACGAGCTGGTCTGGAACTACGTGGTGTCCAACTACCTCAAGGGCGAGACGCCCATGCCATTTGACCTGCTCTACTGGAATGGCGACAGCACCAACTTGCCTGGCCCGTTTTTCACCTGGTATTTCCGTCACACCTATTTGCAAAACGAGCTCAAGCAGCCCGGCAAGCTGACCTGTTGTGGTGTGCCGCTCGATCTCGGCAAGATCCGTGTTCCAGCCTACCTGTATGGCTCGCGTGAGGATCACATCGTGCCCTGGAAATCGGCCTATGCATCGACTCAGATCTTCAAGGGTCCCAGCCGATTTGTGCTGGGTGCATCGGGACACATTGCTGGTGTGATCAACCCGCCTGCCAAGAAAAAGCGGAATTATTGGGTGGCCGACACGGATCGCCATCCCGAGGACGCAGACCACTGGCTGGAAATGGCACGCGAGGTGCCAGGCAGCTGGTGGCCGGACTGGATGGCATGGCTGGCCGAACATAGCGGTAAAAAGGTCAAGGCCCCCAAGCAGCTCGGTGGCAAAGGGCATGAGGTCATTGAGCCTGCGCCAGGCTCCTACGTGAAGGTAAGGGCGGTTTGAAGAATTTGAGGTGTCTGATCGTTGCAAAACGGTTTGACCTTGCCAAGGTTGTTTGTACACAAGCTGGAAATATGGGTTTTGCCTTTTAAGGAGACAAAAATGGGCGCAAGAGTGGCATATGTGACGGGTGGTATGGGTGGCATTGGAACTTCGATTTGCCAGCGTCTGGCCAAAGAAGGAATGACAGTCATTGCTGGCTGCGGTCCCAGCCGTGATTACAAACAGTGGCTGGATGAGCAGGCTGCCTTGGGCTACAAGTTTTATGCCTCTGTGGGTAACGTGGCGGACTGGGACTCTACGGTCGCGGCCTTCAAGAAAGTGGTGGAAGAGCACGGTCCAGTCGACGTGCTGGTCAACAACGCGGGCATCACGCGTGATGGTGTGTTTCGCAAAATGTCCCAGGATGACTGGCGTGCTGTCATGGACACCAACCTCAACAGCCTGTTCAACGTCACCAAGCAGGTGATTGATGGCATGGCAGACCGTGGCTGGGGCCGGATCATCAACATCAGCTCGGTCAATGGTCAAAAGGGCCAGTTTGGCCAGACCAACTATGCGACTGCCAAGTCGGCCATCCATGGCTTCACCATGTCATTGGCTCAAGAGGTCGCCAGCAAGGGCGTGACCGTCAACACAGTGTCACCTGGTTACATCGGGACCGACATGGTGCGCGCCATTCGCCCGGATGTCCTGGAAAAGATCGTGGCGACCATCCCGGTCAAGCGCTTGGGCAAGCCCGAAGAAATCGCCTCGATCGTCGCCTGGATTGCCTCAGAAGACGCCGGATTTGCCACGGGAGCCGATTTCTCCCTGAACGGCGGCTTGCACATGGGGTAAGCTGTCCTGTAAGGTTGTGGACATCAACACACCATTCAACACGCTTTAGAGGAAGACAATATGACTGAGTCGGCAACAGGCACGGCGGTGAGGTTGATCAAAAAATACCCCAATCGCCGCCTGTACGACACCCAGACCAGCACTTACATCACGCTCACTGATGTCAAGCAGCTGGTGCTGGATCATGAATCGTTCAAGGTGGTCGATGCCAAGTCGGGTGAGGACCTGACACGTAGCATTCTGCTGCAGATCATCCTGGAGGAGGAGAGCGGAGGCGTGCCGATGTTCTCGTCCAACATGCTGGCTCAGGTCATTCGTTTTTATGGCCATGCCATGCAGGGCATCATGGGTTCCTATCTGGAAAAAAATATCCAGGCCTTCATGGAAATCCAGGACCGCATGGCTCAGCAGTCAGGCGGGATGTATGGCAAGCAGTTTGGCCCGGAGAACTGGGCGCAGTTCATGAACCTGCAAACGCCTATGATGCAAAACATGATGAACAATTATGTCGAGCAGAGCAAAAACCTGTTTGTTCAGATGCAGGACAAAATGCAGGACCAGACCCGGTCGATGTTCACCAATTTTCCGTTTCCTGTTCCTGGGGCAGGCAAGGACAAAGACGGAAAGTGACTGGGGATTTTCCGCTGTGTGACTGGCAGCGGTGATTGGGATGCAACGGGATCTTGGATCCACAAGTTGCATCCCTTTTTCATGCGTTTCAGGCGGATGCCACACGCTTGGAAATGTGCTCGAGCGCTTCTTCGACCTGGTCAACCAGGATCAGGCAGAGATCGCCAGGTGACAGTCTTTCGAGGCCACGGTCAATCGCAATGAACTCCCCACGGATTTCCTCAATGTGCTGCGTGCGCTGTGCATTGACCAGCCCCTTTTGCAGCAGCGCGAGCACCTCGCCATCCTCGCGGCCACGCTGGCACTGATCCTGATAGAGGATCGCGTCATCAAAGACATCGCCAAGAATTTCTGTCTGATGCGTGATGTCCACGTCTCGACGGTCGCCTGCACCGCTGATGACCACAATCCTGCGCTTGGCCGGAATGCGCTCGATCGATTGGACGAGGGCCAGAATCGCATCAGGGTTGTGGCCGTAGTCGGCAATGACCGTGGCGCCCTTGTAGTCAAACACATTGAAGCGTCCTGGCGCGGTCTTGGCATCGTTGACAAAGGTCGCCACCCCCGTTTCGATGGTTTTCCAGTCCAGTCCTAGTGCCCAGGCTGCACCGATCGACGCCATGGCATTGTCGACCTGAAAGGTGATGGTGCCGTTCATGGTCAGCGGGATGTTCGCCAGCGAAATGCGTCGCTCCATGCTGCCTTCCACGCAGACGATGTCATCCTGGTCGCGGAACACCAGTCGCTTGCCTTGTGCCCGGTGCGTGTTCGCAACGGGGTGGTTGCCATCGCTGGCGAAAAAGATAATCGAACCGGGGCAGTGCGAGGCCATCGAGGCCACAATCGGATCCATGGCGTTGAGCACCGCGGTGCCTGATGGATCGACGTTCTGCACAATCACCCGCTTGATCACCGCCAGCTCGTTGACATTGGTGATGAAATTCATCCCCAAGTGGTCACCCATGCCGATGTTGGTCACGATGGCGACATTGCATTTGTCAAACGCCAGGCCCTCACGCAGGATTCCGCCTCTGGCAGTCTCGAGTACGGCAGCATCCACGCTCGGATGCAGCAGCACGTTGCGCGCGCTGCGAGGACCACTGCAGTCTCCGGTATCGATGCGCCGGTGCTCAATGTAAACCCCATCGGAGTTGGTCATGCCCACGCGCTTGCCGCTTGATGTCAGCAAGTGGGCGGTCATTCTGACGGTGGTCGTTTTGCCGTTGGTTCCGGTGACCGCCACAATCGGGATACGGCCATTCTCTCCATTGGGAAACAGGGTGTGGATGATGGCCTCGCCAACGGCACGTGGCTTGCCGTAGGAGGGCGAGAGGTGCATGCGCAAGCCAGGTGCAGCGTTGACCTCAACCACACCCGCCTTTTGTTCCTCCATGGGCTTGAGGACTGTCTCAGCCACCAGATCCACGCCGCAGATGTCCAGGCCCACCATTTGGGCTGCACTCACTGCGCGGCTGGCCAGCTCAGGATGAACCTCGTCCGTGACGTCCGTTGCCGTGCCGCCGGTACTAAGGTTGGCGTTGTTGCGCAGCAGAACGCGGGCACCTTTTTCCGGGATGCTGTCTGCCGTGAGTCCCTGGGTGGCGAGCGTGCCCAGAGCGATGTCATCAAACCGAATCTTGGTCAACGAGGTGGCATGCCCGTCACCTCGCAGCGGATCGGCATTGACCTGCTCCACTAGCTGGCGCACGGTATGCACGCCATCACCGATTACGTTAGGAGGGTCACGCCGGGCTGCCGCCACCAGTTGGTTGCCCACCACCAGCAGCCTGAAATCGTGGCCAGGGATGTATTGCTCCACAATCACGTCACGGCTGATGTGGCTGGCAGCCTGAAACGCCGTGTGCATCTGCTCGCGCGTCTCAATGTTGACGGCAACTCCCTTGCCCTGATTGCCATCTCGTGGCTTGACCGCAACTGGCAGGCCGATCTCGTTGGCCACCCGCCATGCATCCTCCTCAGAGCTCACGACCCGACCAACGGGAACCGGCACACCAGCGGCATCCAGCAGCATTTTGGTCAAGTCCTTGTCCTGGGCGATGGACTCTGCAATGGCGCTGGTCATGTCAGTTTCGGCGGCCTGGATGCGTCGCTGCTTGCTGCCCCAGCCAAACTGCACCATGCTGCCTTCAGTCAGCCGGCGGTAGGGAACCCCATGATGAAGTCCAGCTTGCACGATGGATCCTGTGCTGGGACCAAGTCGGACATCCTCATCGAGTTCTCTGAGCCTGGCCAGTGCCTGGCTCACATCAAATGCCTCATTGTCCCTGGCGGCATGGCAAAGCGACTCTGCCAAGTCCATGGCTAGCCTGCCAACCGGCTCTTCGGTGTACTCCACCACCACTTGAAACACGCCGTCTTCGGGCGTGGCTGCGGTATGTCCAAATGCAACTGGGCAGCCTGCAGACGCTTGCAGTCCAAGCGCAACCGCTTGCAAGGCGTGTGCCATGGAAATCGGGTCTTTGTGGCCGACAGGGCGCAGCGGTGGGATGTCCGGAAAGAGGGCGCGCAGGTGGGTTTCGAAATCGGGCAGCAGGTCGAGATTGTTCTCGGGGCCCTGGCACGCCACGACAGCCTCGATAGCTGTTTGGCGGCTCCACAAGTTGGGGCCGCGGAGTGCGCGAATGCGTGACACGTCCATGTTGTTTCCTGTGATGTCGACGTATGAAGATTCGAAAAATGTTGGAGGAACGTTTGCGCAGATGTTCAGGCAATCGCCACAGAGGGATCGATCGTGTCACGCTCAAAGCCGACCAGACCAGCCTGGATCAGCTCAGGCGTCAGCCCCAGCGACCAGCATGCGGCGGCAGCGGCAAGCACGTTGCGGGACTGCTCCTGATCTGCGCCTTGAGCCGTGATGGTGATCTGCTCAAGGGGACACAGGGATACCCGCTTGTCACCCTCGGCCAGCATCACCACGCCCTTGTCGACCAGGACTGCACGTTTGCCTTGGGCCAAGTGCTCCTGGACGAGTGCCAAGCCAGGGTCAAGCGAAAAGAAGATCACCTCGCCATCACAGTACTCCGCGAGTTCGGTGACACGTGCGTCCTCGGCATTGAGCACAGCCGCGCCAGAAGGCAGCACCACGTCAACCTGAGTGCGAAACACCTTGATCAGTGCATCCGCGTCTTGCACATCGTGCGCAACCAAGTCTGGGGTGTAGTCGATGTTGGTCACAATGCCGACCTCACAGCGCTCATAGGCAAATCCCTGCGTCAGAATCTGGTTGACATCGTTCTCAATGACAGCAGCCTGAACGTCCTTGTTGAGCAACAGTCGTCGGGCATCATCGTAGGTGGCGCCATTGCCATGGCGCAGTCGCCTGCGATCGACCATCAATCCGTCGCTGCTAGCCACGCCGGTTTTCCAGCCATGCAGTCCCAGCAACTTGTGCAATAGTCGCGCAATCATGGTTTTGCCGCGCGTGCCAGTGATGCCCACCACCGGAATCCGGCCAATGTCGCCAGGTGGAAAGAGATGCTCCACGATGTTGCGGCCAACATGCCGTGGCTGGCCCTCTGCAGGCTTGAGATGCATCAGCAGTCCAGGGCCAGCGTTGACCTCGACGATCGCGCCGCCTTGTTCATCCAGAGGCCGGGAGATGTCCTCGGCCACCAGGTCGATGCCAGCGATATCCAAGCCGACGATGCGTGCGGCCAACGCAGCCACTGCCTCAACCTCGGGATGAACCTCATCGGTGCAGTCATATGCCACGTTGCCAGAGCGCTGGATCAGGACCTCTTGACCAGCCGGCACGATCGAGTCGGCTTGCAAGCCGAGTTTCTTGATTTCAATGGTGGCGGCAGAGTCCAGGCGGATGATGTTCAGCGGGTGGTCCTCGGAGCGCCCGCGCCTGGGATCCGAGTTGATCTGCAAGTCAATCAACTCCTCCACCGTATGCTTGCCATCTCCCACGATGGTCGCTGCACGACCACGGGATGCTGCTGCCAGCTTTCCACCGACAATCAGCAGGCGATGCTCATTGCCGCGGATGAATTTTTCCACCAGCACGCCTGAGCCTTCCTCGACGGCCACGGCATAGGCTGCATCGATTTCCTCGCGTGTTTGCAGGTCTGTAAACACCCCGCGCCCATGATTGCCATCGACAGGCTTGACGACAACGGGCAGGCCAAGGTCTTGCGCAGCCTCCCAGGCATCCTCCGGACTGTCAACCGCGCGGCCTACCGGCACAGGGACACCGCAAGCCTCGAGCAACGACTTTGTCAAGTCCTTGTCGCGCGAGATGCTCTCGGCAATCGCGCCAGTGTTGTCCGTTTCCGCTGTCCAGATGCGACGCTGGTTGGCGCCATAACCCAGCTGCAACAGGTTGCCGTCGTTGAGGCGAATCGCCGGGATGTCACGGTCATCGGCTGCGTCGACGATGCAGGCAGTGCTTGGCCCCAGGCAAAGGTCCTGTGCCATGTCGCGCAGTTTGTCCACGGCATGATCCACGTCAAAGGGGCGATCCTCAATCGCTGCCATGACCAAATCACGTGCCTCGTAGAGCGCGGCGCGTGTCACCTGCTCGTGCCAGGCACGGACCACCACTTTGTAGACGCCAACTTTGGAAGTTTCGCGTGCCTTGCCAAATCCGCCTGGCAGGCCCGCCAGGTTTTGCAGCTCCAGCGTGACATGCTCCAGGATGTGTCCTGGCCAGGTGCCCTCCTTGAGGCGCATTAGAAAACCGCCACGCACGCCAGGACTGCAGCGATGCTCGATCAGGGTGGGCAACCAGGCGACCAGGCGTTCGTAGAATCCGGGGATCTTGTTGGAGGGAAATTCCTCCAGCTCGCCGATGTCGACCCAGGCCTCAAGGACAGGACGATACGTCCAGATGTTGGGACCCCTGAGGGTCACGATGCGCTGGATGACGATGTCACGTTTTTTCATGAAAGATGGAGTAAGGGGTGAGCGATGAAAATGCTGCGCTGCAATAAATGTCGAAGCACCCACATTATCGCAGCAAAAACCCGGATTGACTGTACGAACAAAGCATGCTGGATGATTCGACAGGCACAGGGTAGTTATACTTCGTTTGATCTCATCAGGAATCATCGGTTGCGTATCAAATTGTTAACAACCGATGCTGATTGTTTCCGGATAACCTGGACTGACTGTTGAGCCGATTGATTGTTTGCTGCCCGTCACGGCGTGACCCTTGATTAACGATTCCACAACGTCCAATTTGACACTGCCCGAAGCCTGGGCCAAGCCCTTTGGCGAGCTGCTGGAGACAGGCGAGCGCGTGATTGCATGGTCCGAGCCTGACCTCGACTTGCAGTTGCGGTTTTCCAAGGGCGTATTGGTGCTGACCACGCTGCGGCTGGCTGCCAGGCTGCCGGATGGGGAGAGCTGGACGTTTTGGCCAATTGCCCCGGGTTTTTCGCTGCAGCGCAGGGACCATGCCGGTGTCGGCACCGTTGAGCTGTTCGAGGAGCAGACACGCCTAGGTGTTTGGCATCACACCCTGGGGATCAATCCCTCGATGCGACGTCTATGCGACCTGTTCGCTAGCCGTCAGCGTCACCTGCAGGACCCCACGCATGCCAAAGACGAGCAAGGCGCAGCCTGCCCGGCCTGCGGCACTCCCTTTGCCCCTGACCAGGAAGAGTGCCTGGTTTGCAACGAGGAGCCAGTCAGCCCCCCCAACACTTGGGCGCTGTTGCGCCTGGGTCGTTTTGCCAAGCCCTACAAAGGTTTGCTCATCACGGGATTCATCCTCACCGTGCTGTCGACCGCAGCCACCCTGGTTCCGCCCTATCTGACCATGCCGCTGATGGATGATGTGCTAATCCCGTTTCAAAACGGCAAGCCCATCGACTATGACAAGGTCTGGCTCTATATGACCGGTCTGGTGGTATCCGCGCTGCTGGCCTGGCTGCTCAGCTGGGCTCGCACTTACCTCTTGGCCTGGGTCAGCGAGCGCATTGGCGCTGACTTGAGAACCACCACCTTTCAGCACTTGCAAACCTTGTCGTTACAGTATTTTGGCGGCAAGCGAACGGGTGATCTCATGGCGCGCATCGGCAGCGAGACGGATCGGATATGCCTGTTTCTCTCCATGCACTTGCTGGATTTTGCGACTGATGTGTTGATGATCGTCATGACGGCTGCCATCATGATCTCGATTGACCCCTGGCTGGCAGTCATGACGCTGGTGCCCTTGCCATTCATCATCTGGATGATTCATCTCGTTCGAGACCGCT
>Ga0255183_1000412_pt1 | contig 17503 bp, 27 predicted proteins | sample Atl_UVDOM_RepB_8_FD_183638 | JGI IMG/M metagenome (GOLD analysis project Ga0255183, IMG submission 183638) | Freshwater microbial communities from Altamaha River, Georgia, United States - Atl_UVDOM_RepB_8d | ecosystem: Environmental > Aquatic > Freshwater > River | place: USA: Georgia...
CGGCGTGCCGAACGTGCAAGTCGGGCGGGTCGCGTTGCTGTAGGGGGTGATCTCCGTCCAGCCCGCGTGCGAGGACGCGGTGTCGCCAGCCGCCGGGTTGTTCGACGACGCCGCGCCATACAGGCCGAGGTACCACGTAGCGGTGTAGCTGCTTCCCGTGAAGTACTTGGCGTTCATGTCCTGAAGACCGACGTTCACCACGAGGTTGTGGCTTTCCGCAGTCCACTTCAGGTTGCCGTCTTTGTCGCGGCACTCAATATGGTAGACACCACCAGCACGGGCAGCTTCAACGGCACCCAGCGTGCGCGTCAGCGTCGCGGCAACGGTATCTCCGGCTTTGGATTGCTCTTTATTCATAAAAACTCCTTAACTCAACCGAATGATTGCAGAGGTATTCGTTGCGGACGGGAACTGCACCTGAAACGTCGTAGTGGAAGTCTTGTCCGAGCCGAAATCCAATACGCAAACTGCGCCGTTAGCGCCAGCTTTGTAAATCAACGCTCCTCGGGCGGTGAACGCTCCCGACCAAGAAACGTTATTAAAGGACAGATAAGCGGTGCTGCCGCTGTTTCCAAAGGTCGGTGTTGGGTTGACGGTGAGGACCGAACCGCCCGCCGTATATCCGGAAGCCGAAACTTCGCCAGTAGTTGTGTAGGCAGTCGTGTCTTCATCAAGCGTAGCCAAGTTGGTATACAGCGCGATGTAGAACGTACCCGAGGTGAAGTTGAAGCTGCCGTTAAGCAGCCCCGTCTTGAACACCTTGCATACGGCGTTACCGGTGAAACTCATGGCTTCACCTCAAAATTGTTGTGCTTACGAAAATTGTCTACCCCCGGTATAACTTGCAGATTATTCGGTACATGCAGCCCCGATACCAACTTCCCCTGAAGCGGTATAACATGATCTACATGCCAATCAAAACCGAACATAGAGGTCCGCATCGTAGCGAGTTCATACGCCTGTTCAATCAACCATAGATCATCCGGCGTCAACCACGCGGGGGTGCGTTGCAACTTTGCCGCGCGCCTACGAGTTTCTTTGGCGTTATGCTTATGCGGGTAAGCCTCTCTATACAGTTTATTATTTTCCGAATAACGCTGCTTGTTGCGTAAGTAGTAATCACGAAAATATTGCTTACGCAGGGGATTCTTTACGGCGTCATACGCTCGTTGTTGAGCAAGTATACGTTCTTTGTTGTTTGCAGAATAAGCTTTTTTGTATTGCTGCATACAAAACTTACAGATGCCACGACGACCATCCTTGCTTCGTCCGCGATGGAAATCAATCAAAGGCCGATCAGTTAGGCATTTATAACAACGCTTCATCACGTCACCGCCTGACGATACTGACCCGAACGGTAAGCATCCTGACGTTCCATTCCATCCCCGAGACGCTTCGCCATACCGAGGGCTTCCTTGTATTTGGCGTCGTAAAGCGCCATCAGGTCCGCTTCCGGCTTCATGAACGTAGCCGCTTCAACCAGCGAACCATACAAGAGAACGGTGTCAAAGTTGTCACCCAACCACGTCTGCCCATCCGCAGCGACTGTAATCGACTCAGGGTAAAAGAAGTAATGCAGTTCCACCGTGTAGGCGTTATCAGGCGTTGGGCCGAGGATGAACGATAGCTCATCAGTCAGCGCAGGGGGTGTCGCGCTCGTCGTCGTAGGACCAAAAAGCGCATAGTATGCCGGAAGCCCCGTATCCGTCGGCGTAGGAAACGCTTCGCGAATGAAGTTAACATCCTTGTTCAACAGATACTGATACGCACCAGTCCCATCAACAGCCGCCAACGAGTACACGGCGAGGAAGTCGTTAGGGGCAGACAGATACTTGTTGTTGGCCGACGTAGTGCCCACCACGTTCTTACGAAGCGACGGGAACTGCACCGTGTTGAAGATACGCTGCTCGGCCTGCGTGATGAACGTATTGATCTGCTCGGCGCTGGTGAAGTCAACGGCAGAACCCGAGCTACCCGTAAACGTGGTAGTCGGGAAATCGTTCTCAAGGGTAGCCTTGATCGTAGTGAACAGCGTGGTGTAGTTCACGGTGCTTCCTTACGCCATCGGGCCGCGAGCCATGACACCTTTCGTCGCAGCACCCGTGCCGCGAATCTTGATGCCGGTGGTCTTCACATCCTTCTCGGGGTAGCCGTTGTTGCCCGTCGATTCTTTGTTGGGCTTCGGCACCTTGTACTTCGGCTGGGCGGTCTTCATTACTTGCTCCGCTGGTTCATCGCACGCGCGACGTTACGGCCAACCTTCTTCATTTCCAGCGAGGTCACGCCACCCTTCTTGAAGGTGGGCTTCTTGCCGGGATGCATCCGTTTTTCGTGCTTACGCACAGCCGCTTTTCCGTCCATGTTTCGCTCCTAAGAAACTACCACTGTTACATCACCCAGCGATATCGTCATCGCCAGAACATTCGGTGTAAGCCCTGCGTCGTTAGCACGAGCACCGCCAACGGGTGCCCAGCCCCACTGAATTATACGGCTTCCGCCTTCCGGCGTCCCGTTTGCCAGCGGCCCAGTGCCGGTGGGGTCGATCTGCAGCCCGCTGTTGCCCGAGGTCTGGTAGCTTACGTCCGGGCGGGGTTCCCGCACCGCCTGCGGATCGTTGACGGGGTAGAGGCCAAGCGACAACTGCGGTTGATCCGGTTCCCAGCAGGTCTTGCAGACCTTAATCTTGACGTTTTTCGTCTTGATTACCAGCTCTTTCAGCTCTTTCAGCTTATACCGGAACCCGCATCTATCGCATTCCGCGATAGCAAACTTGCCGGAAGAAAACTGACTAGGCATGTCAGCCGCCTATAAACTGCTGCCGGGGCACAAACCGGATCGGGGCTTTCTCCCGGTCCTCATCCGCTGCAAGGGCAAACTGCTGCTCATAGTCTGCCTTCAACTCCATCCGGCGACCGGGGTCCACCTCGGGCAGCTTCATTGACAGGTAGTAGGCTAGTCCCGCCACCATGCAGTTCAAGAACCGGAAGGGGATGTCCTGTCCGTTGATACCGTTACCCGCGTCCTGAATCCGGCGCAGCCGCCAGTAGACGAACGTGTAGGTCTGCGAGTTATCCGGGGTCGGCCAAACGTGGAACTTGGGGTAGACGACGGCGTTTGCAGAGTCCGTAGCACCCGACAACCGCTGAATCCACACCTGAATCGGGCGGCCTTCCGCGTTCTTGTTCGGGATCATGGCGTAGGTCGAAACGCTGATCCGGCTGATGTTGATGTCGGTCTGGTTCTGCCCGGTGCCCGTGCGCACGACATGATCGAGCAGGTCAATGGTATCCACCGGGAGGTCGTAGGTGGCCTGTTGGTACGTGAGCACTTGCTGACCTTGCTCAATCGTCCACATATTGATACCACGCGACGCCCATTCGACCGTCAGCAGGTTTAGCGACCGACGCGCCGTACGAAAATCGTAGCCCGACCGCAGTTCGCGCCCGCAACGCTCAAACGCTTCTTCTACGAGATCGTTAAGCGATAAATTGAAATTCGTAGTATCAGTTGTTTTAAAGGCCATCTGCATACTCCAATCGCCAGCCTTTTGCTCGGCCAGCCCTCTTCAGTGCTTGTGCGACTGCCTGAGGAGTTACCCCTAAAAACTGCGACGCGGCCGTAAGTGTATCCCATGACTTACACCCAAAATCGGGATGAACCCCCACAATAGCACGGGCGGATGGATTCTTTGCGCCACGCTGATCTATAGCAAATACCGGGTTGTTACTACCCAACCACAACCCTCTGGACTTCATAAGCGCAGAATGTTCTGGCCTTTGCTTACCGCGATGGATATTTCCTATACGTTTCTTTTGTTCGTCGGTCCACAACCTACGTTTATTCGCTAGAGACACCGCTTTACGAACAGTATCCGGGCAACGCCAACCAACATTACCTTCACCCCCATTGGTAAGATTTACCAAACTTACCCCCATGCGGCGAAGACATTTAATAAGCCCTACTTCAAGTAGCAAAGCAGTTTCATTAGTAGAGCAATCAAGCTTGCCGATCAGTATATTTTCAGCCCCATATTTAGCAACAACTCGCTTGTGATGCGTGCTTCGGTCGCGAAAATTTTTATACCGCGTGCGCACACCTTTCCCCACATAAAAAGGGGTTCCGTCAGGCTTGCAATGGATGTACGCAAAGAACGGCATTATCTTACTTTCCTATACGCCGCAGTCTTGCGAGAAATGCCTTTAGGCTGCGCAACAAACTGCTTTCCGGAGCGTTTACCGGCTCGCTTGGCACGGGTGGTCGCGGCGTACTCTTGCGGCGAGAGGGCTTTGATCGCGGCTTCGGGGAGGTACCTTTCGCCGGTCGCTTTCGGGCCTTGCGTTGAGGGCTTTCCACTCTTCGTCCTCCACTTCTGGTCCGTCCATGCCTTCAGCGATTGCTGTGGCTTTTTAATCACGGTAACCACCACCCTTGGCCTTATACGCTCGCGCCAACATCTGTGCCTTGCGGGCCGACCATTGGCCCGGCGCACCGCCTTTACCACCTGCCTTGATGCTGTTGAAAAGACTCTTCCGCATCCCCGGCTTGGTGTAGTTCCCTGCTTCGTTCACGCGGCTAACCTCGCCCCCTTTCTTAAAGAGCTTGGTGGGTTCGGGGCCGTCCTTGCGAACGACCTTCCGAGCCTTCGGCATCTTGCTGGGGTTTATGGCACCCATGCCGCGCGAGGGTCTCACAGCACCCGCCCTTTAGTTTTGCCGCGTTGAGCAATTCCATCAGCACGTTTGGAAGCGGAAGACACAGCACCACCTCGTTTCATACCGGTAACACGAGCAGCACGGGCGCTTTCCGCAGTACCGGGGCGCACAAACCGACTTTCCTTATGCACCTTCGACGGGGCGATATCATCCCCTGCTGCCATCCGCCGACGAGCTTCGTTGTACTCGCGCTCAGACAACTGCCGAAACCGTTTGTATTCAGCGGCAGTACGCGGGGCAATCTTAGCAGCTTCTTTAACAGTAGTTGCAGCTTTACCATACGGGCCTAGCGCAAGAAGGCCAACTTCCTTAAGAAGATTCTTAGCGTTTTCTTCTTTCTTTTCTGCAGACGGCATGCTCTTGGCATACTTTCGATCCGCACGACCAGTCACCGCCGATGTATCTTCGGCGTCTTCCGCAGGTTCTTGTACGGTTTCTTCATCCGCACGGGGGGCGGACTTTGCGACACGGCGCTTACCCGGATAATCTTCGCTAACAGTTATTCCAGTAGCACGGTCTTCCCGATCTATTTCGTCGGAACCACCTTCAGAAAAGCGGCGTACACCGCGTCGCTTAGCGGCCATCTCAGCACTTCCCGCCTTTACGCAGCATCTTGCCTTTGGTCTTACCACGCTGGGCAACACCATCAGCCGCACGACGATACGCACTGCCACCCGCTTTGTACATGGCAGCCATACCCATGTCGTAGCGGTCTTTGTTCAGTTGCGCCTTGCTCTTGGTGACCGCGCCACCAGCTTTCATACCCTTCATCTCGGCCATTTCGTGCTTGACCATCGACTTGGGCGCGCCAGCCTTCTTCATGAAGGCAACTTCCTTCTTGACCATCTTCTTTGCTTCAGCCATTTCGCCACCTTTCGCAAATTTACGGCCTTTGTCGGCCTGAACAAAATCACGCCCCACCGACTGCGGGATACCTACCCGCTTTGCGAAGGCGCGGTTATGGGCTACCGCCTCCATCAAGTTGTGCTGCTTCTTGGAGGAGGACGGCATTACAGCACCCGGCCCTTGGTTTTACCGCGCTGGGCAATACCATCAGCCGCGCGGACGTAGCCGCCGCCTTTGAACTTGAGCTTACCTTCGCCCATATTAGTCTTGGTGGTCGGGGCTTTTTCTTCCTGCGTCTCCATACGCTTTTGATCGCGTTGACGACGAAGTTCTTCCAGAGCTTTGCCTTGGGGTTCAGCCATCACTATCTCCTTAACACTTCCACCGTTTACGGGCTTGCCGAATACGGCTGTTGGGGTCTTTCGCGGCTTCAGGCCACATCTTCATCTGCCCAGCAGAACGAGCACAAAACGACTTGCGACGAGCAGCGCGCTCTCCGGTAGGTTTATCTTCGGTAACCGCCGTCTTGAGCTTGCTACCGGGGTTTGCTTTACGGTATGCCTTAACACCCTTCTCAGTCATACCAGCACCCTGTTTGGTCGGGCGGAAGTTACCAGACTTCACGGAAGTCTTAATCCCCATGCCCTTCTTCCGTTCAGCCATATGCAATCCTCAACGGTTCTTCCTCTTCCCGCTTACGCGCAGCATCAATCATCGGGTAAAGGATGTCGTCACCAAATGCACCTTCAAACTCGTGCATCCCCATGTGACCAAGCTTGATTGTGGGATCAATCCACACTTCAAACCCATGCGCGCGGGCGCGGTCGCAAAAAAGGTAATCCTCACCGATATAGCCTTCCGGCGTGGATTGAAAGTCGAACAGCGAGTGCAGTGTGCGGTCCGCCGAAGCGTCGTAGTACTGCCACTCAGGATGTGCATTGGCCAACGTCTCGATGACTTGACGCTGGATCATCATGAACCCGGTGCCCATGCGCTTCGCACGCACAAGACCCATGCGGTCCATCAGGAGGTTGCCCTCTTCATCCTTGTCCAGATGCGAGTAATACGTCGCCTGCTTTTTCCTCGCGCAGCCAACACCACCCACGATGTTTCGCTTGGAATCCGAAGACCACGCAAGTAACCGAAGGATGTCGTTGGGATCGAACGTCATGTCTGCGTCGATGAACAGCATCGTATCGCAGGAAGACGCGAGGAAATCGCTGGCTAGAAGATTGCGCGCGCGAGAAACAACCGAACACCCGGATATGGTGCCCAGCTCAAACCCGATGCCGTGGCTGCCGCACATGCGGTCGAAGTGAATAAGCGACCCCAACATCTTGACCGGCACTTTGAAGTCGTATGCCGGGATCGCTACAAACAGCTTCCGCCCCACCAGATCGTAGGACTGTTCGTTTTGCACGGGATCACCCGTAAAAGACCATCACTGAACCGATGGTAGTCACGTCAACGTAGATGTTCGTAGTAAACAGAACACCTTCCCCCGGCAGGAGCATGTAGTTCGGGGACGAGGACGATGCAAGCGTATTGATCGTAATCTTGGTCGTGCCGCTCGCACCGCCGTCCTTGAACACTACGGAACCAGCCCCGGCGGCGGGGACGATATAGACGGACTTGATGCGCGCCCGCCCAATCGTGTTACCCGCCTGATCCAGAAGCTGTCCGTCGTCCGTCCGGGCCTGACTAGCTAGTACGTCAGTTTGCATGCCCATTTACGGCCCCTTTTAGCTGTTGGCGAACGGAGTCGCGACAGTGCCGGAACCGAGAATGACGCCTTCAACGTAGTACTTGTTGGCAGCAAGCACCGTGCAACGAATCCACGAACCCGCAGCACCACCGGTGGTCGTGCCGTTGAGGTTGATGTAGTCGTTCGCCGCAGCGGGGGCATAACCCGTCGTCGCGCCAGCCGCGTCAGTCGCAACCATCAGGATCGAACCAACGAACTTGTCCGTACCATCGGTAGCAATCGACACCGCCGTAGCGGCCGTCTCGATGAAGAACGTGTAGCTGGTGCCGACGTTGTTCTGCGTGTTGGGGTCAGTGCCGGGGCCAGCCGAAACAGCACTTGCAGTGGTATTGATCGACGGCAGGGTGATGACGAGGGTCGCGTCGTTAGTGCGGATCAGCTTGCCCGCGTACGCAGCAACCGTCAGGGTAACCGTGTTAGTACCGTTCGCCAGATTGACGACGGTGTTCGGGCCTTGCGAGTAGAAACCGTTGAGCGACCGTACCGGGCCGTCAAGAGTGGTGATAGCCATTTACTTCTCCGTGTAGTAGCACATCCCCGTACCGTCCCTACTAGGTCTGCTGGGGGCAGTCGGTACAGGTGAAATCCCCAGTAACTACATATTACAACAAAATAGGGGGCCGAAGCCCCCTATTTTTACTACGCGCCGCTGGAACCAAACATACCGAGCGGGTCCGACCAGCCGAACGAATAACGCTCGCGGGCCTTGTAACGGACGTTGCCGGTGTCGAAATCTCCGTCCATAGAATTCTGCAGCGGGGTGCGGACGAAATGCTTCATACCGTTCGGCACGTCAGTGCACAGGAACCAAGCGTTCGTGTCCGTCAGGAAGTGGTTCACGCGGAACCCTTCCGGAATCGAACCCATCGACTTGATCGCGTTCACGTCGTTGTTGTTGGTCGCCGTGCGCAGTTCCGTTTCCAGAAGACGCGTAGCAACGAACATCAGGTTCGGCGGAACGATCAGCTTGCGCGGCTTGGCGGCAATCAGCAGACCACGTTCGTCGGTCCAACCAGCGATCTGAATCACCGCCGCTTCAAGCGAGGTTTCGTTCAGGTCAGCTTGGGTCGAGAACGTGTTGCTGTTGGTGCCACCCGAAACCAGCGGGTGAGCGGTCGAGAACAGGGGCACGCCGTCGCCACCGTAGTACGGGGCGCTGTTGTTGAAACCATTGTTCAGGATCGCAGCGCCCTTGACTTGCTTCGTGTACGCCATCGAGCGGGCCAGAGCCTTCGTGTAGCGCGAGGAGAGCGAGTCATACAGGTTATCTTCGACCGCCTCTTCGGTGATCGAGAAGCCCTGCGCGATGGTTTCGTGGTTGTAACGAGCGGTCCACGCTTCCTGCGCATTGTCGTACGCAATCGCGTTACCTTCGTTCTTCACCGGAGCAGCCGAGAAGCCCGAGAGTTTGGTCTCTTCTTCGAACGAACGCTCCGAAGATTCCGTCTCGTAAATCTCTTTGTGCTCTTCACCGTAGCGGGCGTACTCCATGCCGAACAGCGCGTTCAGGCCGGGGAGCAGTTCTTTGAGTAGCTGGGCACGAGAAATTGCCATTTTTTATCCCCTTCCTTACGCGCCAGTCGCGCGCTGATACTGGTGCATGCCGAAGTTCCACTTCACGATCACTTCGGTATACGAACCCAGCGAGTTACGAGTATCCGGAACCAGATCAACGATGCGCACCGGGAGGGTGTTGGTCGTCGCCGTGGTAGCCGAAATACCCACTTTCGAGTCACCAGTGATGGTCGAGCCGGTGTTATCAACCAGCGCGGCATTGAAGCCGACAGCCGCTTGGGTCACGCCGCTAATGGTCGTACCACTCGACACCACCGCAACCTTGAACAGCGCGTCGTAGTCATCGACCACATACGCTTGGATGTCCGAGGCGGTGATACCACCGGGGTAGAACTGCTTGAACAGCTTCTGGTTGGTGTTCGGGTCCGTGTAGGTACAGCCCATGAAAACACCAACAGGGGTCATCGCCGAATCAGCCGGATCACGGGTGATGTAACCAGCAGACAGCGCAACCGCGTCACCATAGAAAATGGCCGTGGTCTCGCCGGTGTTGATCGCCATCAGGCGCGTGGAACCAGCATAGACCTGACCGCCGATCAGATTGACCGGTTTCAGCCCGTACGGGGCATCGACAACAGGGTATGCCATGAAAAACTCCTAAAAGTTATTTGCCCTTACCAAACGACACCGAAGATTTACGCTCGTTGAAGAGCGGCATCCGAGGATCGTTGGTCTTCATCAACGTGTTGTCCACGGCATCCATTTGAGATTTAGCCTGCTGGTCGTACCACTCGTTACGCTGATCGACCATCTCTTGCGGAGCCTTGCACAGCACCAACCCGCCCACTTCAACGTTATCCTTGAAGCGGCTTTGCGGGTCACTAAAGATTTGCATCTCGGGATGATCTTCGGCCTTCACAGGCACCCAACCTTCCCTGAACTTTGCGGAAGTATTCGTGGGGTCGAACTGCCCCATGATACTTGTCCGAATCCACCGGAACACATAACCCTTCTCCGGGTTGGGAGTGGGGAGCAATTCCGGACGTGCCCAGTGTTGCTTGCGCTGCGTAGTGTCTCTAAGGTCCAACTCACGAGCGAGACGATTTTCAGCCATTGTAATTCTCCAGTTTAATCAGTTCTTTCGCATACGCTTCCGGTGTAAGGCCGAACTTCCTAGCCAACGCCAACTGCGTTTGCGTCAGTCGCACTTTTTTAGGCGCGGTGCTACGCGATGCCGGAGCAACTACATTCGGCTTTTTGCGCGGGGCGGGTTTTTCAACCTCAACCTCCGTGGATTGAGTCTGCTCTTCCTCGACGTCATCCGAACTTTCAAACGCGTCGGGGAACAGCTTTCTCATTCTTTCATCTACTCGGCGGTAATACTCGTCACTACGAGGATCAACACCCGACCGGACAAGCTTTTCATGCAGGCCGAGAGCGAGGGCTGTCATCTCCTCGTCCACGCCAAACCACGTATTTCGTTCCCGCCAAGCTTCCGCTTTTTGGTCGACCGTAGTGGGCGCTCGCACCTGTTGTTCCGTTTCTACCTCTTTTTCCTGCTCTTGTAAAGAGGGGCGGAAGTACTCTACTTCTTTCATCCGCAGTTTGGCGTCGGTAAGCGCCTCTTGTGCGTCCGCAATCTGGACAGGATCGTTAGCTTCATACGCCTGCCGCAGCTTGTCTTTTGCCGATGCAATCTCGGTTTGCGCCGCTTTGGTAGCTTCGTCCTTATAGCGCCGCTCACCATCGCCCAGTCGCTTACGAAGTTCGATCACTTCCTTGGACTTCGCCTCGGCGTAGCGCAGCGCTTCTTCACGTTCGCGCGCAGCCCGCTCCTTCTCCCGGCGCTCGTCATGCCACACCTTCTTCATCTGTGACAGACGCTTTTTAACCTTGTCTGAGTATTCGTCTAGGGTATCGTCTTCCAACTCCTTAACGATCTCTTTCGGCAGCGGGTCACGGCCCCGATCCTGCGGGGGCGTGTCGTCAACAATCTCTACTTCCACATCAGCGGTAACTTCACCGCCTTTGGCTTTCTCTTCAGTTTGTTCCTGTTCGTCAGGAAACTTGAACGCGTCATTAGGCATGGCTAAATCCTCTCGGGTCTTCGACCACCGCTTCTACGGTGTCATCGTTGATGATGCGAAACTCACGGTCGTGAATACGCACGCGGGTGCCTGCATAGGGGCGAGTCAATACAAAATCGCCCTCCTTACACCACGGCCCGGTCGGAAAACGCGTCGTGTCCGAGTACGCCATGTCGCCCATCTTCACCACGAAGAGGATGTGAGTAGTAAGTTCCTCACGATCCAACGTAGCTTCCGCCTTGAGGATGCCACCTTCGTACTTTGCTTCGATCTCCGGAACCATACACAGCAGCTTATAGCCCTTCGGCTGTGGAAGTTGCTTAGCCTTGAGTGCGGCTTCAGCAGTTGCTTCCTTGTCTACACTACTCATCTGCGTCTTCCTTAGAACGTTTTGCGAGGTCTTCGATGATTTCCCCTGCGAGGTTAAGACCCCGAAGTTGCCCGCAGAGGAATTTGTATTCAGCGTGGTCAGCACACCGCCCGTAGGCGAGGTTATCAACCAACGTTTTGCGCTCGTCAGCTAACTTAAGCTGGAGCAGTTCAAAGATGTCCACAGGGGATTACTCTCCTTTCTTAGGTTTTTCTGCCTGCTTGACTGCATCCGCGACGGCGCGCGACTGTCGCTCAATACGCCGCTCGTTAAGCTCGTCAGCCTTAGCTGCTGCGTTAGTAACAATCTTCTTATTCTCAGCCTCGATCCGCGCCTCGGCCTCCATCCGGCGAATATCAAGCTCATCGGCCCTAGCCGCTGCGTCAACTGCCAGTTTCTTCTCCTTAACGCCCACTTCCTTCTCGCGTATCTCCAGTTCTTTTTGCTGCATCTGAATAAGCGGGTCTTGCTGTTGCTGCTGAGCCTGTTGGGCTTGAGCTTCAGCTTGATCTTTCTGCAGGAGTTTGGCGGCGGCCTGTGCGGCAAGCTGCGAAAGCTGCACTTCGACTTCGGGCGGCAGGGTGTGCTCGCCATCTTCCTCGGGCACCGGCGGCAGGGCTGCGCCAAGCTGCTTTTCGATCTCACGGCGATATTGCATAGCAACATGCTCCATCACATGCGCCATCGCAGCGCCCTGAATGGCTTGGGCCTGCGGACTCTGCCCCACTGTCGCTGCAAGCTTCGGGTCTTGGATGGCTGCCATGTGCACGGCAAGGTGAGCCTCGTGGTCCTGATACATGAACGCCTTTACAGGCTTACCCATGAGGATGTTCATGTTCTCGGTCACCGGGTCAACAGGCCGCATGTCCTCGGGCGAGGGCACGATCTTGGCTGCGTTCTTCACCCCCAGCGTCTCGATCATCTGCCGGTGCAGATACGGCAGGTCATAAATCTGCGGGGCGTCCTTGGCAAGCTGCATCACGGCCTGATACTGCGCAAGCCGCTGACTCATCGTGCTGGCGTTGGGGTCTGCTACCGGCAGGACGTTAGCGTTGTCGTAGTCGGCCTTCTTCGCTTTGCGCGTGCCTTCTTCCGGCTCGTAGTTGTATTCATCCGGGGTGTTGTCGCGGATGATGTCGCGCAGCAGGCGGAACTCCTGCTTCATCGAGTAGTAGATGCGAGCCTGAACCGCGCTCATCACCTTCAGCATCCGCTCCAGAACTGCCAGCGTGGTGCCCACCGGAGCCTGCGCCGAGGTGTCGCTGATCTTAAGCTCTGCCACTGCGGCAAACCGCCGACCGTCCTCGACAATCTTGTCCATCAACTGCACAAGCGTCTGGCTCGGCTCTTTGTATGGCAGCGGCATGATGTTGTCACGCACCGAACCGCTGGGCACATCCACGTCCCTGAACTCACCCGGAGCGATGGGCGTGTCATCCCCCTTGACCCGAAGCCCGCGTGCCTTAAGCCCACCGGGGAGGTTAGAGAGCGTGCCTGCATCAACAAGCTGCCGCATGAGCGAAGTGCCCGCCCGCGCGTGCCCACCGATGAGGTGAATCAGGCCGAAGTAGTAGAAGCCAAAGCCGGGGATGTAGCCGTAGTGGACGATGTGCTGGCGCTTCTGGTAGGTCTCGTCTTCCGGGGTCCAGTTACGTCGGATCGCAAGTATTGTCCCCGTACCCTTGTCGATGGTGATGATGTAAGGAACCGCAACGCCTTCTTCCGCCCGGTCCTTCGCAAACTCGTCCGCGTAGCCATACTCCGACAGGTCGCACTCAACCTGCATCTCCAGCAGCAGGTAGCGGTTGTCAACCGTAGCCGACAGCCCGGTTTCTTTCGCCTTCTGCTTCTCAACGTCGTCCATGACGTTGATCGGCTCCCCAAGATCAACATCGCGGTAGAACCCCGACACCTGCAGTCGCCGCAGTTCGTTCTTGGTCTTCCGCATGCGATGCGTAGCGCGCTCGGCAGTCTCGATGTTCGCCGCACCGTACGGCACCACGATATCTTCTGCCGGGATGAACATCGCCACCTGACGGTTAAGGGAGGGGTCGAAGTAGACCTTCTTGAACGCGTTACCCGACAAGCACAGGCTAATCAGCATGCGCTCATGCTCCGGGCGATACTCCTTCATCACCTCGGTGAGCTGGTAGTTCATATCAGCAGCCACGCGCAGCGAAGCTGCCTTCTTCTCCGGGGTCTCTTTGCCGATGATCTCGCCCTTGACCGGCCCCATCGCAGGGAAGGTCTCCATGATCGTCTCGGCTTGGAACTTGACCGCGCTCTCCATCAGCAGCGGATGGAACACACCACACGCCCCCGGCCACGGCTCGGTGCGCTCTTCGTAGTCAAGACCCAAGAACTTCAAGCCATCGGTATAAGTTCTCAGCCAGTCCTTGCGGCTGGTGAGGTCCGATTCATAGTCGCCTATAAGGTCACCAGCAAGCGACTGCAACGTCTGCTCGTCAACTTCATCTGCGATGTTGGCTTCAAACTTCTCGTCCTCGGTATCTTCTTCCGGCGTGAGACTGATCTCCAACCCGTCCATACCGATAATCACGGCATCCGGGTTCTCGATCTCAATCTCGATCTCCGGTTCTTGAACCGCGAGTGCTTCTATCCCTTGCGGGGCTTCGTACAGTGCTTTGTCGATTGCCATTTACACCACCTTAGTAGTACCCCGCATGCCGCCGGGATTTAAACGTGCGTATCGGTTCAGGTTCATCCATATCCGTGCGGATAAACCCACCTTGCCGGAACCGCATGAGCGCCAACGTCAAGGCGTCCACGTAGTCGTCGTGTTCACCTGCAGGAAACGAAGCCGTCTCATCGGCAACCGCCTCGGCCCACTGCGTTTGCGGCATCCATACCTTGCCTGATACGAAAAGATCGGATACCGAGTTAAGTCGCGCGATCTTATCCTGCCCTTTGCTCGGTGTATATTCGCCTACCGGGATGCCCATCGCCCGCAGTTCATAGATCAGCGGCGCACCCGAGGCTTTCTTTTCAACGATAAAAGAGTCCGGATTCCAGTCTTTATAGTGGTCTAGGGCCACACGCTTAAGCTCCGGAAACTCCATCCGATCCTTAAACGCGTTGAGCAGGATGATGTTGTTGCCACCCGCGCCACCGTTGTCGCTCTCGTTGTTGAATATTCCCCACGTCGTACACGCTGAATAGTCGGCACGGTTGTTCTTCTCAAACGCCGTATCCCACGTCTGGATCACGTAGTTGCAAAACGGGGGGTCGTCGCCCTCCCATATCTGCCACCACTCGCGCTTGATAATGGCACCTTCCCGTCCGGTCGGCGCTTGCTGGTACTGGGCCGCCCACTTGTGCGCCGGAAGCTCTTCTTTAAGCGCCAGCAGTTCTTCAACCGACCAGAATTCAGGCCACAGGGGGCGCGGCGGGTCTTGCTCATCGAACAAAGCGGGAAACTCAATCACCTCCCACTCGTCACCGCCACGCTGAGCCGAGGCTTTCAGTACCTGCCCAGTAAGATCGCGCTTACTCCAGCGCGTCATGACGATGATGATCGCACCACCCGGCTGCAGACGCTGACGCGGGCCTGACGTGTACCACTCGTACACCTTGTCGTAGACCTCGGGGCTGCTTTCAGCCAGCGTTGCTTCCTGTTCCGAGTGCGGATCGTCGATGATAAGGATGTCAGCACCCTTACCCGTTACCGCGCCCCCCACACCAATAGCGAAATAGTCACCGGCCTTGTTGGTATTCCATCGCCCGGCAGCTTTTGAGTCCGCCTGCAGGCTGACACCGGGAAAAATCTCGCCAAAAACGTCGCTATCGACCAGATTTCGTACTTTTCTACCAAAACCCACGGCCAATTCCGCCGTATGGGCGGTCTGGATGACCTTTTTGTGCGGAAATTTACCCAAAAACCACGCCGGAAGGATGTAAGAAGCAAATTCCGACTTGGTATGCCGGGGTGGCATGTTGATAATCAGGCGTTTTAGCTCGCCGCGCGCCACTTTTTCAAAGGCACGGGCCATTTTCCGGTGATGTGCACCCTCGATGAAGTGCGGCCACACCCGCTTCACGAACGCCATGAAGTCGGTTGCCGCCTTTTCCCGTCCCACCACCCGCTCGTGCTGCTCAAGCGAGAGGTAAAGATCGCGTAGTTGCGATTCAGGAAGGGTTGGCAGAACCTTCAGCAGTGACTGAAGCTGCTGGGGATTCATCAAGTTCCTTCTCAAGAGTCAACATACGCTCGGAATCATCAAGCCCAAGCTCTTCCTCGACGCTGGAAGGCGTGATGTCGATGGTACTGGCATGCAACAGACGCTCGATCTTCTCCTGTATGGCGTTCTTAAGATCGTCGGACGTACGGTGGGTGATGGTGATTTCCGATTTCTCGTTAAACGCGTTGATGTCGGAGAGCTTGCCTAGCAATTCAATCGCACGCAGTTCATGTTTCGGGTCACCGCAGCTACTAAGTTCCAGCAGCCGGTTAGTAATATAGGTGCGCGCCTGTACCGCATCCATCACGACACGGTGGTCGTACTCAGTCAGCAGCGCCGACAGCTTAAGCGCGACGTTGCCGGTGTATAGCTCGGGGGGATTGGCCTTGGCGGGCTTCTTGGTGTCGACGCTCTTGAACATCTCCTGCGCCAACTTCTCATCTTCTGCCGTCATCTCAAACGGCATGCCGAGTTCAGACATCAAGGTGGCGGTATTGGCAGCGACCCTCGCGTTTTCTTGGAAGGTAGCAGCAAACTCGTCAGCAATGCTGTCAGGCAACGGGTGCTCGTTGGTGGGAGTGATCCCGATACTCATGGAGGAAACGGACTCCGGTTAATGGTGCATGCGTTTCAAAGGCGAAGAGCGAGGCTGTTGGCACATGCGGAGCACCCAAAAACAGCAGTTAATGGAAGCACTCACTCTCCGCGCACGCAATATAGCATAGAAAACAAAAGGAGGTTGGGACTCCTAAGGGGGGTGTTTCCTATAACGAGGGGGTGGGGGTAATGTTCTGCCAAAATTTCAAAGTAACGCGATGACTGTGCAGATTAGTGTGAAAAAAGGCGCGTCCGGTGGTCAAACCGGTTTTGGGGGGTCGGGGGCGGGTGGGGTGACGCGGGAGCCAGAAACGACTGCGCCCTGTCGGGGTGACAGGGCGCGCGGGTGATGCGAGAGGGAGCGGAGCGGGTTATGGCAGGTCGAGCGTGTCGGGGTGCGCCTGCCATTCGATGTCGAGCAACCGGCTGGGCAGGGCGGCGATGTGCTTGTTCGCGATCTTCCACGTCACGAGCACTGCGCCCACGTCGGCGCGACGGATGCCGTACCGGCGCAGCAAAGTGACGGGGCGCGGGCGGCTGCTGGCGTTGTCGTTGTCGTTGTCGAAGTTGGTCCAGAGACGGACCGTGAGCGTGCCGTAGGTCTCGGTGGTCATGGTGCGGTTCTCCTTGGGTGAGGGAAACCCGACCGCCGGAGCGGTCGGGCGGGTTGGGTTACTCGGTCTCGGCCCAGTCGTCGAGGGCAGCGAGCACGCTGTACAAGGTTGCGACGTCGTCGCAACGGCCGAGGCGGCCTCGGATGTCCTTACGGAGTCCGGCGATCTCGTCGCGCTCGGCGGCCTGCTCACCTTTGGTGCGCTCTTTGAGCACAACCTGAAGGTTCTTCACGGCGGCTGCCGCGTTCTTGTTCATCGGGTCGACGGCGAGCGTCTGGAAGGCGGCGGCGAGGTCACCTTTGACCTGCTCGGTGCTGCGGCTGGCATGCGCGGCGAGCGTGGCTTTGCGCTTGCTTTCCCGTTCAGCGGCCTTCTTGGTCGCGGCGGCGCTGGTCGAGCGCGGCTTCTCGAGCCCGTGGTTCAACTTCAACAACTGGGCGAAGTCGGACCATGCCGCGTCGGCGGTGCCGCCGGCGTTGTCCGGGTGCTCTTCCACGTAGCCGCGTATCCAGTCGGTGCGCAGTGCTTCCCACTGGGCGAGCGTGGGGTCGGTCCCGAGGATCAGGGCATACGAGCGGGCGCAGTCCGCCCGTTCGAATTTGGTCCGGGCATACCGGCTGCCGATGTCGGCGGCGTCGGCGTGTTGCTGCTCCGATACCTGGATGGTGGTGGCGACCGGGTCGGGCATGCTGGCCGACTGGTCGATGATGGTGGGGCGTTGCGTTTCCATGCTGTGCTCTCCGTGTTGTGCCCGTCCTGTGCTGCGACGGTGATACATTGTCCCATACTCTGAGGGAC
>Ga0255183_1000417_pt1 | contig 17443 bp, 15 predicted proteins | sample Atl_UVDOM_RepB_8_FD_183638 | JGI IMG/M metagenome (GOLD analysis project Ga0255183, IMG submission 183638) | Freshwater microbial communities from Altamaha River, Georgia, United States - Atl_UVDOM_RepB_8d | ecosystem: Environmental > Aquatic > Freshwater > River | place: USA: Georgia...
GACTCTGGCAACCTTTTGTCAGGGTGTCGCTCTTGGTGGGCTGGTGCAAGGCATCACCGTGTCTGGCCGAGCCTATTCTGGAACAGGGTGGGACTGGATCACGCCCTTTAGCGTCACCACTGGCGTGGCTCTGGTGTTTGGCTATGCCTTGCTGGGATCAACTTGGTTGATCCTGAAAACCGAGGGTGAGCTGCAGGCTCGTGCCATCCGCTATGCACGTATGGCGGGCGGATTGACCCTGCTCATGATCGTGATTGTCAGCGCCTGGACACCGTTTCTGCACGAAGGCTTTATGGCCAAGTGGTTTGCCTGGCCGGCAATGTTGTTCGTCTTGCCCGTTCCATTATTGGTCGCTTTTTGTGCGCTGGGATTGTTTCGCGGATTGTCCCGTGGCAGCGAGCTGTCCCCTTTTCTCTACGCAGAGGCCTTGTTTGTTTTGTCTTACATCGGCCTGGTGATCAGCTTTTTCCCCTACATGGTTCCCTCCTCGGTGACACTGTGGGATGCAGCCGGCCCAGACAAGAGCCTGGCATTCTTGCTGGCTGGTGCGGTATTTCTGATCCCGATCATCTTGGCCTATACGGCCTACTCCTACTGGGTGTTCAGAGGCAAAGTGGGTGAAACCAGCCACTACCATGGATAAGCCAAGCGACCGTTCCGAGCCGGCTACCCAGCCCGCGCCTGCATTTAAGCGCCTGGCCTGGTTTCTGTTCATCTGGCTCTGTTCGGTTGGTGTGTTGGCGGTGGTCGCAGGCCTCATCCGGTGGGCCATCAAGCCTTGACCGATCTCTGGCAGGATGGGGTGCATACCCAGCACGCAGCACGATGGGTACCCGATCATTACAATAGTGGTCTTTGAACATCGACTACGCTCATCATCATGCTTGATCCCGCCCTGTTGCGCAAAGACCTGGACGCTGTTGCCCGCCGCCTGGCTACCCGGGGCTTTGCCCTGGATGTTGCTGCTTTCAACGATCTGGAGGCTCGCCGCAAGGCTGTCCAGACTGAGACTGAGACCTTGCAGGCACGCCGCAATGCCCTGGCCAAGCAGATTGGTGGCATGAAATCACGTGGCGAGGATGCCTCATCGCTCATGGCAGAGTCGCAGGAGATCCCAGGCCGTCTCAAGTCACTGGAGCAGCAACTCAGTGAAATCCAGTCCGAGCTCAACGCCATGCTGCTGGGTATCCCCAACCTGCCGCACGAGAGCGTGCCAGTCGGTCCCGACAGCGATGGCAACGTCGAGGTGCGTCGCTGGGTGCCCGAGCCGGATGCCGCCACTGGCGATCCCAAGCCACTTGGCTTTGAGCCAAGGGACCATGTCACATTGGGGGAGTCGATTGGACTGGAGCTCGAGCTTGCAGCCAAGCTCTCAGGTGCCAGGTTCAGTTTTCTCAAAGGCTCGATGGCACGCCTGCATCGTGCGCTGGCGCAGTTCATGCTGGATGTGCAGACTGGCAGCCATGGCTACACCGAGTGCTACACACCTTACATTGTCAACGCCTCCACCTTGTTGGGCACAGGCCAGTTGCCCAAGTTCAAAAACGACATGTTTTGGGTAACACGTGGTGGGGATGACACGGTGCTGGATGACCAGGGCAATCCCGTTGCGAGAGAGGAGCAGTATCTGATCTCGACTTCCGAAATCACCCTGACCAACCTGGTACGTGACACGATTGTTTCGGCTGCTGATCTGCCGATCCGATTGACCGCTCACTCACCATGCTTTCGCTCCGAGGCAGGCAGTGGCGGCCGAGACACCCGTGGCTTGATTCGCCAGCATCAGTTCGACAAGGTTGAGATGGTTCAAATCGTCTCCCCCGAGACCTCCTACGAGGCCCTGGAGCAGATGGTCGGCCATGCTGAAAAAGTACTGCAGCTGCTGGGCCTGCCTTATCGCGTCATGCTGCTGTGCACGGGTGACATGGGCTTTGGTTCAGCCAAGACCTACGATCTGGAGGTCTGGTTGCCTGCGCAAAACACTTGGCGTGAGATTTCGTCTGTGTCCAACTGCGAAACCTTTCAGGCCCGCAGGATGCAGGCTCGGGTGCGTGCCGAGGGTGGCAAGCCAGAGTTTTTGCATACATTGAATGGTTCCGGACTGGCGGTAGGGCGAGCCATGGTGGCCGTGCTGGAAAACTATCAGCAGGCAGATGGCAGTATTGTGGTGCCTGATGTGTTGAGACCCTACATGGGAGGGCTGGACAAGCTAGGCTGAACCGACTGCAGAGCCAGACTGCCATCCCGTCTGGCCTGCAGATCGATACATGTCAGGCTTGTTCTATCGATAATAGCGGGAATGATGCTTGTCGTTCCCTTTCCCATGGCCATTGCCATGGCCTCTTCCGTGGCCATACCCACGACCCTGGTAGTAGCGAGATCCACCTCCCACCCAGGCACCGCTCACCACGATCGGTGGGCGAAATGCCGGCGCTCCGTAATAGCCATAAACAGGTGGTGCCACTACGACTGGGGGAGGGGCGTAATACACCGGTGGAGGTGGTGAGACGTAGACCGGTGCAGGCGAAAACACAATGCCTGGGATGCCGATTGAAATACCGATGCCGACGTCTGCCGACGCTGAGCCGGCCAGTCCTGCGCCCATTGCCATGACGGTGGAGATCAGAATCTTTTTCATGGTGCTCTCCCTTCTGGGGCTTAGCCCAAGTCTGTTGATGACAGACGTATTCTAGAAACAAGTCGGGCAAATAGATGAATCCAAACATGAGAAGTTGTAACCAGTTTTTACAACGGGTCACAGATAAGGTCGATCGCCTGAGTCCTTGGTGATCTGATTTTTTCGCAATCCCCTGCTTTATGCCAAAATCATCCAAATTGAAAATCATTCAGGATGACATGACCGTGGCAAGCACTATTGTGGCAAGCACCTCTTTATGCCGGCGCAGCTGGTCCTGCGTTTCCAGTGCAGCCCTCGCAATCTTGTGTTTTCTATCTTTGCCGGTCCATGGCCAAGCCAACACCCCGACCGTGACGCCACCGGCGCAGCCTTCCTCTTCCATTTCGCCAACTCCTGCATCCCTCGCTGCATCGCAGCCTGCGGCAAACGCACTTGCCTTGCCCAATGATGGATCCCTCCCCATCCTGTCTGGCGTCAACAGGGTTCGTGCTGATGAGCTATGGAAGGCCTATCAGGCTAACATCGGCACACCGATGACGAAGTGGGCAGCTACAGAAATCACCTTCAAGGCGGGAGGGACCGTGTTCTACCCCTTTTCCGGGCCAGACTTCGTGACAGTCTCTTCGCTTTTTCCTGATGCAGATCGTTACATCATGGTGGCGATGCAGTCGGGTGGTGCGCCTGCCCAGCTGACCTCGATGTCGGCGCCCAGGCAGCAGGCCTTTCAGGCAAAATTTTTGCGTGAGTGGGCCAAATTCAGCCGGTTGGGGTTTTTTCGGACGGATGACCTGAACGAGGACTTGCGCGACAAGCAGGCCTACATCGGAACGACCACGATCCTGATGACGTTTGCCCATTACATGGGCTATGTGGTCAAGGACGTGTATCCGATTGTGCTTGACGCCGCGAGTGGCGAGTTTGTCCGTGCAGACCAGGCGCCCTGGAAATCGGTTCGCCTGATGCTGTCCAAGGCTGGCCGCCCAGTCACGATTGATTACGTGAGCGTGGATTTGTCCGACGGCCATTTGAGCCAGGTGCCACCCATGCGTGACTGGCTGAACAGGCAATCCTCCCATCCGGTCCTGCTCAAGGCAGCCTCTCATCTTTTGCAAGAGTCTTACTTCTCGATTCTTCGAGACATGATTGTTGCCAATGCGCCGATGGTGGTTCAGGATGAGACGGGATTGAATTACACCTTCCTGGAAAAAATCGGCAAGGTGCAGCTCTATGGCGGGTTTTTATATCCCCATGAGTTGTTTAACCGGAACAAGCAGTCGTCATTGGCGCAAGCCTATAAGGTTGCCACCGATGTCAAGCCGCTTCCCTTTGGATTCAGCTACAACAAATCAACTGAACGCCGCAGTGTTCAGGTGGTCAAGCGCGCGCCTTGAGTCAAGCTACTTGGATGCAAACGCGGTCGATGCCAATTCGAGCACGGCCTGATTGAACCGAGTTGGCTCATCGACAAACAGCGCGTGCCCCGCTTTTTCATAGATATCGATGCGCACGAGCGCCGGATCGCCTGTGTCTTTGAGGATTTGGGCCTGCTCGCGGAACTTTGGTGTGACGGCATACAACACAGGGACAGATTGTCTCAACACGGCATCGCGCCAGTAGGTGCGAGGGTAGGGCTGCTGCAAAAGCTGAATCGCTGCCTCGGGTGGGGCTCTCAGGGCTGAGTCCACGACAGCCTGAGTGATCTCGGCCGGTGGACGGGTGCGATACAGCCCAGCAGCAAACTTGCGCAGATAGGCCTCTCTTTTGGCATCATCGCGCATGGTTTCGACAAACTTGGGCGAGCCCCCGCCAGGAGGCTTGCCCACCCCGATCGAGTTGTCAATCAGCACCAGGCCTTTCAGGCCTGGTGCGTGGTGTCGAGTCAGAAAATCCAGTGATTCCAGTACACCCAGGGACCATCCAATCAGGACAAAGTCCGATACCTTGGCAGCAACGAGCCATTCCATGATGTCCTTGACTCGACGCTCTGGTGCGTGGCTGCCGCGGGCGATGGCGGATTGACCTTGTGAGCGGGGATCCAGCACCAATACACGATAGGTTTTTGACAACTCTCTGATTTGATTGTCAAAAATTGCTGCGGGCATGAGCCATCCCGGGATGAACGCGAGGGTCTTGGTGCCTGTGCCTGCCTCCAGATAATGCAGCTTGGTGCCATCACTGGCGGTAAAAAATCGGCTCTGCACCTCCTGGCCATACGCGCGATCCGGCACGATGGATAGCATGGAGGACAGCAACAAGATGCCAAGCAACGTTTTCATGCAAGGATTCGACAAAGAAGCAAAAAGGCAAATGCCATCTTATTCCACTCCCTTGGTGTTTCGGCATCTGTCGGATTCAACTTGTCTCGATATCGGCCGAAATCAAGCATGGTCCTGATCTGGGGTAAATCATGAGAGGGTAATTACCTATAAGGTTTGGTCTGACTTCTCTTTATACTGGTCTTACCACTTCACTTGTTTTTGGAGACGACATGAAGCTCAAACATATTCTTGGCGCAATGACACTTGCGCTTGTCGGTGTCACTGGCGTCGCCAGTGCCCAAAACACGGTGCGCCTGGGCGCGCTGTATCCGTTCAGCGGTGGCCTGGCCTTGCTGGGTGACGAAAGCTTCCGTGGTTTTGAGCTTGCCGTTGAAAAGCGCAACGCCGAAGGTGGCCTGCTGGGCAAAAAAATTCAGGTCTTCAAGTCTGATGCTGTGGACGCCAACCAGGCTGTGGGTTCGGCTCGTCGCCTGATCTCTGTGGACAAGGTGCAGGCCATCTTTGGCAGCTACGCATCCTCCATTTCCTTTGCTGCCACCCAGGTTAGCGAAAAAGAAGGCATTCCCTATTTTGAGTTGGGCGCCATTTCCGATCCGATCACCGAGCGTGGCTACGAGTACATTTTCCGCTCCAACCCCACTTCGAAGGGTTTTGCGGATCGCACCATCGATGTGATCAACGAAATCATCGCCCCTGGATTGAAGGTCAAGCCGTCTGACCTGCGCATCGCAATCATCCACGAAGACGCGCTATATGGCACCACTGTCGCCAAATACCAGATCGAAGCTGCCAAAAAGGCTGGCCTGAATGTGGTGGAAGTGTTGCCTTACTCTGCCAAGGCGGTGGACCTGTCCTCCATGATCCTGCGCCTGAAGGGCTCCAAGGTGGATGTGGTTCTGCAGACCTCTTACCAGAACGACACCGTCCTGTTTTTCCGTCAGATGAAAGAAGCCGACTTCAAGCCGCGTGCAGTGATTGGTGCGGGTGGTGGCTACTCGACGCAGGATACGGTCAATGCGGTCGGTGCCAACAACATGCACGGCGTGTTTGACATCGACTTCACTCAGTATCTGACCAACGAAGCTGGCGCACCTGGATTGGGTGCCTTCATCAAGGCGTATGAAGCCAAGTACGGCATCCCGCCCCGCTCTGGCCACAGCTTGGCCAACTACGCTGGCGCCATGATGTTTTTCGACGCCATTCAGAAAGCAGGCTCCATGGATCCCAAGAAAATCCGCGAAGCCGTGCTGGCACTGGACATCCCCATGGGCCAAACCCCGACAGGCTGGGGTGCCAAGTTTGACAAGAGTGGCCAGAACACGCGTGGCTTGCCCTCTGTCATGCAATGGCTCGATGGCAAGCTGACAACGGTCTACCCCAAGGAGGCTGCAGTGGCCGCTCCTGTGGTCGGTCAAGTCGGCAAGTAACGCAGCATCACGCATGGAGGGACGTTTGTCCCTCCATTATTTTGTCCGGTTGGTTGGATCGTCATGGATATCTTCATTCAGCTTGTGGTCAACGGATTGCTGCTCGGCGGCACCTTGGCCATCATCAGCGTTGGTTTGACGCTGATTTTTGGCATTGTGCGCGTGGTGAACTTTGCGCACGGCGAATTCCTCATGGTCGGCATGTATGCCGTCTATCTGCTTTACAAATATTCGGGCATGCACCCCTATGTGGCCGTGTTGCCGGCCATCGTGATTCTCTTCATTGGCGGCGCGTTGATGCAGCGTTTCATCATCCAGCCATTGCTGTCTGCTGATCCGCACATCCAGATTTTTGCCACAGTCGGTGTGTCAACGGCACTTCTGAATCTGGCGCTGTTGGTGTTTGGTGCGGACGTGTTCTCGGTCAAGCTGAACGACGTCAGCTCCAGCACCCTCAAGTTGGGATCATTGACCGTGGTGTCAGGACAGCTCATCACTTTCTGTGTATCGATTGTGCTGATGTTGTTGTTGAACTGGTTTTTGCACTCGACCTATCTCGGCCGCGCAGTGCGTGCAACCGCTCAGCACCGTTATGCCGCCCAGTTGATGGGCGTCAACGTGGAGCGCATTTACATTTTTGCGTTTGGACTGGGCTGCGCCTGCCTGGGATTGGCATCCGGCTTGCTTCTGCCGCAGTACCCGGTCTTCCCGACCGTTGGCAGCTTCTTTGTCTTGACGGCCTTTGTGATTGTGGTGCTTGGTGGCCTGGGCAGCCTCAGCGGTGCGTTCCTTGGCTCAATGATCATTGGCTTGGTGGACAGTCTGGCCGGCTACTACATTGCGCCTGACCTGAAAGAAGTGGTGTATTTCCTGATTTTCATCGGGATCCTGATTGTTCGTCCCACTGGCCTTCTTGGCCTGGGCCGTGGTTCCGAATAAAGGTGCAACAGTGATGAATATCCTTAATCCCAGGGTGTATGTCACCCTGATTGCCATGGCGCTGCTGTTGGTGGTTCCGGTGGCATCCGACTCACCGTTCATCTATCACATCTTCGTCTTGCTGTGTCTCTTTGCCGCGCTCTCCACGGCCTGGAACATCGTGGGTGGTTTTGCTGGACAGCTGTCACTGGGCCATGCGGTTTTTTATGGCATCGGCTCCTATGCCGCTGTGCTGCTGATGATGCGATTTGGCATATCACCCTGGATCGGCATGATCGTCGGTGCGCTCATCTCGATCCTGGTGTCTGTCATCATCAGTTATCCCTGTTTCCGTCTGCGTGGCCCATTTTTTGCCTTGGCCACGATTGCCGTGCTGGAGGTCATTCGACTTGTTGCGATCAACCAAACGGGCCTGACTGGTGGTGCGGCCGGCCTGGCTCCCCCGCTCAAGCGAGGCTTGGAGTGGATGATGGTGCGGGAAAAGTGGGTATATCTCTTGATTGCCTTTGGCTTTTTGGTGTTGACATTGCTGGTTTCCCAAATCATCAAGAACTCCCGGCTGGGATACTACCTGGTGGCGGTGCGCGAGCGTGAGGACGCTGCCTTGGCGGTTGGTGTCAATTCAGTCAAAGTCAAGATCATCGCTGTCATGGTTTCTGCCGCACTGACCAGCGCAGTGGGCAGTTTTCATGCCATGTACCTGGGCTTCATTGACCCGGGTTCTGCCTTTTCCCTAGAGCTTTCGATTCAGGTGGCCATGTTTGCCTTGATTGGAGGGCTGGGCACGGTGTTTGGTCCGCTGGTCGGCACCGTGTTGGTCCTGCCCATCGCAGAACTGGCCCGTGGCTGGCTGTCTGATTTTGGCAATGGATTCCATGGTTTGGTTTATGGCGTGGTGCTGGTGGTGGTGGTGTTGACCATCCCCAAGGGTATCGTTGGCAGATTTGGCCCTGCATTTGGCCGCTGGGTGGACTCCTTGCCAGGTGGACGTCGCCAGGAGACTGTGGCTGCAGTTTCCGCTGCCCTGCCCAAGGCACCAGCTTCTCCCACTCAAGGCAAGCCGATTTTGGTGGCTAACGATCTGAATCTGTATTTTGGTGGGTTGCATGCGACCAACAACGTTTCACTCTCCTTGCAGGAAGGTGAAATTCTGGGCGTGATTGGTCCTAACGGTGCTGGCAAAACGACCGTGTTCAACCAGCTCTCTGGCTTTTTGCGACCCAACAGCGGTGAAATCAAGGTACGTCTGGTGGATGGCAGCTGGGTCTCCCCCACCAATCCGGTGGAGTTCGCCAAAGCCGGCATTGGCAGGACCTTTCAGATCGCCCAGCCTTTCGCGGATCTCACCGTGATGGAAAACATCATGCTGGGTGCGTTCATGAACACCCGTTCGCCTGCAGAGGCTTCCAAGATTGCCAGACAGGTGGCTCAGCTGACGGACTTGACCTCCATGCTGGAGACGCGTGCCAAGAACCTCACGGTGGGAGGCATGAAGCGCTTGGAGATGGCGCGTGCGCTGGCGACCAAGCCTCGCGTGCTGCTGCTCGATGAAGTGTTGGCAGGCTTGAACCCGGCTGATGTGTCCAAGGCAATCGAGATCATCCGTCGTGTGCGTGACTCGGGCGTTTCGGTTCTGATGATCGAGCACATCATGCAGGCTGTGATGGAGCTGTCTGACCGAGTGGTAGTGATTAATTCTGGCAGCGTGCTCAAAGAGGGAGCGCCGCGCGAAGTCGTCAGCGATCCGCGCGTGATCGAGGCCTACCTGGGTAAGGAATATTCACATGCTTAAGCTGCAAGGGGTGTCCGCTGGATATGGCGGCACTGAAATCATTCGCAACATCTCACTTGAAGTCAACAAGGGTGAGGTGGTCACGATCGTGGGTGCCAACGGTGCCGGCAAGACAACAACGCTGCGCACCATCTGTGGCATCGTCAAGCCGACTTCAGGCACGATTGAGTTCGAAGGCAAGCAGATCAATGGGCTTGGCTCGGATCTGATCGTGAACGCTGGCGTCACGATGATCCCGGAGGGCCGGCAGCTGTTTCCTTTCATTTCGGTGAAAGACAACCTGCTGATGGGCGCATATAAAAAGTCTGCGCGTGGCGTGGTCAATCAGCGCATGGAAGAGGTGCTGGATATTTTTCCGCGTGTACGTGAGCGCCTGTCTCAATTGGCTGGCAGCCTGTCCGGTGGTGAGCAGCAGATGGTGGCGATCGCTCGCGGCCTGATGTCGAACCCAGCCTTGCTCATGTTTGACGAGCCTTCTCTGGGCCTGTCACCTCTGCTGGTCTCTCAGGTCTTTGACGTGATTGATCGCATCGTTGGCATGGGCATGACCGTCTTGATCGTGGAGCAGAACATTGTCCACACGCTCAAGATTGCAGATCGTGGCTATGTACTGGAAAACGGCGAGATAACCATGACCGGCACTGGCAAAGACCTGCTTGAAAATCCGCATATCCGCAAGGCCTACCTGGGGATTTGATTCATGACACCCAACCGTCATCAAGGCCGGATTGTTCTGGTGACTGGCGCTGCGAGCGGGATCGGAGCCAGCATTTCGAAGCAGTATGCCCAGGAGGGTGCTTGCCTCGCGCTGGTGGATGTTAACGCCGCCGCGCTTGAGGCGCATGCCCAATCGCTCCAGTTGCTTGGTGCCAATGTGGCCTGGGCAACTGCAGATGTCTCCGACTACATGCAGTGTGAGTCTGCGCTCGCCAAGCTGGTCGCTGCACTGGGCGGCCAGGTGGATACGCTGATCAACAATGCCGGCATCTCCCCCAAAGTCAACGGCAAGCCAGCCAATTTTTGGGAAATGGACCCGGCAGAGTGGATGAAAGTGGTCGGCGTGAACCTTCACGGTGCCTTCAACTGGTCCAGGCTGGTCAGCCCATCCATGGTTCAGCGTCGCTTTGGCAGCATCGTGAACATGTCTTCTGTGGCAGCCAAATTTTTTGTTGCCTTTACGGCTGCTCACTACGGCACCACAAAGGCAGCCTTGATTGGATTGACACGTGATTTGGCGGGAGAGCTGGGTCCCCATGGCATCACAGTCAATGCGATTGCTCCCGGACGCATCAATACGCCTTTGATGAAAACGGCATCGCAGGCGACCAATGACGCCATCATCCAGGAGACAGCCCTGCGCAAGCTGGGCGAACCTGAGGACGTGGCAGAGATGGCTTGTTTTTTGACTGCTCCTGAGAGCCGTTTTGTGACAGGCCAGGTGGTTGACGTGGCAGGTGGCTGGCTGATGACCTGAGGCGTTCAGGCCCTCATGTATTTGGCTAGTCGTTTTTCTGCGTTTTCGAGGTGGGTGCGGGCAGCCAGCTCAGCGGCAATCGGATCACCTGCCACGATGGCGTTGTAGATTGCCTGATGTTCGGCTTGGACCGCTTCGATCAGGTTGGTGTGACGGGTCTTGGTATTGCTGCGCAGGTGTCGGATCATTTTGCGCGCAGTGTGTTCAAGGTGTTGGCTGAGCGTCTCGAAATAAGGATTGTGAGTGGCGACGACAATGGCCTGGTGGAACTCAAAGTCTTCCTCATCTCCTAGTCGATCACTGGCGATGGCGAACTCCATCCCCAGCAGGCAGCGGCGAATCTGTTTGAGGTCATCATTGGTCCGTCGCATGGCGGCAAGACGCGTGGCTGAAACCTCGACCGTGGCAATCAGCTCCATCACCTGCGAGATGGCGAACTTTTCCTCAATGTCCACCTCCTGGATCTTGAATCCATCCCGAGGATCCCGCTCCGTCACAAACACACCGACCCCACGCCGAATCGACACCACGCCTTCGGATTTCAACCTTGAGAGTGCCTCCCGAATGACGGGGCGGCTGACGGAAAACTGTTCGCAAAGGTCGCGCTCGCTAGGCAGGCGATCGCCTGGAGAGAGTTTTTTAGCCTGGATGAGTTGTCCAAGCTGCCTGGCGATCTCATCGGGCAAGTGCAGGGATGCAGTCGAATGTTCGATCATGGAGTGGATGCTTCGTGCGCAAAATTCATACCTGCCAATGATAAGCAATTGTGGGGAATTTATGCACGATAACGCTATGGATAGGGAAAATACTGATTAGAGTGGTAAGTCCACTATATATACTGGTAATACCACTTAAAGCTATACTCGACGCAATATTTGAACAACGATTTGGTGGATGATGAGCATGATAGAAATCACAGGTAAGACCAAGCTGTATGGCATTGTGGCTGATCCGATCCTGCAGGTGAAAACTCCCCAGGCGGTCAACGCCTGGATGGCCAAGCGGGAAGTCGATGGGGTGTTGGTTCCCATGCACATCCCTGCTGCAGGCCTCAAGGCTCTCGTGGAGGGATTGAGGGGCATGATCAATTTGGGTGGGCTAGTGGTCACGGTTCCTCACAAAACAACCATCATCCATCTGTGTGACGAGGTGTCTCCTGCTGCACAGATGGTGGGGGCAGTTAACATCATTCGCCGTGAAAGTGATGGCAAACTCGTGGGTGACATCCTGGACGGCAAAGGGTTTGTCACTGGACTGCATCGCCATGGCATGGAAGTCAAGGGCAAGCGTGTCTTTCTGGCGGGTGCAGGTGGTGCCGCTAATGCGATTGCGTTTGCTTTGTGTGAGTCAGGTGTTTCTGAGCTGGCGGTCTACAACCGCACGCGGGCTAAAGTCGAGGACATGTTTGCGAGATTGGCCAAGGTCTATCCCAGCATCAAGATGACGGTGGCCACGGCGAGTCCCAAAGGCTACGACCTGATTGTCAACGCCACCTCGCTTGGCATGGCGGAAACGGACCCATACCCCCTTGCCGTCGAGGACATCGAGGCCAGCCAGGTGGTTGCCGAAATCATCATGCGACCTGCACTGACTCCCTTGTTGGCAGTTGCACAGGAAAAGGGATGCAAGATTCAGTTCGGCCTGCCCATGCTCGAGAGCCAGATTGACTTGATGGCTGAATTCATGCGCATTGGACAATGAGATGGAACAGTTTGATTATGTGATTGTCGGAGGGGGCACGGCCGCCTGCGTGTTGGCCAACCGACTCAGCGAAGACGGCAAGCACACGATATTGATGCTGGAGGCAGGCGGTGAGCCTCGCAGCATGTGGATTTCGATCCCGGCCGGATTTACCAAGCTCCTGAATGATCCTGTTTACAACTGGCGTTTTGAGACCAAGCCCGAGAACAGCGTGCTGGGTCGCACCATCGCGATTCCGAGGGGCAAAGGGCTGGGCGGCTCCAGCCTCATCAATGGCATGATCTATGTCCATGGACAGGCTCAGGACTATGACCACTGGGCAAACTTGGGCGCAACGGGATGGTCTGGCAAGGACGTGGCGCCTTATTTCCAAAAGATGGAAACTTACCTCCCAGGTGGTCCTTCGCGCGGCAAGACGGGCCCGATGCACGTCGATCAGGTGGCTGAGCGATATCCGATCGCATCCGCACTGATCGAGGCTGCCCGTCAGGATGGTCAGCCAGTCAACGATGACTACAACGGTGGTGACCAGGAAGGATTTGGCTATTACCAGGTCGCGCAGAAAGAGGGGCGACGCTGGAGTGTGTATGAGGGCCATCTCAAGCCTGCGCTTGGGCGCCGCAATCTGGTAGTCAGGACTCACGCCCACGTCACCAAGGTCAACCTAAAGAGTGGGCGCTGTCAGGGCGTGACTTACCTCCATCATGGCAAGGAAGTGACGGTTCTCGCAGGACGCGAAGTCATCATGGCTGCTGGTGCCGTTCAGACACCACAAATACTGGAGCTATCTGGAATCGGTCACCCGGTATTGCTGCAAGAGCATGGTGTTCGTGTGGTGCATGCCGCGCCCAGAGTCGGGGAAAACTATATCGATCACTTTGCCACCCGGATGAACTGGCGGGTGCGAAACACCAAGACGCTCAATGAGCTCGCACAGGGCTGGCGCGTGGGCTTGGCTGCCATGAAGTACTTTCTGACACACAAAGGCATTCTGACGCTGGGCACAGGACTGGTGCATGGTTTTGTCAAAACACGGCCGAGTCTGGCCACGCCGGATGCGCAGTATTTTTTCATGCATGCCAGCTACGCCAATGCAGCCATTCGCAAGCTCGACAACGCACCAGGCATGACGATTGGCGTGACGGGTCTGCGTCCCACCTCGCAGGGAAGCATTCACATCCAGTCTGGTGATCCGATGCAAGGTCCAGCCATCCGTCCCAACTTTCTTGACACCCCCGAAGACCGCCAGACCATCGTCGATGCCATGAAACTGGCTCGCCGAATCGTCAGTCGGCCTGCCATCGCCCACTACATCGATCACGAAATGAGCCCGGGCGACCGAGTGCAGAGCGATGACGAATGGCTGCAATTTGCCCGTGAAAACGGCCAGACGATCTATCACCCGATTGGCACATGCCGGATGGGCAGCGATCCGGATGCCGTGGTCGATGTGCGCTTGCGTTTCAAGGGCTTGGATGGTCTGCGCATCGTAGACGCTTCGGTGATGCCGGCCATGGTGTCAGGCAACACCCAGGCAGCTGTCATGATGGTGGCTGAGCGAGGCGCCGACCTGATTCGTGAGGATGCGAGGGGATGAGTTCCGCACACATGCAATACCCTGGGATCGCTGGCAAGGTTGTGTTCAATACGGGAGCGGCCAGTGGCATCGGCCTCGCCATGGCTCATGCTTTTGCAGGGCAGGGCGCGCATCTGATGCTGCTTGACTTGGATGAGGCGGGACTGAATCGCGCAAAGTCTGAGCTGTCCGCGGCTCATCCTGCCGTCCGGATCGAAACCTGTGTGGCATCCATCACGGATCCTGCCGCAGTCGACGAGGCGATGCAACGAACGGTCGAGTCATTTGGCCGTATCGATATCCTGCTGAACAATGCCGGCATCTCAATGAACAAACCCTCCCTTGAGGTCACGCCCGAGGAGTGGCGACGCACCATCGACATTGATTTGTCTGGCATCTTTTTTTGCTGCCAGTCTGCTGCACGACGCATGATCCCGCATGGCGGCGGCGTCATGTTGGCAACGGCGTCAATGTGGGGACTTGCCTCCTCAGCGCGCCGCGCTGCCTATTGCGCAGCCAAGGCTGGCGTTGTCTCATTGTGCAAGTCACTCGCAGTGGAGTGGGCCGAGCATGGCATCAGGGTCAATGCGATTTGCCCAGGCTACATCCAAACTGCGCTCGTCTCAGACCTGGTGGGGCGAGGCGTGCTGGATGAGCATGCCCTGAACATGCGCACCCCGCTGGGACGGATGGGAAGGCCAGAAGAGGTGGCACAGACCGCTCTTTATCTGGCCTCTGACCTATCGTCCTATGTGACAGGCCACGCGATGGTGATGGATGGCGGCTGGACTGCGAATGGTGCGTAGCACCAAGCCATTTTGAACGATATTGACTAGATCAAACAACAGGATTCAACATGTCAGAAACCACATCCTTGAAGTCAGCCGCCAAATGGGTCAGACTCACCACAACAGACCAGGACTGGAAACGAGCTGATCCCACCTTGCTTGGCACCTTGCTGACACAAATGCATGTTATCCGTGTCTTCGAGGAGACGGTACTCGATCTCGCCGCAGAGGGCTTGGTGCATGGACCGGCACACTCCAGCATTGGCCAGGAGGGTGGCGCAGCCGGGTCAATCGTCGGTTTGACTGATCGAGATCAGGTCAACGGATCCCATCGAGGTCACCATCAGTTTGTGGCCAAATGCCTTTCTTATCTCGCTCCCGAGGGGTTGAATCCCAATGCCCCGCTGTCTGCACCGATCCAGGAGATGCTCAGACGCACCCTGGCAGAAATTCTGGGTCTTGCCCAAGGCTATTGCAAGGGCAGGGGGGGGTCCATGCATTTGCAGTGGCTGGAGGCGGGCGCACTTGGCACCAATGCGATTGTGGGTGGGGGGGTGCCATTGGCAGCTGGCTCCGCCTGGGCCGACAAGCACTCGGGAAGTGGGGGCGTAGCTGTCTCCTACTTTGGCGATGGCGCGGTCAACATAGGCTCTGTCCTGGAAACCATGAACCTGGCATCGGCCTGGAAGCTGCCCTTGTGTTTCTTCATTGAAAACAACGGTTACGCAGTCTCGACCACGGTAGATGAAGCCACTGGTGAGCCAAGGCTTGGGGCGCGCGGCCAGGCGTTCAATATCCCGAGCTGGAGTGTGGATGGCATGGATCCTTTGGCGGTGCACTTGGCCATGCAGCAGGCCATCCAGCACATGAAGGCAGGCAAGGGTCCGACCATCATTGAGGCAGAGGTGTATCGCTATTTCCACCAGAACGGCCCCTTTCCTGGCAGTGCGTTTGGCTACCGAACCAAAGAAGAAGAGGCCGCCTGGAGAAAGCGGGACCCTCTTGATTTGGTGGCGCGCAAGATGCAAGAGCGCAAGCTCATCACCGCCAAGCAGGTGCAAGCCCTTCGCGGCAGGATTCAGGCCATCATGCAGGATGCGGTTCAAGCATTGATCGAACCGGATCCAGATGGCAAGCCAGGCAAGCGCCGCATTCGTCCCGAGCTTTGGCCGTCACCGGATTTTTGCGATGTGGGCATCCGGGGTGACCTGTCTGAATTCAAGGGATTGCCGGCTGTAAATGAGACAGAGATCGAGCAATCCGCTGAGCCACGCAAGTTTATTGATGTTGTGGCAGATGTGATGCATCGGCGCATGGAAACCGATCCGAGCATCGTGGTCATGGGCGAGGATGTTCATCGCCTCAAGGGTGGCACCAATGGTGCCACCCGCGGACTCAAGGATCGCTTTCCTGATCGTGTGTTAGGCACGCCCATTAGTGAGTGTGCATTCACGGGACTGGGGGGCGGGCTGGCCATGGACCGCCGCTACAAGCCAGTCGTCGAGTTCATGTATCCCGATTTCATGTGGGTCGCAGGTGACCAGGTCTTTAACCAAATTGGAAAGGCCAGGCATATGTTTGGTGGTGACAACCCTGTTCCTTTTGTGCTGCGCACCAAAGTCGCCATGGGCAGTGGTTATGGATCGCAGCACTTGATGGATCCTGCCGGCATTTTTGCCACCTCGCCCGGATGGCGCATTGTCGCGCCGTCTTCCCCCATTGATTACGTGGGCCTCATGAATGCTGCCCTGATTTGTCAGGATCCTGTTCTGGTCATCGAGCACGTGGATCTCTACAACAGCACGGCCATGGCTCCTGTCGGAGAGCTTGACTATGTTTTTGCGCCAGGCCGTGCCGCCTTGAGATCCCAGGGCAAGGACTTGACCATCATTTCCTATCTGTCGATGGTGAATCATTCCCTGGAGGCGATCGAACAGACGGGAGCGAGCGCAGATCTCATTGATTTGCGATGGCTTGACCGCGCATCACTTGATTGGGATACGATTGGCGATAGCATCCGCAAGACCAATGCCGTCATGATTGTCGAGCAAGGCGCCAAGGGAACCTCCTACGGAGGTTGGCTGGCTGATGAAATCCAGCGTCGTTATTTTGACTGGCTCGACATGCCTGTTCAGCGGGTCACGGGTGGTGAAGCGTCACCCAGCATCTCCAAAGTCCTGGAGCGTGCTGCGTGCGCCCGAACGGAGGAGGTTGTGTCAGCAATCCAGAAGGTGCTGTCCGACAAAGGTCTTATATAAGGAAAACGAAATGGCAACCATTATTCGAATGCCTGAAGTTGCTGCCAATGCGACACACGCCACCCTGGTGAGCTGGAGCAAAAAGGAAGGGGACACGATATCAAGCGGCCAAAGCATTGCTGATGTTGAAACCGAAAAAGCTGTGATCGAACTGAATATCGATGCCGAAGGCACGATTGCTAGGTTGCTGGTGGGCAATGGCGCGGAGGTCCCCGTTGGGGCGCCGATCGCCGTGCTGATAGGGGCGGGTGAGTCAGTGGCAGATGCGGATCGGCTAGTAGGCGGTGAAACTGGCCGTGTCAGTGGGGCGGCCGCGATTCCGACAGCGCCCACCCAGGCTGCGTCGACTCCGCATCAGGTGACGCCTGCTCAACAGAGTATGGAAATGGTGCAGCCACGGGCATCGACCACCCCTTTACAGCCTCAGGTGGCGTTAGTCGCCACTGCGGCGCCCACGATCGGTCATGCATCGGGACAGCGCATTTTTTCCAGCCCGGTTGCACGTCTGTTGGCCAAGCAGCATGGTCTGGACATCTCACACATTGCCGGAAGCGGACCCAATGGCCGCATC
>Ga0255183_1000422_pt1 | contig 17249 bp, 14 predicted proteins | sample Atl_UVDOM_RepB_8_FD_183638 | JGI IMG/M metagenome (GOLD analysis project Ga0255183, IMG submission 183638) | Freshwater microbial communities from Altamaha River, Georgia, United States - Atl_UVDOM_RepB_8d | ecosystem: Environmental > Aquatic > Freshwater > River | place: USA: Georgia...
CACCAATCAACCCTCTAGCCCACAAGGTAGTGCCCAATCCAGCACAGAGTCAGCAAATTCAAAGCTTTCCGCCAATGCTGGCGGCATAACAGGTGGCACCCCAGTGGGAACACCCGCCCCCGTTGCCAGCGCCCAACCGGTCGCCCCAGCTGGATCCGCACCCACCATCCCAAGCTCGACTGGAACACCGCCAAGCGATGCACCACCGCAAATCGCCAGTGGCAACACCGCCGACAGCGTCCAGAGCGCATCTCCCCCGCCCAGTGCGCAGGCGCAGCTGATGCCTGAGCCTCAGACCTTTGCAGGCACCCTTCCGTGCTTTCATCGTGAGATGCAATGTACGGCACAACGGGTCACACTAACGCTGGCGCCCAACGGACGCTGGCGCGCACGTTCTACCTACCTTGAGCAAAACAGCCAGAGTGGCAAGCCCCTAACGTCTCAGGGATGCTGGAAAACAGTGGCGACCCGTCAGCCCGTCATCATTCTGCTGGACATGAAGGGCAACGTGCAAGCGGAGATGGTGATGGCCTCAAACAATGTGTTGCGACTCCGGACCCTGGATGGACAAGCACCCAACCTGACCTACAACATCACCCGGCAACCTGACCTTGATCCGATTGATGAACTGAACAAAGCCCCCGTGCCAGCCTGCCCCTGAGTTGCCAGGAAAGCATGGCGCGGGTGGGGTCAACCATTCGCGTCAGGCAGCGCTGCCTCGTCTGGAGGTGGCGCCATGGCTGGGAACCCTTGGTTTTCGTTTGCTTGCGCCGGCTCAGGATGCTGACAGACCGTGCGGGCGAGTTGGACAGCGTTGCGGACCCCCATCTTGTAAAAAATGCGCGCGCGGTGGGCCTCGACGGTTCGCATGGAAATACCCAGCTCCATGGCAATGAGCTTGTTCGACTTGCCCTCTGCAACAGGGTAGATGACATCTCGCTCACGGGCTGTCAGGACTGACCATCCTGCTCCCGCCAGATCTTCCATTTGTTTCATACTGCCTCCAACAAAACAACCGGGACGCAGTCTGGCAGACACTGTCAAGTACGTGAAGCTGTCAAATCTGACAGGAGGAGAAACCCTAGGTACGTATTGACATGCGGCGATCTGTTTTAAATTTCGAGATTGTCGATCAAGCGGGTCGCCCCCAGGCGTGCTGCACCCAACACGACGAGAGGCTCACGCGCAAGCAATTCGTCCGCGGTGGGGCGATGCAAGTCACGCTGCCTTCGGATCGCAATGTAGTCAACATTCCAGCCTCTGTCCTTAAGCATCTGCTGGGCCTGCTGCTCGAGCAGCAACATGTCCCTCGCACCATCGTGGACACACTGCTGGACGTGCTTGAGCGTGGCGTAAAGCCTGGGTGCCTCTGCTCGCTCCTGTGGCTGCAGGTACATGTTGCGGGATGAGAGGGCAAGACCCTGCTCGTCACGAACTGTCTCATGAGCCAAGATCTCGACAGGCAACTGAAACTGGCGGCACATGTTGCGAACCACCATCAGCTGTTGATAGTCTTTTTTCCCAAAGACGGCCACTCTAGGCTGTACGCAGGAAAACAGCTTCAACACCACGGTGCTGACGCCACCAAAAAAGCCTGGCCGATGCTCTCCCTCCAGGATGTCACCGAGCTCAGCAGGAGGCTGCACGCGATAGTTCTGCGGCTCAGGATAAAGCTCTCGCTCATCCGGCGCAAACAGCACATAAACGTCTCGCTCGCGCTCCATTTTTTCGATGTCATTCTGAAGGGTGCGAGGGTAACGGTCGAAGTCCTCGTTTGGACCGAACTGCAGGCGATTGACAAAAATGCTGGCTACCACCGGATCACCATGCTGCCTTGCCAGCTTCATCAATGCCAGGTGGCCACTGTGCAGATTGCCCATGGTCGGAACAAAAGAGACTCGCAATTGCCCGCGCAACTGGTCCCGCAGCTCTTCGATGGTGTGAACAACTTTCAATGACTTCTCCGAGAATCAGCAGGGCTCAGTTTGCTGCCGTGGTGTAGGCAAGCCTGACATAAATGGGAGCATAGGGCTCTGCCTGCGTGATTTCAAGCAAAGACTCCCGCGACAGCTCGAGCAAGGCCAGAAAATGTACGACAACAACGGCCACTGCAGCACCCTCCTGGATGCGCTCCATGAACAGCTCGCCAAACTCGATAAAACGGAGATCAGACAGGCGACGCAGAATGTGCGTCATGTGATCCCGGACTGAGAGCTGCTCCCGCGTGATGTGGTGATGCGCATTGAGCTTGGCTCGCTTGATGATGTCAGCCCAAGCCAGCCGCAAATCCTCCACACTGACATCAGGCAGGATCCGTTCGACCCTCAGATCAGCTAGCGCCTGCGCACGCAAAAAATCTCGGCCGAGCTGAGGCAAGGCATCGAGCTTTTGGGCGGCGAGCTTCATCTGCTCGTACTCCAGCAGCCGGCGAACCAGCTCTGCACGAGGATCCTCGGCTTCCTCGCCGGTATCCGTCTTTTTGACCGGCAGCAGCATTCGCGCCTTGATCTCAATCAGCATCGCTGCCATCAGGAGGTACTCTGCGGCCAGCTCAAGGTTGTGCGTGCGGATCTGCTCCACATAGGACAGATACTGCCGTGTCACCTCAGCCATTGGGATATCAAGCACGTTGAAGTTCTGCTTGCGAATCAGGTAGAGGAGTAAATCAAGCGGACCCTGGAATGTCTCGAGGAACACTTCGAGCGCATCAGGTGGGATGTACAAATCCTGGGGCAGCGAGAAGAGCGGCTCACCATAGAGCCTGGCGAGCGCGACCGCATCCACCACATCAGGCGTCGTATCGACGGCTGGCTGAACAAGTGCGTCCAGGGTTTCGCCTTGCAGGTCGGCCTGCACTGGATGTCCGGGTGTCACGTGCAATCAGTCGTTTTGATAGACGTAGGGCCGCATCAGCACACGTGCCTGGCGAAAGCCCTCGACAAGCTCAGGATCCTGGGACTTGTCCCACAGGCGTGCCCTGCCCTCACGCTGCCGTTGCTCGAGATCCGGGTGGGTCTGTTTGTAGGACTTGAGAAACTGGGTCACATCTGATTCGTAGTGTTTGGCCATGTCAAAACAGCTAAAGGTTAGACTACGCCTAGTTTACTCGAGAGATTTCCTGACCACAGCCTCCCCTCATGCCGGCTTCGCCTTCTCCTGCTTCGTCTGCTCCGCCCCCGCCAGAACCTTCCGCGCCCAAACAGTCCGGCAGCCGAGTATTGCCTCTGCTGGTTGGTTGTGCCCTGTTCATGCAGATGCTGGACTCCACCGTGGTGACAACGGCCATGCCCGCCATGGCGGCTTCACTAGGAACTGACCCTGTCAGCATGAACATTACCATCACGGCTTACCTGCTGGCAGCTGCTGTGTTTGTGCCAATCAGCGGCTGGGCAGCCGATCGATTCGGCGCAAGGCGCATGTTCATGGCCTCGGTCATCCTGTTCACACTCAGTTCATTGACCTGCGCGCTGTCCAGCACCCTTGGGGAGCTGGTGGCTTGGCGGGTGGTGCAGGGCATGGGTGGCGCCATGATGGTGCCTGTGGGGCGGATTTTGCTGGTGAGGGGAATTCCCAAGCACGAACTGCTCAAGGCCATGGCGTTTTTGTCGATTCCCGGACTGATCGGTCCGATCATCGGTCCACCACTGGGCGGGTTCATGGTCACCTACGCCACCTGGCACTGGATTTTTCTGATCAACCTGCCGATTGGATTGCTCGGACTGTGGATGGTGGTTCGACACGTTCACGAACTTCCCCCTCCCACGGTCAAGCCCAAGCTTGATGCCATTGGTTTTTTGCTGACTGCAGTATGCATGGCCACGCTGGTTGGCGCCTTTGAAATGCTGGGCCACACAGGCCTGAGCTCACCCGCATGGATATTGCTGATGATGGTGGTTGGGTTGCTTTGTGGCTGGCTATATGTATTGCACGCTCGCAGGCATGCAGATCCCATCATTGACTTGACTCTCATGCGGATCCCGACGTTTCGTGCAACGGTGCTGGCTGGAAATCTTTGCCGTTTTACAGTCGGTGCCACTCCTTTTTTGCTGGCGTTGCTCATGCAAGTGGGGTTTGGGATGAGCCCGCTTGCATCCGGGATGATCACCTTTGCCAGTGCTGCCGGTGCGTTGATGATGAAGTTTGTCGTCACACCTATTTTGCGAACGTGGGGCTATCGTCGCGTACTCGCGGTCAATGCAGTCCTGACGGGGCTGTCGCTTGCGATGTGCGCCAGCTTTTCAGCGACCACGGCCACGCTGGTCATGATCGGCATGATTTTGATGGCTGGATGTTTTCGCAGCTTGCAGTTCACTGCCATCAACTCGATCGGCTACGCTGATATCACCGAGCAAAAAACGAGCCGTGCCAGCAGTTTTATCGCGATGGCGCAACAGCTTGGCCTGAGCCTGGGAGTGGGTGTCGCCGCCGGGACGCTCAACCTCTCCATGCTAGCCAGAGGGGCAGATCACCTCAACGATGTCGATGTGAGGGTTGGATTGATCGTGGTGGGGATGGTATGCGCAAGCGCCAGCATCTTTTTCCTGAGGCTTCCTGCCAACGCCGGCGAGTCACTTCAACAGTCCAAGTAAACCTTCCAATCCCTGATGGAACCAAACTCCATCAGGGCAGCACCTCATCCCGCCCTGGGCAGATCAGTTCACCTTGGCACCGGAGAGCTGAACGATCTCGCGATACTTTTCACGCTCTTGCTTGACCATGTCGGCAAACTGGCCAGGCGTCATCGGAACGGCATTGGACCCCATGGTCTGCAGGCGCTTGACCACCTCGGGATCAGCCAACGCTGCCGAGTACGCCTGATGGAGTTTTTCAACGACAGGAGCTGGCGTGCCGCCGGTGGTAAACACACCAAACCAAGTCCCGATGTCGAACGGTTTCACACCCGCCTCTTCCATGGTGGGGAGGTCTGTGAGCACAACGGAGCGCTTGCCAGTCGTCACAGCCAGCGCCTTGACCTTGTCGTCCTTGATCAAACCTGCAGCAGCAGCCTGGTTGTCAAACATGAACTGCGTCTGGCCTGACAGCAACGCGAGTTGGGCAGGTGATGCGCCCTGGTATGGCACGTGAACGGCATCAAGCTTGGTACGTGCCTTGAGCAGCTCGCCAGCAAGGTGGCCCGCACTGCCATTGCCACCGGAACCGTAGTTGAGCTTGCCAGGGTTGTTCTTGCCATAGGCAATCAGGTCGGCCACCGAATTGATCTTGTTCTGGGCGGCGAAGTCCTTGTTAATGATGAGGACGTTGGGCACCGAGGCCACCAGCATCACTGGGGCAAAGTCCTTGACGGGATCATAAGGAATTGAGGAGTAAAGCCAGGGATTGATGGCGTGCGTGGCGACTGCGCCCATCACGAGCGTGTAACCATCAGGCGAAGCCTTGGCCGCCACATCGGCGCCAATATTGCCACCCGCACCGGGCTTGTTTTCCACCACAACCTGCTGTCCGAGGGGGGTCTTTGCCTTTTCAGCCAACAGTCTGGCCATGGTGTCCAGCGGACCGCCAGGAGGATAGGGAACCACAAACTTTAGTGGCTTGGAGGGATAGTCGCTGGCTTGACCATGCGCAACAGGCAAAAGGGACATCAGTCCAGAGCAGGCCAATGCCAACATGCAGGCACGACGGGTAAAGGATTTGTGGAACATCATGGGCATCTCGTTTTCAACAAAACAATTCAGTGAAGGATCTGGCTCAGGAACAGCTTGGTGCGCTCGTTTTGCGGATGATCAAAAAACTGATCCGGGGTGTTTTCCTCGATGATTTCACCACGATCCATGAAAATCACGCGGTCCGCCACCTTGCGCGCAAAACCCATCTCGTGAGTGACACACAGCATGGTCATGCCAGACTCCTCAGCAAGCTCCACCATGACGTCCAGGACTTCCTTGACCATTTCGGGGTCAAGCGCGGAAGTTGGCTCATCAAACAGCATGATCTTCGGCTGCATGCAAAGAGAGCGGGCGATCGCCACGCGCTGCTGTTGCCCCCCGGAGAGCTGGCCTGGATACTTGTTGGCCTGCTCGGGGATTCGCACACGCTCCAGATATTTCATGGCGCGTGCCTCCGCCTCGGCCTTGGGCGTCTTGAGCACCCAGACAGGTCCGAGTGTCAGATTTTCCAGCACGGTCAGGTGGGGAAACAGGTTGAAGTGCTGGAACACCATCCCAACCTCGCGGCGGATAGCCTCGATGTGCCTCAGGTCATTGGTCAGCTCGGTGCCCTCCACAATGATCTGCCCTTGCTGATGCTCCTCAAGACGGTTGATGCAACGAATCAGGGTGGACTTTCCAGACCCAGAGGGGCCGCACACCACAATGCGCTCTCCACGCTCGACGTTCAGGTTGATATCGCGCAGCACGTGAAACTTGCCGTACCACTTGTTGACCTGCTTCATTTGAATGATGGCTTCTGCCATGCAAACTCTCCAAGTTCGAACTCGCCAGGATGTTGACTGGCCTAGCGTTTTTGAGCCGCAGACAGCCGGTTCTCGAGAGACTGGCTATATTTGGACATCGAATAACAAAATACGAAATAAATGAGCGAGATAAAGATATACACCTCCACCCCAAAACCCCGCCATGCTCCATCGGCCAGTGCAGCCTTGGCTGCCTGGGTCAGGTCAAAAATACCAATGATGACCACCAGTGAAGTGTCCTTGAACATCGCGATGAAAATGCTCACCAAGGGAGGAATGACGACCTTGAGCGCCTGAGGCAGGATGATCAGACGCATCTGTTGCCAGTAACCCAAGCCCAGGGACTCCGCCCCCTCGTACTGGCCCTTGGGGATCGCCTGCAACCCACCTCGAACCGTCTCTGCGATGTAGGCGGCAGCGAACATGATGAAGGCGATAAGCGCGCGCAACAGCTTGTCGATGGTGAAGCCCTCTGGCAAAAACAAAGGCAACATGACAGAGGACATGAACAACAGGCTGATCAGTGGGACACCACGAATCAGTTCGATGTAGACCACGCACATGGTCTTGATCGCAGGCATCTTGGAGCGCCGGCCCAGTGCGAGAATCACGCCAAAGGGAAAGGCAAACGCAATGCCGAATGTCGCCAGAATCAGCGTCAGCGGAAGTCCACCCCATAGGCTGTTTTCCACATAGGTGAGACCGAAGACACCGCCCCACATCAACACGGCAACCAAGATCAGGCCAATTGTCCAGATCAGCAGCAGCGAAGGACGCCAAAGCTTGCGCCAGGCACTCAGCACCAGCAAAGCGATCAGAATGAAGGTGGCGAGCATCGGCCGCCACTGCTCATCATAAGGATAAGTACCAAAAAGAATCAGGCGATGCTTTTCCACGATGATGGCCCAGCAGGCCCCTACCGGGCCCGATCCCGAGCCACGGCACTGCTGGCCTGTGGTGGCTGAGACGTTGGCGTTGACAAATGCCCACTCAAACAGCGCAGGCAGGGACATCATCAGTAGCCAGACGGACAGGACCGTCAGCAGCGCATTGAGCGGAGAGGAAAACAGCTGCTCTCTCATCCAGGTGAAGGCGGAAATCCTCACTACCGGGGGAAGATCACGCTTGTCGTTTGGTGAAGTTGTCGTGCTCATGTCAGCGCTCCACCAGGGCAATGTGTTTGTTGTACCAGTTCATGAACACGGAAATTGACAGGCTGACAGTCAGATAGGCACCCATGATGAGGAGAATGCCCTCAATGGCCTGGCCGGTCTGATTGAGGGTGGTGTTGACCACAGAGACCAGATCCGGATATCCAATCGCCACAGCAAGGGAACTGTTTTTAGTGAGGTTCAGGTACTGGCTGGTCATGGGCGGAATGATGACACGCAGCGCCTGTGGCAAGACCACGAGCCTGAGTATCTGCGTGCGCTTGAGACCCAACGCTCCTGCAGCCTCCCACTGGCCCTGGTTGACTGCCTGGATACCGGAGCGGACGACCTCTGCAATGAAGGCAGCGGTGTAGATCACCAGACCGAGCAGCAAGGCTGCAAACTCTGGTGTGAGGGTCAGCCCACCCACAAAGTTGAATCCCGTGAGTACAGGGATTTCAAGGCTGAGCGATCCTCCTGAGAGTAGGAAAGACAGGGTGGGCAGCACCAGGATCAGGCCCAATGTCACGCGCCAGAAGGGAAAGATCTGTCCCGTTTTTTCCTGGCGGCGGCTGGCCCAGTGTGCCAGCACAATCGCCAGGACAATCGCGAGTGCCAGACCGCCGAGTATCCAGTCAAGGCCATTGCCCTCAAGAGCCGGTACCTTGATGCCGCGGTTGGAAATAAAGACACCGGGCATCGGATTGGCAGCCTGGCGGGGACCTGGCATGTTGTCAGCAATGATGGCGTACCAAAAGAACAGCTGCAGCAGCAGGGGAATGTTGCGCATCACTTCAACATAGATGCTGGCAAGCTTCGAAATCAGCCAGTTTTTGGACAGTCGAGCAATTCCAATGATGGTGCCCAGAATGGTGGCCAGCACAATCCCGATCACAGCTACGCGAAGCGTATTGAGCAAGCCGACCAGGATGGCACGACCATAAGTATCCTGGGGCGTGTAGGAGATCAAGGTTTCGCCAATTGCAAAACCTGCCTCACGATGCAGAAATCCAAAGCCTGTCGCGATGTTGCGAATGGCCAGGTTGTGCATGGTGTTGGAAACCAAAAACCAGATCAATCCACCAACGACTGAAATCGCCAGGATCTGATAAATGACTGAACGCACCCCTGGGTCATGCCAGGAAAGCTTTCGCTTCGGGGCACGCACGGGTGGTTGAGAATTTGAATTTGTCATGGTTGGGTTTTGAAAAAACCAGTGCGGGAAGACCCGCCTTTAAAAGAAACCCATTACCCGGGAAACGCCAGCCCGGGGGCTGGTCCAATTAACAGGAAAAGCAGCACACAGAAATATCAACTAGCCGCAGTAGCAAGTTAGGAAAATAACGGGGGGCTGACATCACAGCCACCCCGTACAGCAATCGCAATAGAAGGGAAAGTTAAACCCAACCGAAATCAGCGGATGGGCCAGGCATACATGATGCCGCCCTTGCGCCACTGCTCGTTCAAGCCGCGGGGCAACTTGAGCGGACTGCCAGCACCGACGTTGCGGTCAAAGCTTTCACCGTAGTTGCCGACCTGCTTGACAATGTTGTAAGCCCACTTCTCGTCAACACCCAGGTTTTTGCCCATGCCGGGTGTCACACCCAGAATGCGCTGCACGTTGGGATTGGTGCTCTTGAGCATTTCATCGACGTTTTTGGAGGTGATGCCATACTCCTCGGCCTCGATCATCGCAAACAACGCCCAGCGAACCACGTTGAACCACTGCTCGTCGCCCTGGCGAACCATGGGTCCCAGGGGCTCCTTGGAGAAGTCCTCCGGCAGGATCACGTAGTTATCAGGCTTGTCCAGGGAGGTGCGGGTGCCGGCAAGCTGTGACTTGTCGGTGGTGAACGCATCGCAGCGACCTGCCTGGAAGGCGCGAACGATCTCGTCATACTTTTCAATCACGACAGGCTTGAACTCAAGCTTGTTGGCACGGAACCAGTCTGCGAGGTTGAGTTCCGTGGTCGTGCCTGGCTGCACACATACCGTTGCCCCACCCAGCTCCTTGGCGCTCTTGATGTTCAAATCCTTGCGAACCATCACACCCTGGCTGTCGTAGTAGTTGACGCCGGCACCCAACAAACCGAGGGTGGTGTCACGCGTCAGCGTCTGTGTGGTGTTCCGAGTCAGGACGTCCACCTCTCCAGACTGCAGCGCGGTAAAGCGCTGCTGGGGAGTCAAGGGGGTCATCTTGTGCTTGCTGGCATCGCCAAATACTGCGGCAGCAATCGCCTTGCACATATCGACATCGAGTCCTTGCCACTGGCCCTTGCTGTCGGCAATCGAAAATCCTGGAATGCCAGTGGACACGCCACACTGAACAAAACCTTTTTTCTTGATGTTGTCAAAAGACTGACCGGCCTGAGCCATCGTGCTGGCGGCCAAAAGTGCAGCACCCACTGCAGCGTATTTCAAAACTTTCATGTTGATCTCCGTGTGACAACAACAAACACATGTCAGGTAGACAAGTGCAAAGCCTAACGCTTTTCGAACCGTGATGCTAGCTTTCTGCCAAAATGTACAGTATGAGGGAAATCCCTTGAGAGCCCATTAACCTTATTGACAGCCAAGTTAATATCAGTCACCTGTGATGACAACCATGATCGAATTCCAGCACGTTTTCAAATCATATGGGCGCGGTCGCAACATCCTGGCAGACCTGACGTTTCAAGTTGCTGCCGGAGAGTTTGTGTTTGTGGCGGGGCCATCAGGCGCCGGCAAGTCCACCCTGCTCAAAATGATTGCAGGCCTCGAGCCACCCTCGCGCGGCTCGATTCAGGTCAATGGCCAGCGACTGGACAAGCTTTCCGCACGCGCACGTCCTTACCTGAGGCGTGCCGTTGGCGTCATCCTGCAAGACACTCACCTGCTGTACGACCGCAGTGCCATGCAAAACGTCTTGCTGCCCTTGGCCGTCACCGGGCTGGAGCCCAAGGTGGCCCATGCTCGCGCTCGGGCAGCACTGGAAAAGGTCGGATTGAGTGCCAAAGAAGACTTGAGTCCGATTGAGCTCTCCGGTGGGGAGCAACAGCGACTGGCCATTGCGCGCGCAATTGTGAACCGGCCTGCCATTCTGATCGCTGACGAGCCCACCGCCAACCTGGACCGCGAAAACGCCAGGCGAATCCTCTCGGTGTTCAAGGACTTCAACCGTGTGGGCGTCACCACCCTGATCGCCTCTCATGATGAGGCCCTCATGGCTGAGCATGCCTCCCGGACGTTCCGGATCGAGCCGGGTCATTTCTTTGATCAACACGCCAAGCGAGGTGTCCATTGAAAAGCCTGCTCAGACAGCACCGTTATGCGATGGCAGTCTCCTTGAGACGCCTGCTGAGCCAGCCTTTTTCCTCGCTGGCCAACATCCTGGTGATCGCCTTGGCGCTCTCGCTGCCCCTGATTGGTGCCTCTCTCCTTACCTCCGTGCAGCCTGTCGCCAGGGAGGTGTCGGTGACACCGGAGCTAACCCTTTTTCTGAGTACCGAGGCTCCATCGAATGCCGCACGGGATATCGCCAATCGCATTCTGAAAGAGCACGGTGACCAAGCTCAGGCCGTTCGTGTGATCGGACGGGATCAGGCGCTTTCCTCTTTGCGAGAGAATCCTGCCTGGGAACAGGCACTGCGCGTGTTGCCCTCCAATCCTCTTCCCGATGCCATTGTGGTGACCATTGCTGATGGTGATGATTTGGCAGTCCGTGCGGAGGCGCTTGCCAAAGTCTGGCGCAAATGGCCCTCGGTCGACCTGGTTCAACTTGACAGCGCTTGGGTGCAGCGTCTTGAGGCACTGCTTCGATTTGCACGGATTGGGTTGTTTTTGCTGGCCATCAGCGTGGCCCTGGTTGTGCTGGCCACCGTGTTCAACACCGTCCGGATGCAAGCCCTGACACAGCGTGAGGAAATCGCGGTGGCACGACTGGTGGGCGCTACCGAGTCGTTTGTACGCAGACCCTTTTTGTACCTGGGGGCGATTACCTGCAGTGTCGCATCACTACTCAGCCTGGGTATTGGCTGGCTGGCAATGATTCCACTGAACCAGGCGCTGCATAGCCTGGCCCGCAGCTACGAGGCCGAGTTCGCACTTCGCCTGCCACCGATGCCCTGGCTGTGGATTGGCCTGGTCGCGGTGGCAGCACTCGGGGCGCTTTCCGCACGCTGGTCAGTCACGCGGAATACAAAGTTTTAGCCTGGCCAGCCGACTGCGCGGCCGCCTCCAGCAAGGTTTTCCTTTTGACGGCCGCACGCTCGATTGCGGACTCCTTGACGTGGCCATAGCCGCGGATTTCCTCTGGCAGGCTGGCCAACTCCACGGCGATATCCAGGTTGCCTGCACTGAGGTTGACCAGCAATTGCTCCACATCCTGTCGGTACTGATCGATCAAGGCACGCTCTGTCTTTCTCTCAGCGGTATGGCCAAACGGATCCAGCCAGGTTCCCCGTAAAAAGCGCAGGGAAGCCAACACACCAAACAGCTTCATCGTGGCTGGACCATAGGCTTTTTTGATGAGATGCCCGTCCTTGTCCTTTTTGGAAAACAAGGGTGGCGCCAGATAGAAACGCAAGGTCCAGTCACCCTCAAACTGTTGTGACAGTTGTTTGATGAACTCGCCATCGGAATACAGTCGAGCGACCTCATACTCGTCCTTGTACGCCATCAACTTGTAGAGGTAAGTCGCCACCGCCGTAGCCAAACGGTCGGTGCCCACCCGCCTCTGCTCCTCGCTCGCCACATGATTCACCACATCAAGGTAGCGCTGGGCATAGGCTTGGTTCTGATACTGAACCAAGCGTGCCGCACGGTCATCACGCACAGACTCAAATGTCGAGGCTGGACGCTTGAGCTCAATAACATTGCTTGACGGGACGACATCGGCCTGCTGTTCGTCTGTCTGCATCACCAATGCCCTGAAGGCTTGGGGATGGGCAGCTGCACGCCTCCCCCAGTCAAATGCCTGTTGGTTACGCTCGATATCGACACCGTTGAGCGCAATGGCCTGTTCGATGGAGGCGTGATGCAGCGGGATCCAGCCCTTTTGATAGGCATATCCCATCATCATGGCGTTGGAGTACACCGCATCGCCCAGGAGCAGCACTGCGTAGGTCGACGCGTCAAAGCTTTCGACGCGACCCTGACCGCAGGCTTGCTCGACCTCGTTTTTCAGGGTGTCTCGGGAAATTTTCCATGACGGGTTGCTGACAAAAGCAGCAGTCGGCGCAATGTCAGTGTTGAGCAATGCGTGACATGTGCCGGGACGCATGCGCGAAACGGCTTCCGGGCTGGCCCCCACCACCATGTCACAGCAAAGAATGAGCTCAGCATCACCCATCGCGATACGCGTGTTGTGAATTTCCTCCCGCTGCTGCGCAATCAGCACATGAGAAAACACGGCCCCGCCCTTTTGTGCCAAGCCAGCCATGTCCAGCACTGAGCCAGCCTTTCCCTCCAGATGCGCTGCCATCCCCAGCAACTGACCGATGGTAATCACACCAGTGCCGCCCACACCCGCAATCAAGACGCCAAACGAATGCTCAATGGCAGGGATTGCCGGGTCACTCAGGGCAAGCCCCTCTCCTGTGACCTCACGCGGCTTGGGCTTGCGCAGCTGACCACCTTCCACCATCACAAAGCTAGGGCAAAATCCCTTGATGCAGGAAAAGTCCTTGTTGCAGCTGGACTGGTTGATCTTGCGCTTGCGGCCAAGCGGTGTCTCCAGTGGCTCAACCGAGAGGCAATTGGACTTGACCGAACAGTCTCCGCAGCCCTCGCAGACTCGGTCATTCATGAACACGCGCTTGGGTGGATCCGGGTATTGCTTGATTTTGCGACGGCGGCGCTTTTCGGTGGCGCATGTCTGGTCGTAAATCAGCGCCGACACTGACGGGTATTGGCGCAAATCCCGCTGGACGTCATCGAGCTGGTCACGATGCATGACAGGTACGCTGGATGGCATGCCGACGGCAGACTGATATTTTTCCGGCTCATCGGTCACGACAACTATTTTTTGAACGCCTTCGCCCTCGAGCTGCTTGACGATCATCGGGACGTTGAGTGGGCCATCCACTTGCTGCCCACCTGTCATCGCAACCGCATCATTGAACAGAATCTTGTAGGTAATGGGAACATTTGCTGCCACTGCCGCGCGAATTGCCAGCAGGCCAGAGTGGTAATAAGTACCATCGCCAATGTTGGCGAACACATGCTTTTCATCTGTAAACGGCGCCTGGCCAATCCAAGGTACGCCCTCGCCACCCATTTGCGTGTACACCTGCGTGTTGCGCCCCATCCAGGTAACCATGTAGTGGCAACCAATTCCAGCCATGCCACGCGAACCCTCGGGCACACGCGTGGATGTATTGTGTGGACAACCGGAGCAGAACCAGGGCTTGCGCTCGACAGTGACACGGGGACGGGAGAGCTCACGCTCTCGCGCCTGGATGAAATCCAGCCTGGCCTGAATGCCAGCCCGAACATCATCGGGCAGCGACAGCTTGAGCAGCCTTGCGCCCAAGGCTTTGGCCACAATCGCCGGTGAAAACTCAAAATGCGCAGGCAAGAGCCAGTTGCCTTGCGGCACGGCCCACTCTCCGCCATCCTTGTCGTCAAACTTGCCCACCACACGCGGAATCTTGCGACCGGAGCCAATCAATCCAAAGAGTTCCTCCTTGACCTGATACTCGACAACCTGGCGCTTTTCCTCAACGACAAGGATTTCATCAAGATTTTGCGCAAAGGTCTGCAATCCCGTCGACTCGAGCGGCCAGACCATCCCGACCTTGAACAGCCTCACGCCGATGCGCTGACAAATCTCCGGTGTCAGCCCCAGGTCAAACAACGCCTGCATGGTATCGAGGTGCGCCTTGCCAGAGGTCACAATGCCTAGCCGGGCACGATCATCTGGCACCTGCCACAACTCGCGGTTCAGCTTGTTGGCACGACAATATGCAATGGCGGCATACAGCTTGTAGTCGAGCAGCCGGGCCTCTTGCTGCAGAGGGGTGTCCGGCACGCGGATATTCAAGCCCTCAGGCGGCAAAATGAAGTCATCGGGCAAGGTCACGATGACACGCTCCGGATCGACCTCGACGCTGGCCGATACCTCCACAATGTCAGTGATGCATTTCATGCCGACCCACAAGCCGGCATAGCGGCTCATGGCCCAGCCATGAATGCCAAAGTCGAGGATTTCCTGCACGCCTGCCGGAAACAGGACCGGGATACCGCAAGCCTTGAGGATGTGGTCACTCTGGTGGGGCAATGTGGAGGACTTGGCTGGGTGATCATCACCTGCCACCAACAACACCCCACCGCGAGCAGACGTGCCTGCAGCGTTTGCATGCTTGAACACATCTCCGCTGCGGTCCACGCCGGGACCCTTACCGTACCACATACCAAATACGCCATCATATTTGGCGCCGGGAAACAAGTTGACCTGCTGGGATCCCCACACTGCAGTGGCGGCAAGGTCCTCGTTTACCCCAGGCTGAAACACCACGTGGTGAGACTTCAAGTGCTTTGCCGCACGCATCAGGTTGGTATCCAGCCCGCCCAAGGGTGATCCGCGATAACCCGAAATGAAACCGGCGGTATTCCATCCGCTGCGCTGGTCTCTGGTGCGTTGGTTCATGGGCAACCGGACCAGCGCATGAATACCACTCATCCAGGCCATGCCCGATTGGAGTTCATACTTGTCGTCCAGACGGACGGTTTGCATCTGCCTGAGTTGCTCAGGGGTCAATGGGGCATTCATTGGTCTCGACTCCGGGGGTAATGGATTCATTCAAAACCTAAGCGGTATCCTTATGGGATTCAGCCTGGGAAAAATGGCATTCAAAGACTGCCATCAATCTGTCTTTTACCTTGTTGACACCGGGGCGGCAAGTTTGTCCCCGAAGAGGGCTCCTGTTTCGATATCATGCACTCACAAAGTTGCTTGAATGACACGTTCATTTTTCGTTTTTTCACTCGCCTCCATTGGCCACACATGACTTTTTCTAAACGACTGATCGCATGGCAACGGCAGCACGGTCGGCATGGACTGCCTTGGCAACAGAGTCGCGATCCCTACCGAGTCTGGCTATCGGAAATCATGCTGCAGCAGACACAAGTCACTGCCGTTATCCCTTACTACCTGAAGTTTCTGGAAACCTTTCCAACCGTTTTCTCACTAGCAAACGCTCCTGCCCAAACTGTGATGGCACACTGGGCAGGGCTGGGCTACTACGCCCGCGCCCGCAACCTGCACCGTTGCGCACAAAAAATTGTCGAGCAGTTCAGCGGCAAATTCCCCAGCCAATCGAGCGTGTTGGCAACATTGCCAGGCATTGGTCCTTCGACAGCGGCAGCGATTGCTGCATTCTGTTTTGGAGAGCGTGTGTCCATCCTGGACGGCAACGTCAAGCGCGTGCTGGCTCGCTACCGTGCAATACATGGTGATCCTGGAAAAAAAGATGTCGAGCGACAGCTTTGGCAAATTGCAACAGCGTTGCTGCCAAGCGTGTCGACACTCAAGAAAGACCCGCACGCGATGGCAAGCCATACCCAGGGCTTAATGGACTTGGGCGCCATGGTTTGCTCACGCGGCATGCCCAAATGCGATGCTTGTCCTGTGAAGCCTTCGTGTCTGGCTCATGCGCAAGGCTTGGTGGAGGACCTGCCCACACCTCGGACACGCAAAATCATCCCGCAGCGCAGCACCACCATGCTGATCATGGAGCATGATGGGCACCTGCTGCTGGTACAGCGGCCTCCAAAAGGAATTTGGGGTGGGTTGTGGAGCCTGCCCGAGGTTGAGGAGGGATGGATGGCGGCATCGAATCAAACATGGCAAGCCCTGCCTGGCACGACGGGCTCGAGCACCAAGGCGTCCGTGACCTCCACCAAGCTGGCTGCTTTTCAGCACGCATTCACCCACTTCAAGCTCCATGTCCAACCTTACGCCATGCGCTTTGATGGGAAGATCCGCCCTGAACTGCCAGCCATGGGTCATGCAGATGAAGCCAGATGGGTTCCCATCACACAGATCGATGCCTATGGGCTGCCCAAGCCGGTCAAGACCCTGCTGCAGGGCTGGCTTGGCTCGACTGACAGTTGAATAGGCCGCCGCAAGACCAGAGACTCCGTGGCTTCGGCCTTGGGCGACCGACCAGGTCAGGCATCGGGCCTGGTTTGCCACTTGCTGATGCTCATCAGCATCCCGCAGGCGATGCCAATGGTCAGCATGGCTGTGCCGCCATAGCTCATGAGAGGCAGGGGAACGCCCACCACCGGCAGGATGCCGGTCACCATGCCAATATTGACGAATACATAGACAAACAAAATCATGGTGATCGCCCCGGCAAACAGTCTCCCGAAGTGCGAATCTGCTCTGACGGCAATCGTCAGCCCCCTGGCCAACAAGAGGCAGTAGAGCACCAGCAAGGTGATACCGCCATAGAGACCGAACTCTTCGGCAAAAACGGCGTAAATGAAATCGGTTGTTCTCTCGGGGATGAAGTCGAGCTGCGCCTGGGTGCCGTTCATGTATCCCTTGCCATACAGGCCACCAGACCCAACTGCAATCGTTGATTGAATGGTGTGAAAGCCTTTGCCGAGTGGATCCTTGGATGGGTCGAGCAAGGTGCACACACGGTTTTTCTGATACTCGTGCAGCACCACCCAGTCGACGC
>Ga0255183_1000426_pt1 | contig 17028 bp, 19 predicted proteins | sample Atl_UVDOM_RepB_8_FD_183638 | JGI IMG/M metagenome (GOLD analysis project Ga0255183, IMG submission 183638) | Freshwater microbial communities from Altamaha River, Georgia, United States - Atl_UVDOM_RepB_8d | ecosystem: Environmental > Aquatic > Freshwater > River | place: USA: Georgia...
TGAGCCTTTATCACTTTGATAAGACTTTTCTCAATACCCTTTTTGATTGATTGCTTACCAGTGACAAAACTAATCTCTCTGACGGGAGTCGTTTTCTTCATGGATCTGAGATTTTTTTTATCCTCTTCGTTGAGGACATTCGCACAAAGATACGGAAGGATCGTAAATCCGACAGAGTTTTTCACGAGTTGAACGAGAGTCTCTAGACTTCCAGCTTCGAAAAATATTTTTTGCTCACTATCTTGAGAGAGCTGACAAATATTCATCATTTGGGCCCTAAGACAATGTCCCTCTTTTAAGAGCCAAGCTTTTTGATCATAGAGATCACTTTCATCGATCTTTTTATTTTTTAAAAGAATATTTTGCGGAGAGAGATAGACTTGGAAAGGTTCATAAAAAAGAACGGTCTCAACGAGGTTTTTAACTTCGAGTGGAGTGGCGAGAAGTCCCGCATCGATTTTACCATCTTGAAGATACTGAATCATCTCATTAGTTTGAAGTTCATAGATTTTTAACTGAACTCGAGGATAAGCTTCCGAGTAGCGCTGGAGGAAAAGAGGTAAAAGATAAGGGGCCAAGGTTGGGATTACGCCTAAAGTGAACTCCCCAGAAACTTCTCCGCGTACATTTTTGGCCATCTCCTCAAGCTCTTGAGATGAGCTTAAAATCTTCCTCGCATATTCAATTACCTTCTCTCCCATGACGGTTGGCTCTATGGGCGACTTTTGGCGGTCGAAAATGACAATTTGCAAATAGTCTTCGAGCTTTTGAATTTGCATACTTAATGTTGGTTGAGTGACAAAACATTCTCTAGCCGCTTGAGCAAAATTTCTGCACCGATCGACGGCCACAATATAATTTAATTGAGTGAGAGTCATAATTTACCTTTCGATGTTAAATCTATATACTCCATTGAATCATAATCATCAGTTGAGGTCGATATGATCCTATGGTTTTCGCTCATGGCCATTGCCATTGGGACACTTATGCCGATCCAGGCTGCCCTAAACGCAGAGCTTGGGAGACAACTTTCTAATCCCTATCTCAGTGCCTTTGTCTCATTTTCTGTAGGAACAACATGTCTTTTTGTGCTTAATCTCATTTTAGGTTCTCAGTTCACGCAACTAAGTTTACTCAAAGAGATTAATCCGGGACTTCTTCTTGGTGGAATCCTCGGTGCTCTGTTTGTCAGCTCCTCTCTCTTTTTTATTCCAAAAATGGGAGCAACCTCCATGATGGCCGCGTATGTAACGGGACAACTCCTCATGTCTGTGATCGTCGATCACTACGGCCTCTTTGGGCTAACTTCTTATCAGATTACTTTCCAAAGACTTCTCGGCGTTGGATTCTTACTCTTAGGACTAACTCTGATTGTAAAAAAATCTTTATGATCCAACTCAAAAATGTCACAAAAAAATTTAATCACAGAGGCATCGCTGGCTTACACCAAATTTCTTGTGATTTTCTGCCATCAGAAGTTATAGGTCTCATCGGTTCAAATGGTTCAGGCAAGACAACTCTTTTAAATCTTCTTGCTCAAAATATTTTACCCGATGTGGGAGAAATTTCTCATCAGGGACGGATTCATTATTATAGCTCTGATCTCACTCAAAAAGATCTCTCTTCGAGAGTGATTGATTTTCTCATCCGAGAAGTTTCTGAGTCTATTGTTGATGAAGAAAAAAGACTACAAATAGTAAGAGACTATGCCGATGTGCTAGAGTTCACGTCTCAGCTTTATCAGAAAACATCAGAGCTCTCATCTGGCCAGAAACAAAAAGTTCTTTTGACGAGAGCTTTCCTAAAAAAACCTGATTTTCTTTTGCTTGATGAAGCTTTTTCTCACCTAGATCCTCAATCTAAAAATGAGATCTTTAAGCTTCTCTTCCCACTTTTTAAGCGAGAACAAATTTCTCTCATTTGGATCCATCACGACCTCGAAGAGGTTATTAAGTACTCAGATAAAATCATACTCTTAAACTTTGGTAGAATTGAACAATTTGAATCAACGGAAACTCTGCTGAACGCTCCAAGAAATATTCACGTGGCCCGCTACTTAAAATTTGAAAACTTCATTCACATAAAAAAAATCAAAAATCATCTCTGGGAAACACCTTGGGGGGAGAGAGAGCTTAGCTCATTTGAAAAAAACGAAGCTTACCTCGTAATCCCAAATTCAGCATGGGAGATTTCTGAATCTGGTATAGAGATGAGTCTAGAGTTCAGTCACCTGAAGCATGATCAACAAGTTTATAAAGTTTATTACCAAGAACTCCCCCTCACATTCTCGAGATCGTTAAAACTGCCAAGACTCTCAGGTTCGGTTAAGCTGATCCCACGTTTTGAAGAGTGCTTCCTTATTCCTATTTAAAATCAAATACTTAGCAAACAAAAGAGACTAGGCGCAAAAGTGATCTCGTGATACATATTCTCGCATTATGGCCGTTACCTATTTTGATAAAGAAAATTACCAAAGAAAACCTGAGTGGCTCAAAGTGAAGCTTCCTCAGGGAGAAAATTTCAAAGAGATTCGAGATAATCTGAGAGAGAAAGGTTTAAGTACAGTTTGCGAAGAAGCAAAGTGTCCAAATATTTCTGAGTGCTGGAGTGCTAAAACTGCAACGGTAATGATTTTAGGTGATACTTGCACACGAGCTTGTAAATTTTGTCATGTAAAGACAGGCAATCCGAAGGGCTTTGTAAATAAAGAAGAGATTGAGAACACCTCAAAGATGGTGAGCCTCATGAGTCTTCGATATGTTGTGATCACAAGTGTCGATAGAGATGATCTACCTGATCACGGAGCTCAGCACTTTGCAGATGTGGTTAAAAAAGTTCACCTCGATCATCCCGAAACGAAAGTTGAAGTTCTTATTCCTGATTTCGCAGCTCTTCCAGAGCGCATGAAAATCTTGGCCGAGTCAAATCCGTTTGTGATCGCTCAAAACGTTGAAACCGTTAAACGCCTCACTTATCCCGTGAGAGATCCCCGTGCGAGCTATGAGAGGACTCTTGAGTGTCTCGATTTCTATAAAACGAACTATCCTCATATCCAAACGAAGACCTCAATTATGGTGGGTCTTGGTGAAACCTGGAAAGAGATTCAAGAAACACTTGAAGATCTCAGAAAGATCAACGTCGACATCGTAACATTTGGACAATATCTACAACCTAGTAAGCGCCACCTTGCCGTTGAAAAATACTACACACCAGAAGAATTTGAGGAACTCAAGCGCATGAGCTTGAAGATGGGATTTAAATTTGTAGCTTCTGGAGCTCTCGTGAGAAGTTCCTACAAAGCCGCAGACTTTTTAGACTACGTACAAGAAAATGAATCCGTTTAATGAGTTTAATGTTTCTGAGTCAGAGTTCAAAAAAGTTCGCGAGGACCTCTGGATCATTGAAAAATGGAATTGGGATTATTCTCTCTCTCATCAGGCTCAAAAGAAAGCCCTCGAACTTGTCCAAAGTCATACAAATTTAAAAATTATTTTCTTCTGTAGTCATCCGCATGTTTTTACTCATGGGCGTGGCCTACAAAAACCGAAGAAAGGTCAAACTCTTCTCCTAGAAGATTTCAACCCAGAACTTGCTCATCTTCTTCCCTATCCGCTTCACCAAATCGAGCGCGGAGGTGGATTAACTTTTCATTATCCCGATCAAATCATTATTTATCCGATCACCAAACTTAATCCGAAAAGCCTCTCCCTATCTCAACTCGTTGATCAACTTTTCCGTATCAGCTCCGAGATCCTAACAGAATGGGGAATCGATCATTTAACTCATGAAGAGGAACTCCTGGGTCTGTGGCGAAAAGGAAGAAAACTCGCCTCCATGGGAATTGCAGTTCAGAAACTTGCTACATTTCATGGTATGGCCTTAAACTATAAGTACGATGAGAGTATGTTCTCAGCCTTGAAAGCATTTAGCCCGTGTGGTTTAAAGCCTTCAACTTATGTTTGTGTCGACGAGCTCATCAAACTGGATGATAAGAACGCTTCGGTTTTTGTCAGTGAATTTATGAAGAGGGTTCAGTATGAGTGGAAATAAATTTGGGAAAATGTTCAACATCACAACTTTTGGTGAATCACACGGAGATGCTCTTGGAGTGATCATCGATGGAATGCCGGCCGGCTTAATGGTGAACATCGCCGATCTTCAACGGGAGCTTGATCGAAGAGCGCCTGGAAAACACGAAGTGCATACAAGCAGAAAAGAAGCTGATCAAGCTGAGATTCTCTCTGGTGTTTTTGAGAATAAAACATTGGGAACACCTATTTGTGTGATCGTAAAGAATACAAATCTGCGAAGCCAAGATTATGACTCTCTTAAGAACCAGTATCGTCCAGGGCACGCAGATCAAACCACTCTCGATAAATATGGCTACAGAGATCATCGTGGAGGTGGAAGAGCCTCAGGAAGAGAAACTCTCGCTCGGGTAATCGGTGGTTATTTTGCTGGTCTCATCATCCCCCAGGTCTCTGCTTATGCTTTTATTGAAAAGCTTGCGCACTTTCAATTAACTAAAAAAATTTCACATGGAGATGATAGAGGGGAAATCGGTATTCCTGATCAGGCTCTTTCAGCTGAAGTGATTCAGTATCTCAAAGATTGTAAAATCAAGGGAGAATCTGCGGGAGGAATTGTTCAACTCTCAATCCTCGGAGTTCCAAAAGGTTTGGGTGAACCAGTTTTTGATAAACTTAAAGCAGATCTTGCCAAGGCCATGCTCTCCCTTCCTGCGTGTTTGGGTTTTAGTCTTGATGATGCTTTTGAAAATGTCCTTCTTCCAGGTTCACAAATGTCTCAGCGACGAGAAATCTTTTCGGGAATGGAAGGAGGAATTTCTAATGGAGAGAGGATCATGTTGAAACTTGCGTTCAAAGCTCCCTCTACAGTTGGAGAAAAAGCTAAAACTGGCCGTCACGATCCGTGTATTCTCCCAAGAGTCTTACCCGTGGTTGAAGCCATGGCAAAAATAGTTATTGCGGATCATTTTTTGCGTCAAGAGGCTTATTCTTCTTTTCATTCTTAAGCCACAAATCAGTTAAACTGATTAAAGCTTCCTGATATTCTTTTAACCTTATGTGCGCCTGTGGATCATTAGAGGGCTTGAGCTTTTGTTTTTCAAAATTAAGCCAATCCCACGATTGACCTTTATGAAAAGCTCCTTTCCTATTTGCGATTAAGCCGGATGAATTCTGCGCCGATGGCTCATCTTTTGTGAGAAGAGAATCTCCCATCACAAAAACTTTCTTTTGGGAAAAAACAATATCATAGAGTGTTGGAAAAATATCTTCATGGGATCCAAACTTCGTCGTATCCATTTCTCTCTTTAGCGACGGCGGTAGAGAGATGAAAAAAGGAACGGCGTATCTCTTGAACTCATCTTCTGCACTTAAGCCCTTCGCTATCCAGAAGCTGTGATCTCCCGTCATAGCGATTACAGGAGGATTGGTGGATTTTTTCATCCTCGAAATAAAAGTTCCAAGCTGATGATTGGCATACTGAAGTCCTCTAAATCTTAAGCGGGCCATGGATGAATCCACAGTCATCTGCTGGAGAAGATGATCGGTTAACCCTAAGGGAAATGGCTCGTAGTGAGACGGTACCTCAAATGGTGGATGATTGGATGTAGTTAAAACTAAAAAGAGTTGAGGTTTTGTTGCGAGCTTAAGCTTTTCCTCAATGAATTGAAAAAGATACTCATCAAAAATACCCCACTCATTTCCCAAATCTTTTTCAGGAACACTAGAGAGTTCTGGCAAGTAATCCTTCATCTCTTGAGCGCCCCATAAATGATCATAATCTTGCTGCTTAAGAAATTTACCGAGATCTCTCCAGCCGAGTTTACCACCGTAAACAAAATGCGTCTCATAGCCCTCTTCTTTAAAAGGTAGATGTCCTGCGGAAGCCATTTTTTGATTCATAAACTCTGACTCAGAAAGAAACCTAGCTCCAGGTCGGATGACTTGCGAAGTCGCAATGGAGACGATACTTCCAATCGTACCATTTTCAGCTGGAAGAAAATTTTTAAAGAGAATTTCCTTTTTAAAATGTTCTTCAAGTGAGCCGAGTAAATTAAACGACGAAGAATGATAATTGAGCCAGTATGTTCCAAAACTCTCCATCACAACGAGGATGACATGGGGCTGACTTGGTGTCGGGAGAAGATTCGTTTTGGTTTGAAAAACGGCAGAGAGATCACGCTCAGACGGAGCTCCAAGAGCTGTAGCTGCTTCTTGCCAATTTTTAAAACCATAACTCGCAAGATAATCAACAGATCCTTTACCGAAAGTTTTTCTAATCTTGAGTGCTCGGTTCAGTGTGATAAAACCATTCAATGAAGCCTTGTTGAGAAATTCATCTTGCCCAATGTGAGCATCTTCTAGAGAGAGTGGTAATCTGTGAAAAGTTCCTCGACCACCAAGAGCTAGGGCGATGAGACCTACAAAAAATGATCCAAAGACAATCGTCTTTTTTTTCATCGGTTTCAAATCAAAGTCGAAAGGAGAAAGAGTAAACTCTATGAGCCGAAAGAAGACAAAAAGCACACTCATAAGAAGAATAGACCAAAGTGGCACGTTGTAATTTTTCCAAATACTTGTCAAAAGTGCGAAAGTATCGTCCTCCAAGAAACCAAAAATAAGGATATTCATGTGATCTTGAAAATACGAGTAGAAACCATAATCAAAAAGATAAATCCCAACGATCAAAATGACTCCAAGCTTGAGAATGATCTGACTAATCGCTCGAGTGAAACGAATCGTCTTTTTCCCAGGCAAGAAATAACTCAAATGTATCAAGATAAAAGATGGCGCAAACAGATAACAAAGAGGGATTAAATCAAAGCGAACTCCTAGCCAAAGTGAACGAAAAAAATCTTTTTCTTTAACGACTCGCGACCAATCATCAAATTGAAACATGAACCCTAAACGCAGAAGAGTCATTAGTGTTAAGAGAAACAGAAAGAGAAGAGAAAGATTTCTTATCCAACGAAGGTAATAGTTTTTTAGAGATAATTCCATGCCTCAGAGTCTAGCTCCAAGAATGAAAATCGGCAATTTTTTAGTTATCGCTAAACATAAGATTTCGCTCAAAATCTTCAGGTTTTGAGGCATTACTTTTGGCTTCTTCAAGGGTAATTTTTCCAGCACGGTAGAGATCAGTGATGTGTTGGTCGAAGCTTTGAGCTCCAGAGGTATTTTTCCCCTTCTCAATATATGTGTAAATTTCTTTGGTCTTGGTGGAATCCAGGATCGCCTCTTTAATCCCGGGATTATTGATCATAATCTCTTGAGCAGCAATTCGTCCTTTACCATCAGATGTCTTAAGAAGACGCTGTGAAATTGTCGCATGTAAATTGTCCGAAATCCTTGTTCTAACCACGTGCTGTTCTTCCGGAGGAAACATGGAGATCAATCGACCGATGGTGCTCAATGCATCAGTGGTATGGACAGTCCCAAAAACAAGGTGTCCGGTTTCTGCAGCCTTAAGAGCAATCGAGATTGTTTCAGCATCTCTCATTTCACCAATAAGAATGATATCTGGATCTTGTCGTAAAGCTGATCGTAAAGCGGAGTTAAAGTCACTCGTGTCCTGACCAATTTCTCTTTGAGTAATACGAGCTTTAATAGGCTGATGAACATACTCAACAGGATCTTCAAGTGTCAGAACATGCACAGCAGATGTACGGTTAATATAGTTGATCATCGCTGCAAGTGTTGAACTTTTTCCTGAACCAGTGGCTCCGGTGACCAGAACTAATCCCGCGTTAGCTCCTGCAATTTTATTAATGACCTCAGGTAGCTTGAGATCCTCTGTCGTTGGGATTTTTTCAGAAATGATCCGTAAGATAAATCCAATTTTACCCTGATAGCGTAAAAAATTGTATCGAACCCGACAGACTTGAGGAACAGAGTAAGAGCCGTCATATTCTTTGAGTTTATCAATTTTTTTCATGAGCTCATCGTCTCTAAGAAGAATAGACGAAATCAAAAGCATATCTTCGTGTGTCAGTGGGTCAAGCTTAACCTGAACAAGATCTCCCCGGAGACGAAAGCAAGGTTTCTCACCTGTTCTCAAGTGAATATCACTCACCCCCGACGCAGATGCGGAGCGGATAAGTTGAACTAAAGCTTCTTTCGTTAGCGCCATATTAAATTCTTTAAATCAATAGATTTAAATTGCTTATCGTCCTAAAATGAAAGAGGTTAAGCTAATTTTAAGATCTGATTGAAAATATGAAGAACAGTGAAAAAATTTTTTTCGATGGCGATCATTATTTTAAGGAACTCCTTGAGGAAATAGATCTTGCTAAAGAGTCGATTACAGTTGAAATGTACATGTTTAATCCTGACTCGATTGGGCGGATAATCGCCAATAAGCTGATACAGGCTCAGAACCGTGGAGTGAGGGTTCAACTGATTGTTGACGGGGTTGGGAGTTATCACTTCCACAAAACTCTTGAAACGGAACTTAAAAATCATAAGATTCAAGTAAAAATCTATCACCCTCTTCCCTTCTATCATCCGTATTATGGTCCCCTGCGATGGTGGAGAAAATTTGGAATTCTTCTGAGTAGAATTTTAAGGATTAATACTCGGAATCATCGCAAACTCATAACTATTGATCAGAAAGTGCTTTTTGCTGGAAGTTTCAACTTCACAGAGGAGCACACTGATTTTATGAAAGAGAGAAAGTGGAAAGATATGGGGATGCGTATTACAGGATCTGTTGTTCCTTTTGCTGTTTTAAATTTTAAAAAGATCTGGAACTTCAAAGAATATTTTCGGTATAAAAAGCAAATAAAAAAAACGACTCGTATCCATTGGAAAACATCTCCTCTCAGACTCAATAATACACTCTTCATGAAGAGATTCTTTTATAAAGATTTTCTTCATCGAATCAATCAGGCTGAGAATCAGATCTGGTTCATGACACCTTACTTTATTCCGAAACGTCGATTAATCAAAGCTCTCGGTAAAGCTGCCGAGAGAGGTGTAGATATCAAGCTTTTAATTTCAAGAAAGACTGATGTCTCATTTTTTAACTGGCTTCCATTTTTCTATTTTCCATTCCTCGTTAAACGAGGAGTTAACATTTTTCTCTACAAAGAATCAGTCTTGCATGCAAAGAACTACATCATCGATGACTTTATTACGATTGGATCGACGAACTTAAATCATAGAAGCTTTCTTCATGATCTCGAGTTCGATCTCCAGGTTCAAGATCTCGAGAACAAAGCACTTGTTAAGCAACATTTCCTGGAAACACTCCATGGACAGATTCAGGTTAACCAAGATTACTTAAACAAAAGATCGCTCAAAGACAGGCTCATTTCTCGAATTCTTTTCACATTTAAATACTGGTTCTAACATGAAAATTATTTCTTATAACATCCACAAAAACTACAATACATTTAAAACAAAATTTATCTTAAAAGAGATCAAACAATATCTTCTTCAGCATGACCCTGACATTCTTTTTCTACAGGAAATCCAAGAAGTTCATGATCAAAAAGAGCGCCTCAAAATAGAATCTCAACTCGAGTATCTTGCAGATATCATCTGGCCTCACTACTCTTACGGGAAGAATGCTGTTTATCCAAACGGTCATCATGGGAATGCGATTTTGAGTAAGTTCCCCATCCTCCATTGGGAGAATATTGATCTTTCAACAAATAGATTTGAGCAGCGAGGTCTTCTTTGTGCTGAAGTTAAAATTGGCTCAAAAACTGTGACTCTTCTCAACACCCACCTCAATCTTTTACAATCAGGACGAAATCTCCAATCCGATAAGATCGTCGAAAAAATTCGCTCTTTAAAAACTCCTTGGATACTTATGGGAGATTTTAATGACTGGAATTCTAAACTCGTTGAGAGAATTGAAACTCAACTCGGGGTAACGGAGTGTTTTCGGATGGCCCACCAATTCACACCGCCAACCTTTCCTTGTTTTGCTCCCATTCTGTCTCTAGATCGAGCCTTTATATCGGGATTGAGTTTAGATGAAGCAAGATTACTTTTGGATGATAAATCGAAGAAACTTTCTGATCACCTACCAATCCAAATCACTGTCTCGTTTTAAAACTTGTACATGGCCATGGTCGAATAAGAAACAAGGACCGACATTAGAAACTTTTTCGTCCTCGACGACAATTCCTGCTCCGTCCGGTACTGCAAGGATGACTTCTTTATACTTTCGAGACCAAAGCTTAAAAGCTTTCTCATATTTGGGATTATCTCGGTAGTGTGGAAAGAAATGAAAGTTTAGAAGTCCAAGTGATTTGAGATTTTTTAATTTAACGACGTTTTCATCTCGGTCAAACTCAGGATAGCCCGCCATCCGGATATCATTCGTCATCATGATCGCGCCCGCAGATAAGCCAGTTAGAATGCCTCCTCTTTTAACGAAAGAAACAAGATGAGGGATGACTTTTGCTTTTCTCAGTGAATGAAGGAAATAAAAGGTATTTCCACCTGCAAGATGAATGACATCACTTCTCAGAACTTCTTTAAAAATAGTCTGATCGAAGGGAATATCAACTGGAAAATGAATAAAGCGGCTGACTTTAAATTTCGAGTAGTGAGTGACGAATGCTCTGAATTCCTCTTCCGCCAGGTAAGATGATGACGGAATGAATGTGATCACCGGATTCTTCTTATTGATGAGCTTAATAAACGCTTTATCAACCTTTAGATTTTCTCTGTCAGTTCCACCGCTGTAGAGAACAAGTTTCATAGACCTTCTCTACAATCTCTCACAATTGTAGAAAGACCTCTCATGATATGCTTCTGTCGCTCATGGACTGATGAGGTCTGACGTTTCTGATCTGGGTCTAGGATTTGATAATTTCTAAATTCTTTCACAAGGGCATCCATTTCTACAGGAGAAAGTTTTGGTCTCAAGTGTCTAACTTTCTGTACGATATGGCTAATTGAATCGCCCGTAATTCGATCGAACTTATTAATCACCGATGATCTCATCGTAATGTCCAAGAGGATTTTATTTCTAGGCTCACCATTTTTCTTCGAAAGGTGATCAACAATTTGATTGTAGAATCTCTGGAATCTATCGATTTGACGTTTTCTCATGGGAGTTAACTTAAGGTCTGCTCTCTTAGCGTAAGAAGACTTGATCACATCTAAAAATTCTTCGTGGTTAAGGTTTTGATTCTTACTAAGGTAAAGCTGAGGCATTTCTCGAAGAATATCACGCATACAAAAGATTGCGTCGCGATTAATCCCATCGGCCACCTTATAAACCCCACGCTTGGATTTCGCGCGTTCGAAATGAGTGAAAGCCTTTCTAAATTTTATCACAAGATCTTTTTGATTTTTTAAAAGTTCCTCTTGATACTGCTTTTTAAGACCGATTTTCTGTAAAAGATTTTTATTTTTTTCCTGCTCAAAGATTTGATCAAAGAGCTTAACCTCGGCAGATTTTTGAAACTGAGACAATGACTTTTTCTTGCCAGTAATAAGAAAGTCTGAAATTTGCGAAAAGCACTGAACAATGTATCTTGCTTTCTGTTTTTGCTCTAGAATCGTCGTTGAGAATCTTTCGACGTCATCGTAGCGATATTCCGCATGAAAGAGACCGAATTGACGGATAGATCCGTAGTCAATAATTCCTCCATCCATAAGGATATTATCTCCGTCCCAGTCAAGCCAACAGAAAATATACTCGTCTTCGAACTGCGCAGACATTTTAGCGAATCTTTCAGCAATTGTTCGAGCAAGACTTCTGTACTTTTCCTTGTCGTTTTTAAACTGCGAAAGTGGCCAATTCTTATTTTCTAACTCACGGTGAATATAATAGTCCGTCACTGCTTTTAAGTTCTGATAGTTGCTTTGTTTTAAGTGACAAAAGAAATGGCTTGGTCTCATCAAATTCTGATGCGCTCTCACGTTAATTCCAAGACCTTTCTCGTGCTCGATGATGGCAAGGATTCTTTCTGTCTGGAAATGGTTTTGGTGAAGGACCTCAGAGAAAAAAAGAGTTTCTATTCCCTCTGCCACCTCGGCTAACCCACAACCGTAAGAAATAGCAGGATCACCTGTTTGATAAAATTTCTTATTAATATTACAGGCTGGAGAAAGTTTTGTTGCCCCTGTCCCACAACTCGAAATATCCCACGTTTTTCCTTGGTGCCGAACTGTTCCATTCCAAATTGTTCGACCGTCACCAGAGGTCCTTCCAGCTTTATCTGGATGCTGGAGCTGCAAGTATCTTGTGGCCATATATTTATGAGGAAGTAGATCATCCTCTGAGAACTTAATCTTGTGCTCTAAATCGTACTCATTGATGATCATCAAGTTGAAAGTCTGAAAGATCTCTCTTTCTAATTCAGAGTTGAGTGTATGTGGATGATCTTTGGAGATTAATCCCATTTCTTTCGCGAGATCAAAGTTGAAATAAGTGATCTTCCCTGATTTTAGTCTTCGAGCCGAATAATCGACGAATCCCTCTGGAACAAATTCCTTAAACGGATGTCGCCCATTGATATGTGAAAAATGAGGATAATGCCTAATCCCTGGCGTTTGAGTCGGGTTTTGTTTGAAAGTTCCCATTTAGTATTTTCATCCTTGAAAAAGTCACTAAATAAATTCCTTATATAAATAATAAGGTGATTCGAACGATATGGAAAACAATCTTAAGGTCTCGGCAAAATATTCCCACACAATTCTCATAAAAACCTAACGTTTATCTCACAAGACACGATAGGTGAGATCTCGCAGAATGATCAATGGGGGCAAAATGAAATATATCATCAAAATATTACTTATCATTTTTTCACCGGTGCTGATGGCGATTTATTTTTTCAATCAATCCAAGAAGATTTAAATAATATCAAAGTCAAAATACGTCTCAGGATAAGGCTCAGGTCTAAAGCTGAAGTGCCACCATTCCGCGGAGTAGTTTTTAAAACCCGAAAGCTCCATGGATTCTTTTAAGATTTGACGATTTTCTCTTTGCTCTTTTGAAAGAAGAGGATGAAAATTCGAGGATATCTCGTCAAAAAAATCAAACTCAGATCCCATGTCTAACTCTTGGTTAAGCTTTAAATTAACCAGACCAACATCAATTGCACTTCCGCGTGAATGAGAGGACCTTAAAGCAATGAAGCCTAACTCTAATAGTTCAGGTCTTTGATATTTTGGATAAAATCGCTTCTTAAGTTCGGCGTCTTCTGAAGTTGATTTGGCCCACATTTCAAACGCTTTCACCGCTTTAACTGGGCGATAGGCATCATAAACTTTGATCGCCAAATCTCTTTTCAATAACTCTTTCTGTGCACTCATGAGTGCATTAGCAGCTGGCAAAGTAAGGAGAGCTTTTTGATTCAAGTAGCCCGGAACAATTTGTCCTGTGAAGTTATCTGTGGTGGCGTACTTTAAATCAATGATGAAAGAGCGAGAGAGTTCCTGAAGATTGATGAATGCATCTGGCTGAGTATTCATTCACCCATCATCGCTCAAAATGAGAAGGAAGGTCAATGCTCGCGTGAAAAATGATGGCTCGTGAGGTAACTTAACCGGACTCTTTTATCGATGGTTTCATCGAAGAGCATGAGTAATTCTTCGAGTTCAAAAGTTAGACCTAAATCACTCACGAATTTATCTGCTTCGATCTCCATGAGAAGTTGCTGATCAATGACTCCATCCATTTCCTGAACGATAAGAGCGATCTCATGGGCAAGATAAGCGACGGCCATTTTCTTCTCTGATTTTAAAAGTTTTTGATACTCACCAGATACCAGAATAATATTTCTTTGGAGATAGCTATTCGTTTTAAAATCTTCTCGCTTCATAAATAAGACATGACGTTTTAAGCAAATCTCCTCTAAAAGCTTAAGAGGTAAAAGCTCAAAGACAACTTTCATATGAGAGTTATTCTTTAACCATTCATGCTCTGTCTGAGACATAAAAAAGTTATATAAATCTTGTCGTTGATTTTTTGCAGATCGAGATTTCGATGGATCTAGGAACTTATTTAATAAATTGAGCATGCCCTCTTCCTTTCAGTTCCTATCGGTCAGAAAGTCGAGGGCTAAAGAAATTTATTGATGAAAAGTACTGTCTTCGAAATCGAGGTTAATACTTACTGAACCTTGGTATTTTTCTCCTATGATCTCAAGGAGCTCCCCAGGAATTTTAGAAGCTTTGTACTTCTTTCCATTGGTAGTTCTAATCCAAAATCCATTGATCAACTTATCTGGCCGAGCAATCCTGATCGGTTTGATCGAGATTATATGATCAACATTAAAAAGAACCTCGACCTCTTCGGTTTCTTGAGTCTGGCCTGGCTTTAAATTAAGAATTGAAAATTTCATAAATTTCATAGAGGACACTCCCTATTTATAGGCATATCATACGACCAATTTAGCCCAGAGGTTAAAAAATGAAATTATTACAGGATGAACACTTAAAAAGCTATCTTTTAGACAGTACGATAAGCATCGAGGGGTACGAATCTAAGCCCGAACATCCAGAACAAGTCATCCTCCTTCTGCACGGTCTAGGGGAAAGAGGAAAAAGAATTTACCGAAAACTCATCTCCTCTCTTCCAGTGAATGCTATTGTGCTTGCGCCAAATGCCCCCTTTCCTCTTTCGAGGGACGGCCAGATGGAAGGAGTCCCGACCTATGCCTGGTATTTTTATGATCTCAAGGCTAGAAAATATATCACGGGAGTTGATCTCGCCAAATCAAGTCTCAAATCCTTACTTAGACCCTACTCTCATTTACCACTGACAATCATAGGATTTTCTCAAGGTGGTTACCTTGCATCGGGCTTACTGCACGACTTTCCTCAACTCAAAAGAATCGTTGGTATTGGTTGTGAATTCAAACGTGAAATCTTAAGGGAGTTTCGGTCCGTTGAACTTGTCAGCATTCATGGAAAAAATGATTCCATCATTTCCTACGAGACTGCTTTAACCTCGTTTCAATCGACAAAAGAACTTTTTCCAAAGGCAAAGTGGATTGAAGTTGAAAATCTAGCTCATGAAATTAATGATGATGTAAGTGGGATCGTTCGCTCACTTTTTGAGGTCCAATGAAGAAGACAGTCTACCAAGGAAAAATATTAAGTGTCGTTGAAGAAAAAATCGGAGATATCGTCTGGGAAAAAGTTTATCTTCCTGATGGCGTGATCATTCTTCCAATTAATGATCTAGGTGAAATTCTCCTGATTGAAGAGAGAAGACCGCATGAGACACCCAATAAAAGATTAAAGCCCGTTTCTGGTATTATTGAATACGAAAAGGGCACTCCCCTCGAAAATGCCGAGCGAGAGATGCAGGAAGAAATAGGTTTTAAGGCAAACCAGTGGGAGCTTCTTCTTCACTTAAAAGGCTCAGGGACACTTAACCATCAGCAATTTTTTTATGTTGCTAAGGATCTATCTCCTTCTAAGCTACCAAACCCTGATGGGGAAGATACTATTCTAAGTATTGTCAGCTTCAGTCCCGAAGAATTAAGAAAAGCTCTCGACGATGGACGCATCCCCTGGAGTCTTTCGACTCTTGGCCTCTTAAAGCTCCTTGAAATTAACCCCTTGAAATTAAAAGCATAATAAAACTATTGTTTGATCTATCAAACTGGTGTATAATACCTATTAAGGAGATTAGGTCTTATGTACGTTTGTATTTGCCGTGGAATTACAGAAAAACAAGTTCTAGAAGCGGTCAACTCAAGACAGAATGCAAGTCCAAAAGAAATTCTCAAGGTTCTTGGTGTAGGTTCAGATTGTGGTACTTGCGTTGAAGATGCAGTGAAATCACTTCTCAAACAAAAGTCACAAGCCCCTTTCGAAATGAAAGATACTCCGAACAATTCTTCGAATCATTGAACTCCTTTGCCACATTTATCGAGCTCCATTAAGATAGAAAAAATTCTATCTCGGAGGAGTGATTATGAAAGGTTCTCAAGCTGTTATCGATGCTCTTAATTCTGTACTTACAAAAGAATTAACGGCGATCAATCAATATTTTCTTCATGCTCGTATGCTTCAAAATTGGGGCCTTGAAAAAATTGGTAAATTAGAATACGCGGCTTCAATCGACGAGATGAAGCACGCTGACATGGTCATCAAAAGAATCCTTTTCCTCGAAGGTCTTCCGAATCTTCAAAAGCTAGGAAAACTAAGAGTTGGACAAAATATCCAAGAAGTTATTGAAGCTGATTTAGAAGTTGAATACGAGGCTGTACCACACTTAAAAGACTGTATCAAAATTGCAGAAGCCGAGGCAGACTATGCTTCTCGTGATCTTTTCCTCTCGATTCTAAAATCTGAAGAGCATCACGTGGACTGGCTTGAGACACAACGTGACCTCCTCAAATCTGTTGGAGTTCAGAACTACATGCAGTCTCAAATGGAGCCAGATCAAGGCGCCGAGTAATCCTCGACATTTTCAGCACGGAACAGGTAATCACCGAGTGCTGGAATATTCGTATGTAAAACAAGTTCGATCATTTTCCATCCAAGTCCTTTGAGGCTTGGGTGGAAATAAACTGTTGTTGAAGACTTACCATTTTTCGCTTTAATCAAAACTTTGTGACAATTTAAAAATTTACCAAGATTAAATCTCCCTTGATGGATGAGTGTCACCTTCTCTAACTCGGAACTCCCCTTAGACTCAAGCTCCAAGTATCCTCTCTCATCAAGAAAACTCTCAGGAATATCCTGCTCTTCATCTCCATTTAAGACCGACTGTGGAACCGGAACATAGATCTTTTTTCTTACGGCATATTTTAATTTAACAGTAACGACACCACTCCTCGCTTGATCGGGGTCAACTAAAGCTTCGATTCTTCCACCTGTGTGAAGCTTTCCACCGTAAACATTGAACACAGATTTCTCTACGTCTAAAGTGGCCGAGAAACAACTAAGAGAAAAAAACATCAAAAACGCGAACTTCATCTTTTATCCTTTTGGTGGATTTGTGCCGCAAAACTTAGTCCTATCGACGAAAGGTTTCAAGGTTAAAAGTTTAATATTTTATTTTCTTCCTAGTTTTGAT
>Ga0255183_1000439_pt1 | contig 16705 bp, 14 predicted proteins | sample Atl_UVDOM_RepB_8_FD_183638 | JGI IMG/M metagenome (GOLD analysis project Ga0255183, IMG submission 183638) | Freshwater microbial communities from Altamaha River, Georgia, United States - Atl_UVDOM_RepB_8d | ecosystem: Environmental > Aquatic > Freshwater > River | place: USA: Georgia...
ATTAAAAAAATTGGATCAATGGTTGATGTGACAAGTGTAAGACAAAAGGAACAACTGGGTCTTGGACATGCTGTCCTTTGTGCTAAATCGATGATTAGTCACGAGCCTTTTGCTGTTCTTCTTGGTGACGATCTTGTCATCAATCAAACACCTGCGATTAAACAACTCATGGATGTTTCAGAAAAATATCAAGGAGCTTCTGTCATCGGAGTCATGAAAGTTCCTAGAGAGCATGTATCTAAATATGGCATCGTCAGCGGTGTTGAGGTCTCTGAAAGAACTTTGAAGATGACAGAGATGGTTGAAAAGCCCTCACCTGAAAAAGCCCCAAGTCTTCTTGCTACTCCTGGAAGGTATATCTTAAGTCCAAAGATCTTTGATATCCTCGAGAACATCCCACGAGGTGCCGGCAACGAATATCAATTAACCGATGCGATTAATGTTTTGTGCCACAAAGAGAGTGTCTACGCTCACGAATTCATCGGCGAGAGATACGATACCGGAAACATTGATGGCTACTTAGATGCAACAATTGATTTTGCCCTCAAAGATCCGCAAACGAGAGACCAATTTATCAAAAATTTGAAACTACGCTTAGAGAAAAACGGAGTTAAACTATGAAATTCATCCTCAGTCTTTTTCTTATTCAAAGTGTGTTTGCATACGTACCGACAGTAGAGTCGTTATTTCGTCATGGCCAGAACCCCGATGTAACGTCTGGCGCCGCTGTTGTATCGCTTGCAATTTCAGATCTTAATTCATCTGATAAATCGAAAAAAGATTTTATTAAATTAGTTTTTCAAAAGAATTCTTTAGACTCTTATCGCCTCGATCAATTGATGTTTGAGAATGAAACTTTTGGAGACCAAGCCATGAAGTCTCTTAAGCGCATGCCAATTGTCTCGGGAGCTTCTCTGAGGTCAGAGCCGGAACAAGCTTTATTTTTTAGCTCACTCATTTCGATTTTATTTAATAACGGATACCACTTAGTTTCGACACTTAAGTCTCAGGGAATCGGAGTTAAGTTCAATAATGAGATTATTAACCGAACGAAGATAGATTACCTTGTAAGCTACAAGCAATACCTGGTGAAGATCAACAAAGATTGGTCATTGAAAAAAACAGAACCAAATCCACTTAAGCCAGAAGATGCTGATGAGAAAGCGAAGGTTGATCAAGTCATGAACGATTCGATCTATCTTAATACTGGCCATGTGAGCTATGCAAAGTTCGATGATTTGGGTGCCTGGAAAATTTCCGGTCAAGATTTTGAGGGATATGTTTCTCACGAGGCAAGACAAATTAGATCTCTGAGATTAAACACTAAGGGGAAGCTCTTTGATTTTCACTATCGTCAGTATTTTCGTGCTGACGGGATTCATTATGTGCCTCGGTTCATCGAGTTCAAATCAAGCACGGGTCAGCACTTATTGGTAGAGATACTTACGTCAAGACTTGTCGGAGAAGGAAGTGATGCCATTTTTCCAAAACTCAAAAAATGGGAACAAGTGTATAAAAACCAACTTGAGCTTATTACGAAGCCTGCGTTTTTAATGTAATGTACTTTTACCAAGTTGCCGTTAATTATCCGATTAAAAATAAGGGTCTAACTTACGGGTTCAGTGAGAAACTTGAGCCAGGTCAGATCGTTAAAGTTCCCCTTGGTAAAAGAGAAGATCTTGGCTGTGTTTTAGGTGAGTCTTCCGGCGACATTGATAGAGAAAAAATTAAAGATATTAAATCTGTTCTCTCACAAAAACTACTCGGTCCAGAACTGAAGCTCTATCAGTTGATTTCGGAATACTATCATTACAGTTTAGGACAGTTGATATTTGATTCGTTACCCAACACAATGAAAAGGCCAAGAGGGTTGCCAATCATTATGGGGCGAGGTCATGATTTAAACTTTGAGCTCAACCAAGATCAGACAAAAACGGTAGAAAGTATTCTTGAAAACTTTAATGGTTTTCATAAGCATCTCCTCCACGGAGTGACAGGCAGTGGAAAAACGGCAGTCTATCTCCAGCTGATGAAACAAACGATTAAAGCGGGCAAGAGTGTTTTGTTTTTATTACCTGAGATTAACTTAACTCCCCAGTTTTTAACTTTCTTTGAAGAGTTTCTCCCCGTACCAATTTATACATATCATTCAGAAGTATCGGACTCCTATAAATTCCAACTTTTTCAACTCGCTAGAGATCAGGAATCTCCCGTTGTCGTTATGGGAGTGCGAAGTTCCGTTTTCGTTCCAATTAAAAACCTAGGGTTGATCCTGATCGACGAAGAGCATGACACCTCTTTCAAGCAGGATGATCGTTGTCCCTATAATGCTCGAGATGTTGGGATGATGAAGGCACAAATTCATCAAATTCCTATTGTCATGGGCTCGGCCACACCAAGCCTAGAAAGTTATCAAAATTTTAAAAAAGATGAGACTCATTATCATCCCATAAGTAAAAGAGCAGGGGATGCCTATCTTCCTGAAATTAAAATTTTGAATGCAAGAGAGAAAAAGGACGGATCAGAGGATATCTGGCCCTTTACAGAAGACTCTCTTAAAAGAATCAAGTTTCATCTCCAAGAAAAAAATCAGGTTCTAGTTTACGTTAATAGATTAGGTTTTTCTAATTTTCTACAGTGCCGAGCATGCGGGAAGCAGTTTCATTGTCCCAATTGTTCAGTCACACTTAGATATTTCAAAAAAAGAAATCGTCTTTCCTGTCATCACTGCGATTATCATGAGCCCGTCCCAGCGGCTTGTCAGTCTTGTGGATCGTTCACACTTCTACCTAAGGGGTATGGGACTGAAAAAGTGGAGGAAGTCCTGCGTGCTTTATACCCGGAGGCACGTCTTGCAAGATTTGATCGAGATGAAATTCAAAACTTTACTCAACTAGAGAATCGTTTGCGTGAGTTTAAGGAAGAGAAAGTCGACATTATGGTTGGAACTCAGATGCTTTCAAAAGGACATAACTTCGAAAAAGTGAAGTTGGTTGTGATCCTTGGTATTGATCATCAATTAAATTTCCCAGACTTTAGAGCTCAAGAGAGAGTGTACCAAGCTCTTACCCAGGTCTCTGGTCGAGCGGGAAGATACTCAAAAGATGGTGAAGTCATTATTCAAACATTGAATCCTGAAGCCATGATTTTTGATTACGTAAAAAAACATTCTTTTGATCAGTTCTATCTCGATGAGCTAAAACTAAGAGAGATGTGTCACTGCCCACCTTTTAAAAGATTAGCTTCGCTCCACTTCACCTCACGCTTTCAAGACAAATTACAAAGCCATGTTATTGAATCTGTTTCACCAATGTTAGAGCAAATTAGGGAAAAATATTTCTCAGATATTCAGCTTCTGGGACCTCGTCCTGCTATGGTAGAGAAAAAGGTGAATCAGTTCACCTGGACCTTTCTTTTAAAGTCTGATCGTCCCGCTGAACTCAATAAACTTCTGAAATCATTTGAATTAAATTATCAAAAGCCTTCTTTTATTCAGCTTAAGATAGATGTCGACCCTTATAATATGATGTAGCACTCAAGTATTTGTTCTTTTTATCCGATAGGCACAGGAGAAAGACTGTTTCGGATAAAGGAACCTCTATGATGAAAAAGACACTATTCCTAATGGTAACCATCTCTCTATCACAGAGTTGGGCCGGCCCCCTTGATAAACTTCGAGAGAAAAATAAGGGTGCAGTGAGTCCTGGGTCATCGGATATTTCATCACCGACAGCGACCACGACCTCTCTATCATCTGCCCCTCAAAAGACGTGTGATGATGAGAAACAGTATTCTTTACCCCTAAGTATGGTTCAAAGTTTAATTGTTGGTGACGGAAATTTTGCTATTGATCATAACCCAGCTAGCGGAGAGTTGAAGCTTTCAAGTCCCAAATATATTCAAAACTGCTCATCCATGATTGAGTGGAAGATGGAGAAGAAAGTTGTGAACTCAAGAGCTCAGTATGCTTTTGAGGCTCGTCTTAAAGATCCAGAATGTGATCAGGATGGTAAAAACTGTAAGTATAAATTTACAAAATTTGAAAATGGAGAAGCTAAAACTTTATCTCAAGAGTTCGAGAAATCTCCAAATGGTCTCGTCGCTTGTTTAAAAGCTGCGGGTGTTATTAATGAGAAAAATGATCCAGTTCAAGAAAATTATTTTACAACTAAGCTTGAGGCAAAGTTCTCTGGGGCTAATCAATCTGGAAATATCGTTTTTATGACTGAGGGTAAGTCGACGTTAAGTGATCAGCAGAATCCAGGAGAGGGGATCGTTTACGATGGGTGTAAACGATACGAAAAAGGTTTAGCGTTGAGTGAGATTGAGTCTTTTTCTGACAAACAAAGAAGAGAAAAAGATGAACAGATTTCAAAACTTCAATCGATTAAAGCAGATAAGTGTAATCCAGAAGAATTTAATAGCATCACGAGTTTTCTTGAAAATAATCCAGGCTTCACTCAAATTGAAAACATCCGAGATCAAGTTGTTCTCGCAAATCTCAAAAAAGTTTTAGAGAAGTTGCAAAAAGATCCTGGTTCCCTTGTTGCAAGTGATTTAAAAGTTTTTGAAGATTTTAAAAAATATCTTCTGGATCCTAAAGTTAAAGAGATTAAGGATTTGTACGCACAACTAGAGGATGCAGAGGGTGAAGAAAAAACTCGTCTACAAAATGAGATAGATCAGAAAGTGGCTGATCTAAGAAAAAATACTGACAGCTTAAAGCCTTTGTTTGTAGATAAGCTTATTCAGAGAGGCGAGTTTGAAACAGCTGAAATCTTAAACTCATCGATTGTTATCGCAGACGCCTATAAGAAAATTGGTAAAAAAGAACTCGGAGTTCTTAGTACGCCAGCGATCGCTGACAAAAAGATTGCTAACCAGCAAGAGCTTTTTAAAGAGAAGCTTGAGAAAGAACGTGAGTATTTCGGAATTAGAACGGGTCAAGAACAAGGCAAGTCTGAGTACTATGCTGATCTCGTTAAATCTATGAGGGAAAATCTCGAGCTTCGAACTCAAAACTACACGGAAGAAATCAAAGCAGAGTACGCCCGTACTCAACCTGGTGGTTACTGTTATGCTTACTTTAGAAACACAACGAAATGCGTACAAGATTCATTTGCGAGAATTGCGGAGCTTCAAGAGCTTTTGAAAAAGTTTAATACAGTTGATAGCGAGAGATTAAAAGAATATGGCGAAAAGCAGTCTTTTTACGAAAAACTAGAAGCTGAAGGTAGAAGAGCGATTGCTCTGGCAGAAGGTGTTGACGTTAAAGAACCTGAAAAGAAAGAAGATAAAAAACCAGTTAATGATGGAAAAAATGTTTATTCATTTGATTTTAATCAAGGACAGCAAGCCGCCCTTCAAAGTGCCCAACAATACCAGCAGCAATCACAGGCGAGCACAATTTCATCCATGTTACAGCTAACAGGAAATAGTTCATTTAATGGAAATGTAAATCCCTATCAAGGTCAGGTTTCTGGAGGGGCTTATCTCGGTCAGCAGAGTTACCCTTATCAAAACCAATACTATCCTCAGTATTCAGCAGGTCCTGCCTTTAATGGTGGTGGAAACTATCAATTTAATTGGAACGGCTCTTCTCAGTATCAGCCATACGGTCAACAGCCTATGTATGGAGGAAATCAAATGCCATACATGTATCAGCAACAACAGCCGTATATGAATAATTACAACATGTATCAGTATCGATAAACGCTAGATTAAAACTCTAGCGTTGCCCTTAAACCACCACCATGAACATTCGCCAGTGAAAGCTCTTTGTTCGTGTTGGTGAAGGCGTAGTAGTCACCAACTTTCCAGTAACCGTAGTAGCCAGAGATCGTTACATTCGGATTCCACTTATAATCAAAGCCAAAATCAATTTCATAACCAAGGTTGTTAGATTGTTTGTTGGTGGCATTAAATGAATAACCTTCCTCGTGATGATAAGCTCTTGATCCAGCTTGGGCTGTTTCCATCGCTTTGGCCATGATAAGCGCGCCTTTCCAGGTCCATTTATCTGATTTGTAGTTAGCTCCGAGACGATAAAAGCGAGTATTCGTGATGGAAGAATCAAAAATAGATCTTGAGCCTTCAGTGAACCCTGGGTAGTAGTAGCGAAACATTAGATCAGCGACTTGAAAATTTGGGTGTAAGTAACTTGCTTCAAATTTCGACGTTTGACCTTTATCTCCATCAACCTGGCCGAGCATAAAATTCGTATCCCAGTTTGGGTTGAGTTCGTAATTACCTTTGATAATAAAAGCTTTAGTCGCGATTTTAGAAGCTCCATCAGCAGCAGTGTAGACAGTGCCGTAATTACCAGACTGAATAGTTCCCTCTGCCTCAACAGTGAGTTTTTTCCACTTATAGGAAGCATACGGCTCAATGACGGTCACAGAAGTCGCTCCTCGATCAATTGTCGCAGCATCAGTATTTGAATTATAGAAAGAGTTTCTTCTTTCAGAAGATCTCTTCGCATAGAGTAAGCTCACGATGAGATCTCGATCAGGATTATCATACTTTGCGATAAGTCCAAGTTCTCTCACATCATAGTTGCCGGCAGGAGCTGCTTGAGAACCGTTATAAGATGAAATTTTAGCGTAGTGTGGAGTTACACTGAAGTTTCCGATTTTCATCTCAGCCTGAACACCATCATAAATGGTAACGAAGCGGTCCCAAGTTTGAGAGCCATCATTAAATACCATACCCATCCCGTAATTTTTCGACATTCGTCCAATCTTTACGAGAGCTGTTTCAGCATAGATTTCCATGTACATCTGATTCACATTCAGTCCACTTCTTTGAGCTGGAGTGCTGAAAAAGTACGAGTTATTTCCCGAACCATCAGAGTTATTGGCCGAGTTATCACCAAGATAACCACCACGAATATAACCAGAAGAAATTTCACCTTTTAAGGTCACACCATCATTAACGATAATATTCGGATTTAGTTTTAAAATATAAGTTTGAAATCCTGCTCCACAATCATTCGTATCTATTCCTTGAGTTCCCGTTTTAGGATTTGCTTTTGTGACCGTATCAGTTGTTCGACAGACGTTACTGAGTTGATGAGTGTCCACCCCAAAAACACCACCAAGATCTAGCGGCAATGCGTAAGCTTGTTTGACGCCAAGGGCGATAATACCAGACAGGAAAAGAAATTTTGGAAGTGATCTCACATGAACTCCTCAGGGACAAAATCAGAATTTATTTAAAAACTATAAGGAATCCCACGGGATGTGTCCAATAAAGTGATAAAAAACCTCAAAACACTTTAGGGGAATTCTTGCAAAAAAGACCTGATTCAACTATATTGCTTGGAACGCATTAAGTAATTGTTGGGGTGTCGACAAGTGGTAAGTCAGCAGATTTTGATTCTGCCATACGAAGGTTCGAACCCTTCCACCCCAACCACTTCTCTTAAGGAGATCCCTCGTGAGACGCATTCTTCTTGTCTCTGGAACCTCAAATCCCATTCTCTCTAAAAAAATTTCTGAATTTCTAGATGTTCCACTCGTGAATCCTCAGATTCGAAGATTTGCCAACGGTGAAGTTTACTGTGAGATTGAGAAAAATGTGAGAGGTGCGGACGTTTTTGTCATCCAGTCAACCTGCGCTCCCGTAAACGAGAATGTCATGGAACTCATGATCATTATCGATGCTCTTAAGAGAGCTTCGGCGAATTCCATTACTGCTGTCGTTCCTCATTATGGATACTCCCGGCAAGATCGAAAAAGTGCTCCACGTACTCCGATTACCGCCAAGCTCGTTGCAGACATGATGACTGTTGCTGGTGCTTCCCGTGTTATTACAATGGATTTACACGCTGGTCAAATCCAGGGCTTCTTTAATATTCCTTTTGATAATATTTTTGCATCACCAGTTTTATTAGATTACATCCAAAAAAATCTTAACAAAGATAATCTTATTGCTGTTTCCCCAGATGCTGGTGGAGTAGAGAGAGTGAGGCATTACGCTAAAAAAATGTCTGTCGATATCGCCCTCATTGATAAAAGAAGAACTGGTCCGAATGTCGCTGAAGCAATGAATGTTATCGGAGATGTTAAAGGCAAAGATTGTATTATTATCGATGACATGATTGATACAGCAGGGACTCTTGTTCAGGCAGCTGTTGCTCTAAAAAAATCAGGGGCTAATAGAATCTATGCAGCGGCTACTCATCCAGTGTTTTCACCTCCTGCGATCGAAAGAATTGCTGCTTGCGAAGAACTCGAAGAAGTGATTGTCACTGATACAATTCCCTTAAGCCCAGAGGCAAAAAAAGTTTCAAAAATAAAGGTAGTGACTACGGCAGATATCCTTGCGAAAGCCATTCACCGTACCTTTAATCACGACTCTGTTTCCTCCCTCTTCATCTAGTATGTTTGATCTCGTTATTGGAGTTGGAAACCCCGGATCACAATACGCACAGACGAAGCATAATATTGCGTGGCTTTTTTTTGACGAACTTCAGGAACTGAGATCGTCGGTATGGAAGTCAAAATTTAAAGGAGAGTTCGCTGAAACATTAGTTGAGGGCCATAAGACGTATTTTCTTAAACCTCAAACGTTCATGAACTTATCCGGAGAGTCAGTGCAGCCGTTGATGAATTTTTTTAAGATTGAGACGAAGAAAATTTTAGTTGTTCACGATGAACTAGATATTCCTTTTGGGCAAGTTCATTTCAAGATGGGTGGTGGCTTGGCCGGACATAATGGTCTTAAATCGATAGCTCAGCACCTTGGAACTGATGAGTTCGCAAGAATGAGAATTGGGATAGGACGACCAGTGCACGGGAGTGTTTCTGATTGGGTTTTAAGCCCTTTCCAGGGAGAGATGAAAGATCATTTGCCAAACCTTATGGAAAAATTACAATTGCCCTTTAAGATTGCGATGAAGCAAGGTTTAAATGCGGCAGGAATTTATAATAAAAAAGATCTGATTTAAGAGGAGAACGACATGGGAATAAATTGTGGGATTGTGGGCTTACCGAATGTGGGAAAATCAACGATCTTCTCAGCCCTGACATCAGCACCTGCTGAAGCAGCGAACTATCCCTTCTGTACCATCGAACCCAACGTCGGTATTGTACATGTCCCGGATCAACGTTTGTCGAAAATTGCTGAAATCGTGAAACCAGAGAGAGTCATCCCTGCGATTACTGAATTTGTGGATATTGCAGGCCTTGTTCGTGGAGCTTCTAAGGGGGAAGGATTAGGAAATCAATTCCTCGGTCACATCCGTCAAGTTGGAGCTATTTGTCACGTTGTGAGATGTTTCGATGATAACGATATTGTCCACGTCGCAGGTAAAGTTGATCCTCTTTCGGATATCGAGACGATTAATATTGAGCTTGCCCTGGCAGATCTTGAAACCGTTACAAAACGATTACAAACCTTAGATAAATTTTTAAAGTCACAAGATAAAAATGTTCAAAACAAAGCGAAAGCTTCAAAGCCGATTTTAGAAAGATTAGTTAAAGCATTAGAGGAAGGTCAGGCCGCCAGGATTCTTGGCCTAGATGAAGATGAAAAAGAAGCGATCAATGATCTTCATTTGATCACGATGAAAAAGATGCTTTACGTATGTAACGTTGATGAGAACTCTGTCTTAGAAGAAAATGATTATGTCAAAAAAGTAAGAGCATTTGCTGAAGCAGAGGGCGCTAAGGTTATGACCATCTGTGGGAAAATCGAGTCAGAAATTGCCGCTCTTGAATCGCAAGAGGAGAAAGATGCGTTTCTAAAAGATATTGGGATTGAAGAATCTGGCCTCTCTAAAATGATCAGAGCAGGATATGAGATGCTTGATATGAAGACTTACTTCACGGCAGGAGTTAAGGAAGTTAGAGCTTGGACATTTCCTAAAGGAGCGAAAGCTCCTCAGGCAGCAGGTGTTATTCACTCTGATTTTGAGCGTGGATTCATTAAGGCAGAAGTTTATCACTGTGAGGATTTATTTAGCTTAGGAACAGAATCCAAAGTTAAAGAGGGTGGAAAGTTTCGTATGGAAGGTAAAGAGTACGAAGTTAAAGACGGAGATATCATCCACTTTAAATTTAACGTTTAAACCCTAAGTACTGATTAAAAATCTTATTAAGCTCCTGAGTGTCCTTTTGATCTGACTTCAGGAGTTTATAAAAAAACAAATTTCGAAAAATTAACTTCACATAATTTCTTGTTTCAAGAAACGGAATAGCCTCGATATTTCTTAGCATCAAGGCATCTTCATTAAAAAGATTACCTTTCCAGCGATCCACACGGCTTTCTCCGGCGTTGTAGGCAGCGAGAGAGTAAATCAAATTCCCATTATACCGTTTGAGCAATCCATTAAAGTATTTTGAACCAATACTGATATTGAGCTCTGGATTATTCAGTTGTTTTTCTCTAACACCCTTTTTAAATCTTTTTGCAGTTGCTGGCATGAGCTGCATCAGACCACGTGCTCCCACTCGGGATTGTGCCATTGGATTAAAAACAGATTCTTGCCGAATCAAAGAAAGCAAAACATAGGGATCAAGACTCTCTCCCTGCAAGGCCTTAGAAACCTCTTGGATGTAAATAGATGGATAGAGAACTTCTAGAAGATCACGATTAAATTCGACTTCTTTTGAGTCTAGAACTTCATAGATATATTTGAAAGTTGTTAAATGATTACTAGATTTTTGGATGATCAAAGAGTTAATCAGATGAAGAGATGATTTGAGTTCGTCCCGGTTAAGTTGAGGGAGTGAATTCAGTTGATTGGGTATCGCAAAAGATTTAAGTCTCTTAACCTCATTCGCCATCATTTTTTGAGAGTCCATTGTCGCCCAAATTTTAAGCCGCTTGATGTTCATAACGTAATCGGGATTCAGTAGCTCTAATTTTAAGTCGATAGAGTTACTTTTCTTCGTCACTTGTTTCTCGTAGTAGTTTGCTTCAGGTGACTGTGGAGAGAGAGCTTTTAATTTTTTTGAAGCCATGATGCCATAAAAACTTAAAGGACTCTGCTGAACTGTTTTTTCATAGTAATCGACAGCTTTTTTAATTTGGTCGTCTTCTTCGAGGAGGAGTCCAACCCAAAATCTTAATCTTGGGTCACTAATTGACACCGTTCTCGTTAGAAGACGGTAATCCTCGGCGATATCTAGGGCATCATCCAGATCACCTTTGAAAATATAGGTCCACATCAGAGAAAAAAGAGCATCTTCTTTAATTTCTCCTCTATCTTTATTGATGACGAACTTGAAGAGATCTCTTGCCTCTTTTTCTAGTCCTGCTCGAAAGAGAGCTTTAGAAAAATCATTGATTCTGGTCAGACAGATGTTAACAGGTAGGTGATCTGAGTTGAGGTCGTAGTAATTTTTAAGGTGCTTAACCTGCTTGATGATCGTCGCTTCGTTAAGTTCTTTACTGATAGCGCTATAACCAGTTTCAATCAATTTACTAAATTCTGCGTAGAAGACATTTTTGTGCTGGAGATAATTGAATCCCTTGTCCTGAATGAGTGACGTGAGAGTTTCATCGAGAACGATGTCTTTTAGGATATCTCCACTTGGAACAATGTTGTGAGTACTACTAAATTCAATGATTTCTTTAGAAAGAGATTTAATCGTTTCAGACTGAGGATTGAATTGATTCAAGAAAGTAGCAAAATTATTTTTATTTTTTGAGGATAAAAAATACTTAAGATTTTTTTCTATAAACTCGGACTGTTCAACTCTCAAGGTTTTGGTAGAACGCGATTCTTGAGAGATGAGCTTAAGTGAGCGGTCACGACAATAGTTTCTCGCTTGTTTCTCGAGTTTTTTCTCGAGCGAGATTGTCTGAGTTAGCTCCTCTAGCGAATAACAGAAATTGATAAGATCCGTAGATTGATGATAAGAACTAATTTTCACAAGACTCTCGAGCCATTTTTTAAAGGGCTCAAAAAGAATAGACTTGTTAACTTCTTTTAAGGTCTTCTTAGCAGCCTCTGTCTCAAGTTGACGGTTTTTAGCTTGAAGATAAATCTTTTGGATATTTTCAGCGTGGATTCTTTCCAATTTTGAAATTTCAATCTTAGAAACGATCTGATGAACATCGGCATATGCTAGAGCGGGAGTAAAAATGATGAAAAAGAAATATTTATTCATTGAGCCTTCGGTCTAGTTCAAAAGTTGATCAAGTTTATTGATGATCAAATCTACACGAGAGAGATGATTCGGTTCTATCTGTTGTTTGAGACTTTCTAAGTCAATAATGATCTCTTTTAAAACTTCTTCTCTCTGATCCTCACCCGACTTAAATTTAGTCGCTACAGCTGAAATATCTTCTGCGAGTTCAGTGAAATGATCCCCTTCTCTAAATTGAATAGGATGAAACTTTTTCGTTTCATAGAGATCTTGAAAGTAAACCCTAAGCTTGTAAACTGGCCCTGCTATCTTATGTGTCAAAAAAATCATCGACAAAAAAGCCAGTCCTACTCCTAGGCAGAGATTAAGAAAAAAGAAAAATAGGACAGAATTTTTGCTCTTTGTTAGCTGATCAGTAATTTGTGGGTGCACCAAAGAGAGGGCGTCAAAAAAATCCCAAAAAAGGAGTGGGTAAATTAGCGAAATAAGTAATAAAAGCCCACTGACGATGAGTGCAAACTTGATCTGAAATTTGGGGTCTATTAAAATATGATTTCTATTATTTTTTATCACTCTTTAGTCCTATTCATCTTTCTCAAGTCATCATAGAATGACTTACAAATTATATGTCTATTTTGCCAAGTCTTAACAGAAGAAAGTAATTGTTGGGGAGTTCATAATTTATGATTGAAGAAATTAAAAACAGACTAAAAGAGGTGACTAATCCTGCTTCTGGTCTGAGCTTTGATAAGGAAAACAGATTTCAAAGAATTCAGTTTGAGGGAGAACGTCTTGTTATTGAATACAAGCGCGATGGAATTTCCGCACAAGAAAAAAAAGTTATTGAAAATCAAATCGTTGATCTTCTTTCTCCTCTTGTTCAGTCGGACTTAATCTTTGTCAAAACAACATCTGAATCTTCTCCTGATCTCACGAAAACTTTTAAACCAGTTGCAAAAACGCAAGAACCAGCACAGCTTAAAGTTGGTCACGGAACAGTGGGGAATAAAAAACAGGTTCCTGGGATTAAGAAAATTATTGCAATTGGCTCAGGCAAAGGCGGAGTGGGGAAATCAACCTTTACAGCAAATCTTGCGATCACTCTTAAAAATCTAGGTCTCAATGTAGGTGTTATTGACGCAGATATTTATGGACCTTCAATGCCGATGATTTTTGGTAAGAGAGATGAAAAACCACGTGCAACAGAGGAAAAAAAGATCCTCCCAGTTGATGCTCATGGGATCAAACTTATGTCTTTTGGTTTTTTTATCAATGAAAATGATCCTGTTATCTGGCGCGGTCCCATGCTTGGAGGAGTTTTAAATCAATTTCTCTTTGATGTTGATTGGTCTGGAGTTGATTATCTTTTAATTGATCTACCGCCCGGTACTGGAGACGTTCAACTCTCAATGATTCAAAACACCCACGTCGATGGAGCGATTATTATCTCTACACCACAAGATGTTGCGCTTTTGGATGCCAAAAAGGGACTTGAGATGTTTAAGAAAATGAACTTAAACATTTTAGGCATGGTAGAAAACATGAGCTCATTTATTTGTGATCGTTGTTACAAAGAGCACTTCATTTTCGGAGAGAAGGGTGTGAAAGATGTGGTTTCTTCACTCAACACAGAGCTTCTAGGTCAAATTCCTCTTGAACTTGATTTGAGATTGGGGTCAGACAATGGAATTCCTTATATGACGAGAGAAGAGTTTAAAGATCGTAAAGTCTGGGAAGCTTATGTTCAAATAGGTAAAAAGGTCATTAATTTCATCGATCCAGACTTGAATCCAGAGAAAAAAACAAATTTTTTCTCTAAAATCTTAAGTCTTGGAAAATAATGATACCCTCTCGCTTGTTCGAAATCATTGAGGAACAAGTTGCAGTAAAATTCACTGGTAAGGTGAACGTTCTCTCTAATGTATCTAGGCAATATCTTGGTCACTTGTTATTTCTTGAGGGAGAACTCGTTGATGTTGTCTTTCAAACTCTCTCAGGAGCAAAAGCCTTTTATCAGATTATTCTAAAAGAGCTTCAGCATAAATCCTTTCACTTTGTGATAGAACCGGAAATTGTTCAAGAACAACAGAAGAGATTGGGCTTTAGTTTAAATTTTCTTAGTTCTAAGATCTCAGACTATGTGCGTATTCACCAGGACACTTTAAAGCTTCGACCTCCTCAAAATGTAAGGCTCATGGTCGACGCGAGATACTTGTTCAATCATGATGACTGGCAAAAATCAGATTATGAGGTTCTAAAAACCCTTACGGAATGGTCGAAAGTCGATGATGTATTTGAGAACTGTCCTCTCTATGAGTTCGAAATTACGAATACACTCGTCAAGCTGCGTAAAATGGGAGCTTTAAAAATTCTGCCAATGTAATGGCCTAAAAATAAAAAAAAGATAAAATGATGATGAATCTAAGGAGCATAAAATGAAATCTCAAAAGCATAATGAAGGCGAACTTAAAGAATTAAAAGTCATGATTGAAAAGCAAGTCGCTGAAGATTTAGAAAAGATGGCAAAGAATACAAATATTCCAGCCGCTGATATTGTTGTGATTGCTTTAAAAAGATTTAGAGCTTCACACTTAGATTATCTCAAGCAAGTTCCAGTTACAGAGTAATTTTAGTCACTAATTGGACGTAGATCTTTTTCAACAGATAAAAAGTCTGCGTCCTTGATAACTCCTGTTTTAATTTTTCCATGAATAAATTCTGACGTTGTAATGTTTCCATGTTGTTTGAACAGAGCATCTTCTTTAAAAAGTGGATAATTTTTGAAATCAAATGAGTATTGCTCTTGATCAAGAAACGTCCAAAATCCCATTCCCTGATCCATAGACCAATCACCAAGACCGAGCTCTTGAGAAGCCTGGACTCGTTGAGAGTCTGGGATTGAAATAGACGTTTTTAAAATTGACTCAGTAAATTTAAATCCGAGTTCACCTTTGCCCACAAGGCAGGAGATGAAGTGAATCTGAGCATCATGTGAAAATTGAGTTTTTAAACGGGGAACTTGCTCCATAGCGATCGCCCAATCTTTATGGCCGCTAATACACCTAAAGAGTGGAGCATGATCTTCTTTAGAAAGCTCTTCATAGGCTTTGAGATTTTCAATGGTCGAAAATTTATAGTAATCTTCGTAAACTTTTCCATCGGGCTCCGTCACACTTCTCTTCCACTGAAAACACTCAACTGATTTCATTCTTTCTGGGTCTCTTGGTATGAGAAGCCCCCCAGGTGTTCCGTGAGCTGTCATATTTAGGATTTGAATCTTGTTCCCGGTTGTTTGAGAAATTTGATCCATCATCATAAACAAATCAATCAGATTCGTAAAAAAGATGGAGTAATGTGTCTTACTCTGTTCAACAGAGAATGTTTTTAAATCATCCGCGTTTGTCGGAAGAATGAATGATTTAAAGGCATGTTGTTGAGAGTAGGGGTGAAGCATATTAGCTTGGCGATGAAATTTTCCGAGGCTAAATTCAATGGCATCAATTCGAAGAGTTTGTGCGAATACGAGTGAAAATAAAAATAATGAGAAAATAATATTCATCTCATTATTTTTGAGTGGATTCCTATTTAAGGAAACAAAATCTTTCTTACATCGATGAAAACAGTATCAGACATATCTTGAATGTATTCATCAACAATCACCACATCGCCAGGAGTACTTGAGTAAGATCCAATCCCAAGAGAAGCAATCCCTGCAATGAAAAGCTTATTATTGACTCTCACGAAAAGAGGAGATCCTGATCCGATGTCACCAAGAGCACAATCAGTGTGAATGATCCGCTTAGCTCGGATATTTCTGATTTTACAGTCTCTTTCAAGCGACATCGTTGGCGACCAAAAAGTTTCTGTTTCGTTAGTTTGTTTTGTCCATCTATCTCTAGAGTATTGCGGGATGATAGGAATAGATTTTTTTAAATTAACTTTTGGCGATAGGAGAGAGTACCCATCCTTAAGTGATTCGAATCCTGAAACAACTTTTAATAAAGCCCAATCATTATCAGTGCAATCATCCGCAACAGCTTTTGAAACATTGGGATCTTCGCATTTAACATCGTAGCTTCCTTTCTTTAAGATCTTTAGTTTTACTGGAGCTTCAGCATAAAAGTTCTTAAAGAAATTAGTTTTACCCTTAGCCCCAATTTTAAGTGAATCCTGAAGATTAAATCCTGGCCAGAATGCGTAGTTAAGATTTTTATGAGGTCTTTTTTCTGTGTAAAAAGCCAGGCAGTGAGCTGCTGTTAAAACATGTCCAGAGCTTAAGTAGGTCGCAGTACATTGAATCCGATCATCATGTTCTGCTATGAAAAAACCAACTGCGTGATAGTCGGTTTGACGAGGATTTAAAATAGTGAGTCGATTATCTCTTTGAATCGCTGCCTTATCGCTACCAAAACATGAAATGACTGCTAAAAAAATCAATTTTAAAATCATGAAATAGCTTCTAGCACAGAGGAGAGATAGGAAAAGAGCAGTTGTAAAAACTTTATATTGAAGAGTGAATATGTCGAAAATTTATACAGTCTACGATGAACTTTTAAGCCCTTAGTCCCCTCTGTTTTTGGCACCTGACTTGCTCCTTTATTCTCCAA
>Ga0255183_1000441_pt1 | contig 16668 bp, 14 predicted proteins | sample Atl_UVDOM_RepB_8_FD_183638 | JGI IMG/M metagenome (GOLD analysis project Ga0255183, IMG submission 183638) | Freshwater microbial communities from Altamaha River, Georgia, United States - Atl_UVDOM_RepB_8d | ecosystem: Environmental > Aquatic > Freshwater > River | place: USA: Georgia...
TGAGCTCAGTTCTTACGTCATTTCGAGCTGAGTGAAGAGAGAGAGCAATATTCACCGGAGGAAAATCAATCGCCAGTTTTTCTATCGCAGGGACTAATCCAGATGTGGAAAGAGTGATCCGTCTCTGCCCTAACCCTAAACCTTTCTCTGACATAAAAATGAGAGTCGCCTTCTTCATATTTTCATAATTATGGAGAGGTTCTCCCTGCCCCATATAAACGATATTCGTTAGTTTTTCATCAGAGCTTACGTTTTTCCAAAGCCAGAACTGGATCGCAAGATACTGACCCACGACTTCACTGGCTTTTAAGTGGCGCTTGAGTCCTTGGGTCGCGGTATGGCAAAAAGTACACCCAACAGCACAACCAACTTGAGAGGAGACGCAAAGAGTGAGCCTTTCTTTAGCTGGAATGGCCACCGTTTCAACTGTTTGACCATCATGCATTTTGACTAAAAATTTTCTTGTACCATCTTTTGAGAGTCCATGCCAAACAACCTCTGGAAGCGAAAAATCAAGATTCTCTTTGAAAAACTCTTTCCCGACTTTGGAGACATTGCTCCAGTGCTCAGGTTCAAGACAATTCTTTTTATAAACCCAATCATAGATTTGAGTTGCAGCGAATGGAGTGAGCTTGTTTTCAATCAGAAGATTTTTTAAATCCTCATAGCTTAAATCAAAAAAAGAGGTTCGTGACATGGCGACAATTTAGGGTAAGGGAAAGAGGTAGGCAAGACCTAAGCTAAACTTTACAAAGAAATTATCAGAAGAATTTTCCGAAGAAGCCCTTGTCATTTTCCTGGGTACTGATTTCAAGCTTTTCTCCGTACTTATGATGAATCTCCTTTAGCTCATCTGCACTTGAGGAAGCGTCTAAACCAATGTTGTAGTCATGGTTGGAAATGAGATAAAGTTCTGAGTCATCGGTTAACTCAGACGCCCAACGCTTGAGCGCCTCTAGATCCTCGAACATCACTTCGCGAAGATCCTTCTGTGTCTTTACGAATTCTTTTTCCGTATAACAAATCACTGGATGATAGAAGGATAGTAGCTGATCTTCTCGTCGATGATGTTTATAATCATAGATGACCACTAAACTCATAAAGCCTCCTCAAAATGGCCAAAGTCGAGAGAGATCATTCCTTTAGGCATAAGTTCAACGTCTACCCCTTTGGGAGACGAGATCGCCTTCGCTTTTGTCGGATCAATCATTTTCATGTAAGCAAAATGTTTCTGCCCCTGGATAAAGACAGACTTCTTGTAGCTTGTGGGATTATAAAAAGAGACACGCCTGACATCGAGAAAATTAAGCTCATGTGGCTGACTCTCTCTTACGCGCCAGAATGCATGTAGCTCATCATCCATCTTCACAGCAAGGTTCTTGACGTTTAAGTAGCTCATCACCTGATTCCAGAAAAGATACTTATTTTTTTGATCCGTAATCTCATCTGAGTTAAAGATCATGAGTCTTCCCTCTCCAAGTTCATACAAAGTCACATGAGTATGGAATCGAACCTGTTGAGACCGGAGTGAGTTTTCCGTGATAAAAAGCAGGATGCGTCTCTCAAACTCTTCGCGTAATGAGGCCTTATCAATAACAACTTTTTGTCCCATCAAAAAAAGCTTCATCACACTGGCGAAGTTCTCTTCCGTCACCCACTCTCCCGAAATGGTTTTTATCGACTCATGCTGAGCCTCAAACCAATCTATCGATTTTGGAATCTCATCATACACTTTATACAAGTGTGCATAATTAAGTCTTAAAAGTTCGATCAATTCTCCTGAGATTTTTTTCACGTCTTTTCTTGTCATGAAAAGGGAGAAGAGCTCAAGATCTCTGAATTCATCGTAGACGTAACTCCCGGCCAGGATCTCATGCATTCGCTCTAAACGAGATCCTGAATAGTGCTCTTGAATCACGGCCTTGAGGATGTCTGTTTTTTCTTTCTCATGCAGAAGTGAGCTACTCACAAGTCTTTGCGAAAAGTAATTATCAAAAAAATCCTCTAGGTAATGCTGATCAGATCGACCAAAATCAAAGGATCTCTCGATCGATTCGATCGTAGCCCCACCAAGAAAAACAACTTCAAGGACATCTCGTCCTTCGAGTTTTAAGACACTCGAAATCACTGTTTTAAAAAGTGATCGTACCTCTTGATGGTACTGAGTTCGAAGCCTTTTCTCTTCTTCAAGTGTAGAGAGATCAATCTGATCCCCAAAATTCATTTTTAGGTAGCGAGAAAAACCTTGATCAAAAGCGATTGACTCATCACCAAAGTAGGACTTCATCTCCGAGTCACTTCGGTAATAGCAATCGAGAGCTTTGATCTCAATTTTTTTACCTAGCCTCTCTGTAAAGATTTTAAAATGCGCCAGGAAATCACTGAAAGCCTTAAAAACAGCGGGCTCAAAAAAGGAGTACATCTTATTGAGTTTTTTTTCCTGATCTAACGAAATGAGATATAGCCCATTATCATCTTTACTTGGAGTTTTAGCGGCGACATGGGGAACTCCACCGTTAATAAGAAACGGTGCCGGTGACACGGGAAGGAGGAAAACAGGCTGCAAGTTGTTGCGGCAAATCAATTCGACTAATCGATAAAGATCCTTTTCTGGTGAATCGCCATGAAAATCCCAGCCGACACCATCAAAGTGAACACCCCAATTAACGGGAATAAAGATCTTTTTTGTCTGGAGAAAGGCTTGGATTTTTCCCTCCCAGAGAGCTGGAGAAGTTTTCCAATAGAAAAACCACTGCTCACCTGGACGAACCACATCATCCTTATTTTTTGACTGATCAATATAACTCACGTTCCCAACCCTTCGACATGTATTCATTTAGCTTAGGTGAAAAGGTTAAGAGTATCAAATATTTCGTCGCCGAATATTTCACAAAAACTGATTTTTCCGCTACACTTCTAAGGAAATTTCTAAACTAAGGACTCTCCATGTTTTTTTTCAAACCCGAAGAAAAAGATCTTCAAAAAGTATGTCGAGATTTTGCTCTTAATGAACTAAAACCTTTTGCGGAAAAACATGATGAACACGAATCTTTTAACCTCAACGCTTTTAAAAAGATGGGTGACCTAGGTTTACTAGGTATCACTGCTGATCCAGATTACGGTGGGGCCGGCATGGGGGCAACGGCTGCGACGATCGTGATGGAGGAGTTTGGAAAGGTTTGCGCAGGTTCAACTCTCTCTTACCTTGCTCATAGCATGCTGTGTGTGAATAACATCAATAACAATGCCGATGATTCTCAAAAAACCAAATACCTCCCGAAACTAATCTCCGGGGAATGGATTGGAGCGATGGGTATGAGCGAGCCAGAGTATGGCTCCGATGCCGTTGGGATGCAGACAAAGGCAGTAAAGAACTCAAGTGGCTATAGCATCACTGGTAATAAAATGTGGATCACCAACGCCCAGTATGCGGATGTGATTTACCTATATACAAGAACTGGCCCAGGTAAAAAAGACCTCACGACTTTCATCGTCGAAAAAGGGACTCCGGGCTTTAGTGTCTCAAAAGAGATTCATAAAATGGGAATGAGGTCTTCACCGACGGGAGAGCTCTCGTTTGTTAACTGCCAAGTGGCAGAGTCTCAAAGGATTGGTCAAGAAGGTGACTCGACCGTTCACATGATGAAAAATCTAGAAATTGAAAGAATCACCATTGCAGGTATTTCACTTGGTATTGCTCAAGCCTGTCTTGATCAGTGTGTGAAATATGCTGGAGAAAGAAAACAGTTTGGAAAAAACTTGGCTCACTTTCAAATGATCCAAAAAATGATTGCTGAAATGTATTCTGAAACTGAAGCGATGAGACGAATGCTCTACACAGTCTGCTACGAATACGATCATGGAAATAAATCAAACAACCTTGCATCAGCGGTAAAATTACAACTTCCCAAGATGGCCACTAAGATTGCCCTCGATGCGATCCAACTTCACGGTGGCTATGGGTACTCACGAGAATTCCCCCTAGAGAGAATGCTCCGAGATAATAAGCTGATGGAAATTGGAGCCGGAACAAATGAAGTCATGATCATGATCATTGCGAAGAACCTTCTACGAGATGCTTTAAGGGATTAAGTCATGAATGAATTTCAAAAAGAATTGTGTCACTCCCTCGCTAAATACTGCGCTAAGGAAATTGAGCCTCACATGGAACATGATGATGAAGCTGGTTTATTTAGAAAAGAAATTTTCACAGGTTTAGGACAATATGGCATTACTGGTATGACTTTGCCGGAAGAATATGGTGGAGCTAATTTAACTTACTCTGACTATTCTCTTGCTTTAGAGGAAATTGCAAAATTCTCAGTCCCGTATGCCGTTACTGTTTCAGTTTCCGGCATGGTTCAAAATATTCTTCATCAATTCGGAACAAAAGAGCAAAAAGAAAAATATCTTCCAGCTCTCACCTCTGGTGAGGAAATTGGTGCTTTTGCGCTTTCAGAATCTCACTCCGGTTCGGATGCGGCAGCCCTTAAAACGACAGCGAAAAAAGTCGATGGAGGCTACCTCCTTAACGGTTCAAAAATGTGGATCACCTCTGGCGGAGTAGCGAAAACATATATCGTCATGGCACGCACAGGAGGAGAAGGAGCGAAGGGAGTCTCAGCTTTTATTGTTGAAGATGGAACTCCAGGATTTAACTTTGGAAAAGCTGAAAAAAAAATGGGATGGAAAACATCTCCGACAAGAGAGCTTGTATTCAGTAATTGTTTTATCCCTCAAGAAAACCTACTTCTAAAAGACGGTGAAGGATTCACTGTAGCGATGAGCGGATTAGACAAAGGTCGAGTTGCCATCGCTTCGATAGCCGTGGGTTGCGCTCAAAGGGCACTCGATGAATCGATGAAGTACTCATTAACGAGATCTCAGTTCAAACAAAATATTTTTGACTTCCAGGGTCTTCAATTTATGTTGGCAGATATGAGCACTGAGGTTGAAGCCTCCAGGCTTCTCGTTCAAGCTGCAAGCCAATCATTAGATTTAAAAAAACCAAACGCAAAACTTTGCTCAATGGCAAAACTTAAAGCAACTGATACTGCGATGAGTGTAACGACAGATGCCGTTCAGATTCTTGGCGGCGTTGGCTACACAAAAGAGTATCCGGTGGAAAGATTCATGAGAGATGCAAAAGTTCTCCAAATTGTTGAAGGAACTAACCAGATTCAAAGAGTTGTCATAGCAAGATATTTGAAAAAAGAATACTCGTTATGATGAAGTTAGAAACCCATGATCTTGTAACTGCTCCAACATCAACAGAAATCCAATCTCGTTACGAGTCCATTCTCCTTGGAAAAGAGTCTGGCTTCTCAGCACTTTTAGAGAACTCTGCGGCACTCATCGAAGAATCAAAAAAAGTTTTTCTTCACTTTTCTCATAAAAAGACTTTTGTTCAAATTGGGATCGGGGGAAGCTCTCTTGGTCCAGAGATGCTGGTCAAAGCACTTAAAAAAAATAACGAACGAACATTTATTTTCATCAACAACATCGATAGTGATGAGCTCTATGATCAACTCTCTGAGCTTGATCTAAAGACGACTCTCTTCTACGTCGTTTCTAAATCTGGCTCTACTGCAGAGACGATGGCAGCCTTGAGTTATGTTTTTAAACTTCTAAGCTCTGCCCATGTCCCTCAAGATCAATGGAGAGATTTTATCGTTTTTTCAACAGATCCAGTGAAGAGCGAGCTCCTTACACTGGCAGATGAACTAAAGATATCTTGCCTTAAAGTTCCAAGTGAAGTCGGTGGAAGATACTCAGTTCTCACTTCCGTGGGCCTTCTCCCTGCACTCTTTGCTGGGATTAACTTAGAGGAGCTTTTTCAAGGAGCTCATAAGGCGAAAAACTCGTTTGTTAAATCAAATGAGTTTTATGACCTGGCTTCGTCTCTTCATCAGGCTTATCTTCAAGGTTTTGACCAAACTGTTATGATGCCTTATTCATCGAAGCTTAAAGATTTTAGCTCATGGTTCGTACAACTCTGGGCGGAAAGTCTTGGGAAAGAAATGAAAGGCTTAACTCCTATAGCAAGTTACGGAGCAACTGACCAACACTCACAAGTGCAACTCTTTATGGAGGGGCCTAAGAATAAGGTCATCGTCATTATTGGGTTCCAAAAATCTCGGCAATTGATTTCACTCTTATCTGAAGTTCAATCACCGACTCTTAATCTTCTTTCTCCCTTCTCTCTTCATGATCTCATGCGCGCAGAATTACATGGAACTTTGAGAGCTTTAAATGATCAAAAAAGACCTCTCATCTTTTTTGATTACGAAGAACTAAATCCATCTACTTTGGGCCACATGATCTTCACTTTTGAGTGCCTGACCGCCTTGGTCGGTTGTCACCTTCAAATTGACCCCTTTAATCAACCTGGAGTTGAAGCTGGTAAAAAATATGCCTTAAATTGGCTTAAAAAAAAGAGTTAAACAACCGATAATAAAGTGACTCTCTACTTTATTGAGGAACTCATGGGCAGCGACAATTCAACCATCGTCATCACAGATATTAGAAAAGCTCTCGCCAGTGCTGACGAAGAAGCAAAACAAAAACCTGCGTGCTTGTTAGTCGTTGCGGGAGAATTGAACGGATCTATTTACAATCTCCACTTCGGTGACACTTTTGTTGGAAGAAACCCTGACTGCACTATCCCTCTTGATTTTCATGGTATTTCTAGACGACATTTCACTATCCATGTGAACCAAGACGGTGCTCAACTTTCAGATCTTGGTTCGGCGAATGGTACTTACCTTAATAACAATAAACTCGAATCTGCGGTCATGCTCAAGAAAGGCGACATCATTAAGATTGGTTCTGTTGCTCTTAAATACTTGCCCAAAGGTGACCCTGAAAGACTGACTTACGACAAACTCTACGAAGAAGCTAATAGTGATGGTTTAACGAAGTGCTACAATAAGACATTTTTCAATAACCGTCTTGAGCTAGAAGTAAAAAAATCGAAAGTCACAGGAAGTCCGTTGTGCCTTATTATCTTTGATCTAGATTTTTTCAAGAAGCTTAATGATAATTTTGGCCATGATGCAGGCGATTACGTGCTCAAAGAAAAATCAAGACTCATTAGAGAAAATGGGATCCGCCAAGGGGATGTCTTCGCCCGTTATGGTGGTGAGGAATTTTGCATCCTCCTACCGAATACAAATCTTAAGCAAGGTTTTGAAATCGCTGAAAGGCTTAGAAAACTCGTGGAGAAACATGATTTCATCTACGATGGAAAGAAATTACCCGTGACAGCATCTATTGGTGTTGCTGATTACCGGGAAGGTGTCTCTACAGGGACGGATCTCTTTAAAAGAGCAGATAATGCTGTTTATAAATCAAAAGAAGGTGGACGAAATCAGGTTAATTTTTATAAAAATTAATCATGAATTCTTCATCCCACGTCATCCAGCTCTTACCTGAGCATTTAATCGATCAAATCAAGGCCGGAGAGGTCATTGAGAGAACTGGTAATCTCATCAAAGAGATTGTTGAAAACGCCGTTGATGCGGGGGCGACGAGAATTGAACTGAGCTTAAAGAATGCTGGCTTGGATAGCATTCAGATCAAAGATAATGGTTCAGGTATTTTATATCAGGATCTCCCCTTGGCTTTTAGTCGGCATGCGACGTCCAAAATATCTCAGTTCGAAGACCTCTTTAACCTCAGCTCTTTTGGTTTTCGAGGAGAGGCGCTTGCTTCTATCTGTGCCATCTCAAAGGTTCATTGTCTCACTCAAACGAAGTCTGAAGCTGTGGCAAGTGAAATCAAACTTGAGGGAGCACAACTCATCTATCATGGGCAGAGATCAAGCTCACTCTCACACACGGGGACTGAGCTCACGATCCAGGATTTATTTTTTAACACTCCCGCGCGGCTAAAATTTATTCAATCTCAAAGCTCTGAAAAGAACTTCATCAAAAAAATTCTCTTCAGTTTTATTTATGCTCTCCCTCAGGTTGAGTTTCACATAAAGTTTGATGACCAAGAAAAAGAGATTTATCCTGCTCAGACTTCGATCGAGAATAGGATTATGGATCTCATCCCCAAATTAAAAAATGAAATCTATCTCTCTGACCAACAGTATGAAAATTACCGTGTTCGAGTTTACCTGGTACCTGGATTTTTCAAGGCTCCACAAAAGCTACAATACTTGATCATCAATGATCGAATGATTCTCGACAAGGGTTTGCACAAGATTGTCTCCCAAGCTATTCAGACAAGTTCAGGAACGGATGAATTTCAATACCTTGTTTTAATCGAGGCTTCATCGCACACGATCGATGTGAATGTGCACCCTCATAAAACTTCTATCAAATTTCAAGAGTCCTCTAAAGTAATCAGCCTCCTCAATGCGACCATTAAAGATGCCTTTAAGAAAAGATCTCTGGCAACATCTCAAGTGCAAAAGCCTGAATCTACTCAGCCGTCGATGATTTCTTTTCCTCAAGCAGAAATTAAAATTCAGCAACATCAATATAATCTTGATGGAATTTTTTCTCCTCATCAATTCAATGGAAATACATCAATAGCTACAAATAGTACTCTTCACCTTGAAGACTTCTTGATTTCGAAAAGATCTGACACCTATGTGGTCGTTAAAAAATCGAAACTCTTAAGTCTTTATTTTAAAAAAATGCTCTCTCTTCCATCAGCGAGCACTCCCCTTCTTGTGAGTGAACCTTTGAGCTATCAAGGAGTATCTGAAAAAGTCGATTCCTTGAATCATTTAGGATTTGAAATTGAAGTGCTCCGAGGCTCACAATTTATCCTGAGAGCAATACCCGAGTGGTTATCACCCTTTTCTCTGACTGATGCGCTTGATTTCATTTTTTTAACATCAACGGCAGCGGAGGTCTCTCAGAAAGAGGATTTCCTCCCAAAAGAAAGATGGGAATACATGCTCCTTCAAACACAAGAGGATGCTCTCACTGATCCAGAGATTTCAAAGAATCTCCTTCAGCTTCTCAAAAGTTCATTTAAATGAAAGTCATCATTATATCCGGAGCAACGGCAACGGGCAAAACTGATCTCGCTATCAAGCTCGCCAAACGTTTTCAACTTGAGATTGTCAACTTTGACTCTCTTCTTTTTTATCAAGAGCTCAATATTGGGACAGCTAAACCGAGTTCTAAAGAGAGACAGGAAATTCGACATCACCTGATTGATCTCTGCTCTATTAAAGAACCTTTGAACGCCGCTGACTATGCTCGAGCGGCACATGATTTAATTTCAAAACGTTTTTCATCCACTCCTTTTATCCTCGTCGGAGGGAGCGGGTTCTATCTCCAGGCACTGCTGATGGGAATGTATGAGTCGTCATCGACCGACAGCGAGCTTCTTCATCGATCAGAGAATCTTTATCAACAAGAAGGAATTGCGCCATTCATTCAAATTTTGAAGGAACATGACCCAGAAATTTTTCAGTTTTATCATGAAAATGATCACTACCGATTACGCCGAGCTGTCGAACATTGGTGGATGTGTGGAACAAAAATGTCGACGATCAGGAAGGATAAAAAGCTGGAGAACCTTCAGTTGAGCAAAGGTAACAGATGGAACTGGGATTTACTTCACGTCTACCTTGATATCCCACGCACTGAACACTTTGAAATCATCAAAAAGAGAACATCAATCATGTTAGAATCTGGTCTCGTGGATGAAGTAAAAAAACTACTTTCTCTAGGATTCACTGGAGCTGAAAAACCACTGGGCTCTATCGGATACAAAGAGACCATGCAATTCATTCGAGGGGAGATTGAAACACAAGAAGAACTTTCAGATAAAATCTCTATCTCAACAAGGCAGTTAGCGAAAGCACAAAGGACTTGGTTTAATCGCATTAAGGACAAAAACAGCTTTCATCCCATTGAGGGCGAGAATGAAATCCTCGCCCTCGCTGAAAAATTTTTAGCTTAAGGATCTGGTGTAAGTGTGAATCCTGGAGTTGGAGGGAGCATTGGCATTGTTTGCTTTGGAAAAACTCCAGTTAAGGAATTTAAGAAAGCGACAATATCTGCAACTTGAGTATCTGTTAAATCCATATCAAGCTGAGTTTTTGCCATGACTCTCACGGCTTCATCTAGAGTTTTAACTTTTCCATTATGAAAATACGGTGCCGTTAAAGCGACGTTTCTCCATGTCGGTACTCTCCACTTATTTTTATCTTCCGGATCTTTCGTCACTTCATAACGGCCAAGGTCTGCCGTGATATCATACATCTTATCATATTTAGAACCAGGGATTTGTGGAAACGGCTGATAATTACCTTCGCCCATTTTCAGACCATCTCCGTTCAAATTCACACCTGTATGACAAGAAGTACAACCAATTTCATCGACAAGCTTCATCCCTTTAATTTGCTGAGGTGTAAGAGCCTTTTTGTTTCCTCTCATGTAACGATCAAACGGTGAATCAGTTGTGATGAGCGTTCTTTCATAGGTCGCAATAGCTTTCGCAAGATTATCAATCGTCACAGGCTCTTTATCTTTCGGGAAAGCTTTTTTGAACATTTGAACATAACCCGGGATAAGATTCACTCTCTTCATGACTTCATCGTGACTGGCCATTCCCATCTCAATAGGATTCGTCAGTGGCCCCTTAGCCTGAGCTTCTAAGCTCGCAGCCCTTCCATCCCAAAATTGAACTGTATGATAAGCTGAGTTCCAAACTGTTGGTGATCCTCGACCACCGCGCTGACCTCTTACTCCAACACCAACTGGTCTTCCATCACCACCATCACTCATGACGTTATGGCATGAGTTACACGAAACCGTGCCATCAACTGAGAGACGTGGATCAAAGTAAAGAGATTTACCAAGTTCAACTTTTTCTTTTGTGATCGGATTATCCGCTGGAACTGGTGGTGTCATTGGTAATGCTTTGAATTCTGCCCAAGCACTGTGAACAACGCTCACTAAGCTCAAGACTAAAAGAAGCTTTCGACTCATGTTCTCTCCTGTTAAAAATAGTTAAGTTATTTTATAATTAAGCATACTCCAAAAAAAGAAAAAAACATGAGTCACGACAAATTGAAAGTTATAGTTATATCAGACGGTACTGGAGAGACTGCGTCGGCCATTACCAGAGCGGCCATGATGCAATTTCCCGATAAGGAAATTTTCTTTACTCGGTATAAAAATATCAGATCCAAGGAACAAATTGACGCCATTTTCCACGAAGCGGCCATTCACCATGACGTCGTCGTTTACACAATTGTCTCGATTGAACTTAGAGCTTATATCGCCGAACTTACTAAAAGAGATCACGTGAGATCTGTCGACCTTCTTGGTCCACTCCTCACAACATTTTCTAATTTCTTTGAGGCTGAACCAAACTATCAACCTGGTCTCCTCCATGCAGTGAATGATCAATATTTCAAACGAGTCGCGGCCATCGAATTCACTCTTAATCATGATGACGGAAGAAACATTAACTCTCTCGAAGAAGCAGACGTGGTCCTTGTTGGTATTTCGAGAACATCCAAAACTCCCCTTTCAATGTATCTTTCCCTTGAAGGGATTAAAGTGGTGAATGTCCCCATCGTCATGGGTGTGCCAGTTCCACAAAAACTCTTTGAAATCGATCAGAGAAAAATTTTTGGTTTAACTATTGATCCGGATGCACTTTTTCAAATCAGAAAAAATCGTCTCTCAAGATTGGGCTTAACAAAAGATGAAGGAGAATACGCCGATCTCTCAAAAGTAACTTCGGAAATTGAATGGGCTAATAAAATTTTCTCTGAAAATAAGAGATGGCCAATTTTTAATGTTACTGGGAAAGCTCTTGAGGAAACGGCTGCTGAGATTATTAAGCTTCTTAATATGAGAAAAGTGAATCGATTTAAACAATCAAAAAGGTTTGAAGAGTAAACTACTCGAGGAAATGTTTCTTATTTTCCTCAATATTAAACTCGACCTCTTTTTCTGTTCCTAGAATCGGATTAACGACTTTTGCTCGGTAAGATCCTTCAGGAATTTCAAGATCACTAAAGGGAAGTTCTTTTTCAATTTTTTCACCACTATCGTCAAAGACAAGTTTCGAACCAGCAGCATAATTTTCTGATGTGGTAAGTAGACCCATTTTTGCTCGTTCAAGCTTTGGAACGGTGAGTGCCATTGAGTTTTTAGACTCACTTAGCTCAACCTCTGTCGCAAAAGTCCTGTATCCACGTTTTTTAACAATGATCTGAACTTTTTTATTAAGAGGAACTTCAACTGGTTTACCTGAGTATTCAACCTTAGAGCCATTAACGAAAATTTGCATCGAGAAATCGACTCCACCAAGGACGACACGTCCCTTTTGATTTTCCTCGACCTTTGATGTCACTTTCACAGACGATGGATCTCTAGACGGGTGTGAAGTTTCAAGTCCAACTAGCTGTGGGTTAAAGTAGGCAACTGCACCGAATCCAACAGCAACTGCGAGCACTAGGGCCATCGGAGAAGATTTTTTCTCGCTCTCTTTGAGTTCTTTTCGATTAATTAATTTTGATTCTGTTGATCTATCTCGTTTACCATGAATTGTCGTAGCACTTCTTGATTGGACACTTGTTTTCCCTGAAGGAATTGATTGTCTAGATAATTTCTTAGAAGCTGTCTTATCTAGTTTTTTATCGAGATCTAACTGAAGACTATCATGCCCTGTCATAAGCTCGAATTCTGCAGCAGCCTCTGGCTTCTGAGGTTCTTTTTTAGCAACTTCTCTTATCTCATTCGTTTGGATTTTTCCTGTTCTCGCCTCTTTTCTCTTCATCTCTTCGATATACTGAGTGACATCAATCTTTCCATAATCGACGAATCGGTCGACATCTTTTTCGATCTCATTTTTAAAAAGATCATCGGCAAAGACTCTTAAGTCTGAAGGGTTGAACTCAGGATAACGAGAGTAAAGAAAGCGCACGAGAGCTCTGTTTAATTGATCCAGATTTTCATAGCGCTGAGATCGATCTTTTGAGAGAGCTTTCATCACTATCATATCTAGTTCTTTCGGAACAGATGGATTAATTTCTGAAGGTGGGGTAATTTTACAAGCCTGGATCTGTTTCAACACTGCGAGATCGTTGTTTGCCTGAAAAAGTTTTCTCGAACAGAGAAGTTCCCACAAAGTGATTCCGACTGCGAACTCATCATAGCGTGCGTCGAGTTCTAAACCTTCCAAATATTCTGGTGCAAGATAAGAAAGTTTTCCCTTAATTGTTCCAGCTTGAGTTGCCTCAGAATTTGTATTTGCTTTAGCGATTCCGAAATCAATCACTTTCACCGCGCCGTCATAACTGAGCATGATGTTATGAGGAGAAATATCTCGGTGAACGATATTATATGGCTTGCCTGTTAACTTATCTGTGAAAGTATGAGCATAGTGCAAACCTAAGCAAACTTGAGAAATAATGTAACATGAAATTTCAACTGGGAAGACAACTCTTCTCTCTTTCAACCGATCAATATACTGCTTGAGATTGGCGCCGTGGATATATTCCATCGCAGTATAAAGCTGTCCGTCTGTTTTACCGTAGTCGTAAACCTGCATGATATTCGGATGGAGCATCCCAAAAGTTATATTCAGCTCATCCTGGAACATACGAGAGAATGTTTCGTCATTTGAAAATTGTGGTTGGACCATTTTTATGGCAACGACTTTATTAGCCTGTTCACCTAGGAATCGTGCACGACAAATCTTTGCCATTCCTCCATCAACGAGATGGTCTAAAATTAGGTACTTCCCAAATCTTTGAAACTTTTTATCTGCCATATGACCTCAAAACTTTATCGGTCAAAGAGGATAATTCTTTAGAGAAGTTTACAAAATTGATTAACTATGAAATTCCAGCGATTTAGACAGTTAACTTAAAGCTCAAGGTAGGCTTCCTTAAAACTTGGGAAATGAATGATCAATTTATCTGAATCATAAGTCGATGGACTCCGCTGACAAAAACCAAGGATTTTGTAATTCTGTAATCTCCAGTCACTAGATGAAGGATGTGTTTTTAAAAATGAAGCGAAGTTGTTCACCACGACATCATCATAACCATTAAGCTTCATTTGCTCTCTGAAACTAACATGGGAGATTTTTGTTGGATCTGCACTATAACCAGCTGTCACGACAAAATGACGACACTTTGAAAGATACTCTTTTTCTGTGTCAGAAAACCACTTAAAGAAAGGTGAGTTTTTATCAGGCGAATAAATGAGAGTGTCATAGTAGAGACTCATACCATGGTACCAACTTAATCGCTCAAACTCTAAAGAGTCATCCCAAGTTTCATTACCAAATACTCCGCCTCTTAAGATCACGAGTCCTTCGGTTGTTTGATTGTAGGACTTATATGCAGCACAACCACTGAGAACCAAAAAAAGAAGAGAAATTAGGTATTTCATTTTTGACCTCTTGTCGTTGTGTCGATCCATTTCTTCATATCTATAAATATATCATGGCGATTATCTTCGTTCCACAGATCATGAAACTTGTCAGAAAAAACTCTGACCTTTGCGTACTTTTTGTCGATTCCTTTGACGTAAACCTTACTCGATTCTGGGCATACAACTTTATCTTCCTCAGAAAGAAGGAAAAGACAGGGAAAATTAATATAGTATGAAGTTCCAATCAGTTTCTCAGAAGACTCAAGAATCTGATCCGCCATCGATACAGAGATGAACTTAGAAATCAAATTGTCAGTATTGAAGTCGATAGCGCGGGACATGTCGTGGGTCAAATATTTTCCATCATATAAAAGAGGGAGATGAATTTTGGGACTTAATTTTAGAAGACTTTTTAGCGCTCGGAGAGAGACCTGAGGAAAATGGACTACTGGCTTAATACATGGGTTAGAAAAAATAAAACCTTGAAAAAAACTTGGATCTAAGATTTTTTCATGAATTGATCGCAAAACAATGAGTCCACCCATACTATGAGAGAGCAGAAAACGCATCTTCACTGAGCTAAATTTCTTGAGACTTTCATCGACCACACTGCGCAGATCATGCAGATAAACATTAAAATTTTCGATGTGCGCTCGATTTCCCCCACTCAATCCATGACCAACATGATCATAGACAGTAAGAGCAACGTCACTAAAGTGAGTGAGTAAAAAATCAATCAGCTCACTATGACGGGCAGAATACTCGATCGCTCCATGGACAATAAAAAAATGTAAGCGCGGCTGTCCTCTCCAGTAGTTTTTAACGTAAATCTCTGAGCTACCATCATGGGATGGAAGAGAACTGATCTCTGACTTGAAAGGAAACTTTGCTCGCTTTACCAAAATTAATTATCTTTTAAATATTTTTCTATGGCCTTGTGGGCTTCATCTGACAATTGATTAAATCTGAAAGAGAAACCACTCTGTCCTTCCAAAACTCTAACGACTTCACCGGAAGCTGTAAAGTGATAGTCTGAGTTTTCTGGGTGAACATTAATTGTAATTTTATCGCCAGCTTTGCCCAGGAAGTTATCAAGAAGCACTTGCATCCCTCCAACGGAGATATCACGACAAACACCTTCGTAGAGTTTTTTATTATTGTGGACAAACATTCGTGCAACAAAGGGCTTTCTCTTCGCGTTTCTTCGCTCGATGTCCTGAATGACTGGGGGCAACTCGTGGAAGAAGGTTTGATAATCCTCTACATCAGCGAGGAGTATCCAGTCTGACATTCCAGTTGAAAAAATTTGTGTTTTTCCATTTATCCGATTTTCTTTATAGAGGGCTTTTAACTGAGAAACTGTAAAAGGTCCATACTCGTTGGGTGTTTGTCCACGATCAAGACCAACTCGGATAAAAATATTTTTTGTCTCCTTCTCGAGCTGAGCGAGCTTAAAACTTTTCTTCGTCTCAACTGGAGTCGCAGGGATTGGTTCGGGATTTGCTTTCTGAGTTATTGCTGGTTTTGAAACGAGAATCTCTGGGACATCTTTAATTTTCTTCCAATTATCAAAACCCTTCTTCCAGATATAATCTTCACTCTTCAACTCATCTTTTTTAATAAGATCTTGGATCACTTCAACAGCAACTGGCCCTTGACGATTACCTTTATGAACATAATACCAATTTTCCATAACATCACCCTTTTAAGATACTGAATCGATGTTCTTATTTTACCCCGAAGTCGTTGAATTTATTTATTACTGGTAAGTTTTGCCTGATCTCATGAAAAGCCTGATCTCTTTAATCACTTATCTAAAGTTATTTTCTAAATTTCCGATACGCCTTATAAGATAAACCGTGAGAGAACCTATGAAACACTTTCATCTAATGCTTCTTCTTATCCTCGTTACCCTCTTGGGATGTGGACAAGAACAATTTGGAACGATACCTCAGTCAACGGTTTCACAGGCAGACAATCTAAAACTCTATACACAGCTTTCATGCTCAAGTTTTACTCTCATCAAACCTAAGGTCGATATCCTCTATGTCGTAGATAATTCAACAAGTAGCTACTATGTGGCTTCAGACATTCAGAATGCGATTAGAAATACAGTGAATACAATATCGCAAGAATTCGACTATCGACTTGTTGGAACAACTCTTCTACCGGCAGATTCAACACCATTTAATGACTACCAGGTTTTAACAAATTCAACTGACACTCTTAGTTCCGAAGCCGCTGGTAGAAAGGTGATTAGTGCCAGTGAGCTTAATTTTTTCTCTAACCCTGTCTCGGG
>Ga0255183_1000454_pt1 | contig 16387 bp, 16 predicted proteins | sample Atl_UVDOM_RepB_8_FD_183638 | JGI IMG/M metagenome (GOLD analysis project Ga0255183, IMG submission 183638) | Freshwater microbial communities from Altamaha River, Georgia, United States - Atl_UVDOM_RepB_8d | ecosystem: Environmental > Aquatic > Freshwater > River | place: USA: Georgia...
CATCCAATCATTAGCCAATTAAGGCAATCTTCAAGAAGCATTCAAGAAATTTATTTAGATACCGATCGAAATGATCCGAGAGCTAAAGAAATTATCGAGTTAGCAAAAGAGAATAATATTCGTATCTTGATGGTAGATCGCGCAAGATTAGATGGCATTGCTTCGCAATCTAAACATCAAGGTGTAGTCGCAAAAATTATTCCTTTAGTGATTCCCTATAAAACAGTTGAAGATATTTTAGAAAGCGACCTTAAAGAACCGGCATTTTTTCTAATATTAGATGGGGTTGAAGATCCACATAATTTGGGGGCTTGTTTGCGTGTTGCTGATGGCTTGGGTGTGCATGCTGTGATAGCGCCTAAAGATAGAGCGGTGGGATTAAATGCTACTGTGCGCAAAGTTGCCTCAGGCGCTGCGGAATCAATACCTTTTATTGTGGTGACGAATTTAGCCAGAACGATTCGTCAGCTCAAAGAAGAGGGTGTTCTCGTTGTGGGTACAGCTGAAGACGGTGCGGAGTCTCTTTATGAAGTAAATTTTAAAGGGCCGATAGCTGTTGTGCTAGGTTCTGAAGGAACCGGTCTTAGAAGGTTAACCCGAGAAGTGTGTGATTTTTTAATTAAAATACCCATGTTAGGTGCTGTTGAAAGTTTAAATGTAAGCGTTGCGAGCGGTATCGTGCTTTCAGAAATTAGACGGCAGCGCTTTAAATCTTAAAGCCAAGTGTTCTATATGTAGATTGACGAGTTTTTGTAAATAAAGACGGTTTTTGACTTAAGTCTTGATTGTAAGAGGGTGCCATCTTTTTAATTTTGTTCTCCCATGTTTTAGAACCGATTCTTCCCTTTAAACTTTTTTCAATTACATTGAGCATTGAATACACTGAGGTTGATGCCCCAGGAGATGCTCCTAATAGGGCAGCCAGAGAACGATCATCCGACCATACAATTTCTGTACCAAATTCTAGTTTTCCACCTATTTTCTTAAAAGGCTTGATAATCTGAACTCTTTTCCCTGCAGTTTCTAATTTCCAATCTTTTTCACTCGCTGATGGATAGAATTCTCTTAGTGCATTCATTTTGTTTTTATATGAATTGATTGATTCTTTTATTAAATAGCTAAGAAGATTTAGGTTTGAAATAAATACATGAAGCATAGGGATAATATTGCGTACTTTGATAGATTTAACTAAATCTAAATAAGAACCTGTTTTTAAAAATTTAAATGTAAAACTTGCAAATGGACCAAACATAAGTTGTTTTCTGCCATTGATAATTCTTAAGTCTAGGTGAGGTGCTGACATAGGGGGTGCTTTAGGACCAGCCAAGCCATATATTTTAGAAAAGTGTTTTTTTGTAAGTGTTGGATTCTTGCATATTAACCACTCGCCATTCACAGGAAATCCACCATAACCTATTTGATTTTTAATATTGCTTTTTTGAAGAAGATGAATCGTTGAGCCACCAGCACCTATAAAAATAAATTTTGCATTTACTAACACGGTTTGATCTTTCTTTATGTTATGTATTTTTAAATCCCAGGTTTTATCATTTTTCTGAGATATAGATTTGATCTCATGATGGGTATGAACTGAAAATTTTTTATTCTTTGATAAAATTTTTAACATTTCATGGCTTAATGATTCAAAGTTTACATCGCTACCGAAATCGTATTTAGTCATAGCAATTTCATGGTTTGATTCTACGTCAATAAGTGGCGCCCACTTTTTAATGGTCTCTTTATTTTGAGAAAATTGTATTCCTTTAAACAAAAGAGTTTTGCTAAGTGCTTCGTATCTCTTTTTTAAAAAAGAGATATTTTTTTTGCCCTTAACTAGGCTGATATGAGGAACTTGAGTAATAAATGATTTGGATTTAAAAGTTTTATATTTTTTTGCTAAAAAACTCCAAAACTGAAGAGATACATCAAATTCCCTGTTGATTTTTAATGCCCTATCGATGTTGACTTCATTATGTCTATTCAAAGGAGTATAGTTCAGTTCACAGAAGCCAGCATGACCAGTCCCTGCATTATTAATAGATTGAGTGCTCTCTAGCCCGCAAGAATTAAGTTTCTCGTAAATGACAATATGAATATTGGGATCGAGTTCTTGAACTAATTTTGCTAATGTGACACTCATAATGCCGCCACCTATGCAAACAACATCTTGTTTTATAGTTACCATCTATTAGTCTAATTCCTTTAAATTTATTTTTTTGATTTTATTAATTGTTATAATCTATCAAAATAATCTACCTTTAAATTAACTATTAGTCACTAAATTAATGCCTAGACTCTCTGTCATCATCATTGCAAAGAATGAATCTGAAAATATAGCTGATTGTATTAAGAGTGCGAATTTTGCTGATGAAGTCGTTGTTTTGGATTCTGGTAGTTCTGATAATACAAATGCTATAGCTAAGAAATTAGGAGCTAAAGTTTTTAATAAGCCGTGGAAGGGTTATGGGCAGCACAAAAATTTAGCCATTCAATTAGCAAAACATGAGTGGATATTTTCTTTAGATGCAGATGAGCGAATTACTCCAGCACTCAAGAAAGAAATTTTAAAAGCAATCAATCAATCCCATTTAAATGTTTACGATGTTCCTCGTCGCTCTTTATTTGTTTCTCGATTTATAAATTATTCTGGCTGGCAGCCAGATAGAACAAAAAGGCTTTTTATAAAAGGTAGCGCGCGATTTTCAGAACATCATGTGCATGAACATCTTATAACTCAACATGAGATTGGTCATTTAACAGAACCATTGATTCATTATTCTTATAGAGACTTCGAAACCGTATTAAAAAAGATCAATGTCTATTCAAGCTTAGGTGCAAGTGATCTTAAAAATAGGGGTAAAAAGGGCAGTCTTAAAAAAGCGCTTTTTCATGCATTTTGGGCTTTTATTCGAACCTATTTTTTAAGGCTAGGCTTTTTAGATGGTCGCGAAGGTTTAATGCTGGCCATTTCGGTTGCCGAAGGCACTTACTACCGTTACATCAAGCTTATGTATTTAAAATAAAAAAGCCCATATGGATGGGCTTTTTTTAATTTGGCTCCTCGACCTGGGCTCGAACCAGGGACACACGGATTAACAGTCCGTTGCTCTACCGACTGAGCTATCGAGGAATTGAGAAACGAGATCATAAAGCAGTTATTGCTTTAAGGTCAACTTCATCAAGCGATAAATTATACTTGAATTGAAGTCTTAATTAAACAGAGAGGGCGCGTTTGAGACGTTTCATCGCCTCTACTAAATTCTCCATAGAAGTTGCAAATGAAATTCTGAAATAGCCATCCGAGCCAAATGCAGAGCCTGGCACTACGGCTACACCTTCTTTTTCCAAGAGATAATCAGCAAAAGCGAGATCGCTTTTTTCTTTTAGAATCTTTTGGTTGTATAAATGATCGATCGCCTTTCTTGCGTCAGGAAATGCATAAAAAGCTCCTTCAGCTTCAATACATGATAGACCTGGAATCTCATTAAAGCTTTTTACAACATAAGCATGCCTTTCTCTAAAAGCTGTAATCATGGGTTGCATACATGCTTGATTACCTGAAAGTGCTGCTTCTGCGGCTACTTGGGATATTGATGTCGGATTAGATGTGGATTGAGATTGAAGTATTTCCATGGCCTTTATAATGTAACTTGGACCAGCTGCAAAACCAATCCGCCAGCCTGTCATCGAGTATGCTTTTGAAACACCGTTCATGACGACACATCGATCTTTTAATGATGGTTCAACATTTAAAATATTATAAAAAGGCATATCTTTTAATTTGACATGTTCATACATATCATCTGTGCCAATTAAAATATTTGGATGTTTTAGAAGTATTTTTGCGAGAGATTCTAATTCCTCTTTTGAATAAACAGCGCCTGTTGGATTCGAAGGTGAATTTAACATGAGCAATTTTGTTTTTGGAGTAATCGCATTTTCAAGTTGAAGGGCTGTCATTTTGAATTTTTGTTCAATTCCACATTCAACGATCACCGGTTTAGCATTTGAAACTAAGGCGATATCTGCATAAGATACCCAATAAGGCGCGGGTATAATTACTTCATCGCCTGCATTTAAAACAGCAAGACAGAAATTAAAAATACATTGTTTTCCTCCTACACCAACAATCACTTCATTGGGGGCATATTCAAGATTATTGTCTCGTTTAAATTTATCAATAATTGCTTTTTTTAATGATGGAATGCCAGCCACAGGGGTGTATTTTGTAAATCCATTATCGATTGCTTTTTTTGCAGCATCTTTGATATGTTGTGGTGTATCAAAATCTGGTTCCCCAGCAGCAAGGCCAATAATATCTTTGCCTTCTGATTTATAGCGAGCTGCTTTGGCTGTGATGGCAAGGGTTGGTGATTCTTTTATTCGGCTGACACAATCGGATAGTTTGATAGCTGACAATTTAGATCCAGGGTTTATTGAAGAATGACCCTATTTTACGCAAAAAGAAGTGTAGTTGAAATAGACTTTTAATCTATTCACATGTCTTAGAGCAGCCTACCAGTTGATTGTAATCTTCGAGAAGTTCAGGGTTAATTAGAGAAATTTGTTCCTGAATATTTTTAATTTCTTTTTTATCATCTTTAGTTTTAGCAATAAAACCTAAACGTAAAAGTGCATCTGTGTTTTGACTATCTAATTTGATCGATTGTCGATATGCTTTTTCTGCCTCTATCAAATTATTAAGATGCTCATAGGCAAAGCCAAGTTCGAACCAAGCCTCAGCATTATTTTTTTCTTTGCTTGTCCATTCATTAGCTACATCTAATAATTTCTTCCAGTCTTCTTTGATTGTTGGGATTGCAACTTGAAGAAAAATTGGTTTTTTATCTTCTTCTTCTTCCCACAAAGCTCTGCCACTGATTGGGAAATTAGTTTCAGCTGGTTTGTTCTTAAGTGAATTTAACCATTCAACTGGAAGGGCATAGTAAAAAGAATTCCGGCCCGAAGTTTTAAATGTATTAATACCGATGAGTCGACCTTCAGTATCAAATAAACCACTACCCGATGCGCCCATTCTAAATTGAGCCGAACTTAAAATAACTTTTCCTTGATCAAGATCGTAGGTTGATTTAACAACGCCTGCGCTCGTGAGTGGCGCGGGAACACCATTCGAGTGACCGATGGCGATGACTTCCTGTCCTTTCTTAAGGTCTGTACTTTTACCTAAGATAACAGGTTTATGTGGCATACCAAATGTGGTCATAAGACATAAGTCATGCCAGCGATCAGCTTTAACGGCCGTTACAGAGTAAGTTTCTTCACCCTGAGATACCCAGGGTTGTTTTGTTTTTCTAATCACATGACAGTTCGTCACCACTTGATTATCCCCTACAACAACACCTGAGCCATAAGCAAGTCCACCAGCTTCGTTATATCCCCTAATCATGACAACACTTAAAAATGAATCCATTAATAGATCTCTATTCAAAGCAAACACATTGGATGAATAGAGGGAAACAACAACAAATATCAAAGCGATATATTTAAAAAAACGTTTCATAGGAATTCACTTATAAAAAGTATAATGTTGACTTGACTGAATGAAATACTAAAAGTTCTTACTTATTTTTAATGCAAATTAAATTTTCTAATTCTTTATTTAAGTAGAATAACACTATCTTGTTACTTACATTTCCAAATAGCCCTTACCAGTTATTTCAGCCATTTCCTCCTGCGGGCGATCAGCCCCAAGCTATTGATCTTTTAACCCAGGGTATTTTTGATGGAAAAAAATTTCAAACACTTTTAGGTGTGACTGGGTCAGGAAAAACATACACCATTGCAAATGTAATCGCAAGGACAGGAAAGCCTGCCATTGTGATGGCGCCCAATAAGACACTTGCTGCTCAACTTTATTCAGAATTCAGGGAGTTTTTTCCACAAAATGCTGTGGAGTATTTTGTGTCTTACTATGATTACTACCAACCTGAGGCTTATGTGCCTGCACGCGATCTTTTTATTGAGAAAGATTCAAGTATTAATGAGCATATAGAGCAAATGCGCCTATCTGCCACAAAGGCTCTTCTTGAACGTGATGACAGTATTATTGTAGCGACTGTCTCTGCCATATACGGTATTGGCGATCCAGTTGATTATCAGGGTATGGTCATGCATCTCGTTAAAGGTGAAAAGTTATTGCAACGCAATATAATTTTACGCTTAGTGTCCATGCAATATGAACGTAATGATTTTGATTTTTCGCGAGGTGCTTTTCGAGTTCGAGGCGATACGATTGATATTTTTCCTGCTGAAAATTCAGAAACCGCGATCAGAGTGACGTTATTTGATGATCTCATTGAGTCCATCACATTCTTTGATCCACTTACAGGACAAATGTATAACAAAGTGAATCACTTTACTGTTTACCCATCGAGTCATTACGTCACACCAAGAGAAACTACAGTAAGAGCCATTGAAAAAATTAAAAACGAATTAAGAGAGCGTTCTGATTATTTTGTGAAAGCAAATAAATTAGTGGAAGCTCAGAGAATTGAACAGCGAACTCGTTTTGATATTGAGATGTTAAATGAAATAGGTTTTTGTAAGGGTATCGAAAATTATTCAAGACATTTATCAGGCAGAAATCCAGGAGATCCGCCACCTACTTTGATTGAATATCTGCCTAAGAATGCGCTCATGATTATTGATGAAAGTCATGTGACCGTACCTCAAATTGGAGGTATGTATAAAGGTGATCGGGCCCGAAAAGAAAATTTAGTTGAGTACGGATTTAGATTACCTTCGGCGCTTGATAATCGCCCACTAACATTTGAAGAGTTTGAAAAAACAATGCGACAGTGTATTTTTGTATCAGCGACACCTGCTGAATATGAAGCAGCGCATACAGAACAAATCGTTGAGCAAGTTGCGAGACCTACAGGACTTGTCGATCCTGAAATTATCGTTAAACCTGCAGATACACAAGTTGACGATTTATTAAGCGAGATTAATCTACGTGTTGAAAAAAATGAAAGAGTCCTAGCGACCACTCTTACAAAGCGAATGGCTGAAGACTTGACCGACTATTTAAATGAACATCAGATTAAAGTACGCTATCTTCATTCGGATATTGATACGGTGGAGCGCGTTGAAATCATTCGCGACTTAAGATTAGGAAAATTTGATGTCGTTGTGGGTATTAATTTACTAAGAGAAGGCCTTGATATCCCAGAAGTTTCGCTTGTGGCTGTGTTAGATGCTGATAAAGAGGGTTTTTTAAGGTCTGAACGCTCTCTTATACAAACGGCAGGAAGGGCGGCTCGAAATATAAATGGCCAAGTTATTTTCTATGCTAATAAGATTACACGAAGCATGAAGGTCGCGATGGATGAAACTAATCGAAGACGCACCAAACAAATTACGTTTAATCAAGAAAATCATATTACGCCAGTCGGCGTTACTAAAAAGATTAAAGATATTATTGAAGGTACATTTGATAAAGAAGAGGTTGATCTTAATCGAGCGCTTAAAAAGGAAGAGGCTCGCTATGACCATTTAAATGAGAAGCAAATGGCCAAGGAGATTCAAAAACTGGAAAAATCAATGCAGACAGCGGCACGTAATTTAGAATTTGAAAAAGCAGCCCAGCTGCGAGATGAGGCAAAATTCCTTAAAGAAAGACTTTATGGAGCAGGCCTTAAAGACAGAATTGACCTCTAAAAATCATTGATTTAATTCAAAAAACACCTATAATACTCGATCTTTCTACCTTGCTTTACAGTGAATCGCATCATTGAAAGCTATTAACCATAAGGGGATTTATATGCGACATTATGAAGTTGTATTTATCGTACATCCTGATCAAAGCGAACAAGTGCCTGGCATGATTGAACGCTACAGATCTCTAGTTACATCCAAAGGTGGAAAACTCCACCGCCTCGAAGACTGGGGCCGCAAACAACTTGCCTACATGATTGAAAAAATTCACAAAGCGCATTATGTGCTTATGAATATTGAATGTGATCTCGAAACCCTCGGAGAGCTAGAGCATGCATTTAAATTCAATGATGCCGTTTTACGTCATTTGATTATGGGCACAAAAACAGCCGTGACTTCACCATCTATCATGATGAAAGAAGAAAAATCAAAATCAGTGCTTGATAAAGATGAGCGCGGTGCACCTGAGGTTGTTGAAGCTTAATTTAGATTGAATTGCTTAGAAATTTGTGGGGAAGTATCCCATGTGGATCCGGTTCGTTACACCCCCGCAGGAATACCGGCACTCAATCTTACTTTAAAACATAACTCAGAGCAGATTGAAGCGAATTTAAAACGAACAATCAATTGTGAGTTGAACGCAAAAATCATGGGCAATAATGCATTAATACCTGTGAAAATTGGCGATAGAATTAAAACAAAAGGGTTTATTGGAAATAAGAGCGCAAAAAGTAACCAGCTCATTTTTCATATTAATTTTATAGAATATCTATAGGAGTTTAAGATGGCTAGAGAAATGTACAAAAGAAGACGTTATTGCAGATTTAGTGCCGAAGGCATTAAAGAGGTAGATTACAAGGATGTTGATTTACTAAAAGACTTTATTACTGAAAATGGAAAACTTATTCCAGCTCGCATCACAGGCACTAAAGCAATTTATCAACGTCAACTTAATATTGCGGTAAAGCGTGCTCGTTTTTTAGCGCTTTTACCATACACTGATAAGCACTAAGGAGATTATAAGATGCAAGTTATTTTATTAGAGAAAGTTGCTAATTTAGGAAACCTTGGTGACATTGTTAAAGTTAAAGATGGTTTTGGTAGAAATTTTTTAATTCCACAAGGTAAAGCTAAACGTGCAACAGATTCAAACAAAGCTGAATTTGAAGCAAGGCGTGCTGAGCTTGAAAAACAACAAGCGGCGCTTCTCGATGCTGCAAAAGAAAGAGCGAAAGCACTTGCTGGTTTTAATCTTTCTGTGACACAAAAAGCCGGTGTAGATGGAAAACTTTTTGGCTCAGTGACAAACACAGATATTGCTGAAGGATTAACAGCGAATAAGATTAAGGTCGTTAAAGCGGAAATTCGTATGCCAAATGGCCCACTTAAAACTGTAGGCCAGCATCAAGTGACCATTGCTTTACATCATGATGTAACTGTTGATATTACAATCGACGTCATCGGTGAACCTGCTTAATAAAAAGCAATCTATTTTTTTAAAGGCTGCCTAGGGCAGCCTTTTTTTATTCCGTTATAATTAATCCATGGCTGACGATATCCTCAATACCCTAAAATTACCCCCACATTCGATAGAAGCAGAACAGTCTTTGCTAGGCGGTTTACTTATTGAAAATGAAGCGCTTGATAAAATTGCTGATCTTGTGTCACCGAGTGATTTTTATCGTCAAGACCATCGGTTGATTTATCAGCACATCATTAAACTTGTTGAGCAAAATAGTCCAGCGGATATTGTGACCGTTGCAGAGTCTTTAGAGAAGAATGCTGAATTAGTTACGGCTGGTGGTATAAGTTATTTAGGGTCGTTGGCACAAAATACGCCAACTTCTGCGAATATACGTCGATATGCAGAGATTGTCCGTGAACGGTCGATTATGAGACATTTAGTCGAAGTAGGTTCTGATATTGCAGACAGTGCTTTTGCCCCTCAAGGACGAGATGCTCAACAACTTTTGGATGAAGCCGAAGCTAAGATTTTTCAAATTGCTGAAAAAGAAAAGCATGATCAATCAGGCTTTAAAGATATCAAAGAGCTTTTGCCTCAAGTGGCGCAGAGAATTGATGATTTATTTGCTGCGGGGGCATCTGATGTTACAGGCGTGCCTACAGGGTTTTCAGATTTAGATGCGATGACCTCAGGCCTGCAGCCAGGTGATCTTGTCATTGTGGCTGGTCGCCCTTCTATGGGTAAAACTTCATTAGCGCTTAATATGGCAGAAAATGTGGCATTAGACACAGGGCTTCCTGTCGCTGTATTTTCAATGGAAATGGCCTCGACTCAACTTACTATGCGCCTATTAGGATCTGTCGGTCGCCTAGATCAACATAAAATGAGAACAGGGCGCTTAGAAGATGATGATTGGGAAAGATTGACGCATGCATTAGGAAAACTTAATGAAGCACCTATTCATATTGACGAAGGTGCTGGTTTAAATTCTTTTGACATCAGAGCTCGTGCTAGAAGACTTTCGAGGCAGTGTGGAAAATTAGGATTGATTGTCATCGACTACCTTCAATTGATGTCACCCCCAGGTGGACGACAAAGCGAAAATCGTGCGACAGAAATTTCTGAAATGTCACGATCACTTAAGGCGTTAGCAAAAGAGCTTGATGTACCAGTGGTTGCCTTATCACAACTTAATCGAAGTGTTGAACAAAGACCTGATAAACGCCCCGTAATGTCTGATTTGAGGGAATCAGGTGCGATTGAACAAGATGCAGATTTAATACTTTTCATTTATAGAGATGAAGTCTATAACCCTGATACACCAGATAAAGGTGTTGCAGAAATTATTATTGCAAAACAAAGAAATGGTCCTATTGGACGAATCAGACTCACATTCTTAGGCGAATATACGCGTTTTGAAAATTTTGCTAATCCAGGTTTTCAATCTTACGACGAATAAAATAAATGCGTCCTCTTAAGGCATTCATTCACCAAGCTTCGCTTCGACATAATCTCTCTATTGTTAAGCAATTAACGCCTAAATCTAAGATCATGTCAGTTGTAAAAGCCAATGGCTATGGGCATGGCCTCATCAATGTCGCGCAGGGGTTAAACGAAAGTGATGGTTTTGCTGTATTAAGTTTAAATGAAGCGATTGATTTAAGAGAGCATGGTTTTGAGCAAGACATTTTATTATTAGAAGGTGCGTTCGAAGCTTACGAGATTCCTATAGCAGCAAAAATGCGTATTAATCTTGTCGTCCATAATCTTCATCAATTGCAAATGATTGAAAACTCACAGCTCAATCAGCCCATCGATATTCATTTTAAAATTAACACTGGAATGAATCGCTTAGGATTTAATCCTAAAGACACAAAAGATATTCTTCAGTCTTTACAAAATAAATCTTATTTTAAATCGATCACACTCATGACGCATTTTGCAACTGCCGATGAGCCTGAAGGTGTCGATTGGCAATTGAATATTTTTAACGATATTGCTAATCATTTTAATTTTTCTCGCTCAGTTGCAAATTCAGCATCTATTCTTAATTATAAAAATACACATCTTGATTGGGTTCGTCCAGGCATTATGCTTTACGGTGCTTCACCCATTGTAGGAAAAAAATCTAGTTCTTTTAACCTAAAACCTGCAATGCAATTAAAAAGTAAAATTATTGCCATACAAAATTTATCTAAAGATGATTCAATTGGATATGGCAAGAGTTTCAAAGCAGGAAATGATATGCGTATTGCTATAGTTGCATGTGGTTATGCAGATGGTTATCCAAGACATGCACCATCTGGAACACCAGTCTATATCGAAGGGAAAAAAACGTGCACAGTTGGCAGGGTATCTATGGATATGCTTTATGTGGATATTACAAATATTCCGAGTGCATCTATTTCAAGTGATGTTGAATTATGGGGTGAGCATATTCCTGTCGATGAAGTTGCTGAAAAATCTGGAACCGTAGGTTATGAATTACTTTGTGCAATTTCAGCATCCAAAAGAGTTCCGATAGAAACTATATATGGCTAAAAATAAGATTGCATACGTTTGCACGGAATGTGGAGGTCAATCGACTAAGTGGCAGGGCCAATGCCCACATTGTATGACCTGGAATACGATGGTAGAGAGTATTATAGAAGCCTCTGTGCCGAATCGATATGCATCCCTGACTCAAACTTCAGAATTAAAAAAACTCAATGAAGTTAAAATGTCAGCTGTGTATAAAAGAACAACGTGCATAAGTGAATTTGATCGTGTTTTAGGTGGTGGTTTTGTTCCAGGTGGCGTCGTCTTGATTGGAGGTGATCCGGGAATAGGTAAGTCAACATTACTTATTCAAGCACTTTCACATATGACAAATGATAAGAGCCAGGCAGCATGTAAAGTTATTTATGTAAGCGGCGAAGAATCACCTCAACAAATTGCCATGCGCGCAAAACGTTTAGAGTTAGAAGTTTCAGATATTTTTATATTGTCAGAAATTAATTTAGAGAAAATTATTCAATCGATTGAAAAAAATAAACCTGATATCGTTGTAATCGATTCTATTCAAACAATTTATTCAGAGGAGTTGCAATCTGCTCCTGGTTCAGTGACTCAAGTGAGGGAATGTTCAGCTCAATTAACTCGTATTGCAAAACAATTAGAAGTGAGCATGATTCTTGTAGGCCATGTTACAAAAGAGGGGTCATTAGCAGGTCCACGTGTGTTAGAACATATTGTAGATACAGTACTTTACTTTGAGGGTGATCAAAACTCGAGTTTTAGAATGGTGCGTGCATTTAAAAATCGTTTTGGTGCTGTTAACGAGCTTGGTGTTTTTGCCATGACTGAAAAAGGTTTACGTGAGGTGACAAATCCCTCCGCCTTATTTCTATCACATCATCACGAAGAAGTTTCTGGATCATGTATTACCGTCACCCAAGAAGGTACAAGGCCGCTTCTTATTGAAATTCAAGCGCTTGTTGATAATGCACATGGTGGAACACCTAAACGTTTAGGTGTTGGTTTAGAGCAGAATCGACTTTCAATGCTTCTCGCTGTATTACATCGACATGGTGGTATCGCATGCTTTGATCAAGACGTATTTGTGAATGCGGTAGGAGGAGTTAAGATTACTGAACCAGGGGTTGATCTTGCTATTTTATGCGCTATTGTGTCTTCCTTTAAAAATCAACCTATCAATCAAAAAACAATTATTTTCGGAGAGGTGGGATTGGCAGGAGAGGTAAGACCTATTCAAAGAGGTCAAGAGCGTATTAAAGAAGCTGCAAAATTAGGATTTACGCGAGCGATTATTCCCAAAGCTAATATTGCTAAACAAAAGATTGCAGGCATTGATGTATTAGGTATTGAATATCTCTCCCAAGCACTTCAATTAGTGAAAGCATAAAATTTATTTTTAAAGAAGCATCTAAATATTACAAGTATCTTTCTAAATGGTGGAAGGATTACCTTGTGATTCAATGTTTGTTCTGGCCGATCCCTTTTGATTTCATGTAGTAATGTTTCATATATTTTACCCATAAGAAGACCAGGAATCTGGGGATCGATATCTTCTTTAGGAATTTTTTCATAAGCAGACTTATAAAAAGTCTCTGCTCGCTCAATTTGATAAATTAATAAGCTTGATACATTTTTATTTTCTTTAAAGCCTAAAATGTCATCTTCTAACACATTGAATCGATGAAGTTCATCGAGCGGGATGTAGATTCTATTTTTTCTTGCATCTTCTCCAACATCACGCACAATATTTGTGAGTTGAAGCGCAATACCTAAGTCATGTGCATATTTTAAAGTTGCTTGATTTTTAAATCCTAGTATTTTGACGCTAAGTATACCGACCACACCAGCCACTCTATAGCAATAAAGTTGGAGTTGTTTGAAACTTTCGTAGCGATTAAATTTTAAATCCATTTCCATACCATCTAACATTTCTATGAAATAAGCTTCGTTAAGCTCATAGTCATGAATAAAATTTAGTAAAGACTTTGTCACAGGATGCTGTGGAGTTGAATGAAATAAACGATTTATTTCACTTTTCCACCAATTAATTTTTGCAGTCGCCACTTCTAGATCAATCGTATGATCAACAATATCATCAATTTCCCTGCAAAATGCGTAAAGCGATACAAGCGCATCACGTCTATTTTTGCTTATAAAATAAAAAGCCCATGTGAAATTTGATTTACTCTCTTTCACTTTGGCATAACAATATTGAATAGGGGTCATAATAGTTATAGAAGTGTAGATTTAAAAAATATCAATATCCAATCTAACTTTGTGATTTTAGGTGGATTAGTGAATAAATTACAGTCACTTTTTTTCATTCTTTTTAGCAATAAAATTGCGGCATATTCAATCATTTGTATCTCAACGCCAAGTCTACCCTTTATTTTCTTTCCAAGACCTAACCCTTTTTTTAGGATTTGATAGTTTCGATGAACCCAATATTTTTTATACCGTACCCATTCAACTGAAAAGTTTCTTTTTTCGATATCAGTTACATTGAGATTAAATTTTTTCATTTCGTCTTTTGGAAAATAAATTCGCCCTTTTTCATAATCTTCAACAACACCTTGTGCGAAATTTATTAACGCTAATGATGTGCAAATGGCATTAGATTGACGAATATTTTCTTTACTATCTTTTTTTGCGAGACTTAAAATAAGTTCACCTGCTGGGTTTGCAGCATCCTTACAATAATTAATTAAATCATTAAAACGAGGGTATTGTTTGTGATTAATATCTTTATTAAAAGCTTTAATAAATCTATATAAATTATTGATTTTTATATTATATTTATAATATATTTGATTTAATATTTTGAAATATGGGTCATGAATCTTTTGATTAAATTCAATTCTTTTTAAATGATATTTAAGGTATTTAATTTCTTTAAGTCGATCTTTTTTTGAGTTATTTCCCTCATCTGCTATGTCGTCTCCAAGTCTAGCAAAAGCGTATAACACTGTAATAGCTTCTTTCATATCCTTACCAAGAACTAAAGAGCCCACAGTAAAATTTTCATAATGTTTTTTTAACTGATTAATTTTATGTTGGCTTGCAATATTATGTGTAAGTCTCATAACGAGTAGTATGTTATAGAATGTCATTCTTTAATAGACGGGGTTTATTTTTATGTTTGGTATTATTGGCGGCACAGGATTAGCTTCGATACATAAATTAAATGTTTTAAAGCGTGAACTCATTAGAACGCCATATGGAGAGCCATCCCAACCACTTATTTTTGGTTCTTTAGCAGGTCAAAACGTTGTTTTCCTCGCACGTCACGGTTCGGGACACACGATACCACCGCACGAAATTAATTATCGAGCTAACATTTGGGCGTTACAATCTGTCGGTGTTACAAAAATTATATCGGTGGCAACTGTAGGCGTAATTGATGAAGCGGTCAAACCAGGAACTATTTGTATTCCTAATCAAATTATTGATTACACTTATGGCCGTAAAAATACTTACTTTGATGGTGCCGAAATGCCCGTTAAGCATATAGATTTTACTTATCCCTATGATGAATCCTTAAGAAAACAAATTATTAGTATTGCTCAGTCAATCTTAAAAACTGTAGTCACTGAGGGGGTTTATGCTGCAGTGCAGGGGCCTAGACTTGAAACAGCGGCTGAAATAAATCGTCTTGAGAAAGATGGTGCAAATATCGTTGGCATGACTGGCATGCCTGAGGCTGCTTTGGCTAAAGAGCTTAATATTGCATATGCCGCCATATGTCCTATGGTGAATCACGCTGCAGGCAGAGGTCAAAGTAAGGACGCTATTTCATTTTCAAGTATTAATGAGCTTTGTGATAATGATGTTTGTAGACTTATGATGACTGATGTCATTGAGTTAATTCAAAGAATTATTTCAAAAAATTAAAATGGCTATAAGACAAGTTTTAAAAATGGGCGATCCGCTGCTTTTGAAAGTTGCAGAGCCAGTAAATGATTTTGAAAGTCACACATTAAAAAATCTGATCGAAGATATGCAAGATACGATGCACTTTCTAAATGGTGCAGGCTTAGCAGCACCGCAAATTGGTGTGAGTCTGCGAGTTGTCATTTTTGGAGTTAAAAAGACACCGCGATATCCAGATGCAGAAGAAGTGCCATACACTGTTTTAATTAATCCAAAACTTACTTTTCTTGATGAAGATATGGATGATGGGTGGGAAGGTTGTCTTTCGGTTCCGGGCATGAGGGGATTAGTGCCAAGATTTAAAAAGCTGCGTTATCAAGGCTATGACTTGAATCATAATCCAATTGATCGCACAGTAAGTGATTTTCATGCGCGAGTTGTTCAGCATGAATGCGACCATTTAGATGGCATTCTTTATCCAATGAGGATTAAAGATTTAAGTAACTTTGGATTTTCTGAAGTTTTATTTCCTGATTCAGATCTTCAAGATGATTAAAGGTTATGTTAGAATTCTCGCTCCGGAAGAGTGGCTGAGCGGTTTAAGGCAGCGGTCTTGAAAACCGTCGAGGGTTCATAGCCCTCCGTGAGTTCGAATCTCACCTCTTCCGCCATTTATTTCAATCTAATCCCTTTTAAGTCTATTTTTAATAGCTTTATCATAAACTTTCAAAGATGATTCATACATGACATCCAAGGTAAAGGGCCTGTGTATATATTTTTTTTGATCTGAATTGGTAGTTTTTGTAATTCTTAACATTGCTTTTGATAAAAGGTCAGGGCTCCTAGGTTTGACTAATA
>Ga0255183_1000456_pt1 | contig 16256 bp, 14 predicted proteins | sample Atl_UVDOM_RepB_8_FD_183638 | JGI IMG/M metagenome (GOLD analysis project Ga0255183, IMG submission 183638) | Freshwater microbial communities from Altamaha River, Georgia, United States - Atl_UVDOM_RepB_8d | ecosystem: Environmental > Aquatic > Freshwater > River | place: USA: Georgia...
TGGTTCCTCTATGGTAAAGGCTCTAACCTCGGTCCTCATGAGATAAAAACTCATGAAAACGGTTCTAGTTTCGTCATCAACTGGAAGGGAGAAAATCTTCTTTTTGAAACGAATGTTGTGGGAGAGCATAACGTGCTTAATATCACGAGCTGTCTTACCTATCTTCTCGCTGAGGGATTCACGGTTCCTGAGCTTAAAAATGCAGTTTCAAGTCTAGAAATGGTTAAGCGTAGACAAGAGGTGAGGGGGCAGTATAAAGGCATGACTGTGATTGATGATTTCGCTCATCATCCTAGAGCGATCAATGTCACTCTTGATGCTATCCGCGCTCGTTTTAAGGGCAAAAAAATTATCACGATCTTTGAGCCCATATCGGCGACAGCAAGAAGTTCAATTTTTCAAAATGAATTTAGAGATTCTTTAGCAGCTTCTGATAAAGTGATCATTGCCAAACCAAATCTTGCGACGACCGCCCTCGGTGGAAGTGACTTAAATGGGGAGCTTCTGGCGGCGGAGATTAATCAGAAAGGTAAAAAAGCTGTTTGTGTTCACGAGCTCACAGATCTTCGGCAAAAAATTGATGAGTTTACAGAGGATAATTCAGTTCTTCTTATCTTAAGTAACAGAACTTGCCTTGGATTATGGGAGTCGAATTTTGTTCAAGAACTTAAAGCTTAATTCCCTTCTTGGTTATGTCCTTCTTTTTCCTCTAGCCGCTTGTGCTTCGGCGCAAACGGAGAGAATGAAAATCGAGGCGAATAAAGAGGATTATTTAGAGGCATTTAGCAAGTTTAGAAAATCTGTCTGTCGCCCAGGTGTAGAGAAAGAGTTCTCTGAGAAGCTTAAGCTTTACCGAGGCACTGGTTACTGGATCCCTGAATTAAATGGTGACGTTGATATCGAAACAATCAAGTCTCTTCTTCCGACCATGGATAAAAAACTTCTCTGGATTCAAGAAACAAAGAAGAGAGCTCAGGTTGGAAATTTTCCTAAAAGTGAAATCACGAAAAAGATTAGGCAGCTTGCTTCGGAACTTCTCATCTTAAAAAAAACAGAGTTATCGACTGACGAAAAAGAGAAAAAGAAAGCCCGTACTAAGTCTCTTGAGCTCTTAGGAGAGCTTCGGCAACAATATGATTATCTTATCAAGGAATTGTATTTCTTCACGAATTTTCAATTTCCGGTTGATCACTTAAAGAATAGAAAAGTCTACGATGAACTCAAAGATTCAGATCATCAGACAACGATTCGAAAAGCAAATTATGCTTTCCTCTATCGAAAAATTCTTGAGGACGGAAGTTTTGAAAAAAATCATTCGAACTCAGATATTTACTTCAGAACGACACTCGATACTCTTTACTTTGAGCTCAAACAAACGGACTTCTATCTGACTGAAGATGCGCGCTATGATCTCTCGTTCATTCTGGGTAAGATTGAAGCAGAGCTTAGTAAGGGTAGAGAGAAAGTAATCGAGAGACTTACTGAGTGGGAAGAGCGTACGACAAAATCAGCTCAGTTCTATCGATCCTTAACCGGTCAAGAAAATAATACAGAGATTATTGTTGATGGAAAAAAAACGACGAAGAATAAGTTGCTAGTCAATCAGCACAATGAAGCGACACATGCCCTGAGAGATTTCGTTTATAGCAAGCAAGCAGAGGTCTATGACTACTGGCTCGGGCAATCAGAATCACTTAAGGCTATTTACGTTCTTGAAACGATCCTATTGAATGAGGTTGGTGGAGTTGATGGTGACGATGCCCTCGAGCGAATGGATGTCGCGCGGGTGGTGATGAATCGCTTAGATAAATCAAAATACCTCGCTCTCTCAGAAAAAGATTATCTCTATAGTTATCTCTCAAAAAAAGTTGAGCCTTCACGGATTGCTCAGGAAACCTGGCTGAATGCACTTTTTAAACAAGGTGAATTTTCTTTTACGTATTTTTATATGCACGCCTCGTCACTTATTTTTTGCCCAGATGTTTCGGCTTCAGCGAAAAAATTACGATCACAGAATATTGAAATTGCTTTGAGATCTCTTGGAGATCCGAAACCAACATTTAAGGCTACCAGGTATTTTTCTCGAGCAAGTATGATTGGGCGAATCCACATGGAGACCATTTGGGAAGATTATCTTTCTTACCCAGAGAGACCAGGGCTTTTGTCACCAAATCAAGAAAGCTTAAAGTCATCTTTTCAAGAAGGTCGTTATCATTACCTTTATTCGTTTAAAGATGATTTAGGAGATCTTTATCAGGTTATCGAAATCCAAAACAAGAATTTTTCTTTAGTCGAAAAGCAAGGTAGACTCATCTTTTACGATCACCGCAACCCTCATTACTTTAGATATTTTACGAAGACTCAAAATAGTTTTTGATTTAATGCATTCAAGAGGGTATAAACTCCGCCACTAGATTATTATTTATTTAGAGGTGAGGAGTTTAAGTATGTTGAAAGATTATATGTTTACATCTGAATCAGTGACAGAGGGTCATCCGGACAAGATCGCCGATCAAATTTCTGATGCCGTTCTTGACGCAATGTTAAAGCAAGATCCAAAGTCTCGTGTTGCTTGTGAAACTTTAATCACGACAGGACTTGTTGTTGTTGCTGGTGAAGTCACAACTGGTGCGAACTTTGATTTTCAACAAATCGTGAGAGAGAAGATTCGTCAAATTGGTTACGACCATTCAGATAAGGGCTTTGATGCTAACACATGTGGTGTGACTATCGCTCTTGGAAAACAATCTCAAGATATTGCTATTGGAGTGAATGAAGGTGAAGGAAAGTTTTTAGATCAAGGTGCTGGTGACCAAGGTCTTATGTTTGGTTATGCCGTCAATGAGACTGATAGCTACATGCCGATGACAATTGATCTTTCTCATAAGCTTGCTCTCCGTTTATCTGAAGTAAGAAAAAATGGACCTCTTAAAGATTTAAGAGCTGATGGTAAAACTCAAGTGACAGCTCAGTACGTAGACGGAAAAATCGCTCGTCTCGATGCGATTGTTGTTTCATCTCAGCATGCAGAGAGCATGACTCAAAAACAAATTGAAGAAGGGATCATGGAAGAAGTTATTAAAAAAACTGTTCCATCTCACTTAATTGATAAAAATACAAAATTCTTCATTAATCCAACTGGTCGTTTTGTGATCGGTGGACCAATGGGAGATTGTGGACTTACTGGAAGAAAAATCATCGTGGATACTTACGGTGGTCATGGTGCTCACGGTGGTGGAGCCTTCTCTGGAAAAGATCCTTCGAAAGTCGATCGTTCAGCTGCCTATGCTGCTCGCCATATTGCTAAACATATCGTTGCAGCTGGATTAGCAGAAAAAGCACTTGTACAAGTCGCATATGCTATTGGTGTAGCACGACCTATGTCTCTCCTGGTTAACACTTTTGGTACAGCAAAAGTTGATGAGAGAAAACTAGATCAAGCCATTAATGAGCTTTTTGATATGAGACCAAAAGCAATTATTCAAAGACTTGATCTTCTTCGCCCTATCTATTCTGAGACAGCGGCTTATGGCCACTTTGGTAGAACATCGAAAGATGGATTTACTTGGGAGCGCTTAGATATGCTTGAGAAACTTAAAGGAATGTTCTAACCTGAAAGGGAGCTTTAAAGCTCCCTTTTTTTATGGTGCAATTTTTTTTCTTTCTTAAACATACTCCTTTTTGGGCCATACCCATTATCTTGATCTCGCTCGAGTTCGCTTATTTTTTTTGGCTTAAAAAACAAAAAACGGTCGTTGCTTTCTCGCTTGTCCTTGCCCTTTTTTGCAGTGTTTTTTTAGGATTTTATGTTTGGGCCGGAGGTCCAGAAAAAGCTGTTAAAAAAGTGAAGTTTTTCATTCATCACGACGTTTAAAAAAAGTCTTACATTTGACACTCGTTTTTCAACGTATTGAAATCAATAAAGATCTGTGGAGTTTGAAAATTGACACTGATGTCAGTTCTCGATAAATTATGACCTCTGTTTTTTTGGAGGATTAATAATGGAAGATATGAAGTTTCTTCATCAGTCATTTGATGGTTCATTTCAAAACTCGGCACCGACTGTTGTGATCGTTGAGGATGACACTCTCTTAGGGATGACTCTAAAAAAGTACATCGAAAATACTCTTTCTCTCGAAGTTAAACTTTTCACTGGCTCTGATGAGTGCTTGAAGTTCTATGCAGGTGATCCAGAAAAGACCAAACCATTTTGTCTCATCACAGATATTAGCCTTGAAGAAGGAACAGATGGACTTCTTCTGATTGATATCCTTAAAGATAAAGGTTTTGATTTTGTCTCGATCGTGATGACTGGTTTTGCAAGCATTGAGACGGCGATTTCGGCTACGAAAAAAGGTGTTTTCCATTATTTAACAAAACCATTCGAGCCAGAGAATTTAAAAAAACTTGTTCTTCAAGCTTTTCAAACGAGACTCTCACATGCGGTGCCTGAAGAGTTTTTTCAAAAGCATGGCCTAAGCCTCAATGATCTTATTAGAACGAAGATTCCTTCAAAATTAAAGCTTGAAAGGCCTACGGTTGAAGATAGCTTTGAAGGACTGATTGGACGATCTCGATCGATGAGAGAAGTCTTTGAGAGAATTTCAAAAGTTGCTAAAACTGACTCTACTATTATCATCATGGGACCGTCAGGGACAGGTAAAGAGCTTGTCGCTTCAGCCATTCATAAACTTTCACTTCGGTCTCAGAAAAATAGAGTTTCTGTGAACTGTGGAGCGATCCCGGGAGATCTTCTAGAGAGTGAGCTTTTTGGCCACTACCGAGGAGCTTTTAACGGAGCCATGTCGAACCGTAAGGGTCGCTTTGAACTTGCCCATGAGGGAACAATTTTTCTCGATGAAATCGGTGATATGCCGATGCAGCTTCAGATTAAACTTTTGAGAGTTCTGCAAGAGAAGGCGATTGAGCCCGTAGGTTCAGAAGAGCTGATAAAAATTAATACGAGAGTGATTGCAGCGACTCACAAAGATCTTGAGAAGCTAGTCCAGGAAGGAAAATTCAGAGAAGATCTTTACTACCGTTTGAATGTTATCCCTATCCGAATCCCGTCCCTTAAAGAGAGACGCGAAGATATCCCTCTCCTCATTTCTCATTTCTTAGATCGATTTGTTTCAGCTGATCGTTCGAATGAAATTCATTTCTCTCCGATGGCGATGGATCTGATCTTGGGTTACGATTGGCCAGGAAACGTCAGAGAGCTTGAGAATGTTATTGAAAGACTTGTGATCTTACGTGGCGGGAATGAAATTCTCCCAGAAGATCTTCCGGCGAGAATTTTTAAATCAAATCCTCTCATGACTCAGCAATATAAGACTCTGTTTGAATTGCCTGAAATCGGCGTAGATCTCAAGCAAATCCTTTCAGATATCGAAGATTCACTGATCATCCAGGCTATGAACCGGACGAAAGGTAATAAAAACCAAGCTTCAAAACTTCTCGCTTTAAACAGAACGACTTTAATTGAGAAGATGAAAAAAAAGAATATTGATATCTAAGGATTGGGTTCAGATTTTTTGATTGATTCGCGGATAAAGTACTTAATCACTTTATTCCTTTGAGCTCCTCCAAGAAGAGCTTTGAGGTCTTCATAAAGACTTTCATCATAAATCAAAGAGTTCATCGTTCCTGGGCCTGATTCAATCCTCGTCAAGATCTGATGAAGTTTTTCATTTGATTGGTTAAACTTTTGAAGAGTTTTATCTAACTGGGCCTGCGCTAAAGTTGATGTGATTTTTTCCAGGTTGAGAGATGATCGATGGAGGGCCGAAAAGGTTTGATTGATTTTTTCATCTCGGTCAAGCTTCTCAAGCATTTGATCAAGACGCAGAAGAATTCTCTCTGTTACAGTAGCGATGGAGTCACCCTTGGCTAAAATTTTTGTGAGGTCAGTTGGAATACTGGCTACAAGAATATCTCGCTCTGGTTTAAAAGCTTCAGTCTCAACGCCATTAACGATCTCAATAAACTTATCACCCACAAGACCAGCGTTTGATATGGCCACTTTGGCGTCTTTTTTAATCCATTTAATTTCTTTTTCAAGAACAGTCATTTCGACTTCAACTTCCTCGAGTGAAATAATTCGAATATCTGTCACGGTACCAATCCTGATGCCTTTAAATTCAACATAAGAGCCAGTTTTGAGATTGGAGACATTCGCGAGTCTGCCACGAATTTTTGTTTTAGTGTCAAAAAGAGAACTTTCTTTGCCTATGCTTGCCACCATAACGAAAAGAACAACACAGACGAGGCTGAAAAAGACACCAGTTTTATAAAGATTCTTTTTTTCTTCTCTACGCATGATCTAGCTCATTAAAAAGTTTTTCACAAAAGGATCATTGGATTTTTCAAAAGCTTCAACTGTATCATTGAATCCAATCTCTCCGTCTTTGATAATAATCATTCTATCACAAATCTTTTTCGCCGCAGGAATATCGTGAGTCACGAAAATCCCTGAAAAATTTTGCCGTTTAAGCTCTTTCATTAACTGAATAACCATCTCAACATTAAGAGGATCAAGGCCTGCGGTAGGTTCGTCATATAAAATCACATCTGGCTTAAGAATAATCGAGCGAGCTAATCCAACTCTTTTTTGCATTCCACCAGATAAATCCATAGGCTTTAGCTCTTCAATTCCGTCTAGATTAAAAGAAGAAAGCGTTTTTTTAACTAGTACTTCGATTTCATGTTCACTTAGGTTTGAATGCTCTCTCAAGGGAAAAGCGAGATTATCAAAGATTGAATCTGAGTCGAAAAGAGCACCGTTTTGAAAGCTGTATGAGATTTTTGTCCTTATAGGATAAAGATCTTCTTCGGTTAAATCATCGATCCTCTGACCTTGATAGATAATTTCTCCAGCGTCGATCGTTTCAAGTCCAATCAGACTTCTTAAAAGAACTGATTTACCTGTTCCCGATTTTCCAAGAAGACCGATCGTTTCTCCTCGCGAGAGATGAAAGGATATGTCTCTGTGAACTGATTTATGATCAAATGATTTTCTAAGATTTTTCACTTCTAGAATTTTCATACTCATCCTAATGAAAGATTAAAATCAAAAGTTTTGTCAGAAAAAAATCACTTACGAGGATACTGATCGATGACGTGACCACAACCCATGTTGAGGCGTTTCCGACACCCTTGGTTCCGTCTTTTGTTTTAAAACCTCGGTAGCAGGCAAGAATCACAATAATGGCGCCAAAAATTGAGCACTTGATAAGACTACCGGTGATGTCATTAATCTTAATCGTTTGAAGAACTTTATTAAGGTAGAATCCGGCGGGTAAATCAAACTCAGTGAGGGCAATAAGTTGTCCACCGATGAATCCCATGAAAGCTGCGAGTGTTGCGAGCAGGGGAAGAGTGAGAACACAGGCAATGAGGCGTGGAATGACTAAAATACGAATGGGACTTGTCCCTAAGGCCCTGAGAGCATCAATTTGCTGAGTAACATTCATGGCACTCATTTCAGCACTAATACTTGATCCCACTCTTCCAGCGACAAGAAGAGAAGTAAAGATAGGTGCAAGTTCTCGCACAATAGATAGTGAGACAATTGCTGGAACGTAGAGAATTCCACCAAATTTTGCGAGCCCATAGCCAAACTGTAAGGTCATCACTAAGCCCGTCACTAAACCAATCGCTATAGACAAAGAGAGTGAGCCAGCACCGATAACGAGACATTGCTCAATAAAACGATGAAAATAGAATGGCTTAGTGAAAAGACATCGGGAGACGTCTCGAATGAAATAGCATATTTCTCCAATCGTCAGGAAGACTTTCTGAAAATTATTTTTCATCAGAAAATCTCACACTCGAAAGAAAATTTTCAAAATCAGCTTCTGAACCAGAGTTTTTTTTCTTGGACGAGATGCTTAGAAAATCAAAATAACAATGATCTCGGCGCAGATTTAAGAGGTTAAGACTGACTAAAACACCATCAACTTTTCCTTCACCCTTAATACGGTATGCTGACCGTTGATGGAAAGAGATCTCTTTTTCCTCAATGATTCTTACTTGCTCGACGTCTCTAAAGCTACGATGAGCTAGCTTTTTTAAGCTTTCAGTTTGGAATTCTCTGCAGAAGCTATTAACCATTAAAATGTCACCAGATTTATGATGTTGAAAAAGATAGTCTGATTCATAACTTTTAACATTCTTCCAATCAGGATGTGAAAATGTCACTTGATAGTGCTTCTCTTGCCTCGCAGAGATTGATCTAGGAGATGACGGCAAAAAGTATGAGCACGCCGCAGAGAATATTAAAATAAACGAATACCAGAGCTTCATGGGCAACCATTTCGAAAGTGTTATATCTATCTATTTTATTTCACTGAAAAATTAATGCAAACGATGACCCGTCAATTTTTTAACAGACAAAAATTGCCCATGGGAAAAAATTATCTTTTTAAAATTCAAAAACACGTTATGATCATATAGAGGTGAAGAATTTTTCACATGGAAGTGGATAAATTTGCCTCATGAGCACGACAGGATGTCAAAATAATGAATCGAAAGATTTTTCTTACATTCACACTACTTCTCTCCCTGAGTGCCTGGGGCCAGGTGTTCAGTGAGCAAGAACTTAAAACACACCTACGCTGGAATCTTCACGTTCAGAAAGATGAAATCATTGTTAGCAAATCAGGAAAAAATGTCGACATCCAGACGATGAGTCTTTCCCTCTTTGAGAAACTGACAAAAGAGATGAAAGCTCTGTCTTTAAATCAGAATTATCTGACAACGATGGAGGCTTCAAAGGAAAATTATCCAAGCAAGCCAGCCTCTATCAAAATCACTCTCAAAGATGACTCGATTGAACTTTTTAGTTTTTATCGTGATGGAGATAAAAAGTATATTTTAGACTTTTGGATCAATGCAGATGTGGCCAATAAGCTTAAGCTCGAGCAGTTACCTACACAGAAGCTTGCAGTGCCAGAGAAAGTAGCTCCAGTTAAAAAAGTCGTCATTAAGATGCCGATTAAAGACCTTAACCAAGTTAAAAGTCAGTCTGATTACAGAGATTTCCGGTATGGAGCTAGTTTTATTTGGGATTACCCCGCTGTTGTTCCGAAACTCGAGAGAGACATTCAGCTTGCATCGAAAACTCCAGACGATTTATACCCTATTAAAGATAGATCCTTACTTGATGATCCTAAGGAAGCCCATCTCCAGTTAAGTATCAATTTCTACCGCGAAAGAAACTGGGGACTTATGAATAAATCCATCAGTCTTTACCAGAAGAAATATGGCCGAGATCAGAATCATGTTTTGAACGAGTATATGAAGGCTAATTCTCTTCTTCGCTCTCATATACAAAAGCCAAATAAAGGATTAGCTCAATCAGCCATGGCAATCCTCTCAACTCTCAAAGAACAAACGACAGATGTTTCGCTCCGAATTTCAATTTTGAGATATCTCATTCAGTACTATGCAGATCTCAACGATCAAATCAACGTTCTAGAATTTTCAAAACAACTTTATGTAGAAGCTAGCTCAGAGCTTGATCGAGGTTTTCAGGAGCAAGCTGCAACCACCATTCTTCATGCTTTAGCAGAGCTGAAGCAAGTTGATAAAATGTCTGAGTTTTTGAAAGATAAAAAAGTTATCGGTGTCCTCGCTCCTCAGGTAGGATTAGCTTATAAGAGCTATGCTCAACTAAGCCGAGGAGAAACGTCTGAGCTCATTAAAGACTTCAAAAAAGTAGAGAAGTCGCTCGCAAAACCTATTCACCCAACACTTCTTTTTAATTTGGCCGAGAGCTATTTTAGAGAAGCAAACTTTGTTGAGTCTAAGAAGTACTTTCAAGAGTATCTTGAGACTTACTCTTATGTCATTGATGCTCCGAAGGCAAGATTGAGATCAGCACTTTGCTCTGAACTCCTGGATGAACCTTTTGAGCAGGTTTCTCTTATGTACAAAAATGCGATCGACCGCTCTACCACACCAGAGGTACGTTATGAGGCGAAACTTCGCTTCGTAGGAATGAATACCGGAAGACGAATTAAACTAGATCCAGAACTGGATTATACAATTTTCCTTGAGCAGTCACCTGATGAAGCCAAGTCGATGACTCCGGATCTAAAAAAACTTCTCTGGCTTGTTCGTCTAAGATCTTATCTTACGGCTCGGAAATATGATGAAGCTCTGACATATTTAACCTCAATTCCTCTTGATCTTATGAAACCTTCAGAGAAGAGAGTTTTTGATGGAGACGGCGCTGAGATAATCTATGGGAATGTTCAGAGTTTATATTTGAAAGAAGACTATTCTCAAGTGATTAAGATGTGGGAGACCTATAAAAATAAGTACGAAGATAAAGTCGCAAAAAATCTTTATCTTAATTTCGTCGTGAGTGACTCTTATCTTAAACTTGGTCTTCTTCAAAGTTTTGATAAATCTCTCTTTGAATTTAGAAAAGTTTCACAAGAAGAACCTAGAACTTTTCCGATTTGGGTCGACCGGATAAAACTTACTAATCTCACTGAAATGGTGGAGGAGCTTGTTTTAGCTAGGCTCGTGAGTGATAAGAAATGGGTAGAGGCAAGTGACAAGTTGGCCTCTTTACCAGTGTCAGTTAGGGACTCAATGAACTCTGCGTACTATCAGGGAGTGATTAATTTTCACCTTAAAAAGTATCAAGAGGCTGTGGCTGAGCTTGAAAAAGTCCTCATCTCAGAGAACAAAAAAAACCAGCTAACTCCTCGCCAAACAGCTGAAGTTCTCATGACTTATGTTGACTCTCTCTATCAGTTAAAGGATCTTGAGAAATTTAAAACGGTCGTCCGTGCACTTGGATCTGATATCTCCCAGTCTAAATCGGCATCAATCTTGAACGTAGCTGAACGCATCCAGTACCTTTTGATCGAAACGATCGCGGGTGAGGGACAAACTGACTGGAAAGAGGTTGAAGTTATGACACGAACGTTTAAAACAAAATTTCAAAAATCTCCTTACATACCACGAATCAGTTATCTTTATGGTTTATCATTATTAAAGAATGCCAAAACGCTAGAAGGGCGTGAGGTTTTAAATAGTTTAACGAAAGACGAAAAAGTTCCTTCCCACATCCGTGAGTTGTGTCGAAGTGAACTCGTGACTCTTGAGTTGATGAATAAAAAATTTTAATTTGAACCCAACTAACAACGGACAGGAGGTCTAATGTTATCTCAAGGTTTAGTACTTGTAGGAAACCATCCAAAATTCAACATCGCTTTAGAAACTGCGAAAAATGTCGCTGTTACTAAAACACCCGTTCTTATCTGTGGGGAAATCGGGAGTGGAAAAAAAGCCTTAGGGACTTTTATCCATCAGAACTCAGCCAGAAAGTCTGCAAGGATCGAAATCATTGAGTGTAATACTCCTGTAACTGAAGTGGAGAAAAGAGTTCTCGGTTTTAGAGACCAAGAGTCAGGTAAGTTTCATCGTGGAGCTTTTGAGCTCGCCAATGGTGGAACGGTAATTTTTGCCAATATTGATGCACTGGATGAAAGTTTTCAGAAGAGACTGTATAGTATCCTACAAGAGCTTCCAGATTATGAACTCGATGTTCGCGTGATTGCGACAACATCTAAGAGTCTATCAAAGCTTGTTGGTGCAGGTAAGTTTTCAAGAGCGTTATATACATACTTTAGTGGAGCTTCAATCGACATGGTAGCTCTCAGAGAAAGAGGTACGGACGTGGAATTGATTGCAAGACATTTCATCAACGAATACGCTGAGGAAACGGAAGCTGGCCATCTTGAGCTTGATGAAGAAGCCGCTCGTAAACTTTCAAACTATCCTTGGAATCAGAATCTTTCAGAACTCAAAGGTTTTATCCGTAAGACACTTTCTAACATGGAAGGCACAAAGCTAGACATTCAAGCAATTGAGAATGGTGAGAAGAGAATTGAAGCTCGCTCATTCGAGGTTGATGAGGATGGATTAAAGCTTATGTCTCTCGGCGATGCTGAAAGATTACTCATCAAAAAAGCACTTGTTCATACTTCAGAAAATAGAACTCAAGCTGCAAAAATTCTTGGAGTTTCAATTAGAACTTTAAGAAATAAAATTAATGAATATCGGTCTGAAGGTGTTCAGTACTTTGTGAACCTACGTTAAGCGAGGAAAACGTGAGCGATAAAACACTTCAAGCGTTAACTACGGCTTTAAACTTTAGAGAAATGAGACAAGAACTCATTTCATCTAATATCGCGAACGCAAATACTCCTGGCTACAAGGCAAAAAAAATTGATTTCGAACAAGCACTTGCTCGAGCTCTCGATGTCGATAACCAGATGCAGATGAATGTCTCGGATGAAAAACATCATACGGTAGGTAACGGAGGTTTTAATAATCTTGAGCCTGAAATTTATGATGATCCAAATGGTGTTGTATCTGAAAATGGTAATACTGTAGACGTAGAAACAGAGATGGCAAGAATGAACGAGAACAAGATTATGTACGATGCTCTCGTTCAATTAGTAAATAAAAAAATGGGCATGCTTAAGTATGCCATTAACTCAGAAAGATAAGGATAACCCATGGACTTGCTTTCAAGTTTAAGGATTAGCTCAAGTGGTTTAGCGGCGCAAAGAAAAAGAATGGAAGCTCATTCTTCTAATATTGCGAATGCACAAACGACGCGAACTGCTGAAGGTGGACCTTATCGCCGAAAAGAAGTGGTTTTTGGTTCTGAGCCTGAGAGAGAAAATTTCTCAGAAATTCTTGAGGGTGAATTAGCAGAAAATGCTCAAACCGTTCATGCAACAGAAGTCGTTCATAGTGATAAGGTTGTTTACAAGCACGATCCGAGTCATCCTGATGCAAATGCTGAAGGGTATGTAGCGATGCCTGATGTGAATCCGATGGTGGAGATGGCCAATATGATCGAAGCTCAAAGAGCTTATGAGTCTAACGTTAGTGCTATCAATGTCACAAAACAGATGGCAGCCAAAACGTTAGAGATTGGTAGAGGAAATTAAGGAGTAAACGATGGCCATTAAAGATATTGGAAGTTTTAGAAATACTCTTACCGAAGCTGATGCCAAGGGATGGTCAAAAAAAGTTGATAGTGAATTCACAAAAGGTTTTGATGTTGAGATGCCGGGGATTCCTGGTGAAAATACCACGAAAACTTTCGGTGATTTTTTAAGTGAATCCTTGGGCAAAGTAAATGGACTTCAGCAGGAAGCCAACGTAGCGATGGAGAAACTTGCTTCGGGTGAAAGCCAAAATCTCCATGAGACACTTTTAAGTGTAGAAAAAGCAGAGATTGCTTTTAAAACAATGAACCAAATAAGATCTAAAGTTTTAGATGCTTATCGAGAAATAATGAAAATGCAAATCTAATCAGGATGATTAGAGCTGATGAGTCAGGAGGATTCATTTGAATAATTTTTTTAGCCAAATGTACCAAAATTTGACCGAATTTTTCGGAGGGTTAGATACCAATCGAAAAATTGGGTTAGTCGCACTCTCAAGCTTACTCATCACCCTCATGGTGGGAGTCATCATCTGGTCAAGTAAAACAGACTACAAAGTTTTATATACTGATCTGACGAAGGATGATTCTGCAGTGATCGCGAGAATGCTCGAAGAGGGTAAAATCTCTTACCAGGTCAAAGATGATGGGAAAACGATCATGGTTCCAGAGGAACAGGTTGAGATCTGGAGACTTGAGATCGCTAAAAAGGGTGTGAATTTCTCGGGTACCGTAGGTTATGAAGTTTTTGATAAGCAGGCTTTTGGAACAACGTCTTTTGTCCAAAAAATTAATAAACAAAGAGCCTTAGAGGGTGAACTCGTTAAGACGATCATGCACATCAAAGGTGTCACTCGTGCGAGGATCCACCTTTCAATTCCAGAATCTTCCCCTTTTGTCTCAGAGAGAAAACCGCCAACAGCATCTGTTGTTCTCGATGTTGAACGAGGTGTAACGATGACAAATGAGGAGATCAAAGGGATACAATCTCTTGTTAGCTCATCTGTCGACGGTATGCGTGCTCATCAAGTTGTTGTGATCGATGCTCGAGGGAAAAAGCTCTCAGAAAATGATAGTGATTCAATGTCTACAGATACAGCGACTCAACTTAGTCTTGAGGCTAAGCTCAATACTCAGTACGAGAAAAAAATTGAGGAAATTCTATCGAGAGTGATTGGTGAAGGTAAGGTTATTGCAAAAGTTGCAGTAAAAATGGATTTTACAGAAAAAGTTGAAACTCAAACAACTTATGATAATGAAAACTCCGCAGTTGTCTCAGAAGTTAGAAATGAACAAAAAATGGTTGGCGTTCGACCTTCACCTCAGGGAATTCCAGGTGCACGGTCAAACATCCCAGGCGAGACTCCTCAGCCAGGTATTCCTGAAACCAGAAATGATGTTGATAAATCTCTCGTGACAAGAAACATGGCCGTCCCAACAGTTGTGACCAAATCGAAGAAACCAACAGCTGAAGTTGAAAGTATTTCTGTTGCTGTCATGGTTGATGGAAAGAAAGTCCCGCTTCTCGCGAAAGATGGAACTCCTCTTGTGAATGAAGATGGCGTAACAATGACGAAGTACCAAGCTTGGTCGGAAGAAGAACTTCAAAACTTTCAACAAATTGTGGCGAGTTCATTAGGGATTAATGTAAACCGTGGCGATAAACTTGTGATCAAAAACATGGAGTTTGCTAAGGAAGATCTCTCTGAAATGGAAGCCATCATGAGGGCTCGCGAGAACCGCGAACTGATGAAGAATATTTCAAAATATCTCATGTTCGGTGCGATTATTTGTCTCTTCTTCTTTATGGTAGTGAGACCATTTATTCAGTGGCTTACTGAAAATAGTGTTGAGTCGATTGAAGATTTTTTACCTAAGACAATCGAGGAATTAGAAAAAATTCAGGCGAATCAAAAATTGCCAGGATTAGAGGATGTTCTTCCTACAATAGAGGACAAGCTTAACCCTGAGAAAATTGAAGGTAATATGCTGCGGGAGAGGATCATCTCCATGGTGGAAGCAAACCCAGGGAAAGCAGCTCAGATTGTTCATGAAATGATACATGCAACGGATACGAATAAGGAAATTGCTTAAGGAGTGAGTTGTGGCAGAGGATAAACAGTTAGAGCCAGATGTTCAGTATGCACTTTTGTCGGGTCAAGAAAAAGCGGCTATTCTTTTGTCTGCACTTGGACCGACGACAACGAAACTCATTTTCAAACACATGAAAGATAATGACATCAAACGTATGATTAATACAATGTCGGTCATTTCGAAGTCACCAATTTGGATGGTGAAGAGAGTGCTAGAAGAATTCTACTCAGCCATCAATGAAGACGCCGAGTTTTTATTTTCAGAAAATAAAGGGCGTGATTTTATTCTTGGAACACTCGGTGAAGATCGAGCGAAACAATTACTTGGCCAGGTCGTCGATATCGGAAGCAACAACACACTTGAGTCGCTTGAACTTGTAGATACAAGAACACTTGCGAACTTCTTAGTGAATGAACATCCTCAAACAATTGCTCTTATTTGTGCTCACTTGCCAGTTGAGAAGAAAGTTGATGTTTTAAGAAAACTTCCTGAAGGCTTGCAAGCTGAAGTTGTCCTAAGAGTTGCGAATCTTGACTTCGTTTCACCTCAGCTCATAGCTCAACTTGACGATGTTCTTAAAACAGAACTTTCAACACTCGGATCGATTGATACTCAACAGTTGGGTGGAGTCGAGCCGATTGCCGATATGCTCAATCTCATGGATAAAAATTCTGAGAAAAATATCATGTCTCGTGTCGAAGAAAAAGATCCCGAGTTGGCTGAAGAAATCAGAAAACTCATGTTTGTGTTTGAAGATATTCTTAGCGTCGATGATAAGGGTATTCAAGAGCTTCTTAAAATTGTTGATAACCAAAAACTTGTTATCGCTCTTAAAACGGCTCCTGATGATGTTAAATTTAAGCTTTTCAAAAATATGTCAAATCGAGCAGCGACACTCCTCAAGGAAGACCTCGAGTCTACCGGGCCTACGAAGATCTCCGATGTGGAGAAGGCTCAGCAGGAAATTGTTCAGCAGCTTAAGGATCTGGAAGCGAAAGGTAAAGCAATTATTAACCGCGGTGGAGACGGAGATGCTTTCGTCTAAGATAGGGATGTATGCAAAAATTTAAGAGCACAGATGTAAAGCCCTTTCAGTTTCATGACCTTTCAGTTTCTGAAAGTACATCCGAGGTTGAAAAATTTAATTTCAGAAGCTTTGACTTTGAAAATACTCAGCAAAAGG
>Ga0255183_1000459_pt1 | contig 16140 bp, 16 predicted proteins | sample Atl_UVDOM_RepB_8_FD_183638 | JGI IMG/M metagenome (GOLD analysis project Ga0255183, IMG submission 183638) | Freshwater microbial communities from Altamaha River, Georgia, United States - Atl_UVDOM_RepB_8d | ecosystem: Environmental > Aquatic > Freshwater > River | place: USA: Georgia...
CCATTCCGGCCATAGGGATAATCAGTTTCATGTTTTGGAATTGTGCGTTGATTAACGAGCCGCAAAGATACAAAATCGCAGGTAAACCTTACCGAGGCAGCAACAAGGATTTATTGCATAGCGATTTGGTTTAATTTACGGTTGTTTTCCGGTGGATCCGTAGCCGCCTTCGCCGCGTTCTGTTTCGTTGAGGGATTCGGTGGGTTTCCAAGCGATGGTTTCGTGTTTGGCGATTACCATTTGTGCGATGCGTTCGCCGTCTTGGATGAGGAAGGATTGGTCGCTGTGGTTGATGAGAAGAATTTTTATTTCTCCGCGGTAATCGGCGTCGATGGTACCAGGGGAATTTAGCACGGTGATGCCGTGTTTAAAAGCGAGTCCGGAGCGGGGTCTGATTTGGGCTTCGCATCCGATGGGCAATTCGATGAACAATCCGGTGGGAACAAGTGCCCGTTGGTTGGGCAATAATTCCATGGGAGCTTGGAGGTTTGCGTGCAGGTCCATACCGGCCGAAGCGCTGGTTTGGTAGGCGGGTAGGGGATGTTTGGATTTATTGATGATGGGAATGGAAACAGGTGTCATGGTTTGAGAAATGGCTTAATCATGGGTATGGCGGCAGGTTAATGTTGGAAATTAGGAAGTGGTAATTTTGGGCACGCGTTTTTCGGCGATCCATACGGCGGCAATGAATATTAAAACCGACCCCAATCTACCGGCATTCAGTGTGGTCTCGGACCATTGCATGGGATTGTAATACAAAGTGCAAATGGGTAGGGTGGCGAGGAGTGCAAGAATGCTAAGCAATGGAATTTGGTAGGGTACGGGATAAAACTTCTGACCGGCTAAGAAGGCAATGGCAACCATTGAGGCATAGGCGATTAGGGTTGTTATGGCGCTGGCTGTAAATCCGTAGTGAGGTATGCCGTAATAGTTACCAACTATGGTGATTAGGGCACCAATTCCTGCCACGGCGGCTCCCATTTGCGTGTGTCCGGATAGTTTGTACCAGATGGAAAGGTTGTAATAGAACCCCAAGCAGAGGTTGGCTAATAGCAGTATGGGGACAATCCAATTTCCTTGGTTGTTTTGATAGTACTCGGGTTTTTGCAGCAGTAATGGGGAAAGCCAGGGCATAATGGCCATGGTTACTATAAAAATACCTCCCGTAACATAGACGAAATAGCGCATTACGTTGGCATAGGTTTGAGGGGCATCGGCATCGCCCGATTTACTAAAGAAAAAGGGTTCTGCAGCAAATCGAAATGCCTGGATAAACAAGGTAAGTACCAAGCTAAGTTTATAGAAAGCTCCATAAATTCCGATGGCGCTATCGGCCGTTTCTTGGGGGAGCATGTTTTTTAAAAAAATACGGTCCAGGGTTTCGTTGGCCATGCCTGCGAGTCCTACGATTATCAGGGGAAGGGAATATGTAAGCATGGGTTTCAGTAAATCGTAATCGAGGCCTAAGAGCAAATTTTTCCAAATTTTTCCAAAAAGCAAAACGGTAACAACGGATGCTATTAAATTGCTAATGAATATGTTGGCTACCATTTGCATGGGTAAGGTTTGCAATTGTAACCAGATGCTCAGTTGGGTAATCCATTCGGAATTTTCGGTTGGATTTCCCAGATAGGACTGCTGGGACAGCCAGGGGCATAGCAGCAGAAAAAACAGGTTGGCGGCGATATTTATTCCAATGTTTGTAAGTCGGATTTTAGCAAATTTCCACGCTTCATTTTGCTGTCGGAGCCATGCAAAACCAAGGGAGGACAAGGCATCGGCCGACAAAATGATGGCGAACCAAACGGCATATTCTGGGTGGTATGGATAACCGACAAACTCCATGATTGGGACGGCGAGCCATTGGGTAAGGAGGACGAAAGCAAGTCCAACAAAGATTAAGGTATGGGAAGCGGTAGAGAGAACACGGGCGGGTTGGTTGGTGAGTTTGGCAAAGCGGAAGAAGGCGGTTTCCATGCCAAGACTTACGACAATGGCCAGGAAGGAGGCCCAGGTGAACATAACGCTTACAACTCCATAATCGGCGGAGCCACTTAATTTGTTGAGATAAATGGGGACAAGCAGGTAATTAAGGAATCTGCCCACCATGGTAGGAATTCCGTAGATGGCGGTTTGGGATGCCAATTTTTTGATGATGCTCATGCTTGGACAGAGGGACGAAAGTACTTAAAAATTGGGGTAGTTTTGAAAAAGGTAATCGATGGCCGAAAGCGGGTAGCGAAAACCGTGTTTTATGTCAAATATTTGGGGGTAGGGTAGGGTAAAAAAAGGGAATTCTTCAGCATTGGGAATGGGCTGTTTGAGGTGATCGGTTTGATAGGATTTTTGCGGGGGTAGTGTGGACTTTCGAATCAACCGATTGGGCAAGTTAAGGGAGAGGTGCAGCAATTGCAGTAATTCCCAGGACAAATCGGCTAGAGACAGGATGTGGGCATCGAAAATTTGAAAAAAACGATGATCGTAAAATTCAAAAAAGGGGGTTTTCCCGTAGGCGGTTTGCCATGCTTGTTTGTGGTCTTTTACCCAGGATTGATGGTAATCGATGGTGGTATCGGCGAGGGGCAGTCCTCGGGAATGGTGTTGGATGGGTATGCTCAGCCATTGGATATTGTTGGGACCTCCGATGGCGTATCGGGACAGTAAGGTTTGTTTTTGGAACGGTGCGGTATCGTCTATGAGGATGGTATTTGCTTGCAATGCTTGTTGGAACCAAGTTAAATCGGGCAACAACCAAAGTGGCATTTCCAATGTTTGGATGCTTGGGGTAAATTGGTTTTGAGAAATTCGTTTTTTGTGGGCCATGGTGTTGGGATTAAATTTACTTCAGCCATTGGGGGAAAACGATTTTTGTTGGCAGTGTATCGGGGCAAGTATTGGATAATTCCTTTATGCTTTTGTGCAGGGATGGATGCAGGGCATTGGGTAGAATTTCGGATAGGGGTTGAAGTACAAAATTTCGCAGGTGCAGTTGTGGGTGAGGAATTTGCAGGCTTTTGGACTGATGGGTAATTTCATCGAATAAAAGAATGTCGATGTCGATGGTCCTAGGCCCCCATTTTTGGGTTCTATATCGACCCATCATTTTTTCAATATACAGGCATTTTTGCAGGCAGGAAAGGGGGGTAAATGGGGTGATTACGGAAAGGGTTTGGTTGATGAAATCGGGCTGATTTTCTAGGCCCCAGGCGGCCGTTTTGTAATAGGAAGATTCCCGTTCAATGGTACCGATATGCACAGAAATCCAATGTTTGGCCAGATCCAAAAAATGGATGCTATCTCCTTGGTTGGAACCTAACCCTATAACCAGTCGTTTATCGATTCTTGACACAACTGCGAAGATATTCCATCGGTTTGAATCGGAGAAAGTAATTATCAATCCTTATTTTTGTAAGCTATGAAGAAATTGCTTCTAAGTTTAGTTGGCATGGTTGCTTTGCCGCTTTTGTCGCAGCAGCGCATTGGCGGATATGCTCAGGAAAAGACCGAAAATTGGGTAGTAACTCGATTTGTTGGTGATCCGTTGAATGTACGGGAATACAAATTCAAAAACGGGTTAACTTTAATGACATCGAACCAGTCCACAACCAAGCGTGTATTCACGATGGTGGCGGTGAAGACGGGTTCTAAGAACGATCCGGCTAGCAATACGGGATTGGCTCATTATTTGGAGCACATGTTATTTAAGGGGACGGATCGATACGGCACTTTGGATTGGAGCAAGGAGAAGCCCTTGTTGGCTGAGATTGATGCGTTGTATGAATCATACAACAAGACGACGGATACGGCATTGCGCAGAAAAATTTACAGGGCGATTGACAGTGTAAGTGGGTTGGCGGCGAAGTGGGCGATTGCCAATGAGTACGATAAAATGTGTGGTGCGTTGGGCGCTGAGGGAACCAATGCGTTTACCACGAACGATCAAACGGTGTATATCAACGATATTCCTAATAATAAAATTGGAGCATGGTTGGCTTTGGAATCGGAGCGTTTTCGTAAGCCGGTTTTGAGGTTGTTTCATACGGAATTGGAGGCGGTGTATGAGGAGAAAAACATGAGTTTGGATCGGGACGATGATCGTGTTTGGGAGACCTTATTTGCTGAGTTGTTTAAAAAACACAATTACGGATTGCAGACGACAATTGGAACGATTGAACATTTGAAAAATCCGAGTTTGGAGGCCATCCGTCAGTATTACAACACCTATTATGTGGCTAACAACATGGCCATTATCATGTCTGGGGATTTCAATCCCGATTCAGTGGCGGCGGAAGTTTGGAAGAATTTTTCAGGCATGCGCACGGGTTCAGTGCCAAGCTATGTGTACGAGTACGAAGATTTGAGAAACGTAGAGCGGCGCTTTGATGTGGTGGGGCCAAAATCGGAATACCTCACCATTGGGTATCGCATACCTGGTGCGGGCACTAAGGAATCCAAAGCTGCGCAAATGGTGGCTTGGTTGTTGAGCAATAACAGTACGGGTCTGATCGACAAGAATTTGGTACGAAAGCAAATGGTATTGAGTGCTTTTGCTGCTTCAGAATCGATGAACGATTATGGGGTATTTTTATTGATGGGCGAACCCCAAGAGGGACAGACGTTGGATTCGGTTAAAACGTTGTTGTTGAAACAGATGGAGAAAGTTCGAAAAGGCGAATTTGATGCAGAATTGTTGAAATCCATCGTATTGAATAAAGATATTGAATTGATTAAATCGTTCAAAGGAAATCAAGCTCGAGCATCCTTTTTGATGCAGGCGTTTGTATCTGGGAAAACCTACCGGGATGCTTATAATGAGTTGTATGAAATGTCGTTGTTTACCAAAGAAGAATTGGTGGATTTTGCCAATGAATTTTTGAATGCCGACAGGGTGGTGGTATACAAGAAGCAGGGCGAAAAACCGGTAGCTGCGAAGATTGATAAGCCCAGCATTACGGCCGTTGAATTAAACAGGGACAAGCGAAGTGATTTTGTTAGTCAATGGTTGGAGATTCCATCGAAGGGTGTGGACGCGACGGTGGTAGATTTGGACAAGGAAATTCAGAAGGTGCCGTTGAACAAGGGCAATTCTGAGTTGCGGTACGTGAAAAATCCTGGAAATCGATTGTTTCGGGTAGCTTTTCGATACGAAAAGGGAACTTGGGCCAATCCGGATTTAAAGATTTTATCGGAATACATGACGTTTGCTGGCGGCGGTGGATTGTCGTCATCGGCCATTGCAGAAAAAATGTACCGAATGGGATGCAGTTGGGAGGTAAAAGCGTCGAACATGTACACGGATGTGGTGGTTAGCGGACCGGAAGAGAATTTCGACGAGGCGGTTAAGACGGTGGCATCGGTTTGGAAAAACATTGAAGTTAACGATGCAGTTTTGAAGTCGTTGGTAAGCGATATGATTAAATCGAGGGAAGATGCCAAGTCGGATCCGTCGGTGGTTAGACGAATGCTGAGCAATTATGTTATGTATGGCCCAAAGAATCCTATGAATCACGGCAGATCCAATGCTTATTTGCGCGGATTGAAGGCCAATAAGATGAAGGAATTGGTTGCGGATTTGGGTAAAACTCCGATGCGTGTGGAGTATTTTGGGAAGCGTGAAATGACGGATTTGGTGAAGGTGTTGGAAACCGACAAGATTTTCCCATATAGTGGTGGTGTATATAAGTCAGGAAGTATTCGCTCAGAAATTGCTGCGGGTATGTTTATGGAACAGGAATCCAAGGAGAGGACGGTATATTTTGTTCATTTCGATCAAGTTCAGGCGTCGGTGAATTGGTGGATGCGCGGCTCGAAGGAAAAGGAGGAAGAGGCGTCTGTGGTGAACATGTTCAATCAGTATTTTGGTGGCGATATGAGTAGTGTGGTATTTCAAAACATCCGGGAGGCGAAAGCGTTGGCTTACAGCACGTATTGTTTCTTGCGTTTGCCCGATTTTGGAGGTAGAAATTTGGGGATTTTGGCATTTGTTGGTACCCAGGCGGATAAATTCCACGATGCCATTGCGGCTATGGAAGAGTTGATGAATAAGATGCCGGAAGATCCGCAGGTATTTTCATTGGCTAAGGAGAGTCTGGTGAATCGGATGAAAACATCGGTTACCGACCCTGAGGATTACTTGGGCATGTATACTTATTTAAAAAATAGAGGTGTAAGCACTGTAATTCCGAGTGTATCGGAGCGAAAAATTGTGGATGTGGGATTGTCGGATATATCGGCCTTTCACAAGCGCGAATTGGTAGGTAAGCCGTGGTCCATCATGGTTGTTGCCGATAGGAAATTGGTGAAGAAGTCGGATTTAACCCGATACGGAAAGGTAGTTGAGTTAAGTATGAGTGAGATATTTGGGTATTGAATTCTAAGGATTCAACAGAATATTATTTTTAATTCCTGGGGAATTGTAAAGGTCTTGAAGGTCTTCTGTAGAGAAGAAGTCCTGCATGGCCTGAAGGTGACGTTCGTGATGAAGATCGGTACAGATGTAATCGTACATTTCTTTTTTCAACAGATAGTTGGCTGTTTTTTGAACTTCTTTGCCGTAGTAGGGGGTGAGTGAAAGCAGGTTTAATTGGAGTTCGAAGCCCAAATCTTTAAGGTATTCGTAGAAACTTAGGTTGTTATGGTAATAGATGTAGCGTTCTGGGTGGGCTAAAATGGGTTCATAGCCCTGCATTTGCAATTCAAATGTCACGTGTTCGATGTGGTCGGGCTTTTGGATGTAGCTAAATTCGGTTAGTATTTTTTGATTTCCGAACGTAAGGAAGGGGTGTTTGTTTTTTAGTTGGCTTCTAAAAACATCGTCGATCATGTATTCAGCGATAAAATCGACCTTCAGATTCGAATTGTTTTCTTTGGCGAAGCCATTGAGAATTTCCGCTGCTTTGCTGATGGTATCGCGGTTATTGGGATGGGTATCGGCTATGATATGGGGGCTGCAAATGAACTGAGTAAAACCTAAATCCATCAACCCTTGTGCAAGCGCAACGGAGGTTTCCGGATTGGGAGAACCGTCGTCGATACCTGGAAGCAAGTGGTTGTGAAAATCGAGCATTTTACTTTTTAAAATAATTTAATTGGGTGGAGAATTTTTCGTGTCAAAGTTACCATACTACAACGTAATGGACGAGAAAAAGTTAGTTTCTGAAGTAATTTTTTGCAGAAAGCAATTATTTTCATTCGTCGAATTTGCGAAAAATGCAAAAAGAAAATGTAACAAATTGCGTTTAAAGCACGTAACTTCGTTTACCGATTGGTTTTATCCATCGAAGATTTTAAAAAATAAACTATGATAACATTAAACAAAAAAGTTGGAGTTGGTGCTGTGGTATTAGGATTTGGCGCCATCTCTTGGTTTGTTTCATCGTGCGAAACGATTCCAACGCCAGCGGGCAATTCCACTTCGTTGGAACAGCCAAAGTTGCCAACTTCCTTGTACGATTATACTTGGAGCAATATTATGGGTAGGGCCTTGGACATCAAACAAGAATTGATGAACAATGCAAAAAATCGTTTTGGTGGATTTGGAAATGTGTTTATTGATCCCTCTTTTGGATCTGCGGATCCTGAGTTATTGGAGGCGGCTGAATTGTATTCCAATGAATCTGTACAACTGGGTAGGGTGTTGTTTTACGACAAGAAACTTAGTTTGAACAACATGATTTCTTGTGGTAGCTGCCACCATCAGGCGGTTGGATTTAGCGATGCTATGGCATCGAGCATAGGATTTGGCGGTCAGAAAACATCGAGAAACAGCATGGCTATATGTAACCCTATTTTCTTTAACAATATGTTTTGGGATTCTCGCGCTGCAGGTACATTGGATTTAAGCACCAAGCCCGTTTTCAATCATATAGAAATGGGTATGGAGAACGACGCCATGTTGGAGCAAAAACTATCGGCTGTTTCGTATTATCCAGCGTTGTTTCTTGCCGCATTCGGTGATTCCAAGGTAACTCGTAACCGTGTAAGCATGGCTATCAGTCATTTCTTATCATCGATGATAACGGGTAATGCCAAAATTGATGCAGTAAATGCTGGTAAAGAGCAATTTACAGCTTTGGAGCAAATGGGTCACGACTTATTTTTCTCGGACCGTGCTCGTTGTTCTCGTTGTCATGCTGGGGATAACTTGAGTGCTCCGGATTTGCCAGGTGGTGCATACAGTGCCCCCACGGTTAAGGGAACGGCGAACATTGGATTGGAGCGTCAATACCAGGATCCTGGAAAAGAAAATGGAAATTTCAGAATTCCATCTTTGAGAAATATTGAATTAACGGGTCCTTACATGCACGATGGTCGTTTTGCGAATTTGAATCAAGTGGTAGACCATTACAGCCATGGTATCCAGGCGCATACTCATTTGGACAAGAACTTAAAGGATGCCAGTGGGAACCCTGTAAAATTAAACTTCACGGATTTGGAGAAAGAAGCATTGATAGCATTCTTGAGAACCTTAACCGATACGAAGTTCATTAACGATCCTCGTTTTAGCGATCCGTTCGCGAATTAATTTGCGAACAGTGTGGGGTGTTGATTATTTTCGCTGTAAATGAGCGAAGATTCAATCCCTTATGGTATTCCTATACCCGGCGTCCGAATTTTGATACCTTCGGGTGCGGGAGCTCCTGGATTTGCGGGTATTGTGCGGTGTTTAAGGAAATTGCCAGATGTTTACATTGCTGCAGGTGATTCTAGAGAATATGTTTATGGATCACAATTGGCGGATGCTTTTGAGGTAGTTCCGAGCAGTCAAGACGAACAGATTTATGTTGAGAAGGTTGTAGCGATGTGCAAAGAGCATAAGATTCAAGTAGTTTTGCCCATCACCACGCGAGAGTTGGGTTTACTGTCGAAACACAAAAAAAATATTGAGGATTCCGCGGATTGCAAAGTGGTGGTGAGTGAATTGGAGGGATTGACTGTTGCGAATAACAAAGGTTTGTTGTACGAATTTGCTTGGAATCATGGATTTAGGGTTCCAGGATTTGCAGTTATTAGCGGGCGGGAATCTTTTGTATTGGAGGCGCATGGATTGGGTATTTCTCATCGAATGTTATGTTTTAAACCGGTATTGGGGAATGGCAGCAGAGGATTTGGCAGAGTTATTCCGGATGCGGGTGAAAGCGGGGATTGGATGGAGGAGAAGGCGGGTGTATTGCCCATGACTTTGGAAGAGTGGCGCGTTAGAATTCCTGAATCTTTGGGAGAGGGGCAAGAACTTTTGCTGTCGGTATATTTAACGGGTGCAGAATATTCGGTTGATATGTTGTGCGATAGGGGAAAGGTAATTTTCTGCATTCCTAGGAGCAGGGATAAAATGATTGGGGGCATAAGTGTTGCGGGGACTTTTGTAAAGAATGAGTCTTTGATTGCGGAATGTTGTAGGTTGGCTGAATTGCTAGAATTAGATGGCCCCGTGGGTATGCAATGGAGGGAGGATGAATCGGGGGAATGTTATTTGTTGGAGATAAATCCAAGACTTCAGGGCACAACGTCTGTGTTGGAATTGGCGGGGTTGAATCTGCCGATGGCGGCGGTAAAGATGGCATTGGGATTGGGAAATTACAAAGGCAGAACGGGTATAAATGACGGTATTGATTTTGAGTGGGGAAGAAGTTTTGTTCGATACTGGGAGGAATGTTTGTTGTTAGATCGTTAAAATCCATATATCTTTGTAGGACTATGACTGAGAAAAAACGCAACACCACCGGATATTGGATCCTTTGTTTGGTTAGCGCTTTAGCCCTAACGTATTTTACTATTTTCCTTCCTCAGGCGTTTTGGCTGGGACTACCAACCTTTTTTGGTGGTTTGGCTATGGCGATGGATTGGGTTTAATCGCGTTAATTCTTTTTATTTGTATTCCAATCGATTAGGGTTGGTTAAAAAACTATTGCAAAATAATTTTATCATTTATGGCAAACAACCAGTGGTTAGATTTTGAAAAGGAGATTGTAGATTTAATCGACCAGTTAGAAAAGACGAGGGAGTCGAATGCTAAGGGAAAGGTGGATTTATCGGATATGGTTTCCACGTTGGAGGAAAAAATTCAGTTGGCGAAGGAGGCTACTTATAGCAAGTTAACGGGATGGCAGAAGGTACAAATCAGTCGACATCCCAACAGGCCTTACACTTTGGATTATATTGAGCACATTGCAACAAATTTCATAGAACTGCACGGTGACAGGCAGGTAAAGGACGACAAGGCCATTGTTGGTGGGTTTGCGGAGATAGAGGGCAGGCCGGTGATGATTATTGGGCAGCAAAAGGGAAGAAACACCAAAGAGCGGCAGCTTAGAAATTTCGGGATGCCGAATCCGGAGGGCTATAGAAAGGCATTGAGATTGATGAAGTTAGCGGAGAAATTCAACGTACCCATTATCACATTGATTGACACTCCGGGTGCATCGCCGGGATTGGAGGCGGAGGAGCGGGGACAGGGCGAAGCTATTGCTCGCAACCTCATGGAAATGAGCGTTTTAAAAGTGCCTGTAATTTGTATTGTGATAGGAGAGGGCGCAAGTGGAGGAGCATTGGGAATTGGTGTGGGTGATCGAGTGATGATGATGGAATACACGTGGTACAGTGTTATTTCTCCTGAAAGTTGTTCTAGTATATTGTGGAGAACGTGGGATAAGAAGGAGTTGGCTGCAGAGGCCTTGAAATTATCGGCCACGGATATGTTGGGCAATGGACTGGTGGACGGAATTATTCCAGAACCTTTGGGAGGTGCACATCACGACCCTGAGGTTGCCTATCAAAACATCAAGAAGGCGATTTTGGAATCATTGGATGAATTGGGGGCGATGAATGTGGATGAGCGAATTTCGAAGCGTATTGATAAATTTTCCCGCATGGGAGTGGTGGTAGAATGAAGAATCGCATCACTGAATTGTTTGGTATAGAATACCCAATTGTTCAGGGTGGGATGATTTGGTGCAGCGGTTGGGAATTGGCTAGTGCGGTTTCCAATGCTGGTGGTTTGGGATTGATAGGGAGTGGAAGTATGTATCCCGAGGTGTTGAGGGAGCAGATTCGAAAATGCAAATCGGCAACGGATAAGCCGTTTGGGGTAAATGTGCCGTTGTTGTATCCGGATTTGGATAAGCATTTAGAGATTATTGTGGAAGAGGGGGTTGGAATTGTATTCACGAGTGCCGGGAATCCTGCGAAATACACAACTTGGTTGAAAGAGCGGGGTATCGTGGTGGTTCATGTAATTGCGAATTTGAAATTTGCCAAAAAATGCGAGGAGGCGGGTGTGGATGCCATTGTTGCCGAAGGCTTTGAGGCGGGAGGTCATAATGGAAGGGAGGAAACTACTACGATGTGTTTGGTGCCATTGATCAAGCAACATGTAAGTTTGCCGATTCTTGCTGCTGGGGGGATAGGAAGTGGATGTGCGATGGCGGCGGCCTTTTGTTTGGGTGCCGAGGGGGTACAGGTAGGAAGTAGATTTGCTGCCACTCAAGAAAGCAGTGCTCATGCATTCTTTAAAGAGGCCATTGTTTCAGCGGGCGATGGAAGTACGGAATTAACGTTAAAAGAATTAACACCCGTAAGGTTGCTAAAGAATGATTTTTACAACAAGGTGCAAGAGGCTTATAATAGGGATGCCAGTGTTGAGGAATTGCAACAATTGTTAGGTCGGGGAAGAGCAAAAAAAGGAATGTTTGAAGGCGATTTGGAGGAAGGGGAATTGGAAATTGGTCAGGTTGCGTCTATGATAAACAATATTCCATCGGCGGCGGAGGTAGTAGTTGGAATGATGAAGGAATTTCAAGAAACGGTTTCAGTAATTTCTAAATTATAGGATTGGTAAAGGGTAGAAACCATTAATTTTGAGATATGGGCGATGAGATGAAGGAAATGGACTTGCCGGTTGTGAATTCGAGCGCATCGAATTTGGATGATCGGGACACCGTTTTAGTGTCGTTGGAGCCATGGAAATTGATTTATTGCAGCAGCAGGCAGGAAAAAAAAGTAGCGGCATATTTGGAACAACGAAGCATTGAGCATTATTTGCCATTGGTACGATCGTTGCGGTTTTGGAAGGACCGAAAGAAATGGGTGGAGATGCCGTTATTTAATGGTTATATGTTTGTTCGTCCTACGGAAACGCAACGGGATTCGGTTCTTTTTTTGCCAGGGGTGGTGAAGTATATTCGTTACAACGGAAAAGATGCTGCGGTATCGGTTGAGCAGGTGGAGTTAATTCAACGCTTGATAGAAAAAGGATATCAAATGGAGCGTTACGTGGGCACGGAAGATTTGGAAAGAGGGGATGTTGCGGAGGTGTTGGATGGTGTATTTAAGGGTCAGGAAGTGGAGGTGTATCACAATGTTGAGAAAGATGAATCGTTTATAATAGTAACTGTTGAGGCGGCCAATCATCGAATAAAGGTTAACTTGCCTCGGGAGATTTTAAAGTTGAAGATTAGAAGTAAGGATCGAAACGACAAGGCACTTTGGTAATTTGCAAGTAGCATGGTAGGAGATACAATATTATTATTATCGCCGCATACGGATGATGCGGAATTGGGTTGTGGTGGCAGTATTGCCAAGTTTATTCGACAGGGTAAAAAGGTGTATTATGCTGCTTTCAGCGCTTGCGAACAGAGCGTATTGCCGGATTTTCCGAAAGACATTTTGATACACGAGGTAAAGGAGGCGACGGCCGAGTTGGGAATATTGCCTGAGGATTTGTTTTTATATCGATACGAGGTTAGGACTTTTAATTACAAGCGACAAGAAATATTGGATGATTTGATCCGACTGAGGGAGCAGTTGAAGCCAGACACGGTATTGATGCCTTGTTTGCACGATATTCATCAAGATCATAAGACATTGGCGGAGGAGGGTTTGAGGGCATTTAAATTCTGCAATATTTTTTGTTATGAGCTGCCATGGAATAATTTAAATTTCAATACAGCGGCTTTTGAGGTGGTTGAAGAATCGGATGTTTTGTGCAAGGTTAAGGCATTGGAGCGGTATAAAAGTCAGGCCCATCGCAGTTACGCGAACGAAGAGTTTTTACGCAGTCAAATGCGGATGCGGGGTGTACAGGTTTCGAGGCGTTATGCGGAGGCCTTTGAGGTTGTTCGGATGATATCGGAGTAATAGAACTTTATGAATTTAGCTAATAGATTTTGGTTTTATAGCACCCTGTTATACTGCTTAATATCATTGCTATTAATTTATTTACACAATGGATTTTTGATTGATGATGCCGGAATATATTTTTCAGAGGCAATAAGAAGTCCTGGGGTGCTTTATCCGTCAAAATCTGATTTTTATTCGGATTTTATTTGGCACCCAATGGTTATAAATGTATCAAGATTAATATTTTGGCTTGGAGGAAATTTGAAAGTAATTCAGATAATTAATTTGATTTTATCTGTTGGAATACTTCATGGTTTACGCAGAATTGCAAGGACGTTCTTTAATGAGAGAGTTTCAAAAATTACATTTTTAATATGTTTATTGTATCCAAATTTTTATGTTTGGAATTTAGCGATTTGTACTGAAATTTACTTCATGTTTTTCCTAGTTATAATATTAAATTTATATTTTTCCGATTTGTTTTTAAAGTATTTATACATTGGATTGTTATTTCCGATTTTAGATTATTCAAGAGAACTAGGATTATTGATTTTTTTGGCTTTTGTGATAGGAAATTATTCCAAGGTATTTTCATTGAATAGGTTAAAGAACCGATTTAATGATTTATGTTTATTTGCTTTGGGATTTATTGTAGTTTATTTTTCTATTGGCAAATTTCATGAATTTAAGACGGGTATATTTTGGACAAAGGGATCTGTTCTTGGATACAACTTAATTAATGGTGCCGCAGGAGATCATATTGGAGAAAACAACAATATGGCTACACAAAAAGGGAGTTTAGGGTATATTCCAAATGCACAAGTTGTTCCCTTTTTTGTGAAGGATTCCATTTGGCGTCATAGAGGGTTTGAATTTATAATTGAAAGACCAATTGAATATTTAAAACCTTTCCCAAGAAAATTAATTAAATTATTTACTCATGATTTGGCGTTTGTAAATTTTTCATACGAAAAATATAGTTGGTATCAAATGGCAAAAGATTATAGAGTAAGAAAGAGCATAGCTAATTTAATCATAGATTATCCATTATTATGGATACTAAATATATGGTTTTATTTGTTATTTGCTGCAGAACTTATGGGCATTTGGATAAGTAGAATTTATTACAAGGATATATTACCTTATTTGGTATTGGGTATTTCAATTTTATTTTTGCCTATGTTGTTTCAAACTCAACCTCGGTATCATATGCCGACATTTCTATTGTTTTTACCATTTGTAGCAATATTTATTGATAATAAGTGGAAACAAATGTCTTGGATGAATAAAATAGTGGGTAATTAATTCTTTGAATTACACCATCAATACTTGTATTTTCGCTTTCCAATTGATCTTGTTTCTTCAATAAGATTCTAGGTTGTGATGGTAATTTACTAATTTATAATTATGTCGACCGATATTATATCATCAGTAATTTTCATTCTATTTTTAGGAGTGGGAGCTTGGGTTTTTGCGGGTAAGGTTACGTTTATTCGTCGGAATATTTTGTTGGGCAGGGATTTGGATTTGAGCGATAATCCTGGAGCACGATGGAAGCAAATGTTGTGGGTGGCTATGGGTCAAAGCAAAATGGTTAAAAGGCCGGTAGCGGCATTTTTTCATTTGTTTGTGTATTTGGGGTTTGTGTTAATCAACATAGAGGTATTAGAAATTTTGGTAGATGGAGTAACGGGGCATCATCGATCTTTTGCAGGATTGGGCGGTATTTATAATGTAGCCATTGGATTTTTTGAAATCTTGGCTTTGTTGGTATTGGTTGCGTGCGTAGTTTTTTTGGCACGTCGGTTTGTGGTAAATGTACCGCGTTTAAATTCCACGGATTTAAAGGGATGGCCGGTTAAAGACGCTACGATTATTTTGGTAGTTGAAATTGTATTGATGGCGGCATTGTTGAAAATGAATGCGGCAGATCAAATATTGCAGCAACGGGCGTTGCAGCAGCAGGTTGTGCAGGAGAAACATAACCCTTCGGTTGCATTTACATCGGGTGAGGCGGGTATGGAAGGGAACAACCTGGCATTGAAGGCGGATGGAGTTTCGGCGGTAGAGTGTGTTGGTGATGGTTCCGAATCTGCAGAGCATAGGTCGGGTAGTTTGTCGCATTATTTACCAAAACATAGCGTTTGTTGCGGCCAGTTGATGGGCAGTTTCCCGGTTAGCCGTTATTTGGTGCCTGTATTGGAGAGGTTTGACGATGGAATGTTGGTATTCACGGAGCGCGCTGCTTGGTGGTTTCATTTCATAGGAATTTTGATTTTCTTGAATTACGTGCCGTATTCCAAGCATTGGCATATTATCATGAGTTTCCCCAATGTTTATTACACGCCATTTAAACCCAAAGGTGAGTTTGACAATATGGGATCGGTGACTACGGAGGTGAATTTGATGATGGATCCTTCGGCGGTACCTCCTGATGGGTATGAGCCACCGGCTGGTTTCGGTGCGAGGGATGTTCAGGATTTGAGTTGGAAAAATCTGATGGACGCTTACACGTGCACGGAATGTGGCAGGTGCAGCAGTGTTTGTCCAGCCAATATTACTGGGAAATTGTTATCACCGCGTAAAATTATGATGTCGACCCGTGACCGCTTGGAGGAGGTGGGAAGGGGATTGGACCAAGGGTTGAAGGTAGGCACAGTTTCGAAGTTAGAGAATGGTTCATGGCCGAGGTTGGAAGATGGTAAGGATTTGCATGCTTATATAGGAACGGAAGAATTATGGGCCTGTACTACTTGCAATGCGTGTGTTGAGGCCTGTCCTGTAAATATCAATCCATTGGACATTATTATACAAATGCGGCAGTATTTAGTTATGGAGAAGAGTGCGGCACCGGGAGAGTTGAATTCGATGTTTACCAACATGGAGAACAACGGTGCACCGTGGCAATTCAATCAAATGGACAAGGCCAATTGGGCCATGGATGCGGATAACGGGTAAATTGTTGTATTTTTGAATCGAAATGAATAATCTACATGTAACCTTAATGTCCTTTATGGGAGGACA
>Ga0255183_1000466_pt1 | contig 15994 bp, 17 predicted proteins | sample Atl_UVDOM_RepB_8_FD_183638 | JGI IMG/M metagenome (GOLD analysis project Ga0255183, IMG submission 183638) | Freshwater microbial communities from Altamaha River, Georgia, United States - Atl_UVDOM_RepB_8d | ecosystem: Environmental > Aquatic > Freshwater > River | place: USA: Georgia...
TCTAAAGCTTATTCATAGATACCTTTCAATCATTCATGATTGAAAGGTATCTATGAATTATTATCAAACCAAACATAGCTCTATAAAAACTCAATCTGGAGCTCAGCTTGTTGAGTTTGCAATTATACTGCCATTACTTATTACCATTCTTTTTGCTGTGATTGAATTTGGCTTTATGCTTTATGATCAAGCCATCATCACAAACGCAAGTCGAGAAGGCGCAAGATCAGGAGTAGTGGCAGCAGTTCAAGGTAGTGGATTTACAAGTTATCCAGGATGCGCCACTCAGACCTCGGGGGTGAGTGACGGAATAGGCACAGCAAGTTGCGTTGCCAAAAACTATCTAGCATCTTCTCTTATTTCATTTTATTCTCCCGCGCCCTCAGCCACCATTACATCAACTAATATTGGGACTTGCACGCCCCTCCCGCCTTCTAACGCATGCAAACTTCAGGTCACCATTTCCTATAACTATAAAGGGCCTGTCACCTCAACGATCGCATCTATCATGGGAACTATTCGCACGCTTCAAGCAACATCCATTATGTATTATGAATAATAGGGTTTTGCAAAAAGGAAGTGTGTTTGTACTTTTTGCTTTCGCACTTTTTTTATTATTTGGTGTGCTTGCGCTTGTCATTGATGTGGGTTATCGAACCGTACAAAAAAATAATTTACAAAATGCTGTTGATGCGGCGGCACTCAGAGGCGCAAGTTATATCTATGAAGATGGTTTATTAGGGATTACTTTTTTACCATCCTCATCAACAGCCACCAATGCATATACCAACGCTTATAATTATTTTGCTACTAACGTTCCAGCAATAAACCTTACATCGCTTACAGTGACCGTAAATTGGTGGGATCAATTTAACCCTGTGGGGCCTTTTACTTACCCCGCGGTAAAGGTGGTAGCGAGTACGCGACCGATTCAATTTTTTGGATTTTTAGGTGCCAATACAACTAATATCCAAACACAAGCAATTGCCATTGTGCCCTATCCTTCATCCGTTAAATTAAGAACGGTTCCATTAGGAGTTGCTGACTGTGCTGTCAAAGATGGGTGGGATTCTACCCTTCAACAACCCAAAGTCATTTCCGCAGGAAATTTTGTAAGTGGGGTGAGTTATGTGATTCAGACATTAGGCTCTACTAATTTTCAATCAATAGGGGCTGGTTCCAATCCATCAGTAGGCACAGTGTTTACAGCTACAGGCGCTGGAAGTGGCTCAGGTACTGCGAATCTTGTTTTCACGGTATCAACAACACCTCAACCGCAGGGCTCGTGCTCTGTAGGATCAACGTCAGCGTGGACGCCTTTATGTTCGATTAATAATGTTGCACCTTATTTTGGTCAAACAAGCCCCAATTATGATGGAACCCAGTATGCATGTTCAGCAGCTACTAATAATGGTGGTTCTGCAGGTGCCGGTCTTCAGCCTTTAGTTCCAGTCCCCTCGAGCTATGGTGGTATGCAATCCACTTTGGCTTTAGGTCAATCTATCTCTTTTACGCAAGGAAATTTGACCGGGGTCTTCTCATCCATTAAAACATGTGCGGCCTACTGTCCAGGAGGCCTTACTTCTGGATGCACCTTTCAACAAAGAGCTTATAGCTGCCAATATAGTTCTTTCCCAATTGTGCAAACGGTTGGAGGAAATGGCACTACGACTAATCCAGGCACAGGGATAGCGACATCAGGAACCAATGATTACAAAATTATTGGATTTGCCTGTGTACAAATTTTATCTGTTAAAGATACTGGTTCCCCAAAAACGGTGACCGCTGCTTTTTCTAAAGGGAATTGTGCGCCTTCTGCGGGTTCGGGCGGTGGTAAATATAATGGTGTATTGCTTCCACCAAAATTAGCTAACTAAATTTTATAAAAAATGAATAGTGTAGCCAATACAATAAAAGGACCAAAAGGGTAGTGTAATTTTTTATGCTTAAATAAGAAAAATTGGCATCCCATCCACAATAAAAAAAATAAAGACGCAATTAAAAGTATAAAAGGTAAAAGGAGATAGCCAAGCCAAGCACCAATCATCGCGATTAATTTAATATCTCCAAATCCGATACCATCTTTCTTTTTAAATAGAAAAAATAATCGATTACTGAAATAAATAAAAAGTAGGCTTAAAGTAATACCAAGTAAAGAGTCTTTTATCCCTACTGTGTGATAAAAAGTATTCCATTGAATCCCGAGACCTAACATTAAGGTGGGTATCGTTAAAATATCTGGTAAGAGCTCGCTCAGAAAATCGATCCAACATAAAACCACTAACACCCAGAAAAAAAATAGAAGAAAATAATTAAATTGGAATAAAGGATGCGATTTCACCATGAAAAATGGGATGAATAATAGACTTGCAAAGACAACACATTGAACCCATACCGGCTGATAACTTAATCTTCGCTTTAAAATTTGACTTCGAAATTTTTTAAAATATGGCTGATCATTTTGATATATCCGAATAGGTAAGACATCAATACATTGATATCCTAAACATGCGAAGATAAATAAAATAAAACCTATCATAAAAATATGATTAAGAAGTGCTAATCAAAAATACCTTTCATTTGAATCAGAGCGGGTCCAATAATCACTATAAAAATAGATGGAAACATAAAAAATATTAAAGGGAATAGCATTTTTACCGGAATTTTAGCTGCCAACTCCTCAGCTCTCTGTAAACGATTTGTTCTCATAATTTCAGATTGAATTCTTAATGAATCCCCAAGGCTTGTCCCTAATCTATCCACTTGATTAAATATTGAAATTAAGTTGTACATGTTTTCAAGATTTACACGCAAACCTAAATTCTTTAATGCGTCAGCGCGAACTGCGCCTGCTCGAATTTCAAGCATACATAAATGTAATTCTTCGGCGAGTGTAGGACTTGAACGCATAATTTCTTTTGACACTCTGGTAAGAGATGCATCAATCCCCATGCCCGATTCAGCACAAATTACAAGTAGATCCAAAAAGTCAGGCAAAACATTTTGCATTTCTTCTTCGCGAGCACTCGTTTTAAAGCGTAGAAATAATTCAGGAAGAAAATAGCCGATCATGGCTAGAAAAAAAATATAAATGAAAAGCTCAACGGTTTCTATGGAGCTACTAAAAATAGATCCGATAACACCGACGACTAAAGGAAGCAGTATAAATAATGCACTTTTTAACCCATAAAAAATAAAAATAGTCTTATTATCTCGATAACCTCCTCGGATAAACTTTAACTTCGTATTCGAGTCTTGCCAGCCTTCATCCGTCGGAAGCGATAACTTACTCAAAGCCTCAAAAACTTTTCCTAAGCGAGAGGCTGTTAATCGACTTATATCATCATTAAGTCGTGTGTTAATTCTTTGATTTTTTTTAATTACAGATTTAAGGGAGGATTTGGTTAATTGTTTTCTATAAATATTACGAATAAATTCAATCGCTATAATTGAAAAACCAAAACTTATAATTGCAATTAGATATATAAAAAAATTATTCATGAATTTAGACTTTAATCTTTACAATTCGCATAAGCCAAACGTAGCCAAACGACATTAAGATTAATCCGATAACACACATGCTTCTCCCAGCTGAAGTAGTCCATAGAATAGACATGTACTCAGGATTAATAAGGTAAAACACCAAAGCAATAATAAATGGAAATGCACTGAGTAAGTAGCCAGAAAATTTGCCTTCAGCACTTAAAGTATCAATTTTTCCATGCAGCTTTACCCGATCCCGCATCGTTGCACTTAAGTTTGCTAATAATTCTGTTAAATTTGCTCCCGACTCCCTTTGAATTAATAAGGCAATCACAAAAAAATTCAAATCATTACTTTTTACTCTTTCGGCCAAATTACTTAGACTCTGATTAAAGTCTAAGCCGAAATTTATTTCATCAAAAGTTTGTCTAAACTGATCAGATACTGGGGCTGGCATATCATTAGCAACTAGACCCATCGAAGCCACGAGGCCGTTACCCGATTTTAATGATCGAGAAATATGATCTAGAGCATCAGGGAATTGAAGATTAAATTTTATGATTCTCTTTTGTTCAAGTTGGTATAAATAATAAATGGGAAACGAAGTACACAAACCTAAAAATACTATTTTTAAAAAGAAGGAAAGGGTGAAGAAAAAACAAAAGATAAATGCCACGAGAAACATGATCCCACAATAAATCAGTATATCCTCCAAGGTCTTTTCTGAGCCTGAACGAATGATTAACAATTCAAGCTTATTAATCATAGGCCAATTAAATGCCTTAATAGCTTCAATAAAAACGTACTCTGATTTTTTATCTTTCAGAGCTTGATTTTTTATTTCATGATTTTTCTTGGAAACTTTTAGATCTTTTATATTTTTCTTGATACGTCTTGTTTTAGGATCAAAGAATATTGTATAAATTTTTAACCCAGAAAACGTTAAACCCACAATCACAATAAACACGATGAGTAATGCGAAGTAATTCATAATTTATTTAAGAATATAATCTGGGTTAAAAATATCTTTACTCAATGGAATACCATAAGCAGAGATTCGCTCTGCTAATTGTGGACGAACGCCTGTGGCTTTAAATTCACCCTCTACATTACCGTCTTTATCTGTTGATTTTCGATCAAAATAAAAAATTTCTTGGGTGGTAATCACATCACCTTCCATACCTGTAATTTCGTGGATACTCATAATTTTTCGACTACCATCGTTGAGCCGTGAAATTTGAATAATCACATTAATGGCTGAACTTATTTGTTGTCTTAATACTTTTGTACTCACATTCGAAACACCGCCTAGACCAATCAAGCTTTCTAACCGTGATAATGCGTCCCTTGCAGAATTGGCATGAACTGTCGCAAGCGATCCATCGTGCCCCGTATTCATAGCCTGAAGCATATCAATCACCTCCCCGCCCCGAACCTCACCTAAAACAATACGGTCAGGACGCATGCGTAAGCTATTTCTGACTAAAGATCGAATAGTGATTTCACCTTTTTCCTCAATATTTGGTGGGCGACTTTCAAGTCGCACAACGTGATCTTGTTGCATCTGAAGTTCTGCTGTATCTTCTATTGTTATGATTCGTTCATTATTCGGAATAAAGCCCGACAAGATATTAAGTAGCGTTGTTTTGCCCGATCCTGTGCCACCCGATATCAAAATATTTGTTTTAGCTTGAACAAGCGCAGACAATAACTCAGCAATTTCCTTGGTTAAGGTTTTTTTTTGGATAAGGTCTTCAATTTTAAAAGGCACAACCGCGAACTTACGAATTGACATTGCTGGTCCATCGAGCGCTACAGGAGGAATAATTGCGTTTACACGAGATCCGTCCTCTAATCTTGCATCCGCCATCGGATTAAGTTCATCAATTCGACGGCCTACTCTTGTCACAATCTTGTCGATAATTTTAAGAAGATGCTGATTATCATTAAATCTTTGATTAATACGAACAACCCGTCCTGCGCGTTCAACAAAAATTCGATCAAATTTATTAATCATAATTTCTGAAATACTAGAATCAGCTAATAATTTTTCTAATGGTCCTAATCCTAAAATTTCGTTCTGCAAATCAATGACTAAATTTTCTCTTTCATCTTCATTCACGGGAATCTTATGATCATTAAGTATGCTATTCACTAACTTCTCTATGACCGCTTTGATTTCTTCAGACGGCATAGAAGAAATTATCTTAAGATCAATTTGTTTGATTAAGTCTTCATGTAATTTATTTTTAATTTGGTAATAGTGATCTTCTTCGTTTAACTTTCTTTTCTCATCTAATTTGGATTGAGTGTTTTTTATAGGCGTTTCAGTTGCCGGCTTTTGTGGTGGTTTATCTAGCCTAATCTTTTCAACTTTAATTATTTTTTTATTTTTTGTGGGCGCATCATTCTTAGTAGTGGCCTTATTTTTTTCTGCGCTATTTTTAAAATTCCACATAATTTATTTCTTCGGTGTTTTCTTCAGCCGCTGCCATATCGAATTTTTTTTCTTTTTTTCAGTTTTACTGCCCAATAAATCCTCTGTCCATGTTTCGATAAACATTGAAAAAGATGTTTTGTGATTAATATCGACAGAAGGCTTACCTTTTAGTAACGAATCTTGAGCATATAACGAATCGTATGGGACTTCCCATCGTATGGATTTATTAAGACCAGATTCAATATTGGATAAATTGAGATCAAATATTTCATTTTTGTTATTGATAATTAAAGAAAGGCTCTCTTCAGGAATCCCTACACTTTCAAATAAATCTATTTTTTGGCTCGCCTGACGAACTGATGGCAAACTCTTAGTTAATACGAGATAAAGGTGATTTAATTTTTCTACAATACTGATAATCATCGGATCAATGGTTGAACCAATATCAAAAATTAGATAATCATAACTGGACTTTAATTGATCAATCAGCGGAACGATATTGTCTATCGAAATAGATGTTACCTTTTCATAATCGCGAGGCGAGGCAATCAGATGAAGGTTGGGATTGAGTTTGTGTACCATCGATTCAACAAGCCCATCATCTAATCGATCAATGGCGTTGGTAAAATCTACAAAATCATATGAATTCTTTTTGTTTGTTACAAACATATCCAAATCACCATAGGGTAGCGATAAATCAATGAGCAAGACTTTTAACATTGGATTCTTTGCGAGTTGTGCAGCAAAATTTGCCGCAAGATATGAAGATCCATCCCCACCTTTTGCGGAGAGAAAACCCAATGTGTACTGCCTTAGTGCACGACTTTTTTGACTCACCTCTATCTTTTTTTGAAATTTTTCGATGATTTCAAGAATTGAATTTTTATTTAGCTGAGTAAAAATTTCTGTCAAACCAATCTTCATGCACTCCAATAAAAAATCTGATTTTGGATTAGGTGTGAAAATTGAAATTTGTATTAAGGGATATGATTTAACTAATTTTTTTAAATCATTAATTGTTTTTTGTTCTTCTTTAAAACCGATGAGGAAAATAAATTGAATCTTATTTTCATCAATCATTTTTTGAAGCTTTAGAAAGCTTCCTGAGAACTCGAGAAATTCATGCTCATGGCTATCTATTTTGAGTTTTGACTTCTTCCATTCACTCGCGTAGTAAAGAAGTACATTCATACCGATTTATAAATCCGATCAACTTTTATTTAGAATTGATCGGTGTCGTTAATGATTTAGAGTCTTGCTTTTGATATCTTTCAAGCGGGCTAATTAATTCAACATGACTTGGCATAGTATTTTCATTATTAGGTTGAATGCGCATCGCATCTTTAGCATCATTAATTGATTGTCCAAATTTATTGTCTAAATTTGGCGTGCTGGAACATGATTGTAAAACCGCACACATACCTACTAAGATTAAGAAGACAACTCCACTTTTATATTTCATTATTCATTCCCTTTAGATTTTTTTCTAAGCAAATCAATTAAATTTGTTGGCTTATCTTTGGTCGCTATGTTTTCTTGCGATGCGGTTGCGGTTGGTATATTTTTATTATTGAGATCATTCATCATGTTTGTATCCGTAATTTTTTGATCTACTGTTTTTGGTAAGCCTTCAAGCTTGCCGCCAATTAAAATATCGACATTGTCAGGACTTTGTGTAAGATCTGTCGGTAAAACAGGTGGTTTCATCGAAGCGTTGACAAGGGACGCTTTAACCACAACCACTAACTCTGTTTTAACTTTAGATAATGAAGTCGATCTAAATAGCGCACCAAAGAAAGGAATTGTTGAAAGTCCTGGTACACCATTGAGTCCCGCAATAGTTTCGTCATCAAGTAAACCACCGATGACTAACACTTCCCCATTATTCAACTGGACTGTTGTCGATACGCTCTTTGTTTCAAACGATGGGAAGGTCGTGCCACCTGTGCCACCAGCTGTAATAGAGGTTTGCGATAATGTCGATACTTCAGGTGCCACTTTTAAGTTAATACGGCCACCATCGAGAACGGTTGGAATAAAACGAACGCCCACACCAAACTCTTTTTCTTCTAAGGTGAGTGTTGTGCCACCAGCGCCTGACGATTGAGGTACTGGGATAAATATTTTTCCACCTTTTAAAAATTTACCTTCTTGACCACTGATCGTCACAATGGTGGGTTCAGCTAAAACACGCACCATATTTTCTGCCTTATCAGCAGTAATGCCTAGTTTAGATAATCCGGCTTTATCGCCTAAAAGGATATTTAAAAAACTTGAGGTACTATTTAGAGGGTAGGAAGCGGCATTTGCTGCAGTTGTCGCAAGTGTACTTCCGGCTGTAGCAACGCCTGCGGCCAAGTTAGCTGGTTGACCTCCGGTTGAAGATAACACTGAATAATTAAATGATCCACCTTTTGTGCTCGATCCTTTAACACCGATTTGATCTAATAATCTTTTATCCACTGACGCAATTTTGACTTCCAACATCACCTGTTGTGGATCTCGGATTTTTAAAAGGTTTAAAATGTTGACGGAAAAGTCTCCATTTCTTCCAGTAAATGATGAAGAATTTTGTTGCGAGCCACCTGAAGAAGGCGATCCTGCTTGCCCTGGTGCCCCTATTGAAGTGATATTATTAGTCGAGCGACCTATATTTCTTAAATAAGCCTCGGTCATGTTCACTAAAGTGCCGGCAACTAATGTATTCGATACTGAACCAGATAATACAATGGCACCTGATGAAGCATCTATTTTGATATCTTTCTCTTGAGGAAGATCGCGTGCCACTATTTTTCTTAAATGATCTAAATCATAAGAAACATCCACATTTAACGTTGAAGATTCACCATTGCCATACCAAAGAATAATATTTGTAGTCCCTATAGATTTACCAATAACATAAAGTTGCTTTGACGATATGAGAATGTAATCAAGAATTTTAGGATCACCTACGGCAACTCTTGTCACATTATTGGTTAATTTAATAACTTGCGCCTTGCCAGCGTCTACCTTAATTTCAGAATTAGCCGTCACATCTACTGAGGTAACTTCATTTAAAGTTTTTTTAAGTTCATTATTAGGAGCAGCACTTGCCAGCCCTTGCACCATGACCATTGAAACTAAAATCATCAAAAATATTTTTTTCATATTAACTTTCAAGCTTTTTACTTTAAATTGTTATTAAAAACAGACAGTTATTGTCATGTTTATTATGTTGAATTGGAATAAAGACTTGCCTAATAAAAAATAAATAAAAAGTTTATTCGATGCTTACTTTATTCATTCTCTGTATTTTTTCTATTACGATTCGATCCGCGAATTTGATCTACATAACCCGGTGATGTTGGCGCGTTTTTGAGATCCTGATTTTTCTTACTTGACTCTCCACTCATTTTTTCTTCATTACTTTCATCTGTGCTAAGAGGATGGTTTTTAATTAAGTCTTGCATCTTGGCACCTTTTGAGGTTTCAACTGACATATCAAGCTCATTTCGCAATACAAGGGACAATGTTCCGATGGATCTTGCAAGATCTAATCTTTCTGATTCTTCTGGTGTGAGTTCTATGGTGACTGCGCTCACTACTTTAGGTTTTGTTTTATCCACTTCGGTTTCTTGCGCTATAGCTAAAACTTTAACTCGATTCAAAACAACCTTTGAATAAGACTGGCCTTGGTTATCACGAACATTGGCAATAATATCAATATAGCTTCCAGGGAGAGCAAATCCAGCCACCCCGATAACATCATTCACGCGGACTGTAATCGCACGCTTACCCATTGAGATAAGTGACTCCATACCTGCTTTTGAACCCACAGGTGCTAATTTGGCCTCAAGAATGGGTTCACCATTGTAAATAGTTTGTCTAGCCACTCTATTGTTGAGTGCATCGATTGTTACAAAGGACTGGGGAGGTGTTTCTGAATTTTGCCAATAAATTAATTTGATATCTTTTTTTTGAATTAAAGTGCCTGCTTCTATTTGTGAAGCAGCCACAATAATCGGCGGTCCAGATCTGCCACTCCCATTCAAGCCAAGTGAATAGACAATCACAACCGTCATGATCAAACCAGCAACTATGGATACAATCATGTTCATGGAAAATTTCATATGGGCCTTAAATAAAAATGTCTCTATCAAATCAATAGAGACATTGAAATTTTAAAATTAAATTAGCAGCTAGATGAAGTGCTAATACAGTTAGCGATATAACTAAATTTAGCGCTTAAGTTTGTACCGAGAAGTTTCATCGCAACGACTGCAGCTACAGCGATCAAAGCTACCATGAGAATATATTCAATCATCGTGGCGCCTTTTTGAGACTGAGCTTTTCCTAAAATATCCAAAGACATGTAATTTGTCTTATATAAAACATCTTTACATTGCTCTTTTATTTTTTTGAAGTGTATCAATTTAATCTCCTTTGGATTTAATGCTTAATTAAGATTACCAAGACAACGCGCCGCCAGCGCCCCACACTGTAGTGCTGATGTTAGAGTAGGTTGATCCTAATCCGTGACCTACATTTCCATTTACAACAAAGTGATCGCTGATTCTTGCAGAGGCTCCCACGGCTGCTGCTGATTGGCCACCCATACCACCAAAGCCAACGCCTATCGAAAATATTTTGTCACGATCTAATTTAGGGATACTTGCAATGGCGGACGAAACTGAAATGCCTTGTTCTAGGCCTTTAATGACTTGATTCAAGTCACTTCCAAGAATAAGGCTGTCATTAGGATTACTCAAAATATAGGCATCTAAAGCTGCTGCGTTACAATGGGGATTACTTGGAGCTGTCGTTGTATCTGAACAATTACCATATTGTGGGCCAGCTTTAACGTTAAAGCTCAGTAACATGAGTGAGCTCATTAAAACTAAAATTATTTTTTTCATCTCGGATACCCTTACTAAAATTTTTTTTCAAAGAAAGATCATCTCAAGATTCAAAAAAAAGCTCTATAGGATAAAAATTTTTATTAGCTAAATTTTTTATTTATTTGATAAGATTACTTCGTTGATTCATAACAGTATTTTATGAAATCATGATTGTGTTTTATGTTTAATTTTTCTTTGATATTAGACCGATGTACATTAACTGTCTTTGGAGAACAATGAAGCAATTCTGCAATTTGAATGCTTGATTTACCACTCCCTAACAAAGATACAATTTGAATTTCTCGGCGACTCAATTCTTTTTTTATTTGATTATTTTCACGAACATTTTGCAGAATAATATCTTTGTATTTTTCACTTATATACATTTCACCATTCAAAACTTTTTCAACAAGAATATTCAAACAATCAGCTTTAATTTCATGAGCAGATACCATGCCGTCTATTTGGCTTTTATAAATTAAATTCATAAAATCTTTATTACCTCCATCTATGATAGTGATAATTTTATTATTAGAATTTTTCTTCTTGATTGAATCGACTAGATCTAAACAGCGCATATAATTTGAATGAATATCGATTAAATACAAGTCATAATTTTTTGAATTTGTTTTAACTTCTAATTTATCTAAAGGCAAGAAAGAAATATCTAAGTTTCTTTTTGCTAAAGATAAGCTCGTCCATTCTTTAAAAATTGAATTATCTGAAAAAATACAAATTGCATTTCTAACATTTTGTTTCATAAAATTTGATCCATAAGCTTGAGGAAATATATCTAGAATGATATCTATAGTTTGCAATATACTATACTTATAGTACATACGTTCGTATTATAATAGGCATATAAAACTATAAATATAGGACATTTATTTATATAAAATTAGATATAATGTGCTAAATATGAAAAAAACCCCTTTTAAATTTCTCGTCATTGAAGATGACCCGGCCTTTTTAAATCTAGTTACTAGGCTATTAGATGAAATGTTTAGTAATGCTGTAATCAAACAAACCTCTTTGGGGCTTGAAGGGATAAGTTTGTTTGAAAGACAAAAACCTTATGATTTGGTGATCGTTGATTTAGGTTTGCCCGATATAAATGGCCTTGAAGTGATTTTAAAAATAAACCAATTAGATCCAAATGTCACAATATTAGTCATGTCAGTATTATCTTCAGAAAACTCTCTTTTTGAAGCTATCAATTGTGGTTCAAGGGGCTATATATTAAAAGATGAATCAGAAGAAAGCATTAGAAAATCTATATCTGAGTCAATTAAAGGCAATTATCCGATAAGTCCCATGCTTGCCAGATTCCTATTTAAATATGCTAAACAGGATAAACAGGATAAACAGGATAAACAGGATAAACAGGGTAAATATTTAGGATTAAGCCCGAAGGAATTACTAGTGCTAGAAAATATTGCAAAAGGGAATTCATATTTTGAAACAGCTCAAAATATGAAAATCAAACAAAGCACTGTTCAAACTCACATCAGAAGATTATATAAAAAATTAAATGTGCATTCACAAATAGAAGCTGTTAATAAAGCAGGCGAAATAGGTTTAATTTAATATCCGACAACTCACTTTAAACAATAATTCAACTCCTCCTGCATTTATTATTTTAAAGTCAGCACCCATTTTTTGAAGCCTTGCCTGAATATTATTTAGCCCACGTCCATTCTTAACATTATCCGGCATTCCTATGCCATCATCTTTCACTGAAAAAATATATTCTTGAGTTTGTTCATTAAATTCAATGAATACAAAAATATTATTACATTTAGAATGACGAATTGCATTGGTAATTGCCTCTTGAAGCGTACGAAGAATATTTAGTACATGACTTTGAATTACATTTTCACCCTTACTTTTCAAATTTAAAGTAAATTGAAGATTAATATGAGTAGCAGTAAATGATCGCTGTAATCGATATTTAAAGTTAATTAAAGCTTCTTCTAATGAAATATTATCTTGGCTTAAAGTGTCACAAACAAGATGTAAATCTAAAATACAATCATGAATAATATTTTCAATATCAGATCTATCAAAATCCTTTTCCCTTATTTTTAATTGAGCAATTGCGAGTTGAGAGCCAAAACCATCATGCATATCTTGTAACAATTTAACCCTTTGATCAAAAATTTGATTTTTAATTTCTAATTGAAAAATATCATTTTGTATTTTTTTTTGTTGTGTAATATCCACCATACACCCAAAGATTTCGATGGGCTCACCCATCTCATTTCTGTAGAGCGTTAGATCATCCTGAAACCATTTATAGCTACCATCCGCAACCTGAAAGCGATATGTGTGACTGTGCTTATCGTAAATAAATAGATTCTTGAGATTGTAAAAAATATTATCTTTGTCGTCTGAATGAATGTGGTCTGCCCAAAAGTTAGGTATGTTAATAAAATCAGAGGGCTTATAACCCATGAGCCGAGTGACGCTCTGGCTAATAAAAATCGGTGGATAGTTTTCTATGGGCAGACACGAATAGATTAGTGCCGGCATATAAAGCGACAGGTGGTCTAAACGTTCTTTTGTTAATTCTTTCACAAAATCCTCATGCTGATTGGCGAAGTTGCTTGCTATATTCTCGTATCATTCTTAACATCACGTCCACGTTCTCGGGTGGTGTGTATTCTGTGATGCCGTGCCCTAAATTAAAGATATGACCGGGGCCAGATCCAAAACCATCCAGTATACGTTTGACTTCTTTTTCAATTGCTTCAGGTTTTGAAAGAAGAATTGCGGGATCCAAATTACCTTGGAGCGCTATCTTGTGCCCTACCTTTGCGCGAGCTAATTTTATATCCGTTTGCCAATCAAGGCCTAGCGCATCGGATCCCGCTGTCACCTGATCCTCTAGCCAGAGGCCACCACCCTTGGTAAATATGATGGACGGAATCTTTTTGTTCGACATCATCTTTAAATTGGACAAAATCACTTTCATATAAGGCAATGAAAATTCCAAGTAGCCTTGGTGAGAGAGTGCACCACCCCAAGAATCAAAGATCATAATCGCATCGACACCCGCTTCAATTTGCGCGTGCAAGTATTGTGTCACCGCTTCTGTCGTTGTTTTTAAAATGTGATGAAGTAAGTCAGGGCGGCTATACGCCATTTTTTTAATGGTTAAAAAGTCAGTGCCGCCTTGGCCTTCAACCATGTAAGTCGCAAGCGTCCATGGACTTCCTGAAAATCCAATCAAAGGTACTCTTCCTTGTAATGCCTTTTTAATTTGTGAGACCGCATCGATCACGTACTTCAAATCTTTTTCAACATCGGGTATTTTTAATTTCTGAATATCAGACTCAACTCGTAACGGTCTTTCGAATTTAGGGCCCTCGCCGGCTGCAAAATATAAACCCAATCCCATCGCATCAGGCACGGTCAAAATATCTGAGAATAAAATAGATGCGTCTAAAAGTGGATAACGATCAAGTGGTTGTAATGTCACCTCAGTCGCTAGATTTGGATTCTTGCATAGACTTAAAAAGTCTCCAGCCTTCTGACGTGTGGCACGGTATTCGGGTAAGTAACGTCCTGCTTGACGCATCATCCATACAGGCGTGTAGGGTGTCGGTTGTCGATGCAATGCTTTTAAGAAGTTATCGTTTTTAATTTGTGTCATAGATGATTTTAAAACTTAAAAATAAAGTTTTAAAAATTAACGTGGGAGGGTAGATGTTCCCATCAAGAATTCATCGACTGCACGTGCGCACTGACGACCTTCTCGAATCGCCCATACGACGAGTGACTGACCTCGACGCATATCACCTGCTGCAAAAACTTTAGCCTTTGATGTGATGTAAGCATCTTTACCTTCGGCGGTGGCTTTCACATTACCGCGTTGATCTTTATCCACACCAAAGAGGTCTAGCATCTTTTGTTGTGGACTCACAAAACCCATTGCGAGTAATACTAAATCTGCTTTCAATGTAAATTCTGAATTGGGTACTTCCACCATCTTGCCGTCTTTCCATTCGACGCGTGCTGCAATGATTTCTTTCACTTTACCGTTATCCCCTACAAAACTTTTTGTGGTGACTGACCAATCACGCTCACAACCTTCTTCATGAGAACTTGATGTGCGAAGTTTGAGTGGCCAATTAGGCCATACCAATTCTTTGTTTTCTTTCGCTGGAGGTTGTGGCATCAATTCAAATTGTGTGACGGATTTTGCATGATGACGATTCGATGTGCCCACACAGTCAGAACCTGTATCCCCTCCACCAATCACGACTACGTGCTTATCAGTTGCTAAAATTTGATTTTGTAATTTATCACCTGCGACCACTTTATTTTGTTGTGGCAAGAAATCCATCGCAAACATCACACCATTGAGCTCTCGGCCAGGCACTGGCAAATCACGTGGGTGCTCAGCGCCACCGGCTAGAATCACTGCGTCATAATGACTTGTAAGTTCTTCAGGCTTTACATTTTCACCAATATTTTGATTGACTTTGAACACAACACCTTCAGCTTCCATTTGTTTCATTCGACGATCAATATGTGACTTTTCCATTTTGAAATCTGGAATACCATAACGAAGAAGACCGCCGATACGATCATTTTTTTCATACACAGTCACAGCGTGACCAACACGAGCGAGTTGTTGAGCCGCAGCCAAGCCTGCAGGGCCTGAGCCCACAATCGCAATTTTTTTATTAGTTTTAGAAGTTGGAACTAAAGGTTTAACCCAATTATTTTCCCAAGCCTTATCGATGATGGCGTGCTCAATCGATTTAATACCGACGGCATCATCATTAATATTAAGTGTGCAAGCGGCTTCACATGGTGCCGGACAAATACGGCCGGTAAATTCTGGGAAGTTATTTGTGGAATGGAGTACTTCAATAGCCTCTTCCCAGTTCTGGTTATAAACCAAATCATTCCAATCAGGAATGATGTTATTGATGGGGCAGCCTGATGTGCAAAATGGAATACCGCAATCCATACAGCGCGCACCTTGTTTCTTCGCTTCGTCGTCGGTGAGATGCAGTACAAATTCTTTGTAATTTTTTAAGCGTTCTTGTGGTGGTAAGTTTTGTTCGCTGATGCGATCAAATTCCATAAAGCCCGTGACTTTACCCATTATGCAGCTTCCTTTGTGAGTGATGCATGAAGTTCATTCAATGCACGCTTATATTCATTTGGCATCACTTTAATA
>Ga0255183_1000468_pt1 | contig 15885 bp, 10 predicted proteins | sample Atl_UVDOM_RepB_8_FD_183638 | JGI IMG/M metagenome (GOLD analysis project Ga0255183, IMG submission 183638) | Freshwater microbial communities from Altamaha River, Georgia, United States - Atl_UVDOM_RepB_8d | ecosystem: Environmental > Aquatic > Freshwater > River | place: USA: Georgia...
GTTCTGATATTTTCAAACGCTGGCCGGCGCCAACCCAGTTCCAATAGGTCCTGGCGGCAGCCCTTTGAAAATCCAAACGTTGTCTCTCAATCAATGGTTCGGCAATTTGAGTGTCAATTTTTGCCTGCTGAAGACTTGCCCTTACACGATCTATGCTTTTATCACGCAACAAGGGAATATTTAAACCCGCCCTGAATTCCCCACCATCGGCTGTTTTCTGATCAAGGTAATATGTTGGAAACTCACCAAAACCTGTTCGGTATCCCGCAAATGTTCCTATGCCCCCAAATGGTAGAAGTTGGTTCATACCAACATTGGATCGGTAATTGTTATAAGTGGCAGGATCCTGACTGGTTCCAGATGCTGTCAAATTCAAATCAAATGCACCAAGTGAACTCAATAAACGGCCACCTGCAAGAGTTCTTTCCTGTTCAATAGCCCTTAATAGGGGATAATTTTGCTCAACGGCATCCAGAACTTCCTGAAGGGATAATGGCCCACCTTTGCTACTAGGGGTCCCCTCGATGTCTGGAAGATTTTTTGGAGCTGTAATAGGATTTCCATCTTTTTTCAAAATGGAACCATCAAGGGCGGGCAAAGGCAGTTGGCTTTCCATCTTCACGAGTTGTATATCGGAAGCTTTATCGAGATCGTTTTTAGGATTACTTGTAACTTTCTCAACGTCTTTGGTTGGAAGTTTTTGCCTGCCAACAATGGATGGAAACTTTTCAAAAGTGCTGTTTGCCACTAATTCAGGATTATGCTTTGGAGCCAGACAACCTGGAAGCGCCATCAGCATGAATAAAAATCTGAATTTCCTAACCATAAACATTTTCATGATCAGGCCTTGACCTTCGGTGGTTTTGCCTTGTCTTTCTTGTCATCTTGCTTGGGTGCCAGCTCGGGTGGGAAGCCATTGAATTGCCGCCAAAGCTCATAGCCAAGCTTCACTTTATTCAGAAAAACCCAACCCACGGCCTGATTACCCTGTCGAAGATACGTGTTATCGGGCCACTCATCCCCTTCAAACATGGACTCAGGTTCCACGATAATTCGAAAGCGCCCATAACCATCATCCGTTGGATCTATCTGCCTTACCCTTCCGCCAAATGTGCCAATTGCCACAGATGGCCAACCAGCCAATTGCAGTGCTGGCCAGCCTTCAAACTGCAATCGAACATGCGGCCCCTGGCCATTTTCCCGTAAATGGGAAGCAACCAAAGGCGCATCAGTACCATCAATCAAGATTTCAACAACTCTATCGGTAGCCTCTGGAACTATAACGGCAAGCTCATCCCCTTCTTTCACATAGATGCCACCTTCACCAACATTAGCTGAAACTTTAAGAATGGTTCCGTTACAAGGTGCTTTCACAAAACGAGCCTTGAATCTTTCAATCCGGTTATCAAGCTCCTGCAGTTCCCTTTCCACCGTGAACAAGTTTTGTTCCGCTCTTCGAAAATCTCTTTTAGCGGTGGCTATACTCGACAAACCTGTGGCTTCGGCCTGCAACACAAGAGAATCAGTGGTAATAAGTGTGGCTTCCGCTCTTTTAATCTCGGCCTCGGCTCTTTTTAACTCGGTTATCGACCTATCAGCCCGCATTTTCGCCTCATCCCGGTTCAACTCCGACTCCAAGCCACCAAACTGCCTGTCTTTGAAAAGTTTTTCAAACATTTCATAACGCCGCTTTTCAAAACCGTAGGCGAACTCAGCGTTTTTACCCGACTGCTTAGCCACATCCACCTGAAGCAAAGAAGCCTCATAATTTGCCTTGGCAGCCCTTACGGCTGCCTTCAGGGACTTCTCTTGGGCTTCAACTGTGCGCCCTTGTTCGGCAATTTCCTCTTCTGCAGCTTTGCGTCTACTTAAAAGAAAATTCTTTTGAAGTTCCAGGCGGGATGACAAACCGGCGTCATTATCATCAATATCGGCAATGGCATCACCAACCTTTACTTTTGAACCCTCCACCACATGCCATTTGGTTATCTGTCCTGTTACTCTTGCCGTAATTACCTGTTTTCTCTCGGTTGGTGCATATGCAACGATTTGCCCACGGCCCTTCACGGTTTGCTGCCATGGAATGAACAATAATGCAACGGGCATAATTAAAAATGCTAATGTCATCAGCCAACCCAAAACCATCGCGAGCCTGGGTGTTTTGGTAAGACTGGTAATTTGATTTTCCAAATCTTGTCCGGTCAAGTTCAAGGTGTTTGACATAATCTCTTACCTTTTATTTGGTATGTAATGTTTCTTCTTTTTTGTTTTCCAAAAACAAGACCTCATGCTGCCGTTCAAAAAGGCTAGCAACTTCCGGATTATTACTCGAAACCAGCAGCGTCCAATTCCATTTGGGATCCATCAATTCGCCAAGAATTCGTTTTCTGGTGGTGTGATCCAAAACATCCAGAATCTTGTCCAAGATAAGCAGCCTTGGTTTTCCCGCGATAACCCTGGCAATCGTGATCAACACTTCCTCCTGAGCGCTCCATGTTTTTCTTTCTTTGCCAATGATCGTGCCCAATCCATCAGGCAAAGACATGACTTTATTTAAAAGTCCGACCCTTTGAAGCGTTTCCCGCACTTCAACATCACCGACAAAAAGCCTTCCCAGAGAAATATTTTCGTACACCGAACCCGGCAATATTTCAGGGTTTGAAATGAACCCTATTTGACCATCAAGATTCATCATCGAAATACCACGCACATCAATCCCATCAAGTTCTATGTGCAGATTTTTTGGAACCCTTAGTCCAGAAATCATCTCAAATACTTCTGAAGTGTTAGGGCCAACCATCAGTGCCCGTTCAGAAGGCACAAAGTGCAGGTCCAAGGCGGAAATTTGCTGGCTTATAACAGGCTGAATAATGCGCACATCCATGCCATTGGATGTCTTCTCAAGGCTGCTACCACCCTGTTTTTGAACGGGTAAATCAGAAAGCAAACCAAGCTTTTCAGCAGATGTGACCAAATCGTAAAAAACCTCTGCATATTTACCAAACTTTGCCAGGGAAGCAACTATAAGCGTGACGATTAGTTCACCAGCCACAAGCTGCCCAAGAGTCAATTGACGGTTGATTACAAGCCATCCACCCAACCCAAGCAGCACCGCATTCGCCACTACCTGCAAACCAAGGGCAAATAATGTCTGTCTCCATACAACCTGAAAATGATTTTTTCTGGACGAAAGATAATTAACCAAAAGACTGTTGGATTTTTGGCTGACAAAACTGGAGTCCGAATGAAGCCTGATCGTTTTCTGGCTTGCCAGCATTCTTTCAAGCCAATCTGCCATTTCATACTTTTCGTGCGATTCGTGAATACTGGATTTTGTGCCACCCCAACCAAGCATCAAAAAGACCACACTGCATACGCAAATCAGGAATAGATCAAAACCCAATAAAAATGGATGATAAAAAGCCAATACAACCATGCCTACAATCGAGGTAATGATGATTCCAAATGCATCCAACAGCAGCGAAGCCATGGATTTTTGAAGGGTGCTTATTTCGAGAAATCTGTATGCGATTGAGGAGCCAGGATACCCATCCATAAAATCCATCGCCAGGCGGGAAAAATTACCACTCAATTTATGAACCGTAAAGGCAAAAAGCCTTCTTTGCATGCATTCCACCAAATAAACCTGCATGGCCTTGATACCTGCCGCAAGCGCAAGGCAGGCGCAAAGAATGGCCTCTATCACCAGCAAAGGCCAAAGTAATACTCCAAAAGCAACGGTGTTCACCAAATTTTCAACCGCGATGGGAATAACCAGGGAAAGAACTGCTACCGCAAATGCAAACAAGGCCACCTTGAAAATATCCCCTTTTTCAAGCATTAGTATGGAGTTCAAGCGGCTCAGATAACTTGCATTCCCATGGCTGTCCATGAAATCCTCCCGGCGTTGTGATGTATACAACGCTTTTGGTGGATAAAACAAAAAGACTTCAAGCTAAACGATAATTTTTATCAGATCACCAACCGGCTTGTGTGACTCCAACGGATGCCTGAGCGGTTTTTTCATATTGATACTGTATCGGTTGCACCTGCCGAATTTTTCTTTTTGAAGAAAGCCACCCTCTTCGAGATCGGCAACAATTTTTTGCACGGCTCTTTCCGTAATGCCAACCAGGGTAGCCACATCTTTGAGTAATATTTCCGGCTCTTTGGCAAGAAGGATCAGTACATGCGCGTGATTACTAAGAAACGTCCAGCTTGGAGAACGCTGCTCGCCAAGCCTTGTGCCATTTTTCATTTTTGTGGAATCAAGCTCTTTAACTTTCATAAGCGAATTCCCTTTAATGGATCTTTTTTTACGTTGCGTGAAAACTGTTTGTCCTCTGTTTGGCTACAAAAAGCCAAATTTATTTAGCGCACTAATCAAATTAGCTGAAAATCAGCCTGAGCTGGAACGAAGTATTTAATGCAATCAACTTCATTAAGCCAAGTAAGGAAAATTTGCAGTTCATCCAGGTCATCCAGATGATAATCAGAAAAAAGCTGCTTATTTTTCCCAATGGAAACAGCTTTTATCCCACCATGGATAGCAGCCTTGGCATGACTCATTCGGTGGTTCCCTATGTAAAGTCCGAAAACATTGGATTTACCAAGAAGTTTTTGGATGCGCGCATGGACTGATCCCCTTTGGAAAAAACCGATTGGTTTGAAATCCAGAACAGAACAAGAATGATGCATGTATAAATTTGGATATTTTCCGAGAACTTTCCGGATGGAAAGCATGAAGCATTCGGGAAACTCTCCTTCATGTTCCTTCAAAGAAATCTGAACGGAATATTTATTATCCACGATTTGTAGTTGAGGAAAGCTGGATACAAGATTTTTTATTTCCTGATAGAAATCATGCATCATTCTCCGGTTTCCCGAAACCTCATGCTTCATGGCTTTTGGCCCATGGTAAAGAATATCCAGACCGTAATTTCCGGCATAAACAAGTTCCTTGAGACCAAATTCCTTATAAAGATTATCCGAAGAACCGGCACTTATGATTACCGTGGTTACAAAAGGGTTATGGGCAAGCCTTCGGATATTATAGTTTATCTTCTTGTGTGAAAAATCATGCCTTGGATGAGAATTCCAAAGCTCATCCAAATCAAGCGTAAGCATAAGATGGTTGGAATTTTCGACAGATCTTTCAATATCTTTCAAATGAACCAGAAGATTTTTTGTCACTTTATCATCCCCTTAAAAAAAGAATCCAGAATCAGTCCTGCTTTCATGGCATAAACCCGAAAGCTAAGAACACGACGGTACCTGATGGAGCACCGGTGAAGAAAAAGTAGCGCGAATGTTTTGAATTTCGCTTCTAAGGACATTGATATTTTCCGGAGCCTCCACACCCACCCGAACCTTTTGCCCCTTCACATGGACAATTTTCACCCTGATGTTTCCATTGATGACAAATTCTTCACCTGTTTTTCTTGTGAGAACCAGCATAAGAAACCGCCTTTCTTACATGAATATAAAAATGTGCTTTTTATTACCTGAATTATAATTCATGTTATACAATGCATAGTATCGTTGTCAAGCTGGTTTTGCTGAAAGGGAAAATAGACAGGTTTGACGCTTATCTAAAAATATCGAAGGGTTTATTTGTTTTGGCCATGTTTGTGATGTTACCTAGAATAACTAAATCTCCCTTTTGGTCTGCTTGGGCCAAAATTTTGCCGGATTTAACACCTATGTCGCCTTTTTTCTTGGAGGGGTTTGCTAATCATCCCCTTCATTTGGCGTTTTCTTTTGTTGGTTTGGATCAAGGAGTTTACACACGGTGAACAACAGGGAACACAGCCTTGCCTCGGATATCGATTTGCTCGGAAAACTGCACGAAAGCTCCATCCTCAAGCATTCCGGGGAGAAAGCCTTTACCCTCCTGGAAGACATCAAGGCCAGGTCCAAGGAAATTCGCGACCATAACAACCTGAACGAAGCCAGGGGCCTTATCAACCGCCTGAACCAGTTAAAAATCAACGACCTTCGCATGTTGATTCGGGGATTTGGTCTTTATTTTGATTTACTAAATCTGGCAGAGCAACAGGCAAGAGTGCGATCCCTGCGCAAGAAGGAACTAGCCAGCGATGGCAAACCCCTGCCGGAAAGCACTGCAGCCGCACTTTCCGAACTGGCGGCTCATGGTACACCGGCCCACGATATTCAAAAGTTGCTCGACACCGCCGATATCTGCCCGGTCTTCACCGCGCACCCCAGTGAGGCCAGAAGAAGAACCATTCTGGAAAAGTTGGACAGCATTGGATTAATCCTGAATCGACTGGAGTATGAAGTTCTTACAAAACGGGAAAAAGAAGACCTTTACAAATCCCTTGCAGAGCAAGTGGAAATATTCTGGGTTACCAAAACTGTAAGGGAAAACAAACCATCACCCCTTGATGAAGTTCGTCAGGTGACAGAAACTGTCATCAACAGTCTGCTAAGAATTGTTCCGCAATTCTTCCGAGAATTTCAGGCGAATCTGGATGAAATCTATCCTGATGGTAACTTCAAGACCCCTGCCTTCCTGCGCTTTGGGTCTTGGATTGGCGGAGACAGGGATGGAAACCCCTTTGTTACCCACGACGTTACCGAAAACTCGGTGCGCTTTAACCAGGAAACCATTCTCAAGATCTATTTGAAAAAGATCAAGGAACTCGGTGGCATTCTCAGCCATTCCTCTGAATTTGTGCAAGCCGGGCAAACCCTTAGAAAATCTCTGGAACAAGACAGCCTCCTTCTCGGCAACGAGGCAATGGGCCGCGAAAGCGAACCCTACCGCTTCAAATGTTCGAACATTTTCAAGAAGTTGCAAAAAACCTATATCTGGATCCGTGAGACAGAACTGAACTGGGCCAACCCGAAAACTCCACCCGGCGATATTTATTTTTCCAGCAAGGGCCTCCTAGATGACCTGCAATCCATCTCAGAAGACCTTTCCCAGAATGGCTTCACGGATGCGGCCAAGGGCACTTTGGAAGAGCTTATCTGGATTGTCAGGGTGTTTGGCATGCATCTATTCCATCTGGATATTCGCCAGAACAGCGCCAGGCACACCCAGGCACTTGTGGAAATTTTCGCGAAAGCGAATATCTGCGAAGATTACTTGAAACTTGATTCAGGCGAAAAATTTCGCCTGCTCGCCGAAGAGCTAAAAAACATAAGACCACTAGTGGGGGCCAAGTTAAACTACTCTGCCGAAACCACCGAGGTTATCTCCACGTTTCGGACCATGGCAGCGGTGTTGGAGCAACTAAACCCCGAGGCGCTTTCCACCTACATCATCAGTTCCACCACAGAGCCATATCACATACTGGAAGTTTTGGTTCTTGCGCGTGATGCCGGTTTGTTCTCCCTTCAGCAAAAGACCAGCAAGATTGACATTGTACCATTGTTCGAAGCTCTTGAACCGCTGCAACAAGCTGAAAACATCATGCAGCAGCTTCTTCAGGTTCCCGCCTACAGGAACCAGCTTTCCTTCCGTAACGACCTTCAGGAAGTGATGATCGGCTATTCCGACAGCAGCAAGGAAAGTGGCATGCTTTGCTCTGCCTGGGCTTTGCACAACGCCGAGGTGCGCCTGGTGGAACTGGCGAACCGCCAGGGAATTCGCATCAAGATTTTCCATGGGCGTGGTGGCGCGGTGGGAAGAGGTGGTGGCCCGGCAAACAAGGCCATTCTGGCCCAGCCCCGGGGAACTGTGAACGGGCAGATTCGAATTACCGAGCAGGGGGAAATGATCGCAGATCGCTACCATCATGAAGGCATCGCAAGAAGGCATCTGGACCAGGTCATTAATGCGGTATTCCTGACCAGTCTTGGAAAAGGCGGGCACTCCCAGGATACAGCATGGCCAAAATTGATGGATGACCTGGCAGAACTTTCCCGAAGGGCCTATCGAAAGTTGATTTACGAGGAACCCGGCTTGCTTTCCTACTTTGAACAATCAACACCCATTCATGAAATCGGCGAGCTACGCATAGGGTCAAGACCCGCACGAAGAGTTACCAGTCGAAACATTGAAAGCCTTCGCGCCATCCCCTGGGTGTTCTCATGGATGCAAAGCCGGCACACCGTGCCAGGCTGGTTTGGAATAGGCTCCGCATTGGAAGCCAAGGTGCTGGAAAAACCCGAAAACCTGGCCTTACTGCAAAAGATGTACGAATCCTGGCCATTCTGGACAACCGTGGTAGACAACTGCCAGATGATCCTGGCCAAGGCGGACATGACCATAGCAAGGCTGTATGCGGACCTTGTGGAAGACCGTGCCAACGCCGAGAAGATCTTCTCCATCGTGCGACAGGAATACGAAAGATCGGTGAAATACCTCTGCCTGATCACAGGGCAAAAAAGCCTGCTGGAAAAGATGCCCGTGCTGCAAAAATCCATCCAGCAGCGAAACCCTTATGTCGATTCCCTGAGTTATCTGCAGATTGTGCTTTTGGGCAAGCTTCGATCATCCACCGATGTTTCCAGCGATCTAAAGACCGGTGTCATGGAAAGCATCAGCAGCATCGCTTCGGGTTTGAAAAACACCGGCTGAGAATCTTTCAAGAAACAGAAGGCGTTTCCTCGGAATGCAGGGTGGATGGGGTCATGGTGACCTCCACCTTCATAGAGTGTGAACCACCACCAAGAATAACACCCTTGATGGGACTGATATCATCGTAATCACGACCCCAGGCAAGCGTAATGTGCTTGTTGGAGGGAACAAGGTTGTTGGTGGGGTCAAAATCGACCCAGCCATAGCCGGGTAGATAGGCTGAAAGCCAGGCGTGGGTGGCATCGGCACCCACCAGCTTTTCCTTGCCAGGAGGCGGGGTGGTAAGCAGGTAACCACTCACATAACGCGCCGCGAGCCCAACCGACCTCAGGCATCCGATCATCAGGTGAGCGAAATCCTGGCAAACTCCCTTGCGATTGGCCAATACATCCCGGATGGGAGTGGATATGGTGGTGGCCTGCGGATCATATTTGAACTCCTGAAAAATTCTCTGGTTCAGTTCCAGTGTCGCCTGGATCAGGGGCCTGGCCGGCTGAAAAGATTCGCAGGCATATTGCGCAAGCTCTTCCCCCAATGGAACATAACGGGAGGGAAAGGTGAACTGGTAAGCCTCAAGGTTTTGAGGTGACTTGTCTGAGCGCAAAATTTCACGCGCCTGTTCCCAGGGCATATCAGGGACATCCTGCCCCTCGGAGTGTTTTCTTTCCACAAGATGTTCAGCGACTATTGTCATCACCTTGTGTGGGTTTTGGATGGAAAACGCCGAGACCGGGTTTCCGAAATAGTCCTGATGTTCATGCACCTGCCTGGGCATCGGCTCCACTTGCACCCTGGTTTGAATGCACCTTTGATCCCTGCAGATACGAGGCCTGAGGTGCAAAAGATTGTGGCACATGGACACCGGTTCCAAGTAATGGTAACTGGTGATATGACGCACCTGATAAATCATGTTGTGCCCCCGGGTACCCCGGCAAGCTGCCTCGATGTTTGAAGATGACTCAGGTAATGGTGGGATATTGCCTCGGAAAGAGATGGAATATCCTTCTCAATCTGATCCAGGAACTCCATAAGGCAGGGTCGTTGACCACCAGCATCGACATAAGCCAGGTTTTCCACATCCGCCAATTGAACCTGGGCCAGCATGGCAAGAACCAGACTGTGTTCCGGCGAGCGACCACTTGCGTTTGGGTCCACAGGTAATCTCTTGATGGCATCATGCAGCGCCAGTAGCTGAAAACCCAGTGACCTTGGATTGTTTTCATCCACCAGCAGCAAGTCCAACACAGGCGCCATCTGTACTCCACCGAGGTATCTTCTGCGATAAGTCATGGAGCAATCCGCTATTTCCAGAAGACTTTCCAACAGAGGCACCTCTCCGGCAACCGAATGAGCCAAGGTGGATTTAACAAGCTTTACCATATGGAAAGCGCCTTCGATCTTTCGGCCCATGTCCAAAAAGCGCCAGCCATGACCACGGGTCATACTTTCCATGGTGATACCGCCGAAACCCGCCAGCGTTATCACCCGGTGATTCAGCATATCCAGCAGTTCACTAAGCGAGGTTCTACCCTTGGTATTGGCCGGCTTCTCAGGCGGCAGATGGCTGAGAATTCGCCACATATCCATGGAAATACGATCACGCACCGAACTTGCCGTGCGTTGGATCGAGCGAATGAGAAACGCAAAGCCATTCACATAATCCGGTTGGTAGACCAGCTCCATCAATTCTGCCGTGGGGTTTGTCAATCGGCTTTCACTTCCCTCGCCCAGAAAACCGGGAAATGTCTGGGTAAGATGTGTGATGGCCCTGAGCAGGGTTGGTAATTCGGGCACATCTGCCAGACCAGATTTTTCCGTCAACCTTACCAAAACACCCCTCAAAAGGCGCACCATGCATTCGGCGCGTTCCACATAGCGGCCAAGCCAGAAAAGGTTGTCAGCGGCACGACTAGGAATGTCATTTCCGGCACGGCTTAATTCCATCGCTCGGGCATTTGGCTTCAGCATGGTGAACTCATTCACCGGGCCTTTGCTAAGTACCCAAGTATCTTTGCTTCCACCGCCACTTTGCAAGGAAACCACCATGGTTTCCGGCGAGGGTGTGATTCTTGTGAGTCCGCCTGGCATCATTTCAAAGGATGTTCCGTGCGCACCAAGATACATCCTGCACAAAACATGGCGGGGCTCCAGTCCCTTTTCCGTCATAGTCGGCGTGGTGGAAAGGTTCAGGATTTCCTGGCCCACAAAGCGGTGGGGATTCGCCATAACCCTATCCATCAATTTTTGCCGGTCCACAGAGGATAACCGCGCCGGGAACACCGGCTCGAGGCGCATAGTGGGGAAAGCTCCCTTGATTACCATGGTGTCAAATTTCGCCAGCACATGCTGGAGTGAGGGAGCATCACCACACCAGTAAGATGCAACCGATGGAATGCGAAGAGATTCACCCAGAAGGTGCTGACAAAGACCGGGCAGATAGGGAATCAGCGCGGGGGATTCAGCCCAGCCACTTCCAAGAGGGTTTGCCACCACCACATTTCCCGCACGCACGGCCTGAACAAGTCCTGGAATACCAAGGAACGAATCCGGCCGCAGCTCCAAAGGATCGCAAAAATCATCATCTAACCTGCGCCATACAACATCCACCGGTACCAAACCATCCAGCAACTTCAGGTAAAGATGCTGATCCCTGACTGTAAGATCACCACCCTCTGCCAGAGTGAATCCCAAGTAACGAGCCAGATAGGCGTGTTCAAAGTAGGTTTCGTTGTAAGGACCAGGGCTCAGAAGAACGGTGCGCGGGTTGTCACGATTTTTTGGTGCGAGTGCGCGAACTGTGTCGCGCAGGTTGCGGAAGAACATGGCCAACCGTTCCACCTTGCACTGGCGGAATAATTCCGGCAGCATGCGGGAAAGCACGATGCGGTTTTCAAGCGCATATCCCGCGCCGGATGGGGCCTGTGTGCGGTCACCCAAGATCCATAAATTTCCATCCGCTCCCCTGCCCACATCAAACGCGGTCAGGTGAAGATGCCGCCTGCCTGAAAGTGAAATTCCATGGCATGGCCTGAGAAAACCGGGATTGGCAAAGACGATTTCCGGAGGAAGCCATCCATTTTTCAGCAAAAGCTGCGGTCCATAGATATCGGCAAGTATGGCTTCAAGCAGGCAGGCGCGTTGTGTGAGTGCCCTGCCAAGGTATTCATATTCTTCCGGTGAGATGATAAAGGGAATGGGATCCAACTGCCAGGGTCGGTCAAGACCCCTGGGATCACCGTACACGTTATAAGTTATTCCGTTTTCCCGGATGATCTGCCTGGATTCCATCCACCGATTTTGGAATTCCTCAGGGCCAAGCTCATCGAGTCCATGGGTAAAGTCGCGCCAGTGCGGACGAATCTGACCATCGGCAAATAGCATCTCATCATGGTTGTGGCCGAGCGGGCCATAACCCATGAAGGATTTGCCTGTGATTGGAGAGATTTGGTTCATATCGTTGGGAAGTATCACTTTGTAAGTGGGTTTTTTCCTCTGGGTATGGGAATGCCTTCTGACTTAATTTTACCAAACTTGCGGAAATCGGAGTTTATTTTGATCTCACTTTCCAGGGGTTGCTCGGTCACCGGTAGGCGCAAATCCAATGTCAGGGGGAACTCCGGTAGTATCTGCCCGGGCGCGACTTTGATATCACCGGGCGTGTGACCCATCGGCAGAAATCGCGCGATCCTTCTGCTTTCAGCCTCCATGGCATTTATAGGCAGGTTATCAAACGACCTGCCCCCGGGATGAGAAACATGGTAGGTGCAACCACCAACCGATCTTTCCATCCAGTTGTCAACCATGTCAAAGACCAGTGGAGCATGAACACCAATGGTCGGCTGCAGGCACGATGGTGGCTGCCATGCACGGAAACGAACCCCGGCAACATATTCTCCGTTGGTTCCAGTGGGATGAAGTGGAACCTTTCTTCCATTGCATATCAGGGTGTGTCGATCCCCGGTCATTCCACGAACCTTGACCTGAATCCTTTCAAGTGATGAATCAACATAGCGAACCGTTCCAGCGGTTCCGGGCTGCTCACCCAGCACATGCCAGACTTCCATGGCAGTGCGCAACTCCATATGCACACCCTGATGTGCAATTTGGCCAATGAATGGAAATCGAAATTCAAAATGTGGCGCCAGCCACTCGGGTTTCAGGCAATAACCCGCCGAGGCCAGTTCCTCAAGGACATCATTCATATCCTGTTGGATGAAATGAGGTAACAAAAACCTGTCGTGCAACTCGGTACCCCAGCGCACCAGGCTATGTTTGTAGGGCGTCTTCCAAAACTTGGAGACTAGTGCCCGCACCAGCAAATGCTGCACCAGGCTCATGCGGGCATGGGGTGGCATTTCAAATGCGCGAAACTCGAGTAGACCCAGCCGGCCGGTGCTGGAATCCGGGGAGAATAGCTTGTCGATGCACCACTCCGAGCGATGGGTGTTACCAGAGGAGTCTATCAGAAGATTTCTGAAGACCCTGTCCACCAGCCAGGGTGCGGTGCCCCCATGGTCTGGAATCTGGCTGAAGGCTAGTTCCATTTCATAAAGGCTGTCGTTGCGGGCCTCGTCAATTCTAGGGGCCTGGCTTGTCGGCCCTATGAACAAACCTGAAAACAGATACGAAAGCGAAGGATGGTTGTGCCAGTAGGCGATAAGGCTTCGCAACAGGTCGGGACGACGCAGAATGGGACTATCCGAGGGTGTTGATCCACCCAAAATCATGTGATTGCCACCCCCGGTGCCTGAATGCCTGCCATCCATCATGAACTTTTCAGCACACAGCCTGGAATGATGGGCCTCGTCATAAAGTGTGGTGATGTTATGCACCAATTCAGGCCAGTTGCTGGCGGGGTGAATATTCACCTCGATCACGCCGGGGTCGGGGGTAACCTTCAGGACATTCAGTCTTGGGTCGTAAGGTGGCGGATAGCCCTCCATCTGGACAGGCATCTGTAATTCAGCCGCAGTGGCCTCAACCGCGGAAACTAGTTCCAGATAATCCGTGACCGAAGCCACGGGCGGCATGAAGACATAAAGCCTGCCTGACCTAGGTTCAACACAAATAGCCGTGCGAACCACGCTGGAAGTTTCAGAAAGAGTGCTTGGAACAGGATGCGAAACACCATTTTGCATAACCAGCCTGGCTGGCTGGCTTATGGGCAAGGAACCCCTGAAGGACCATGGATCCATCTCATGGATGGTTTGCCTGGTGTCGGCACTTTCCCAGGGCAACGAATCCAGTGGCAACCTGAAGCCCATGGGGGAATCCCCGGGAACCAAAAAAAGGTTCTTGGTGCGAAGCGACCATGGCCCGCTAACCCACACAGGACCATTCACGCCATGAACCTTGCTTATTGGAAGGGCAAAACCAACCACTGAAGAAAGACCCTTTTCAAAAACCCGCGCCAGCCTCGCCCTTTCCTCGGCATCATCCAACTTGTTATTCAGTGGATTTACATTCACCGGCAAACGATTTTCCCGCCAGAGGTAATACCAGGTATCCTCATAACCCGCTGAAGCATGATCCGGATTCACCCCAAGATGAGATGCGAATCTCTTTATAAAATGCCTGGCATCGGAATCTCCAAAACCATGGTTGGCATCCTCACTGCCAATGAGCCTGGGATTATGCCATATGGGTTGGCCATCTTTGCGCCAGTAACACCCAAAGGCCCATCGGGGCAGAGACTCACCCGGATACCACTTGCCCTGTCCAAAATGCAGCAGGGGTCCATTCGCAAACTTGTCGCCAAGCCTGCGAAGCAATTCATCACCGCGAATCTTTTTTACCGGGCCCAGTGCGGAAGAGTTCCACTCCGGGGCATCAGGATCATCCATTCCCACGAAGGTTGGCTCGCCTCCCATGGTCAGGCGAACATCGTTTTCCTGAAGATCCCGATCCACGATCATGCCAAGCTGGTTAATCTCGTGCCATTGTGGATCGGTATATGGCTTTGTGACCCTGGGTTTTTCAACCATCCTGCGAACAGTCATATCAAAGCGGAATTCCGTTTCGAGTTCGTCGTTCTCATCCTCCTGCGAGAATTGAAAAGATCCTGTGATGGGTGCGGCCTGCATGGGGTCTGCGGTACAAGCAAGTGGAATGTGACCTTCCGCCGCAAGCAACCCGGATGTGGGATCCAAACCCACCCATCCCGCGCCTGGAATAAAAACCTCTGCCCAGGCGTGCAGGTCGGTGAAATCTTCCGATGGGCCGCGGGGCCCCTCCAGAGGCGGGACATCCGGTGCCAGTTGAATCAGGTATCCGGAGACAAAACGGGCCGCCAACCCTAGCTGCCTTAGAATTTGAACGAGTAACCACGCGCTATCCCTGCAACTGCCGCTTCGCTTTTGAAGTGTTTCCTCACAAGTCTGTATGCCCGGTTCCATACGGGTGATGTAACGAATATCTTTTTGCAGGCGCTGGTTGATCTCGACAAGATAATCAATCATGCCAACGCGAAGCTTCCTGGCCCCCTTCACATAGGAAAGAAGCTTTGGCCCGGAATCCGTGATTTCCAAGAAGGGTTTCAAACCAGCCAGCAGGCTTTGTTCATAACGGAAGGGGTACTGACTTGATTTTTCCTCCACGAAAAAATCAAAGGGGTTGATGTGAACCATGTCCACCAGCAGATCAACCTCCACGACAAACTCTCGGGTTGGTTTTGGGAAAACCATGCGGGCGAGGTAATTGCTGTAGTGATCCTGCTGCCAGTTGATGAAATGATCCTTGGGAACCACCCGTAGTGAATAGCCAAGTATGGGGGTGCGACAATGAGGGGCAGGCCTAAGGCGCAGCACCTGGGGCAGAAGCGTTATGGGGCGGTCATACTGGTACTCGGTTCTATGGTGCAGGGCTACTTGTATAGACATGGGAATGGTCCTGGAGGTTGTGCAATCCTGCAGAAAATCCGACTAGCAATTGGCCTGGCAAAGAGCCTGATGCTTCGCGGAATTACAGGATGCCCCATCCGCGGACATCCGGAAATCAAAATAGGTCGAGTGAATGGAATCCCCTATATCATGGATCGTGTCCACCACCTTGGTAAGCGATTCATGAAGGCCACCGGTCACAAAATCATCAATGGTTGAGGAATGCAACCAGTCCACAAGATTGTCGAAAATGTGGTGCACATCGTTGGTGGAAAATTCCGCATCACTGGTGGCAATTTTCTGGTTCGCCTCCTGGCAATAGCTAAGGCAGCGAAGGATGGATCTGGGGAATATCGGGTCGAAAATCAGGAAGTCTGCCACCGAGGTGCCCTTATCCAATGTTTGCCTCTGCTTGTGGAACGGCTCATAACCCGAGCAGCTTTTGAGAATCGCGGT